>Ga0209591_10000096_pt1 | contig 103776 bp, 104 predicted proteins | sample MAT01_FD_187207 | JGI IMG/M metagenome (GOLD analysis project Ga0209591, IMG submission 187207) | Freshwater microbial communities from Lake Fryxell liftoff mats and glacier meltwater in Antarctica - MAT-01 (SPAdes) (version 2) | ecosystem: Environmental > Aquatic > Freshwater > Ice > Liftoff...
TTTGGGGGACCCGCCGACAGTCGAAATCGGCAAAAATGTGAATAGTAATACACTAAACTAATGTGGAAATTATCTCAAAGTCATTGACACGTTCCGCTCGGTGGATGATTTGTGCCGGGTAGCACAAATCATCAAGGAGATGCAACTCTTCAAAGTAACGCAGCACTAACTCACGAATATTCTCAAAAGCAACCGAACAAGGAACTCCACAAATGCAGGCCTTTATTTTGGTATCACTATCTATCAACGGAATGGGTAGCCCATAATCCGGCAAATTGGGCGCTTTACCACTCCAAATCTCAGTAATAAAAATTGTTCCCTGGCGCTGCAACCTTGCAGATCGTGCCTCTGCATTTGGTGCCACTAAGGTGAAATCAGTGTTTTTAGTCCAATCATCGAGGTGATAACAAGTATTATCAATGCCTACTTTCAGTTGGCCATTTTGCAAAAATAGCTCCAGTTCACCGGAGGATATCGATAGCTCTTGCCGGCTCCCCAGGGCTGATGACCACGGTTTGAATTTAATGTCACCAGTCGATGAACGGCTATACCCAATTTCCCAAATTGCTTTCTCTATATTGTAGGCAATGACATAATTGTGCTTGCCCCACTTACCATCGCCAGTAAACTTCTCACTAAAGGCAAAAATTATGCGGCCATCGTGAAGTAGATGGCTAGTCACTTGACGGTCTTCGATTGTGCTTCTGTCGACAAAATCAAGAGCCAAAGTGTCCTCGTGAGCAACTGCGAATTCACCGTTATCGCTAAACGAAAAACGCACAACCCCAAATAGAACTTGATGCTCTAGTAAAGGATCGGCAGGAAAGTTACTATCGCTGTACCAGAGCGCAAAGACCTGGCCCTCATATTGATATGTACTGATTAGCCGCCGTGCAGGTAATTTGAAGGCGTACCTCAGCTGATAAACCCAGCGCCAGAACTCAGGCTCTCGCGCTTTGAGCAAATCAACAACAGCCAGCATTCAAACCGCATGGATGGAGTTCAACATTATAAGTTACCCGTCGCCGAACACCACAAAACCCTACTTAACAAACCTCGCAATAGCAAAACCGCCAGAGTCATGCACAATGGCCTGATGGGGCGGTTTGTCAATCATGAACGAATAGAGAGATTGGTTTCAAGCATTAGATTCCTCGAAAGTAGTGTTTTACAACGCGGAAACAGGCACACTTTACTGATTCAGCTGAGATGTTAGACAAATCACAGGGAACCAGTATTACCCTAAATGAAAATCTTCCAGTTGGCGTTAGCAATGCAACAATCAGTTCCGACGAGAAAGGTAACCCTTTAATTTTTGGCGGTATCTTCTCGTAAACCAAGTCTTTTGGCCGACTTTGCTTCTGAGTCAACCTGCACTACGGAAATTATAAGCCTGCCAAAAAGCCTTCACCTACAAGAAGCAAAAGGTGAAAGTGGAACCGCCCGCGAGCACAGGCATCTCCTCCGCTTCGGTTAGCTCGTACTGCTTGACGTTGGACATCGGTTATCACTTAGTGCCTGAATCGTTTATCAGGCTACAGTTAAATCACGTAGGCACGTCGCACATATTGTGTATCATCTAGCAATGGGCATTAGAAATTATCTGATTGAAGGCGTTTCCGGCACCGGCAAAACTTCAGCCTGCAAAGAATTGCAGAGGCGCGGTTACCATGCCATCAATGGCGACAATGAATTGGCTTATCAAGGCGATCCAGAAACTGGTAGCCCGACGGATGGCCTCACACACGAGCACCACATTTGGCATGTAGATAAAGTCAGAGCCTTAGCCGCCAGCCAGGATGAGGCGGTAATATTCTTCTGCGGTGGTTCCAGGAATTTTTCAAAGTTTATCGATTTATTTGACGGCGTTTTTGTCCTTGAGGTCGACCTTGATACACTTATCCGGCGGCTTGACGAGCGACCGGAAGATGAGTGGGGCGGAAAACAAACGGAACGGGAACTCATTATGCGATTGCATCGAACGAAAGAGGACATTCCCAAAAACGGTATTATAATCGACGCCACCGCACCGATCGCACGCGTCGTTGACGAGATTCTGCGTCAAAGCGAAGCAAGTAAAACACCTTAGGCGAACGAAATTTTGTTCCGAGCGCGCCTTGAAAATTTACAAATAATTCTATTTTTGGCAAACCGCATCCATTACATCATGTGCATTAGAGTGCCCAATGTAGCGAATCTTGGTTAGTGCGCGACCGACTGAATCTGCGGTTACACAACTCACACTTTTGAGCGTGAAGCCCTCCGGCATGCCCGCAAGACCAGCACTTAAATTCATGGTTCCACCTCCATCAACCGAGAACGGATGGAAGCCAGCGCCGGTGCAAGTTCGGCAGACTCCCCGGAGAAACTTCCACGCGACTTTCCACGGTTTGAGTCGAAACCGGATCAGTAACAGCACCGGCCCATGCCAACGCCTGAACAAAAGCATGCACCGGAATGCACAGAAGACCGATGCAGAAATTATAAAAGAATTTAAAGGTAAGAAACTTGAGGAAATTTGGCATGGCGAAAAAATTTAAAAGCGATGCATTCGAAGCAATACATAGTGCTGTTTCTGGTATGTACGAAGTCGGAACCGTGAGCAAAGAAACTATGCGCCGTTTTGACGAAAGCTGTCTTGCTGTGCCTGAAGAACTAGGACCGAAACAAGTTAAGGCACTACGAGAAAGCTATAATGTGAGCCAACCTGTCTTTGCTCGATATGTAAATACCAGTGAAAGCACTGTAGAAAAATGGGAGTCAGGAGCATCAAAGCCACAAGGCGCAGCCTTGAAGCTTCTTTCTGTCACTAAAAAACACGGGCTTGAAATTCTCACCTAACGCCGAACTAAATCAGTGCCGTCTCGAAGCAATTCAATTTTGCACGATCCGGTTTTTCGCGTTTGCTCATGCGCACCGGCCTCGATCAATTGGCTGTGACGTTTGATCATTGTGTTGCAGCGATCCATGCGGCCGGATTTTTGTAGCTCAAAGTTTGCCTGTTCCAGCAACACTGATGACGCATGATCAGGCTTTGACTATATATGGCAGCACTATTCTGCTGGTTTAACTCAAACCATATACTACAATTGCAGCTGTGTGGAAGCAGCGCGCGGCTTAAATCAGGTGAGTATGTTTGACCCTTATGAGCAACAAGATCTGAACGATGAAGCGTGTGCGCCACCACACTTGAATAAGCGCATCGCTGGAAAGTATCTCATTCAGAAGATGGTCGGCTCTGGCTCGTCAGCCCGGGTCTATTCAGCAAAAGTCTACCCCGGCGACGATATGGTAGCGGTCAAGGTTTTAAGGGCTCACAGCAGCACTGCCATGGGCCAAGAGATGCTTGCGCAAGAAGGGTTAGCGCTCATGGACGTCGATCACCCCTGCTTTGTCAAAGTCTATGATCTCGGCGAAACCGAAGATGGTGAGGGTTTCCTCGTGATGGACCTACTCGAGGGATGCACACTGAAGAAAATACTGAGAGACTTTCACAGCATTCCTGACGATAAAGTGCTCGACCTTTCCTTGCAGCTGCTCGACGCGCTTATTCACTTGCACGACGTCGACATTGTTCATGCCAGCTTTAAACCGTCAGACATTATGGTGCTCGATGGTGAGCGCTTATCGAAGATGAAGCTTATCGATCTCGACTCGGTCATTCATCCCCGTGCACCCCATCTACATGCTCGCGGCACGATTGGAGAGAGCGCTATTGTTCACTACATGAGCCCCGAACAAGCCGAGGGCAGCAAGGTCGATAAGCGTTCAGACGTGTATAACTTCGGCATCGTACTTTATGAAATGGTGGCCGGACGCTTGCCCTTCGATGGCAATTCGATAATCGATGTCTTCAACAATAAAGCAGCAGATAACTTGGTGCCGCTCGGCGATTCACGGCCTGACCTCGCCGGCGGTGACATGGAGCGTATATTGAAAAAGTGTTTGCGGGCTGACCCCGCCAGGCGCTATCAAGATCTTGTTCACTTGCAACAAGATCTTCAGAATTTGAGGAGCAACACCGCCACTACCGAAGAGCACCAGGTCGACAACCTCTGCTGGAAGAAGCTGCCCCGTAGTGCCTACGCCGACAAGCCACAACCTGAGCCGAACACGTGGATTGCAGGAATTAAAAAGCTCATTGGTGGCTGAAGGAAACTCTCACAGGACATTTTCAGGAATGCAAGCGAAACCTAACTACAGCGAATTCTCCGAACCGCGGCTAGTGGCAATTTACGACACCGTTAACTGCATTGACGAATACAAAGACTTCTATATTGAGCTGGCCAAGCAACTGAGTGCCACCACTATTATTGATATCGGCTGCGGTACTGGTCTTTTGACTTACGAGCTCTCGAAGCAGGGCCATAAGCTCATTGCAATTGAGCCTTCACTAGCCATGATTGAACGCACCCTTGAGCGCGTCTATGACTCACCAATTAGATTTATTCATGGTGGCGTAGAAAGCTTAGATAGCCTGAGCGGGCTAGAAGAATCGAATACACTAAACGCTGACCTGGCTATCATGACCGGGCACGTCGCTCAGTTCTTTCTCAATGATACTGACTGGCGGGCGGCGCTTTCATCGATACACAAGGCGCTTAAACCGGGCGGACACCTTGCCTTTGAATGCCGCAACCCTGTGGTTCAACCGTGGTTTAAAGAAAGTGTTGCAATCGACGCAACTAATCACGCCGCGCACATTGATTGGCCTTCCGCCACTAATCGTCGCACGGTGCATGACCAAACAGCCGGCGACGTGGAATGGTGGGCTCAACTCATTGCGGTAAACGGCGATCGCGTGAGCTATGAGATTCACTATTTTTTCCCTGGCACCGGAGACGAACTAATCTCCATTAACGAATTGCGCTTTCGCGATCGCAGCCAACTTGAGAAATCACTGGTTGATGCTGGGTTTGTGATCGAAAAGGTCTTCGGCAATTGGGATTTTAGCCTGGCAGATTCTACTAGCCCAGAGTTTATTTTCGTGGCAGCACGGCTTCGCCAGCTTGCCGGCTCAGCGGTTCTCGTAGGTGAACTAGAGTCTGCAAGCAACGAAATAGCGGCCCAAGTCTTTGAGTAGAGTGTTATCTGAACTCGGTACGACCAGTTAGGTCAACGAGTTTTGAAGCAACCGCTGTTAAGTGATTCCTTCCGTTGGTTCCTCCAACGGTTCAATACTATCTTTCGCCAAAGCAGTTGTTGGCGACCTGTCGAATCCATCTCGTCTTTTTAATCGGGCCAGCCTCAAAATGAGGCGTATGCCCTTCATCGGTCAAGGAGTGCTGGACGGACATCGTTTTCTTCTCGGGACCAATCTTCAAAAAGGTTTCCTGCCTACCTGGATTAGAAGGTTCTCGACCGTTCGACCAAACATTCCCATAAATTCAAGTTCTCTAAGAGTAAAAGATTGGGTATAACTCGACAAGCAATTTCAGGTCGAGCTGTGCGATGAGGCGAAGGTGGCTATTTTAGTGAAAGTTTCAGTTTTGGCTCCAATAAATATATTGCTAGCTGGTTTTCTTTGTTTCTCGCTAGCTTCTGTTGTCGCTGCGCCACCAAGAGCCACTGTTTCAGCTAGCCATAAGGCTGGCTTTGCTGATTTGATTAGCGGAAGAAAGCCGGGGCCAAATCAAGTTTGGAAGTTACAGCAACATGGCATTGTCTTTGGTGATCTTGATGTTTATCTTAGTAAAAGCGGCTTGCGTACTGAATGCTCCCGCTCCGGAATAATAGTGATTGCTAGGGCACCACGTTTTGATGTGGTTGCTTACAATATGCGAGCTAATGCTGTTTGGAAACCCACATTAGAAAAGTTTGCTCCGGCTGACATCATGCTCAAAAGTCTTACATTGGCTGGCCTTCCTGCGTCATCAAAGTTCCCACTTGTGGCTAGTGGGTCTAAAGAAGTTAACGGCCTGCTCTGCCAGACATACAGTACGACTGAAGGCTGGACAAAACAGCAGATCGATTTGTTCCAAGGAAAAAGATTTAGTGACAGATTTCCCCGTAAAGCTGAATTTTTAGGTGCTGACCTGCACGTGCCTATCGTCGTTTATCATATTTTAGAGAAGATCGATGGCGTGCCGTTAATACCATTAGTGCCGTTGAATTATGGTTACGTATGTTTGGGCAACTCCAAGACAACAGTGGTGGTTACTAATAATTGCCGAATTGTCGAGGCACCGAAAGATTGGCTCAAAGTTCCAGAGGGATTGAAGGCAGTTTCTTCATTTCAAGCGCTCAACATGGACAAAGCTGCTGAGTCTGGTATTAATGAGTTGTTCGGTGGTCTCGATAAATGATTTTATGTCTTGAAGTGCACAACATTTAATCCTGCTTACTAAAAGGTCGTCTAGTGTGGTTTCTATTGATATGGTTTTAAAAGCGTGCGACACATCACAGGTGGCATGAGCTGGGCGAACGAGGTCGATCGTCAATAGGAGTGTGCTGATGGCATTTCCCCTGGTTGTAACAGGTAAGCAGTTCGCACCACGCGCATCTTTCTAATCAAATATTATCCGTGGACAAAAACAGCATTTGTGACTACCCTGCCGCTCGAAAACGTCAAAGCAATCAAAAAGTTTTTCCTGCCAGGTACAATAATCATTGTGCAAAAAGGTTTTAGAAAGAGGCATTCAATATCAAGGCTAAGCGATGCTGCGGAGACGGCGGATAAACTGCGATCCACAACTTGTGCCGTGATCAGGGCAAAGTGAAGGAGGGAGCTGCTTCTTTATGCCGGTATCGTATTTGGTTCAAGCGGTTGACTCGAGCAAGCCATTTATACCGCTTAATAGAGATGTTGTATCTTTCGCTACCATAATGGTTCGAGTTTTTGACCTTGCCTTAAGGCAGAATGCCGCCGTATTGACTCCAGAAGCTAGACTTGCGGCCATGAGTGACGCGAATTTCGCTTAAGTATTCGGTGTGAGGAACGACGTTTTTCCAGCCAGTAATTTTGTCAGACATGGCATCGAGTTTTCGCAGATAGCCGACCCCGTGATGATACGACTTTGAATAAGCTTGCTGAAGAAGTTCATCGAGCACCACTCGATACAAAACACTGGCAATGAGATATCGATCATCGGCTTCCATGGCCTGAGCAAGGGGCAAGATATTGGCATAGAGTCCGCGTTTGAGGGCGACCTCGTGTTGCCAGAGATATTTTTCTGCTTCGTCGAAGCGTTTACCGTGCAATAGAAAATGTGCATCGGTATAAGTCACTCCGTGCTTGGCAAAGATTTCGGCCATTTCGTTTTCGATCACTGTCTCGCGTTCGCTCTCACCAATTGCCTGCAAGAGTTCTTCGAAATTTTCTTCGCTACGAACTGATTTGAACAAGCGCCAGGCCTGCGCTGATTCTTCTTCTTTCATGCTGAGCGCTTTGTAGACAGCTAACAACAATTTATTGTATTCAGTTTGGCGGTTGCGGATAGCATCGACTTTTTTCAGCAGTGCAAGTGCTCCGGAAGCGTCGCCGGCATCTAAACGCAGGCGTGCTATTTCGCAAATATCCGCGGTTGATAGGGTGCTACTGCCAGCCAGTCGTGCCTGTTCGAATAGATCGAAATCGCCGATTTGCTTTGCCAATGCTTCCACAGCATGCAACCATTTTTCCTTATGGCCCGGTTTGCTTTCACCGGCACTCCGCAACCGCGCAATTAGCTGACGCACTTTTTCTTCAGGAAGATAGTGAACAGCACCATCAAAAATATTCCAGCGAGCGCCAGTTGCATCTTCTTCATAGAGGCGAAAAAGCTGGTGGCAAATCCAATCTTTGTCTGAGCATTCGCGGCCGTAGTCTTCAAGCATGCTGACTGCATCGATTTGAAAAATGCCAGAGAAAGTGCCATCGTCGTGAAAGTTGTCGAAGACACTTTGATCATTCTCGATAAAGAGACAAGTCAATCTAAAACCATCAAGACCGGTGTGCACACTAAAGCGAAGATCGTGCAGCAAAAAATCGAGTTGTTGAGCAAACATGCTCGGCCCTGCAATTTCTGCGTCTTCGTTGTAACAACCGCGAGTAGCAATGCGGTCTTCGATGCGGGCAAGATTGGTGACATCATCAGAGATAAGTCGCTCGATGGTTTGTTCTACTGCCTCACTCAGTGGTGCCAAACCAAGTAGTGCATCGGCAAGAGTTTCGGCGCCAAGTTCATGCAATGCGGCACGGCGAGACTCAATGCTTGCAACGTTTGCTGGTATCACTTTTTCACTGCCATTATGATTCATGAACTTATATTCCTATCGATGCTTAGACCAATGGCCCCAGATGAATAATCATAGGCGACTCTTGAGCAGCTTGCCCTAAATGCCCGGCCGATATTATGCGCCCTGCTAAAGTCTCGGCGGTTCCTTGCCTCGTCGGCATGCCTAGCCTTGCTTAATAACAGCACTTTGCCAGGGCCATCGGCCTTCCAGTTCAACTTCCAAAGACCAACTTAGGAAAGTTCGCACAAGCACAATTAATGCTAAGACGAGCACCGATTCCATTGTCGGGGCGACTCCCACTGTGCGAATGATATCGCCGGCAACCAGAATTTCGAGTCCGAGCAAAATTCCTTTACCAAGATTTTGTCTATAGCGACGGTAGCCATCATCAATTCTAAATGTTCGGAGGTAAATCACAGTTGACAGTAAAATGCTGATTACAATCACAGCAACACCGACAACGTCGACATAGCCACCTATAAGCTCGATCACATTGTGAAGATAAGGCATTCGAATTAGGTTTACTCAGCAGAAAACTATAAGAGCGAACAGACGCAGAAACGCTATCAAACAGATTATGCCACATTCGGCCGATTCACAAGACTTCGGTCAGCCAAAAAGGCGCGGCCACTATGCAACTGGTAACCCGACATTCACAAACCGAGATCGCTCAAGCCCGGGTGCTCAAGCGGTCTGGGTTCGGTGCGTGACCAATCGAATTTGCGATCTGACTCTTTTATCACTAAATCATTGATCGATGCATGACGATAGCGCATCAGGCCAGTTTCGTTAAACTCCCAGTTCTCGTTGCCATAAGAGCGAAACCAGTTGCCATCTTGATCGTGCCATTCATAAGCGAAACGCACAGCGATGCGGTCTGTGCCGAAAGCCCATAATTCTTTTATCAAGCGATAGTCCAGTTCTCTCATCCACTTTTGCTTAAGGAATTCAACAATGGCCTCGCGTCCCTGAAAAATATCGGAGCGATTGCGCCACCAACTGTCTGGGGTGTATGCGAGCGAAACACGCTGAGGATCGCACGAATTCCAGTTGTCCTCAGCCATGCGAATTTTTTGGATTGCGGTTTCGAGGTTGAATGGCGGAGTTGGTGGCAGAGGCAACATAGTGATTTCCTTTTGGCTTAAATCGAAGAAAATGATTGACACAATAAATCAATTATCGCAAGGCTTTAAGCATCGGCAGGGCTTTGCGCAATTCAGCAATGGCTTTATCATCGAGCACTTCAAAGGGTGGTTTCAACTCATGCAGATGCTTAAACTTCTTCAACACTTCCACAATATCTGCCGGCTTGCCCTTGAACTGGTTTAAACCAAGAAATAGCAGTTTCTTGGCTGGAGACAATGCTTCCAGATCAGTAGCGGTGATATCGCACAAGTTTACTTTCAGACTCCTGAGTCTTTTCATCTGGGCAATCAACCTCATGTCAGCCTCGGTCACCGGCACATTTTTCAAACTGATTTCACTAATATTATCCGATGTTGAAAGCACCTTTAGCACAGGCGAGACTGAGGGCATCCAGTTAAGACTGAGGTAGTGCAACTTTGGCAAAAGGCTAAGCCTGGATACAGCACCAACACTTACGAATGGCCTGGATAGTTCTAAATGAACCAGCCTGGGCAACTTATTTAAAATCGGCAGTGTGCTGTCGTAAAGCTTGCCTTGTTGGCGGTCAGATCGACCAAACCGGTCAAGCGTGCCAGATTTGGCGCTACGCGACTGTTGCCGGGTATTTAAAAGGTCAGCATATTTCTCCAAAACTTCGCCCGCGTTCAGACGTAAAGGTTGAGATGGTCGCACTGCGATTTTCCCCCGCGCTTCACCGTGAGGGGCAGTTCCTACTTTTAGAGTACCAAGGCTGAACTCATCGGAGAAGTCCTGGTCTGTCAGTCAAATGAAAAATACCAGTTACCATCCAGGCTCTGGACCTCTAAATTGGCTCCGACACAATCAACCCTGAAATTTGTCAAAAAAATTGGATCGCCGTACAGAGTTGCTCACTACGTTCACTGGAGTCGAAAAATGGAATAAAATTCAAAGCGCCTTCGTATAAACAATGTCTGGTTATTTGAGGAAAATAGATGAATCTGAAACTACTGCAAAGGGCAATCGTTCCCTGGGTTCTGGCGTTTTGCCTTTTTGTACCTCTGTTTCCGGCACTGGCGGAAGAGTCTGAAAAGGCCAGCGGCGATGCCGCGTTTGCCAAAGACGTGGTCAAAGCGAATAGACCAGTGCTGGTTGATTTCTACGCCGACTGGTGCCAGCCATGCAGAAAACTTTCGCCTACCATTGAAGCTCTGGCATCAAGATTTTTAAAGGGGGCAAGGTCATAAGTGAATCAGTGGGAGGGGTTTCCGAATCCAGCATTGATTCCCGCCTAGAAGGCGTACTTAAATAAATGGCGAAAATGGTAAAATAGCGGCTATTTGTGATCGTGTTAATAGATATTCTACGCTAGCCCTTCAATGGCATCGGCACCTATGGCGGAGGCGGGCGCGGCTTCATCGATCAGCGCCTTCGTTTTTCGGCATGCAGATTCGACTGATTTGCTATTTTTCAATTCGCCCAGCGTTCTTGCCCATTGGTTCGGGTTGAGGCGATTTAGCTCACGCGCTACGCCTAGTCTCTGTAGACGGAAGGCATTGTCAAATTGATCGTGGGCGAAGGGAGTTACTATCTGTGGTATGCCGGCGGCGAGACCCTGGATGCTTGTCCCTATGCCACCATGGTGTTGGACTATACAAGCTCGTCTAAAGAGCACCGAAAATGGTGCGTATTGGACGTGCATAATTGTTGAGGGTAAATTTTGCGGAATCTGTTCCGGAAAAGCCGATACCAATATGGCACGCAGTCCGGTCTGTTGAGCGGCTGCGACGGCGGTTTCGAAATGCTTTTTCGAATGTGCCATTGCGGAACCGGCTGTGAATACAACTGGTGCCTCACCTGCCCTCAAAAATGCTTCAAGCTCAGGAGTTAGGGTTTGATCTTCTGGGCGATCATAGACAGGAAAACCGGTCAGCACCGTATTCGGTGGCCAGTCCGGTTGAGGTTTTGCGTACCAATCAGGAAACGCTCCAAGCACTTGATCAGCAGTGACAAGACATAGTGGCGCAACGACAGCGGCAAAAATTACACAAAGATTTTTCACTCTTTTAAGCATCATCGAATTGGTATCGCTAATGGTGCTACCACCAGCATATGAGTCATCAATTTGCCTGACAAAGTTTTTGCTTGGTAGATTACTTGCGCCTTCGCTCAAGCCGTTACTGCTGCCTCTTTCCAGATCGAGCAACTCTCGCGCCACGTCAGCCAGCGAATCATAACGCTGCTCTGGTGATTTAGCCAATAATCGCGCCACAATCTCTTCGAGCTGCTGAGGAAAGTCTAAGTCTGGCGCTGCTTCAGACATCAATATGGGCACTGTGGTTTGATGCATGGAAATAGTTTCAATAGCACTTCTGCCGATCAGGGGCGCTCGTCCGGTTAATGCCTGAAACATGGTTACGCCAACCGAATACATATCAGTGCGGAAATCAAGATTTTTCCCAGAACACTGCTCAGGGCTCATGTATAGAGGACTGCCTACAATTTCGCCCGGCCTGGTTAAACCTTGAACTGCAGCGCCATCTAAAGAAGACAACTTAGCAATGCCAAAATCAACAATTTTAACCAGTGGCGGCAAATTTGCCTTGGCCTCCTCGATCAACATAATGTTGCCCGGCTTAATGTCGCGATGAACAATGCCGCGATCGTGCGCGTAAGCGAGGCCCGAACACACTTGCCTGAAAATCGGCAAGGAATCTGCTACCGGCAACAGGTCATTCTGATCTAAATATTCAGCTAAAGACTTACCTACTAAAAAATCCATTGTATAAAAAGGCATGCCGTCTTTGGTCTGACTCATGTCATAAATCCTGACCACGTTTGGATGATCCAGCCTGGCTATGGCCTGAGCCTCTGTGCGAAACCTTTTCCATACGCTTTCTGAAATCTGCTCGGAACGCAAAATCTTGAGGGCCATTACCTTGGTCATCATCAGATGCTCAACTTTATAGACAAAGCCCATGCCGCCCTGGCCAACAAAGCTGAGAATCGTGTACGTACCGTCTATAACCGAGCCCACAGCCAGCGACCCGCCTTGATTTTCCTCTGGATCTAGATTCGGGTTGGCAGGCATTGCATCACCACGTAGTACGGCCACAGCTACGAGCATTCAATAATACTTCCAAATTGTGCTTTTGTAGCGTTTAAGCCATGGCAACATTGTTGAGGTACATTTCAGTCACAAGCATCTCCTACGATCAAGCAATCTTCCCTCTGGTCACGACCAACAAACTTGGCTCTGGAGTTTTGCGTTGAGTCAAAAAACAATTATTGAAAATTCAAATTCAAGCCTTGTTTCGCCAGTTGAAAGGCAAAGTTTTGCGGTGGCAGACAGCCTGACGCGCGGCGACAACACACTGCTGAAAGCAATTATTGTTACACCTGATTTATTGCCAGTTTCTTTTAAGGGTCCGGGCGAGAGTGATTGCGAAATTACAGATAACAGTCAGAAGGTAGCTGTTAATTTTAGGGAGCTTGAAAAAATCAATAGAGCAGCATGGGGATTCAAATGAGGTTAACGAAAGACTTTCGAACCTAACGTTTGTGAAGTGAAATATTGCCATCTATATCGAACGCTTTCTCAATTTCCTTTATTTGACGATGGTCGATTTTGGCCATATTATATTTGCCCAGTGCCTCGTATGCTTTAGCCCGACTGAGAAGCACACGTCCTTTGTCTTCCAATACTACGCGCAAGCGAAGAGCTGCTGAATAATCGTCAATAGCCCTTTGATATTGCTTCATGCGCAAATAAATATTGCCGCGGCTGACGTGAATTGTCGGCAGCGCATTATTCAGAACAAGAGACTGGCTGAAGTCATCCAGGGCTTTATCGTCTTGCTTTAGTGCCATGTAGGAAGCCCCCCTGCTGGAGAGAAGGTTTTGTTTGGTTATTACATTATTTTTCTGCTTTTCGACGACGGTAAGGCCTTTGCTGAAGTCAGCTATCGCTGCCTGATGATGGCCGATGGCTTGATGGCAATAACCGCGCAGCCAGAGAACTCCCGGGCGTTTAGCACCTTTGGCAATGGCCTGATCAAGGTATGTAATTGCTTCCGCCGAACAACCATCTTTTTCCAAGATCTTGGCTTTCTCCACCAGCTGTTCCGCCGTTGCCGCAAAAACAGGCGAGCAAAAACCGACAATGGAAGCGCCGACAAAAACAAGCTTCAAATGCCACGAGCTCAATGTTTATCCTCCAGATACGAAGGCTATAATACTCATATTGGTGCTACCCATACAGCCTGTAGTTATTTAGTCTCTCTAACTTTCAGCGGTATCTCGAACCAGAAAATACTGCCGTCACCATGCTCACTGAAGACGCCTATACGGCCGCCGTGCTGCTCTACAATCGACTTGCAAATCGCCAGTCCTAGACCTTTGCCACCGAGCACTCGCGAGTCAGACTCCTGCACCTGCTGAAATTTTTCAAAAATACTTTCCTGAAATTCGCGGGGCACGCCGCGACCCTGGTCCACAATCGATACTTTGACAAATTCAACTTGGGAGCGGCGCGGGGGCATGGAAGCGCTCACGTGCACGGTCCCTCCGACAGGAGAATACTTAATGGCGTTAGTTAGAAGGTTTGTCATTACCTGACCGATGCGCTCAGGATCCATATAAATCATGCGGTCCATGGTGTCGTTGTCACTGCTTTGATCAGCTACTACCGTAACTTGATGTTGTTGGGCAAAAGTAGCCACCGAGCCCAGTGCCTCTTCAATAATGTCGCTCAACAAACAACGCATGCATTCGAGCTCGAGCAATCCGGAAGCCAGTCGTTCGGTATCGAGGAGATCGTTTGTCAGTTTAATCAGGCGCACCAGATCGCCTTCCGCCATTTCAACTTTCTTCTGGGCCCGCTCGGGCAATTCGCCCATTGCTCCATTAGATAGTAATGCCAGAATGCCCTGCAGGGAAGTGAGCGGGGAGCGCAAATCATGGCTCACCATGGCAATTAAATACTGCTGCATTTTCCTGGATGAATCAAGTTCTTCCACCATAGAATGAAAAACATGATCGAGATGGGTAATTTCATCTGAACCGACCAGTGGTTTGCTCAAGGGCAATCCCCTGGGCACTTTTTCAGCGTTCTGCGATATGCAGTTGATTTTGCCGACTATGCTGCGGGCAAAGAAAAACGCCAAAGCTAAAGCAATTAGAATATTGGCGACTACGCCTACCACCAGATAAATTTCAGTCAGGCGGCGGTATTCCGCCTCTCTGGCAGGACTGTCAGCCGATGTTGCCAGCTGATCCTTTGTAATTGTTTTGAGCTTGAGGTGCAGTCTGTCGATAATTCTTTTGACAATGGCCAGACGTCCGTGGTTTAACATCACGTCGCGACTGCCGTAGCCTCGATCTATGCTCTCTACCAGTTCGTGCAGCAGTTTCAAGCCATCTTTTGCCGCCGCCCTGGCTTCCTGAGCCGTACTCAGGGCCGCCGGTTCTTTGGCCAGAAGACGCTCCAGGTTATCGAAACCATTGACCAGGCGAATCTCATTTTCTTCAAAAAGATTTTTGAAATAGTCCGTGCGCGAGACGCTATAGCCACCCACATTGACTACCGCCTGAGTGGCGTAGTTACCACAAGCACTGGCACAGTAGACAATATCTTTGGCCAGCTCCTGGCGTTTGATTTCATGTTCCGCTTGTCGAACCGAATAAGTCAAAACGCTGACAAACAACAACTCAAAAATTAGTGGCACAACCACTAAAATCAATCCAATCTGACCTATTTTTAAATCAAAGCGCATAGAACCAAAAAGTATACTGCCAAAGGAAGGATCTAGCGCAAACGCAACCTGTTCGGGCTATACCAGCCGTCGCCCTGGCCACCCCACCAATTATTGACCAGAAACATGTCACGCTTGGGATCGTAATCACAAATTGCCATAGCGTGACCCGGAACTATGTAAGCGACATTACTTTTGGCCAGGGCTGCGATAATGCCCTGCTTTGTAGCGCCGGCGCCTTGCCAGGTATCGTTAAAGGGCAAAGCTTTGCCACCAGCCATAATGCCTACATAATTGATCTGGTCATCAGTTGTGCCTGGAAAATCCCGACCGTCGCTATGATAGCCCAGAGCAGCCATGGCAGAAAATTGAAAAAGTTGATTGGAATAAAGTCGGTCAAAAGTAGGCTGATAGTGAAGTTGAGCCTCGGACAGCTCGGCCACTCTGTGTTTTCCTTGACTGTCCAGGCCGCGAGAAGTAACGTGGCCTCTGGTCAAGGCCTCCCGCATCCATCTGGTCAAGTCTTCTGGTCGGCGCTGGGCAAGAGAATCTTCAACAGAGTTTAAACCGCAAGTGCCTACAGGGCCCTGATTGATATACTTCAGTGGATTACCAAGCTCCTTTAACTCAGATTCCACCGCCAGTCGTCTCTCACCTTTGGTTATGTTTGCCGCCTTACCGGTGGCTTGATCCGTAAATACTCTTGAAAGATTTTGGTAGCACTCCGAAATGTCATCAAGAGAGGCAGTTTTCCAATGCTTATCGCGAAAACGTTGTTGCCTGTCTTCAAATTTGTCCATCCACTGACGAATAGTTCTTTCATCCCCAGCAAATACTCCGTGGCTAGAGGCAACCTTGATGAAATTCTGCCTTGAGGCTGCCAGAGAGATATTGCCGCCGTCTCGTGCCGCATCTTTTGGTCCGTCAAAGAATTTTTCGCTTAGCTCTTTATACGCCAGACGACCATCGTCCATCTGCTTCAAATCTGTGCGCCAGGTTGGATTCTCACCGCTTTTGCCGTGGGTGACGAACTTTTCCGAGCCACCGATTCGATCTGAAATTTTACTGACGAGGCTGCCATTAGAAGCTTGATACTGCTCGATTACCTGGTTGTACTTGAAGGGCTGTTCAAGGTCATTGTAGTTATATCTAACTGAAGAACCATCATCTTTAACCAGTTGCTTGATGCGCACCACGTCTTTAGCGTCCACTACCACCACTTCACTTGTAGTGGTGCTGAAATTGGTGTGCAGTGTCTTAATTTTTTTATTGTCTGCTGAAGCAATCATGACGTCGCCAATATTGTCACCACTTTGCACCACCCGCAGGTGTTTCGCCAATTCGGAAACACCGTTATCTTTCGCCCCCTTAGTGAAATCAATTACTGTTTCTGAGTCAGATCCGCGAATTGAGTCTTGAATAGTATCTATACCCCTGGTGCGAATTGTGATTTTGTCTATTATCGGTTTGCCCTGGGCATTTAGTTTGACCTCATTATTGTCATCTCGGTGGTACTGGATTGACACAGACCTGTCACCACGGCTGACAGCGCTGACAAAGCCTCCATCGAGCTGCACCACCGATCCGTCAGGCTTCTTCAACTCCACTGGTTGGCCAACTATTTCAGCCATTCTGTCGTCTATTTTGATTTTCTCTTGCGGTGGCTTGAAGTCATGAGAATCGGCGACTAAATTAGCGCGCGCTTTTCCTTCCAGTGACTCTACTTCTCTGGAACTGTCATCCAGAGGATCGAGCACTCTCGCTGATTGAACCTTTACCTCCTGTCCTTTGTAGACCATTTTTCCTCTTTCAGTGATTACGACAGTGGATGTCGACTGTCGACTTAGTTTCTATCGGTCAGATCCTCAACAAACTCTTGCACGCCATTGCGTTTTGGGGTCGCTGGTTGAACTTCTATAACTTGTGGTGCCATCTGGAGGTCAGCGATTAATTTGCCTTTGTCAGCGTCGTTAATTTTGCTCAAGTCAGGGCCACCATCAGCATTGCTCCGATCGTATTTCCTGGCTGCGTCTAGAAGTTGCAAACCACGAATGCCATTTTCCAGAGCATTATTGTTGCTACCATCGGCGCCAGCAAACATTTTATGCACATCAGTCGGTGATGCGTTACCAGTCTGCGCTTCGCCTAAAAATGTGGTGAACTTGTCGGCAAATCCGTTTTGATCTTTAGCGATATCTGCCGAGAAATCTTTGATCGCTTTGGCGCCTTGAGGATCTCCCGCTTTTTCTAATTCATCGGCACTGTCCGACATGCCTTTCTTCATGGCATCAGGGTGAGATTTAAGGTAGGCCTGTAACTTCTTCAGCTGTTCAGGGCTCCATGGTGGAGGTCCGAGCTGATCCAATAATTCTTGCGGCAACATTGACGACATGAAATTGCCGTACTGCATAGCATTCATATCGCCTAATCTTGATGAAAGATCTCGCAGGGAAGCACCATTCAAATTCGATGGCTGGTCGTCACCGCCCCGGTTTGGTATCTCGTCATCGGTTTCCTTCAATGGCTGATCTGGTTTAGGTACTTCACCGCCACCACCTCCACCACCGCCTCCTCCTCCACCACCGCCGCCTCCACCAGGCGCAGGCATTTGTGGATTTTCAGGTAACTTGTCCTCTTCAGATTTATCTTTACTTCTGAATTGATCTCTAAATTCTGATGACACCAGATCCCGACCCTGACTATCTTTGGCGCTATCAATTCGAGGCACCGTATCTGGTGACTTGCTTTGAATATCTTTAGCTAGAGCACTCAATACAGCCTCGGTAATCTTGGGATCGACACCCTCAGCCACTTGAACGTTGTAGTCGCGCAGCGCTGCATCAGTCAAACCTTTCGCTACATGCACACTGCCATCTTGATCAATGCGTATATCAGCAGCTTTGCTATCATCGACGGCTTGCACATTGATTTGCGGTCTTTCACCAGAAGACAAAACACGATCGGCAGTTGGTGCTTCGAGGTCGGCCTGAACATTCGCGATTTCTTTGAAGGCAGCCGGCACTTCGGCCTGGGCGCGAGCGTCGCCGAGAGGCTGCACTTGAGACACCGCTGCGTCATAGGCTGCAACACCAGTTGGCGGTATGGTCATGCTACCAGCCTCAACTCTCGTCGGTACAACATATGATGTGGGTGCAAAACTTTCGTAGCTGGGCGCGAAAGCCGGAGCGGCTATTACCTGGCCTACGTTTGCATCACCTTGCTGAGGGATATCTGGCATAGTCTGTGAACTCCTTACACTTGGAAATTTTGGCGCAGATTTTATCTTCCGCCTTCTGTGAGATTAGAGTTGAACTGTGACCTTTTTGTACCTGTAACCATCTAATTACTTCGTAGAATCCCCAGTCAGGCTGAGCACCGTCATGTTAGTTTCGGCTTTCTATTATGGGCTCTCGGCTAGCTCTCTATGTAATTCAGGAACAGTTTCCCAACCACGATCTTTGCTGTTGCCCCACTGATTGTCTGACAAAACCTCGACCACACCAAAAGGTCTACCACTGGGATCTAAACCGCGACCGGGCACTGTGCGCACATCATGAATAGTCTGCCAGTGAAATGCTCGCCATACCATGGCTGGAAGGCGTCCATCTTGTTTCAATCTCAGAGCAAGGGCATCGGTAAGCGGCTGTCTGATATTCCCTTCAGTTTCAAGCTGCTGATTTATGGTGGTCATTGGCTTACCAGTCATACGCTTGGTGAAGTCTTCAACATTGAGGAAATTGAGGGCGTCTACTGGCGCAGGCATTTGTCTCTGACCCAATCTATTACTTTCCAACGCATCCGCTAGATTTAAATTTTGAATTATCTGACTGGCATAGTTACGTTTGCCGTCATTAGACTTGAATGGATGCCAGCCGTCCTCTTTGTTAACATCCCAGGAGCGCGATTCCGAGTCCGGCATCCAACCTCTTTGCCAGCTCATCAAAGTTCCACTCAAATTTCCCTGCCTTTGATCGTCATGAGGTAACTTAAGCACGCGACCATCTTTGGTCTTACAAGTGCCGTCTCTCGCCACTTGCTCAAGAGCACTCATGTAAACATCTGGATTACGCACGGCAATAAATTTCTCACCGCAAGTGTTACCGCAAGAACCATGATTGCCCTGGTCTATGCCGGTTGGGTCAGAAATATTGCGCAGACCTTCCAGCACTAATTTCTGACGGTCAGAATAAGGCATTACTCCTGGGTTAATCAGCGTCTCATAAGCACTGCGATAAGCTTTTGCAATTTGAGCATCGGTTGGTGCTACTAATCCAGATTTTCTATCGGCATCGCTGCGGCGTTCAAAACTGTCCATGATTTCATGAGCTTTGCGTACGCTTTTAGCTTCTCCGTGATGTCCTTTAAAACCTGCATCAATTGCTCTTTCAAGAGCGTTACGAGCTTCCGTCACACTGTCAGATGCGGATGGGAGAGGTTTTTCTAATGGCTTTTCCTTTTCAACCGTCTCTTTGAGACTAGCCGATGTGGCGGCAGCGATATCGACGTAATCATTTTGAGTTGCAGCGCGCGTGCTGACTTTGCCGGAACTATCAGAGATTTGGACGGAGCCACCGTAGTGAAGCGCATTAGTAACAGACTTGCCGTCTGTATAGAACTTTTGTTCGCCCTTGAACATTTGTTTGCCCATGGAACGCTCCCACTGATAAGCAACCTGGCTGTAGGTGCCGTCGTTTGCCACCTTCGGTTCGCCCCATGTGTGATCTGGTTTTTCTACTTTTTTTGTATTAGTTTCGCGATTGTAAGTCGTCACAGCGTCGACTTCATTGCTCTGGCCTTTATAATCGAAACCAAAAGAAGTGCGTCCGTCGGGATAGTTAATGCGCGTGATGCGACCGGACGGGTCGAAATCGTAAGACGATTTTTCCTTGCCTTCCACAAGCTCGGCACCACTGCTGCGCACGATGTGCTTCTCACCATTCAAATTAAAGGTGAGATTGCCATTGGCTTCAAGAGTCATATTGCGACGCTCTTGACCGGGAGCTTGATCTGAGATCCAGACAACCTCTTTGTTGTCTTTGTCTTTCTGAGCTGATGGCTTCCAGTACGTAGTTTGACTGTCTCTAGTCTCAGCAATTTTAATGGGCTTACCGTGTTCGTACGCAGCATTGGCAACACTACCATCGGTGCGCGTAACTCGTTCAACTTGTGCTTCAGGGTTTGTTCTAACGTGCGCGCCGACACTATTTGTCTGATCAATATATTTGCCACCGTCTGGCCACTTACCTTGAACATCTCCATTTGGCAAAGTTCTGCTCGCTTCCGTCACGCTGTCAGCTGCAGGTGGGATATGCTTTGCCAGCGGCTTTGTAGCTTCAGCAATGACTGGTTTTAGTGAATCAAAATCTCCACGATATTTTTCCGGTATTGCTGTCCATTCCTTGGGAGGATTGAGCTGTTGCACCTGGTATAGCTTCTGCAGCGAGACCCATCCAGCATCTTGAGCTGTGCCTTTTTGATTGTCGAGCAAGACTTCAAGTTTGCCATTACGCACTCTGGCATCGTGCATGGTCTGAACATGCAATCCTGATACAACACCATCCCGGTCAGTGACGTGAATTGTATGGATGCCAGCTGGGAAGTCACCCTTTTCTTTCAAAGCTAACAATTCTTGAGCAGTAGGAGCATCACCAATACCAAAGTACGGCATAGATTTGCCGTTTATTGCCTTACAGGCCGACTGAATTTGTTCCATCGCCATATCAGACTTACCTGATACATGAGGCCTACCCCAAGCCGGGGAATTCGCACTGGCTGGAAGGAATGGCACCACACTATTGATACCTGTTTCTTGAAATACTTTACTGGCCCAATTGCGCCAGCGATTTGGACCGACGTTTTCTGTTGTAAATTTAGACTGTTCAGGATCGCGGTCGATAGCTCCGGCTGGTAAATGTATTTTCTGACCGGCCGTGGTCGTGTAATCACCAGTCAAAGATACTTCTTTAATCAGTCTGGCGTAATTTTCAGGATTTCTTGATGCTGTGTACACTTCACTGGTCGTAACATTGCAAAGGTTGAGACCCTGATCGATGCGCCTCGGGTAGGCCACGTTGTACATGGAAAGCTTGACCAGGTCTGCCCTGTTCTCGTCGCTCAGCCCGCCAGGCTGTGCGGGCCCTTTCAACATTTCGGCGAAAGTATTATAAGTTTTAGCCATTTGTTCGCCGCTGGGAGCCTCAAGACCCAGACGTTTAGCCTCTTTCGCTCTTTGCTCAAAAGCAGAGGCGAAAACATCAAGGCGTTCAACGTCCATGCCGTGGCTCTTAGCCTCCGCGCGTAAGTTTTCTCTCGCTCGATCAAGATTTGATAGAGGCGCCTTCGTCGTTTCAAATATTTTATCAGCTGGTTTGACTTGCTCAGCCTGTTCAGGCTTGGATGCTGCCTTTTCGACCTTGATCGCGCCGGCCGTATCATCTTGTGGTTTGCTTGGAACTCTATTTCGGGAAATCTCAAGATTTGGCAACTCTAAAGCGAGTTTTGCCGATTTAGGTTGCTGATCGACGAAGTCGCTGCTATTGGCGGCACGGCTTCCAGTAACATTGCTGTATCCGTCGGAGAGGGCGACTGAGTGATCATATTGCAAAGTATTGACGACAAATTTGCCATCGGTACCAAATGTTTGCTTGCCTTTAAAAATTTGTTGACTCATGGTGGCATCAAATTGATAACCATATTGACTGTAGGTGCCGTCATCCGCCAGTTTAGGTTCGCCCCAGGTGTTGTCAGGTACTTCGGTTCTAGATTCACTGGTCTGATCATTGTGAGTAGTCACTGCATCAATTTTTTCACTATTGCCTTTGTACTTGAAGCCAAAAGTGGTGCTTCCATCGGGATAGTGAATGGAATCGATTCTACCGCTGCCATCAAAATCGAAAGTTGCGCGTCCTTTGCCCTCGATAAGTTCAGCACCATTGCCGCGCACAATGTGCTGTTCTCCCTTTGCCACAAAAGTCAGATTACCATTGCTCGATATAGCCATATTGTGACGTTCTTCACCAGGAGCCTCTCTAGACACCCAAGGCAAATCCTTGCCATCTTCACTTTTTTTGGAGTAGTCGGGGCGCCAGTATGTAGTAATGCCGTTCTTAGTTTCGGACATGCCTAAGGGTTTACCATCTTCATAAGCGGCACTGACTACGGTGCCATCGCGCCTGGTGACGCGCTCTACTTGCCCCTCGGCATTTGTCCGCAGACGTGCACCGACATTGTTTGTATGCTCCGTGAAGGCACCACCGTCTGCCCAGTTACCTTTACCGTCACCATTCGGCAAAATCTCTAAGCGCTCGACTCCGATTTTTGGCCCCTCGACTTTCTCCATTACAACAGCAACGGGCACTTTAACCGCATCTGGTGCAGCCGAACCTTTGTCCACTATGACCAATGACGGTACATTTACAGGAGGCTGCTTCAGTTCCAGCTCGGTTTTGATCTCGCGAAGCTCTTTCGCGCTAGCAGCTCCTGGTTTTGTTAAGCTGCTGCTGTCCAGTTGCAGGGGGGCGTCTTCAATGTGCGTGTAATCTGCTGTTTCGATTTTAGACATCTTAACTTCACACCTTTAAATGATGAGGCAACACTAGTAGTTTCAGACGGCCTGGTAAATAAAATTGAGTCTCTGATTCGCCGAAGCGCTAGTGAACAATTGCATAATAAAAACAAATTGTGACTACTTGGTACCCTGTGCTGTAAACGACCTGAAACTGGCATAGCCCTACAACTACATGAAAGAGTAGAGAAATTTTAAAAAATTTCAAGTCAGGGCAAAAGAGGAAGAGCCGGTGCCCTTCCTCTTTTAGTAATATCAGTCGATTACATCACTTCATGTGGCATCTTGAGTTGCGGCATCAGCTGGAAGACCTGACAGCAATGGCGCTGATTGACTCGGCTAAGAGAGCCAAGAGACCTCATGGTCACCATAGAGTTCTCGCGATAAGGGAAGCCCAGCGGAACGATCTTGATCGTCACGGCCTGCTCTTCACCCTCGGTGTCATGGTTGACGACGATGTAGTCGCCGGGCGGCAGATAATTGTGATCCCTGCCCACGCTGAGGGTGTTGAGGAGTTCTGGCCGTGCGTAATAGGCAGGAACAACGACACTTTTGCCGTCGGTAATGGCGGTCTCGACTCCAGCAGAAATCTTCCACAGGCTAATCTGGCGCATGAATGGAGCTCCGGTGTTAAGGTCAGTCCGCCGTATCAGTGGTGCTGGAGTCTACAGGCAAGGCAGGCACTGTTGACGTGGTTGAATAGCTAGTTCGGGTATATTAAACGGGTACGATCTGAGCGGCTCGAAGGAATTAACTGCGTCTGCCAAACAAGTGGGCAAAAGTATTTTATGGCCAAAATCCTAATTGTTGAAGATGATCTACACGTAGCCAATACCGTCAAGGATTGGCTACTCTTTGAAAAACATTTAGTAGAACAGGTCACCACCGGCACTGATGCTCTTGAAATGATGCGTGCCTACGAATATGATCTGATAATTTTAGATATTTCCTTACCAAAAATGAGCGGCCTGGAAGTTTGTCGAGAATATCGCAATCACGGCGGCAAAAATTTGATTCTCATGTTGACTGGTCGTGGATCAGTAGAAGAGAAAGAGACCGGCCTTGATGCTGGGGCCGATGACTATTTGACTAAACCATTCCATTTAAAGGAATTATCTGCACGGGTGCGCGCCTTGTTACGACGTCCCAGCAACCTTAATAGTGACTTTCTCAAAGCCGGCACCCTGGTACTAGACACAGCCAAGCACACAGTCTGCCAGGACGGGGTGCTCATTCACTTGCCTCGCATGGAATTTGCCCTGCTCGAATTTCTTATGCGGCATCAAGATCAAATATTCAATGCCGCCACCCTGCTTGAAAGGGTATGGACATCAGACTCTGAAAAATCGGCAGAAACAATCAGAACCACAGTGAAGAAACTAAGACAGAAAATCGATCAAGAGGGTGTGCCGTCGCTAATCAAAAACGTCCACGGCGTTGGTTACAAGCTGTCGTCATCTGACTGAGAGCAAATCAGTAAAATTGCCTCTGTTTAATTTCGGGTACATTTTGGATACATTTGCGCTATACGATGCCCTCACTTGAATTCAGGGCGGAGCGCAAAACAAATGGGCTTATTTCATCACAGACAAATTGAAAAATCAAATTGCGGTGGCGACCAGAGCGCGGGCAACTGCGGACAGGGCTCATGCAGCCCCGAAGATCCACGACAACAGCTAGCCGACATGCGCACCCGAAAAGTGCACGGTTTTGCTGATCGCAGCAATTCTTCTATGAATGGTTCTGTCATTATTCCCAGCGAAAACTCCTGGTCTAATGATTCTTACAAAGCCACCATCGCAAAAAACTTTCAATACACAGATCTAAATTACAATCAGGCCCTCACCACTGCCGCTCGCGAGGGCAAGCCTATCGTGGCCGTATTTGGTTCACGCAGTTTGCGCGATAGCCAACACCTGGTAGAAAATGCCATACCAGCTTCCGCTCGTCAAAGAGACGCTGTCTACGTCTACATTGATACCGATCGCGCTCAAGGTAATCCTAATTTTACCAACTTAATCAATTCCGAAATCAAACCGACTAATCTGGCTCACACTCGGGTGTATTCGCTCTCCCGTGACGGGTCAGGCAAACTGTCTGCCGATAGACCATTAATGACAGCCTGGGGTGGCCGCGATGAGATCGGCAGCCTGGTGAAAGACCATGTCACTTTTGGCATCAACAACATGCGCGAAAAAAGGCTAGCACCAGATGCAGTGCCCGAAAATAATCCTTACCCGAAAAAATTACCAGATTCGCCTCCCGCTCCAGACCTGCCGCCATTAACGCTGACTGATACACCACCACCACTACCGGTGCCTCCAGAAAAGCCACTCGAAGCAACAGACAATTTGTTTCCTGACCGCCGCTCATCGATAAACGAAACGACTAAGGTGTTAGAACTACCGATAGCACCAGCGCCAGATAAACGAATCCCAGATGTGTCACTCGCCTTGCCAGAGCGATTAAATCGCCCCGACGCTGAACGCGATTTATTTCCAACTCACCGCTCATATGTTCCCAGGCCATTTGAACGCGTAATACCACCACCACCACCAGTGGCGGATCCGGCAACGTCAGAATTGCCGCGTCCGTTACAGCACCGGGAGCGGCGCGCAATACCGCAGCAGACCGAGCAGCAGACTGAAATTGATAGACAACACCCGCGCGAACGCCAGAGGCGTCCTGAAGATGGCCGAGTAATAGAACTAAATCCAAAAGACTTTGAGCGTTTAGTGAGAAACTCAGATAAGCCCGTCATACTCGATGTCTCTGCCACATGGTGCGGTCCATGTCGAAATCTCGCACCGATACTGGACGGCGTTGCCAAACAATATTCTGGTCAGGCCACTGTCTACAAGTTAGACCTCGACCGACTGGGTCGGGAAAATCCACGCCTGGCTCGGGAACTCAACGCCTCTAGTATTCCAGCAGTGTTTATGTACGACCGCGGAAAGCAAGTAGGCCGACCAATGATTGGCCTTGAAAGTCCAGCATCATATCACCAGCGAGCTCAAAGCCTGATTGAGAGACATGCTCAAAGTGGCCCGAAAGATTCACAACCACCGCAGGTCTCAAGACTCGAAACCGATAGCTCAGACGAACATAGCCGACCCGCTACAAGGCTTGAACGTCGTATCGAAAGACTAAAACATAAGCTGGAAAAACTGACCCATCTTTCGCACGAAGAAAAAGAACTGGCTTTTAAACCCAGTGCAAAAGAACAGCGCGTCTTCCAACTGATTAACCACGAGAGAAGAAAAGCCGGTCTACCAGACGTTATGCACGATCCGAGACTGCAAATTATTGCTAACCATCACAGCAATTATCAATCCACTCATAACGTTATGACTCATAACGAAAACATTCGTGGCTGGCAAAATGTCTCGCAGAGAATGAAACAGGTGGGGCTTGAAGGCTGGCGTGAAAACGCTGCCACTGGCCAGTTCACGCCAGAAGTTCTAGTACGCATGTGGATGGACTCTCCTCCTCACCGAGCCGCGATACTCGGACACGGCAATATTGCCGCAGTGTCGGTGAGAAACGGCAAAGCTACTTTCAACCTGACACAAGATCCTGAATCAGAGCGCGGTTAACGCTAAAACTTTTTCTCACACATTACATTGGAATTTAAAATCATGACAAATTTGGCTCACAAAATCGTCGATTATTCTGAACATTTAGAAGCAAGCGGATACGCTTCCAGTGCCATTCGCTCCTACAATTCTCGCCTGCGCGGATTTGTAAATTACATCGATGAGCAAGGTCTCGACCATGCCGAACTAATACGCGACCGCTCGCTCATGCAAAACGCCTTAGAACAATATAGCCAGTACCTTGGCGGAGAAGGTGTGAAAGCCTCATCAGTCAACTCTATTCAAACAGCGATGAAAGGCTTCTGTCGTTTTCTCGGCATGCGCCGACTGACCCTCACGAGACAGTTAGAATCGCCTGCCCTGCCGCAATCACTCGATGCTCAGCAAGTCGCAAAATTATATGAGGCAATTTCGTCAGCGACAAACCTGAGAGATAAAGCCATTGCCATGCTCATTCTCAAAGCAGGCTTGCGTTCTTCTGAGTGTGCCGCTCTCAATACAAATGAGATCTTCTTCGAAGCCGATCTCTGCTATATCTGCACCGGCAAGGCGGCTAAAAGTAGAGTGATTGCCCTTGATGGAGCGGCATCAAAATTTATCGTAGACTATCTACAATACGTCGACGCAAGGGAGAGTGGAGCTCTTTTTATGAGCAAAACTGGAGCAAGAATTAGTGTGGCCAGCATCGACCTGATTCTAAAAAATATCGGCCGCCGGGCGCGTTTAGAAATATCGGCCCGACGGCTGCGCGATACATTTATCACCCAACTGGTTTCAAGCGGCCTCGATATGAGTGATATTGCTGTTTTGGGTGGCACCAAAATTGACACCTTGAAACGCTTCTATCCTCAGAATGTTCAAGTCGGCACGCCACTTGCAGTTCCCACCACCAATTTCATTCTCACATATTAGCTGCCACCACTGTCGGTACTATAGTGCCGTGATCCTTCACCGATCAGGATGCGCTATCGCGCAGCGCCACGAGCACGCCCGCGGCCGGGCCGAACGAGTCTGGAAGCAGCTCGGACAGACAAGTGTAGACGACCGACAAATCGTTCCCGACCAGAAGCACTCGCGCTTCCGGTTCAAATTCGCGCAGAATCTGCAGGCATTCGCCGTCTATTGGATTGGGCGCGGTCGGATCATCGACTGTGACGGCAAGCGTGGCCTCCGAGCAGTAGCCAGCAGTGCGAGCGGTACGCATGGCAACGGCTTCGGCGAGAGCAGACCCGCCGTAGCTGGTGTTCTCGTCCGTCACGCCAGGGAATTGGCGCCGCTTGCCGGCGTGGTTCGCGGCGATGAACGCTGCAGCACGCTGCTTGTTCGTGTACGGCACGTGAGAGCGCTCACAAAGCGCATGCAAGCGCTTAACGATGCGACGATCCGATGCAGGCAGCGCGTCACAGGCGACAGCCGCACCAGAAGCTGCTGGCAAGAGGTCAGCGACCTTGCACTTGAAGACGTTGCTATCCGCGTCGGCCATTGCGAGCACGTCGGCATCGAGGCCGAACTCCGTCTGGACCTGCCTGCAGAGCCCGCAGGAGTGCGCGCCAGGGCCCTGGTAGCGCTTGCAGACGAAGGCGATCTTGAGGAGCTTGCCATAGCCGGCCACCACCGCCGAGGTGATCGCGTTACGCTCTGCGCAGATTGTCGCAGGCATGAACCGATTTTCGACGTTGCAGCCGCTGAAAATAGCGGTTTGTCCGGCACCGTTGAGCGCGAGCACGACGCATCCTACAGGGAAGTCCGAACGAGGCACATACGCGTGCTCCGCGGCATCCCAGGTGCCCCTAACGAGCTGCTGCTCGACCGCGGAGAGGTCAGTGAACTTGGTGAAGATACCGAGTGGAGTACTCATTTTGGTTACCTTTAAAATAGGTGCGGCTCTGAGTTTCATCTTCTTGTCGAGCTCGCGGAGGCGGTAACTGGAATACGACTAAATTAGACGACTTTACCGGCCTGAAGACCTAGAACTCGCCGGCAATTACCTTTCGCACCCGACCAATCAGCTCCTCGTCTGATTGACCTCCGCTAGCGTAAATTGGCGGAAAAATTGTCACGGTCATGCCGCCGCGCCACTTAAATCCCATTTTCGGAAATGGTCCTCTGGCTGATGCAGCGTGTCGTTGATCATATTCAAGCCTGATTGGCACAAGCCCTACAGGCCAGGATCCTTCCAGTTCTTTCCAGGCGGCACCAACAATGGTGGCGGCACCTTTTTTGAAAGGAAGGAGTTCGCCCGACGGGCTGATATTGCCCTCGGCGAAAATGCAGAGGCTTTCGCCTTGAACCAGTTTTTTGACACTGGCACTGACGACAGCGTTGCGATTGTCGGGGCCGACTGCGTAGCAACCTAGAGCAGCCATTACAACAGTGTCAATACCTCCTGCACCACTCATCTCTGTGTAGTAAGTCATGTAGCGCAGAGGTCGCTTGATCACGCTGAAAATGGCAATAGCGTCAAACATGGACGAATGGTTGGGGCAGTAAATCATACGCCCGCCACCATTAAGATGTTCAGCTCCCACCAGTTTCAATCGGCCAACTTGAATCAATATCCAGGTGCGGGCGACGTACTGGCCCAAAATTTGCAAGGGTCGCCAGGCCTTAGGCATGTTGCCGCTGGTCAGGCACCAGGTCACATAGAAGCGAAAGGGCTGCATGAAATAATTGCAGACACGCACGGGAAACCTCCACCCGCTTTGGGCAGAACGAAAATGAGCGAGCCTCTGGCTCGTAGCCAGAGGCAGAGATTGTCACGCATTGCGAGACGGGGCTTAGAGCGCTTCCAGGGCGATCTTAAAACTGTTTAGAAGATGATTTTGTAGCCGAAGTATCCGATAACGACCAAAGCCAGCATCAGCAGAGCGAATTGCAGTTTTCTGATTCGCTCGACAGCTTCAGCTTCTGGTGCAGAGACAGGATATGGACGCTTCACGGCTCCTCCGGGCAGCCACCAGAAAGGTCCGGTGTGGTCAAGGGAGCGCATGATGTAATTCTGCTGAAACTTTCGCTCCCGGCGAGGAGCAAACAAAAAGTAATCCAGCACCAGACAGACGACAAGCACAGCTACCAGCAGCACCACAATGCCGCCGATGATTGTAAGGACGCTCATGGACTTTTCCTCCACTAAGTGAGATTGACATCAAATTTGATGCAAACGCCAGTAGGCAGGTCACCAGCTCTTTTGGTAGCAGTGGCAGTAGAAATGTTAGTGAGAGTTTGTAGAAGTTGAATTAGAAGTAAAAGTTGGAGTTCCTCAAGAGAGTGAAGTTAATAGGTACTTAAATCTAGTATTTAGCGCCAGCATAAGGCAAGCTGCAAAAGACAAAATACAAATAATCAAATTGACTCTGACGTTGCTAGCGAGGGCGATATAGCAGTATCAGCCGTTGCGGTACAAAAACGACACAATTAACCACTAATCTATTAACGACAAGAGGGCTTAATCGTCTTGAGACGATCAATTTACCAGGTGTGGCATGACGGTAGAGAGACATCGGCAAAGAGACAATGCCGACTGTGACAGGTCGCATACTGACGCCAGCGAAAAAATATTTGATCAACTTACTCTAACTGTCAGGCCGAAACTTACCAAAGACAATATAGAGCCAGCAGAACTCAGCGCCAGGCGGCTGGTTTCTCGCGAGCAATTAGATGAGCTAACCAGATTAACTCTTGAAGGCAATCAGAGTGCCAAGACTTCGCTCACTCGTTTGAGCAATATCGACTCACCAATCACTGTTCCAGATAAAAGTTGGAATGACCCGGTCTACGGCACAGTCAGGCTATTGTCAGCCAGTACTCAGTATCACGACCGTATAGAAGCGGCTGCGGTGGGTAGTTTCGCCAAACACAACGACAAAGATTTGCTCAAAACCATCGGCGAGATCGCAGCTAACGATCCGCAAATGTTGCAGCAAATGAAAAATTCCATTCAGTCTAATCTCAAATCAGATTCTGAAGAACGCCGGGCCGGCGGCCTCAAACTCTTACTGTCAATTCCTGGCCAGTGGGAGGGTGAAGAGCTTAAATTGGCGTTGAAAAATCTTCGTCGTGACGAGCTCGACCTCTTTCGCGAAGCTTTTCCTCACGCTCCCAATCACTTGAAAAAATGTGCATTCGAAAGTATAGAAGATGAGCGCAGCCAGACCATACTTCAAGCGACCTTAACTCAAAGGGAGAATTTCGGCCGGCCAAAGCAAAAAGAAAATCCTTTTACTTTGTCATTATTGGATATTGAAGCCAACAATAGCAGTCCATGGCCATTTGATCGAACAACTGACGACCGACAAATTCAGGCTTACGAAAATCAGCTCAAGAAACTATGGCCTGAGCAAGGCTATTTCAACGGGCAAAATCAGGCTAGCGATTTGCGCTATGTAGAGGCAGCAATGGGTTACTCCATAAATCTCCAAAGCGCGGTAAAGGCCGAACAAATAATTGCCAACTGGGGAGTTTCTGGAGAGACCAAAGAACAGCAGGGGCGCATTCAAGATGTGATTTCGCAGTACGGCGCGACACTCACGAAAGTCGACACTCGCCTGGCGCTATACAACGCTCTATCACCTGAAACGCGCAAGCAATTAACAGGCAGCAAAGATGGAGCCGAAATTGATGCCAGACAGATTTTCGGAAAAATGGCCAATGGCACCATGGAGGCCGATAATCAATTCAGTTTCTTACTGGTGTCAGCGCCTGGCCAGTCACTGGAAGAGAAGTTGGCCGCAAAAGCCAGGGCACAAAATCTAGAACTAAATGCAGCCACAGCGCTGTTAGATCGGCAAATAAGCACGCACAAAGGGGAAATCAACGGCCTAACCAACCATGCCCGCGACGGCGTGGGCTTTCTCAACAGGCTCGATCAAGTCGGCTCAAAGCTAGCGCAGGGAGCGCTCTATCTCAGTCCTTTAGCGCTGACACCACTATCGATAGTTGACGGCAACTCATTGCTAGCAGGGCCTGACGGCGTTGACCGGTGGTCAGGGGAACAAGCAGCTAAAGTGCAGACATTCGTTCAAGGCCATAAAAAATTACAAGAAACTGTTACCCGAGTGCAAGAGCAAACTTCCGCCAAATTACAACTGGATCTGGCCAGCGATGCCTTTCAATTTACCAAATTAAAAGACTCAGGCGACAAAGAGATGAGCGATCTTATGGCTCTGGGCATGGTGGATAAATACGGCCTGCAAATACTTAGAGACAAAGCGCCAGTTGTATTTCGTGAGCTTACGGAAGAAAATGGCGCTTTGTCGCGTTTGAAAGCAGAAGGCCTGACGCAAGCAAAAACAATTCCAGACTTCCAGACCGGCATCACCCATGGTTTCAAACAAGCTTTGCGCTCTTTCGCCAATTTCGTTCCCAACAATCAGCAAGGTACGCTCGACATGGGCGCCTTGCGCAAAAATGCGCTACAAGCGGTAGACGCCGAACCCACTTTAGCAATGGTATCAGACGTAGCCAACAAAATTGGTTCTGAGTTGCCAGACTTGACCAAAATGTATGAAGCTGCGATCACAGGCGACAAATTTGAAGCGTATATCAAAACAGTGAGAGAAAAAGCCGGCAGGATCGAAGAGGCGCTCAATGGAATTGATGTGCCCAAATTGACTGAAGCCGTGGAACAGCTGCACTCCGCTGCAGCTCTGACAAGGGACGGCAAAACACGGGAAGATTTGACTGCTCGCGAAGAAGCGGTGAAACAGATGCTCGCTTTAGCAGATCCAAGCTCGCCGCAATCTATAAAACTGAAAAAAATGTTTGCCGAAATTCAAAGCCGTGACTTTAGCCCCAATGACTTTGGTCATTGGATAAAAGAAAATGGCCCTACCATCGCCGCTGCCATTGCCGCCACAGCACTAACAGCAGCCACAATGGGAACAGCTTCACCACTGGCTTTTGCTCTTGTATCATCTGCCAATATTTACGTCGCGACGCAGGCGACCAAAGAAAGCCTTTTTCTAATTAATCATGGCCTAGGCGATACTGGCCTGGGGAAATTCAATGAGCGTTCATATCTCGGTGGCTGGACTAAAGAGAGTGTGGACCGCTTTGGAAAAGCGATGTCAAACGCAGGCAAAGACACTGCCGGTGATACTTTTGCCGCACTGATGAAAGCTGACAGAGAAAACGCGGCAAAATTTCTTTCTGACGTGGTGGCACCTTCGGCCTTAGAATATTCCACAAACGTGGCGATGATGATGGCCACAGTGGGAGTGGTTAACCTTTCTACTCAAGGTTTGAAAGCACTTTCGAAAGAAGGGCTCAGAGCCCTGATTATTGCTCCGGAAGCAGCGCAGTTAATGGCTAATGTTGAAAGGCTCGGAGCACAGGCCAGTGGTAGCGAAGCAGTAGATGGCTTGACGAAAAGCTGGTTGGCAAGCGGAACAAAACTAACCCGCACAGTGGGCAGCAATGGAGTGCAGGAACTAGGATTTAATTTGGCAGACAAAGGCTTGAAAGACTTGCGCATGGAAAATTCATATGCCGGATTTTTATTATCTACCGCTTTCGCTCTAGCAGAATCAAAAATCAGTCACCGCTCTCGGCCACACTTCTCTGACCACACAAACGTGTATTTTGAGCCTGCCCTAAAACCTGAAATCTTAGCCAAATTGAGAACCGATGGACATACAGTGGTCGAGCGCCCTAACGGACGACTTGAAGTAACACCCTTTAACGCCCCTCACGGAGTGCCACCAGTGGTAATGCACTTCGATCAAGTAGTTTCTACACCAAATTCAAATGTGCCGCGAGCGAGAATGGAGAGCCCGTTTAGAGAGAGAGAGCTCGGGCGCAGAGCGGTGCACTATGCAGATGGAGCAGGAGGAAACTTGAGTGATCCCAATCAAAAATTGCGCATCAATGCCGCGCATTCGGCAATAGGAGCTGCCGATTTACCAGCCCGGCCATTGAGAGAAGCTATGGCCAAATATATTGATCGCGGACCAAAGGGCATCGAAGTGGTGCAAAAAGCTTTAATGGCCGACCCACGCACCCGCAAAGAATACGGTATCGATGAAGCAATTCTTCGCGGTGACTCTCCCGACCAATTGCATACTTTACTGAAAGAGTTGCCTCCCGATTGGGTGCTAGGCTTCTCACCGGCAGTCGACAGACAAACAGGCCTGCCACGCCACGCTCAAACGCGCGAATGGATGGACAATGCCTGCCGAGTTTTGCAACTGGACGCTGACGAATCTCAAGCTATGAATAAAGCAATTAAAGAATCAAGGGTAAAATTCACCATGCTGGATAGAAAAACTCTTGAGCGATGCGAATCAAATCAAAATCTCTGGTCGTTCGAAGGAGGGGAAAGAAATAAGACTCTGCGCACCGCAGAATCAGGTTTGACCCGGGCCGACGACTACAATCCGGCCATTGCCGACGCTGCGGTTTTAATGTTCCGCACCAGAGAAAACAGACGCGAACAATACTACGTGGTCAATGGTTGCCGGCGGATACATTTCTTTGGCTCTGAGACAAGTAATCCTAACAACTGTGCACTGCCGGTAATCTTGTTTGACAGCCCTGAGTCGTTTGAACAAGTCACAGGTCACAATCCACGCTCAGGCATGTCGCGCACCAGCTTATTTCAATTTGAAGTGCCATCGGCAGCACCTACTTCACGCAAGCGAGCAGGCTAAAATAGCGCTAATGATACCGTATATGGTGCCTTTTCGGACATGGTTCTAGCAGGTAAACTGTCATCTCCCGCTCGCGATGTGGAACCATGCTGTGATGCGGTGTTTCAGAATGACCAAGGCAACTCTTCCTTGCACTTCAGGATTCGTGAGCGCTTCAAGGAAGCGCACCGACTCGATCGCTCTTGCTCGGCGCGATGCTGAGACATTGCAGCACATTCTACCTTCACGCGGCACGATTGGGGTCCAGCGATATGCCTGAACCAAGATCACAGTGAGGAGAAGCAAGCAGGGATCGAGCATCTTAAACCACTTCATACAACCTCCAGCGGTGGAAGATAGTTTTTCATCCGGCAAGAGAAATTGAAGCACCATTCATGGTGCTCGCTGCTTTGTTGATTACTTGGTCGTAGAAGCCGGCGTTGCCGTCGGCAAATCGAATTCGTCTCCGGCGCTCAGTGCCGATATGATTACGTTGTGCACGCTGGCAAAGGAGTTCTTGCTACGTGCTTCAAGGTTAGAGCGGAAACCTTCGCCGCGTCTAAAGAGTCGCACGTTGCCTTCCCCGTAGACTTTTGCCTTGCCGTCGTGGATGTAGACAGCCGTGTCTTCATCCAACCCGATGCCCAATTCGGCTGTCTCGATCAGCACAAGCGCCGCCATCAGTCGGGTGTCGCGAGATCGAATTCCGGCGTGAGTGTCGACAACGATCTTGGGCACAAAGTTCAACCCGTCGATGATATTGAGCGACCGGGCTTTAATGGCGTGATCATCCATGCCACTAGCAATCATGCGCGGGGCTGCGATCATTGCTCCAGCACTGCTGCCACCGATCAGTCCGTCGAAGGTCAAAAGCTGGTTGAGCACCGGCTCTTCCAATAATCGCTTCAGACGGCTTTGGTTGCCGCCGCAGATATAAATCGCAGTGGTGTCCTTTGGCAGACCGGTCTTAGAGCCGGGAAGGATGACAGTGGTGCGTTTGACGCCCAGCTCGTTGAACGAGTTCTGGAGATCATCACCGATTTTTTCCGGTTCTTCGCTGGCATGCGTAATCACGGCGATGTTGGCTTTTTCGCCGCCGGCGAGTTGAACGAAATCTTCCAGCGTGCTCTTCGCGTTACCGCCGATCAAAAAGAAGGCCGCCTTGGGAGCTTTGCTGGCAACAGCTTGAGCGGCGAGGTCAGAAGGGGTCGCAAGAACGAGAACCGCCAGGAGCAAAATTGGCCACTGTCGTAAGTTTAGCGACATAGTGATCTCCCTGGTGGTGGTGTCGTGTGGCTGAATAAGAGAACAAACTACAGCGATGGTTGCATACTAACCGCTAAAAGCAATTTTTCCTATTACTCAGTCAGCCGCACCGAACCGGCACCGCGGTAGATGAAGCCAGCCACGACCATGTCAGCCGGAAGACTTTCAATCTCAAGATCTTCAATATAGAGATTCCCGCCAAGGTTGAGCCCTCTGGGCAGTGTGGTCACCCTCGTGCCACTCAAATCGAGAGAACCTCCCAGGCAAAGCGCGTCGGGCAGCACACTAATTGCTGTATCTCGCAAATAGAGTGAACCACCCACCTTCAGCCCCTGCGGCAAAACAGTGATGCCGCTGCCATTGAGATGAAGTGAACCACCGACGCAGAGGCCAGTGGGCAAGGAAGCTGTTGGAGCGCCGGTCAAGTCAATGGAGCCGCCCACGGTAAAACCTTCAGGCAGAAAGAAGTCAAGGCCACGCAGGTCGACGGAGCCGCCTACGAGAACTTCTGGTGGAACAGTTTTAATTCCAGTGCCACGGAGATAAAGTGTTCGCCCCACGGTCAGCCGCTGCGGCAAGACCTTTATGCTGGTGCCCTGCAAGTTGAGAGAACCGGCGACGATCAAGCCCTCCGGCAATTCTTTGATATCGGCAGAAACATAGAGGTCACCAGCCACGGTGAAGCCCGGAGCCTTATCGGCAAAACTGGCAATGGTTTGAGCATTGAGCTCAAAGTCACCTCCGCCAATTCTGAGCCTGAGCTTGATCATGAATCGCCCCCCAATCGGTAAAATTCTCTCGGCCGCAAACTATGCACATGCAGCTCGTCATATGGGTCTTTCAAATTGCGCATCAAGACAATCAGGCGGCCGAGATCGACGGCAGCCTCGTGGTTAACGGGCGTGGCTCTAAGTGCGGCCTGGTAATGCGCAGCAATTGCAGCATTGACCAGAGGCACCATGGTGGCGCTGAGCTTGTTTTGTGAGAGCGGGTGGCCATGCTTTCGGGGATCGGCAAGCAGGTTCGCCACATCGCTCAGAGGCAGCATGGCGATCCACTGATCAATTTTCACACCGAGCTCCTTTAGTAAAAAGCCGCCTCTAATTAAATGTAGAAGCAGCTAGCCACCTCGCGGTCAGCTAGCTGCTGACAAAGACAGCATTAGAAGCTCAAGTCACTATCGACTTTATGCCTCGAGGACGAGAACGGTGTTGTGATCCTCCACGCTCCATCTCAATTCCACCGAGCCGAGAGTGACCTTGTCACCGAGCTTGAGCACCACGGTCTTCTCAATCAGCTCATCATTGACCCAGGTGCCGTTCTCGCTCCCGAGATCGCGGAGCGAGACTTCGCCACTGGTGGAAAGAACAATCACTGCATGTTTTCTGCTCACCCGCAGGCTCATGGGCCTCAAGTCGCAAGCATCACCTCGGCCGATGATGACGATGGAAGCTGACCGAAACCGCATGGTTTGTCCTTTGTGCTGGAGTAAGTAAGTAAGTAAGTAAGTGAGTAAGTACAGCACGAGCAGAGCCACGCCCACAGAAATCCGGGCGGAACAACTTCACCACCACCGAGCTGGGTTTGTCGGGCTAGCTATTTTTTGGGGCCGGCGAGTGGCACGGACATAGCCGCTATCACCAGTAGCCAGAAGAGAAAAATCACGACGCGAGCGCTGTCAACATCACGATCACGCATTCCGGGTCTCCTGATGCAAAAAAGTAAAGGGCACGGGATCCGACGCTTTGCTAGACGCGGGTAGCGCCGGGGCCACCCACTTGTAGTTGTTAAGCTCAAGACACTTCAACCCGGGTTATCCCGGAAATATTTGGCCCGCTTCTCTTTCGAAGGGAACCTCAGGCTTTCATGCTCGTGTTGTTCTTGACGCCACACTTTAGCAAGCGCAGCCCGGCCAGCCTTCGAACTTTTCAGGAATCTCGCTGCGCTGGTGCGCCACCGGCTGCGGTGCCTTTCTCGGCCTTACCGCTGGCGGCTCCAGATGATCTTCTTCAAGGTCTTCCCTGACACCCTGCGACCACAAAGGATCTATGGTTGGCAAGGCAGATTGCGAGGGTCTAGAATTGAGCATCAGAACTACTTGCATATGAACGCTTGCGAGTCTGCAGCTCCTGCACCCGAGCGGCAGCGAGCACGGCAAATGCTTCCTCAAGGTGAGGAAGTTCTGCCACCGCATTTACATACTGATCAAGCGCGACCCTCTCGCTGAAGAGTTCCTCCTCATCGTCCTCTTCGCAGGCACCGAGGAAGGTGGCAATAGCACAATCTAATTCATGCCCCCGCCGAGACACCTCCTGCCAGGTCATAGTATTGGGCACGGCGTAGAACTGGCGAACCTGCCGCGCCAGCGAGCGACGCAATTGAATGAAAGCCAACCAATCAACCCGATCAACTGCCAAAATGTCGGTGTTGAATGCCTCCTGTGATATGCGGTTGACGATAGACGTGCTCAAAGCAACGTATTCTTGATGCAGCAGGGTAAAGCCGTCGAGTGGCTTGGCCAGCGGTGGAGAACTGGCCACTGGAGCGGGATTTCTGCGGTGTCGCCAGAGATAAGCCAGGCACGAGATCACACCCGTGGCCCCAGACACGAGCATTAAACTTGTCTTGGTCAACCTGTATGGCATCCAGTCAAGGTCAGGGTCGAAGGCATGCTTCGACTTGCGATCATCATATGTTTTGGAGGGAAAGATGATGATCGGCTCGACTTTTAGAGCTTGTGGCTTGGCTTGACCAGACCGGTACATCAAAGTGACGTAGGCCACCCAGGCATTTTGCGGCGGCAGGGCACCATGACCCTTGAGCACCAAACTTTGCAAATTAAGCAGCAGCTTGTGCTTCGTGGTGCCGTCTTTTTGACGTCTGCTCACCAGGCTGCGGCCGACGATTTTCATATCGCCGGCGCAATTGATGTCAGTCTCAAGAGTAAAGTTGGCCGGCATCTGCATGGTAATTTCAACGGCAATCAGCTGCCCTGTGCGAAAACCAAAGTCAACCCGGCCAACTAGATCGACGTCGACCTGGGGTAAATTTGGCAGTGCTAAATGAGGCTTCTTTTGGCTCGCCAGGGGCGACAGCGGCATTGGCCGCCAAATGCCGCCGACAGCCAGCACCACTGCCACTGTCATTGCCAGAACGGCGCCGGCGTACGAGGCCAATCTCTTGATAGTGCGGAACATCGTAGCTCCTTCAAAGATTAGCCCGGTGCGTTGGCGCCAGGCTGGTCAGGCGGTAGATTGTCGATTGCTGATATTTTTGATTGACGGCTCCGCCCGGTGCTGAGGGCCGCGGCGAAAAGAGAGAGGAAACAGAGCAGGGTTGGATAGATGAACAGCTGTTGTTCACCAGTTCTACTCACAGTCTCCACACCTTGCACCAGGCGGGGCAGATCAACGTCGGCCGCTGTGCTAATGCGTTGATATCTCGAACCCAGAGCTGCTGTTCCTTGCTGCAAGACCATGAGCGGTTGCTCTTCGAGAGCGGTCTGAGCAAGCACTTCCCTTCCCTCAACAGGGTCAAAGTAAGTGTAAAACTCTCCCTTCTGTAGCAGCCTGTCAGACACGCTCAGCTGAGCGACGGGGATGTGAGTTGGTTTGGTTCTGCCGACGCCAAAGATGAGCAACTGAATTTGGCGCTTGTTACAGCCTTCAACTACTTCGGTGAGCAACTCTTTGTCATCCATCCCGCCATCGGAAAACAAGACGACCACACGTTTGTGGTCGAGAGCGATGTTATTGCTGCGCCGCTCTTTGTCGGCACGGTCAAAATATTTCCAGGCCAACTTGAAGGCCAGAAACATTTCTGAACCATCACCCGGGGCGTCACTGACTCTTATTCTCTTGAGAAAATGCTGGGCCGTTTTTCGCTGCCTGGTGAACAAAACTTGTGGGTATGCTTGCCCTGCGAAAGTAACGAGACCGAAAGGGCAACCATCGACCACAGGAATAATTTTCTCCAGGATGCTGTCACAGGAAGCTTTCAGCCTGCTGCAAGGCTGCCCGGTATGACCACCGTCAAGAGCAGCCATGCTGCGGCTATCGTCAACAATGGCCACGATCTCGCTGCTGTCTGCAGCAAAACGAGTGTCGACCGACGGCAAGGACGGTTGAGCCATGGCGACTAAAGCAGAAGCAAAAAAAAGCACGACCAGAAGCAATTTGCTGCTACTCCAGGCCGCAGCATTGCTCTGGTTGACCTGCATTGGTCGCCGCGTCCATTGATCGCAAAGCAACTGCCGTCGACACGTTGCCACCATTGCCAGTGCCAGCGGCAGCACCACCGACAGTGGCAATAGGTAAAACAACTGAGGGCGCTGAAAGTGGAATTGCTGCACGTCCTGAAAAGTCATAAATTCCCCTTAAAGCTTATGTGCGGGCTTGCCCGGATTTTTGCCGCTCGGTGAGTTTTTGGGAACCTTACCCTTGTCGTTAGCGCCGCCCGATTGACTATCTTGCAGGCGCTCCAGGTTATAGGTAGCCACTTTGTTGTCGGGGTTAAGCGCGGCAGAGAGCGCAGCTTCATAGAAAGGGTAGGCCTCGCTACTTTTCTGTTGTCTTTCGAAGCTATTGCCGATCATCACTTGAATGACGCTCCCTCGTTCTCGATATTGAGGACGAACGGCGCCACTCTCGTCGCAGCAGGCGGCAAAGGCGCGTTGAAAAGCTTGCATCGCCTCAGACCACTGTTCTTGCTTATAGAGCTCGTGGGCATGATTCCACTTGGCCTCTAAACGGTCACCGCAGGCCCAATCTTGATAGTGGTTGACGCCGGAGACCAGTTGGGTAAGCAACTTCTGAGTAACCGTTTCACCAGCCAGACCGTTGAGAGGCAATTCTTCTTCGCCCGGTGCGTGGCCGAAGGTCACAGCCTCAGTGGCGGCGGTCTTGTAGTCTCCTCGCCACATAGGCAGGTCATATTGAAAGAGGCGCAGCAAGCCGGTGCACAGGAGCGCGCCAGAGCAAAGCATCAAGGTGCAAACGACAAAGCACCGCAGAGCTTTTTGAAAAACGATCATTGTCGGTCTCCGAGTTAGATTCCGTGAAAGACAGCCTCGCTGGAAAGCCAGGCTAAACCGAACAAGAGACCGGCAGCAAGTGCCATGTGGAACAGCTGCTCATGAGAGGCCAGGGCGGCAAATGGTACGGGCCCGGTTTCCAATTTATCGATTTGGCGAAAGCATTCTTCCATGGTGCCGCTGGCCACAGGAAATACATGCTGCGGCGCCACCCGTTCGCAGACTTTGACGATGCTCGATTTTTCCTTTGCGGAGGTGAGGTCGCCAGCCACAGAAATTAGATAGAAGTGAATCCTGGCGGCTGTAAGCACAGCAACTAGTCGGTCCTGTACCTCCTGGGTCAACAAGTCTTCTCCATCGCTGACCATGATCAAAACATTGCAACCAGTAACGCCCGACTCTTTGTCTAAATCGCTGAAGCTTTGCGCCGCAAAATCGATGGGGCCCCCGGGTTTGGTACCAAAGTTGGTGCCCATACCCAGGCCGCCATTGCCATCACTTCTTTCACTGCCGGTGGGCGCAAATTGAGAAATCAGCATCATCTGCTCGAGATTTTGGTCGAAAGGCTGGCGCAGGCGCGTCACCTCGTCAAAGTCTGTCCAGCTCATCAGATCACCGCTTTTGTGATCAAGGCGCCATTGAACAAATCTGCCGATGGCAGCCTGCGCCACGTCAATGCGGCGCAGTTCGCCCTCCTCACGCACCACCCCTCCCTCACCCGGTTCTAGCCAATCATTGCCGCCAGGCGCGCGCTCAAGTGCGGCACCTTGCCAACTTTTGCCCATAGAACCCGAATCATCTAAAGCAATTTGAATGCGGCGACCGGTGGTCACCCCGCCTTGCTGGCTAAATTTCTCCAGCCTTGGCCCACAAAGGGCAATCACCAGACAAGTAATCGCTCCGTAGAGGAAAACTTTAGGCAACAGCACCATAGCCTGCCAGCTGCGCGCACGGGGCAAGAGCGGCAGCTGAGTGTGTAGTAGCAGAGGCACCGGATTGTGCTTGCCACGCAGTACTGCCAGCGGTGCCATGGCCAGAAGCAGCAGCATCCACCAGAGATTGTTCCAGACCACGAGTGTCTCCCCTGCTTAGTTTGCCTTTGAATAATCGCGCTCATCCAAACAGCCCGATTTGCGCTGACATTTCAAGACGCGCAGCAACCGTTTACGCAGCAGATGCTCGTTGAGAGGCTCAATGTAATCGTCATCGTTGAGAAGACGTTCACACTGAGTCAAAGACAAAGGCGCGCTGTCAGCCTCGTGCAATATCCGCTGGCGTAAATCGTCAGGCAGCCAGTTAGCCTCAATTTGGCCAGCTGCACCAAGGAGCGATTGGCGCAACTCCTGGGCATCACCTGCGGTGCTAAAGGTGCACCATTTGCAGCCAGCTTGAGCAAAAAGTTTATGAAGAATCGTCTCCTTCTCATGAAAAGCTTGAGCGTAGTCACTACAGTTCTGTCGATTGACCTGCACTGCAACCGAACTTGAACTTGAACCAGAACTTAAAAGTGATTGTCCTCCGCCAACCTGTAACATCCCTGGCAGATGCTGCAACCAGCGCACATACCAGGGTAGGTTGACCGGCCGCAATTGCAAGCTGCGCTCGCGCGGATCTTGCACTACGATGCAAACCCGCTGTAATTTTCTGGAGCTAGCCAGAGCCGCCTGATCTTCGGCCGAGAGCTTATCGAAGCGGCTGATGATAATCACCAGAGCCTTGGGGTGATGCGGGATGCGGCGCAGAGCTTGCGCCAGACCAGTGCCACTGCCAGCAGCAATAGCAGGAGGCTTAAGAATGGCCGCCATACTTGGCTGCACCAGCCGCGAAGCGTGCCATTCGCCGCTGGCGGGCAAGATTTTAGTGATGCCGCCACCATTATAGGTAAGTACCCTTGCGTAATCACCGGTGGTGGCGGCAGAGGCCAAAACCGATCCGGCGATCACAGCAGCAAGTTCCCTCATGGTCAGCCACTGACTGCCAAATCCCATCTCGGCCGAGTCATCTACCAATATATGCACTTTAATGCCCTTCTCAGCCTCCCATTCGGTTTTGACGAAGCGACCGGGGCAGCGGGCAGACAGCCTCCAGTTAACTGCACTCATGGGCTCGCCTTCCGCCAGATCGGGAAAGCCTAGATATTCACCGCCCTGACCCTCGAACTCACTGGGATGTTCGCCAGGCTGCAAGCCGTTCACCCGCAGACTGGCGTAGAAAGGTGTGCCGACCACCAGCGCACGCAATGACTTCAGTGAGCGCATGGTTCACTCTTCCGTAACGACGATTTGGGAAAGAATCATTTGGATCACACCATCGACAGTTTTGCTCTCATCCACCTGGGCCTCATCAGTGAGCTCCACGCGATGCCGCAGGCAGGGCATCACCAGGCGCTTAACGTGGTCTACATTGATGCGGGGGCTTCCTTCAAGGAAGGCAAGCACGCGACCCATTTCGAGCATCGCCAGGCTGGCTCTGGGTGAAACCCCGGTGGTAACGTAGTGGCGCAGCTGGTTAGTCTCTTCCGGGTAGCTGCGCATCACCACTTCTCGGGCATAACGCTGCGCGGCGTCGCTCCAGGCGACTTGTTCGACCGCGGCACGAATCGCTAGCACATCATCGAGGTTAATGACAGGCTCGATGGCGTTCTCGTTGTGGCGATTGCCCTTTGTGGCAGCCAAAACCAAATCAAGCTGGCTGCGGGTCGGACGCCCGAAATCCATCACCGCACCAAAACGGTCGCGTTGAGCCTCCGGCAAGGGGTAGACACCGACGCTAAACCGATTGCCCGTGCCAATCAGCATGAAGACTGGCGCAAGGTCAACGCGGTTGCCCTCCACGGTAAAGTGGCGCTCTTCCATAGGTTCGAACAAAGCCGCCTGAGTGCGCGGTTGCGTTCGACTGATTTCATCGAAGAGCAAAATGTTGGCACGTTGATTGAGCGGGCCTGGGCGAAAGATCCATTCTCCCTTCTCTTGCACGTAGCTGCCGTGAATATGCACCGGCAGAAGGTCGGGCTCTCCCTGAATGCGCTGAAAATTGGCGCCACCGATCAGTCGCGCGAGAACCTTTGCCGACCAGGTCTTGCCCGTGCCTCTATCGCCGAGGGCGTAGAGATTCCAACCGGCAATCAAACTGAGCACCATGAGCTGGGTCTGCTCAGGACAGCCGAAAACATAGCTCCGCAGCCCCGCAAGCAAGGCCTGCAATTTATTTCGCTCTGGGCTCTCAAGAATGCGTCGTGGCATGAGAATTTACTCCGCTCGGCCAGTGTAAAAAAGGTCATCTATGCAGCGTCACCGGAGGGTCTGGTTCTGATTCAGCCGGCAAAAGCGGGCCGAAAGTGATAACTGGTTGGAACTGCTCCGACTCCTGATCTTGATCGATGTTCTCGGACAACTGTTTGATTGTCCACGAGACAGTGGTAGCCATGGCCGCGATCAAGGCTGCAACCAGCGCAAGCGCCACGGCCACCCGTTTTCTGCGCAAGCGCCGACGGCGGCGACGCACTTTCACCGGCCGCCGTTGTAGTTCGAACATGACACCTCCAGTGGTCAATTCAACGTAGGGAAAAGCGCTGAAGAGAGGCACTACAGGTAGTGCCTCTCTTCAAGACAACGTCAGCGCGGCGAAATCAGCATGGCGCACTGTTCGCGCATGGAGCGCTGGGCCAGGTCAAAGTGGCGCTGGCGCTTCTCCGCGGCCAGGGCACAGCCCCAGCTGCCACGAGGCTTCTGCTCTCCACCGGAGCGGCCGCTGCGGTGCATGACTCGCGGCCCGACCACGACGAAGTCGCTGGCGCGCCGCCGGGGGCGGAGTGCGGCACCGATGTCGCAGGGCCGAGGCTGGAAGTGATTGAGCTGCGTCGACGGCTGATTGAACATGCTCAACATCATCTGCTCCCGTGCGAGTGTGGAAGTGAAGTGAAGTGAAGTGAACTGCTGAACTGAAAGTTGAGATCTGCCGGAAGCACAGCGATGTACTTAAGGGGCGATGGCCCGGAGAAAGAACAGGCCGACCACCACGCTCAGGCCGTGAGGCGCTGATAGAAGCAATCGGCCGAGGTGAGCCAGGCGCGCATCACCTGCTCAAAACAACCGATGAAGTCGCGACGCCTGTCGTCTGGCACCAGCCAGACCGGGAGTTCGTGATCGAGGCCTTGCACTTCGGTGAAGAGCACGACCGGCACTGCCACCACGAACGGTCGTCCATCCTTCTTCGGGTTGGCAGAGAACTGCCCGAATTGGTTGCGCATGGCCAGGGTCCAATCGATGTGCAGCGCCGTGCCGGCCTTGAGCAGCACCCGAGGCAAAACGCGACGGCGGCCGCGTTTTGGCGCAGGAGTGATCTCGAGAATGTCATTCTTGGCCACGAGGTAAGCGTCGATACCACGTCGGTCAGCGGCAGACCCTTTGCTGGTTTGCTCGAACTCGAATTGCGGGTTGGCCACCATCACTTCTTTCATCATGGAGTTGGCGGCGATCTCGGCCAGGCAACCAAGGCGAGGCCGGCCGGCCTGATCGAGCACGTCAAGCTCGCGATCGAGCAGATCGAGAAAGTCGCCGATGGCCAGCTCGGCTCTCTGGAGCTCAGCGGTGCTCAGCTTGGTCTGACGATCACGTGCCGTACTAATCAGGATGATGTCCATCATGTCCTCTCTGGAGTGCGTGCACGGTGAGGCAGTAGAGAATGTCTAGGAGACGAGTGTTGCGTTGCGCTGTTAACGCTCGGAATGCGACGCTTCGGCTACTGGAGCTCGATGATCAAATTGCCCACCTTCACCGTGCGGATGTTCCCCCCTTTACCGCTGCCGCTGACCTGGAGAGAGGTCAGCGTTGCGGGCAACGCCGGAATAACCCCTTGGTAGCTGTCGACCTAGAGGTAGAGCAGCGAGGCGGGCAACGCCGGAATGATCCCTCGGTAGTTGCCGAGCACAAGGTTCTTCAAGCCCGGGTTCTCCCAGAAGAACGCGGCCAACGCCTCTCTCGATTCGAACCTCATTGATCGCTCCTTGAAGTGTAATCGTCGCTGGTTAACGCGGCTGCTTTAGACCACCTCGGCCGCGACAGAACAGCTTCCCGCAAGCCTGGCGGCGACAACGCGGTGACGCCCGTCTCCGATGGAGTACCCCCCGCTCGCGCGCTCGTGCAGACTGACCGGCATCAATTCCTCCCCCCGTTCAATGCGCTGCCTCATCTCGTTGATCTGATGAAAATCGCGAGCGAGAAGCTTCGCAACCTCCGAGTCAGAGATGTGAATGTCTTCCAGGGCGACCCAGCTCGTAGCTGCGCCGAATCGATCTTCGCGGTGAGACTTGTAGGACTTTCCCATGGTGCCCTCCTCCGGATCCGTGTTGTAAACCAGAACGCCTACGTCAGGTCGGATAATCGTCGGAGGCTGGATACGAGGACAGACTGCTCCAACTGCCCTTTTTCCCTCGGACGATCAGCCCTCTGAAAATGGCATTATCAATTCGCACTGCCTGCCTCCCAGTAAGTGCCAGTCCCTCCGGAAGAGTGACAATGAATTCCGCGTTCTTTTCACGCGAAAAGAACGGCATATCACAGGCAGCCTGCTCAAGAATTTTCAGGTCGTTTTCAGACAACGGAAGTTGAAATTGACCCGTGACCGCGAGGTGCACTTTTTCGCCCACGCACCACTTCACAGCGATGGCATACATCTTTGTCTCCGTTCAGCCTCAAGTCCCAGCAAGTAATGGACGACGTCCGACAGTGACGATAAGAGCGAGGCGGAAGACGATTTCCACCACGTGAGGTGCGCTTCGGTGACGGCCACGCCAACCAGGCGATTGAAAATTCGTCCTGGCTTTCTCGACATGCACAGATCAGCCAATCTTTGAACCTGCAACTTTTCAATGTCACCCGCGGATCGGCTGAGCCGGATCGTAGGTGATGCCGTGCTCGGCGAGGTTGGCAAGATGAGCCTTGCACGGCTGCCCAAGAGCGTATTGACGGCTGGCAGTGGCAACGACATGGCAGTCGTCTTTCTCACTGAAAAACGACGGCCCAGCGATCGGAGAGGTTCTGACCGATTCTCCATCAGGAAAGTTCGGGTGACCGTAGGCGCTGCCGAACAGCAAGCGAACCTCTTCTTCCGGCGGAGCGTCGATGCTGTCGGCGACCACAATCAGGATCCAGTCTTCGAGGCGTACCATCGCATTTCCTCTCTCAGGTCGGTCATGAGGTGATGAATATTGCCGATTTCTTACCGTAGCCCACAACGCGCTGCGTTTGTTGCACCGTCCGTGGTGCATCGCTAAGTTTTACATCATCAAAGCTTGACGATTTGGAAAGACTTCTTGATCACGTCGGCCGGCAAGAACACAAACTCCATGCCGTAGGCCAACTGCATGCTGCCGTCTTTATAGCTGATCTCAATCAAATAGGGTTGGCCTTTGAAAAATTGAGCGGGCGTACCGTTGCAATTGACGAAGGTCTCTTGAGCGATAGCGTAAGTGCGAAGCCGCGGCGAGGCTTTTAGCGCTTCAACTTCCTGCTTGATCAGGGCGCAGTTATCTTCAGCCAGAACAACACGGTACAAACCGTCGGCCAGAGCCATCAATGCCTCAGCGCTGCGCTGAGCCTGTTGAACCCTTGGGCACAGCTTGGTGGCATAGAGGGCGTTGCTCTTGACCCGCTCGATGTCGTAGCTGGCAACGGCAGTTTCGATGGCAACAATTCCATCTGCCAGCTGAAAAGCCAGCATTTCGCTGGCGTCACTGAGCCTCTTCTTCCGAGTCTGGAACTCGGCAAGGCATGAGGCCGCCTTCGCCAGGTAGACGAGCACGTTGTGAATTGCAGTAACCGTGAGCCAGCTTGCCCTCACTTCATCGCCGTAAGCCACGTAGGCCTGCCGCGAAAGCGCGGTCAGTGCGGCAGTCTTCTGGGCGAAATCAGTCTTCAAAATCGTCATCGTGCAAATTCCCTTAAAGAGGTTCAGGATGTTGACCGAGCCAGGCATCGCGCAAACTATTAATGAGGCAAACGCAGTTGCTAGCCTTGCTCGGCTGCGTTTGCCCCAGAGCCAATTTTCAGATCGCCTCGCTCAAGTAGCCCAGGGCGCGGTTGACGGCAGCGACTTCGCGGCGGAACAATCGCGCGGAGCGGCGAGCCTTCCGGGCATGGCGCTCCTCGAAGCGGTCGACCACGCTGGCCAGGGCGCTGTAGTACTCAGCGGCATTTTCCCGGTAGCGCGGGCCGTTGTTGAAGGCATCGACATCGAAAACGCCAAGGGCGAGCGCCCTGGTGAAGAGCTCGGCGCTCATGCCCTGCGAGAGCTCGTGCTCGAGCACGAAGAGGTCGACGCCCAGGCGGCGGAGCTCGCTGGTGGTCGGCAGCTGCGCCGAGCACGCGAAGGGATGGTTGGGGTAACGCCGCTCATCCAGCCGGCGAGTGACGGCCCAGGTGTCCCAGGAGTTGCCGAAACCCTTGACGCTGGTGGCGTGGCCATAGCTGTTCGCGTTCATCTGAAGCTCCTTGGAAAGAAGGGAAATCTGGATTCTCTGCTCTAGAAGAAACTCTGACTAAAGGTTGATCTCGTCCATCATCAGTCGATGGGTGGTGAACTCCTGGTCGAAGCGCGGCTCCGGGCACTGATAGATTTCATCCTCATAGTCATTTGCCCGCGGCAAAAAGTCTAGCTGGTTGCGAGCGAGCTTGACGGCCAGCTCTCCAGCGTTGACAGCGCGACCGAGGAGGAAAGAAAGCGCAACGTTGTCATCGAAAGACATCTCTGACTTCAATCAATTGTTAGTGGTGGCAATTCATGAAAAGAGACGCTTGGCCGCTCGCCGACGCACAACGCGCGCCGCAGCAAGATGATCTCTGTAGATTGGCAGTTGCTTGAACAGCGGTTGGATGTACTGACTATAGGTACACCTGAAGTTGGGTTGCTTCTCATCGCGGAGGATCTCGCCGCAGACTGACATTAGTCCTGCGGAGCTCCGTTTGTGTTTCAGTCTACTGGCAAGAAGGTTGTTGAAGTAGAGGTGCACGAGATCCTCCTTTCAGGGAAAGTGGATTAAAACACCACCAGTGGTGGCTCGTCGTGAACTAGATTGAATGTGACCTATGTTAGTCGTGATCCACGACTTCTGCCAGCTGAGCCAGGGTCGAAAACTAGCGATGTTGATACGGGGGTATTACTAGCGAGAGATAGCGGAGGCAGGCGGAAATTGGTGGACGTTCTACATCTACGTTCACTTTTTAAACCGATTTGAAACCCGCTCTGCTGGCGCAGGCAGGGGATGATGCAGTAGAGTCGGTAACTGGTGTTTTGTAAGAGTTGTGAGGATTTCCGGAGAAGAATTTTTGTTTATGTTTAACTCTAACCTAGATGTCAGGGCAGACCAAACACAACAATTATTCGCGACGCCGTCGGCATATAAGAATGAAGGCAATTTGGCTCAAAAGTGTCTGGGTTCTGACAATTGGGCATCACCAATAAGAAAGTTATGGACTAACGCCGAGCATCTTTAACCATATTTGTCTTAGTGAACTTCACAGCGCCAATATGGCAGTATCAATAGTGCTTGTTTCCGCTGCTAGCGCTTCATTGGCCTGGATCCGCTAAAGGGGCTGGCACCCTCAAGCGCGGCGATATTATCCAGCTCTAGCTGCAACTGATTCCACGGGCGATTCGCTGGATTTTTTGGCTTAAAATCGCCGTAGACTTCAAGGATCAAAAGTCCACTGCCATCTTCTTGAGAAATGGTTCGCGACGTCTTTATAGACGAATAGTCAATATCTCGTTTGCGTTTCAGCCTCTGCCCATAGAGGTCACTTGCTGTGAGATTTTGCAATGGTGCTCGAAATTCAAACAAGATGATCCGCAGGTCAGTGATAGCGCATATTCGTCTGTCCGAAACCCTGTAGAGGTTTAGACAGTAGAGAAGAAAAATTATTGCAGCGAACACAAACATAGCAGCTGCTCCGGGTAACCGTTCAGGCAGAGGCAATCCGTGTCCGCCCTCTGTTGGGTGAAAAAGAACCACCAAGAAAATAAAAACGAAAAGTACCGCTATACCTTGAGCGGTTTCTTTAATGCGAACTGAACTTGTTCGTTTCCGCCAGCTAACTGCGATCAGTTTTTCGTCATGCGCCAACTGATTTTTAACGAAAGCTTCTACATCACCTTGGAAAAGCAATTAAAACACCTGTCTTGATGGATCATTGTATTGATTGCGCCACCGCAAATTTGATCTCAGCAATATTCCCGCGCCCCACAATCACAGTAGTTGCATAGTCGATAAATAAGCCATGTTCAACAATTCCAGGAATTGTTTCAAGCTGAGCCGCTAAGCTAGCCGGTTTATCTATTAAACCAAAGTCACAGTCGAGTATGTAATTATCTTCGTCAGTGATGAATGGCTTACCCTTCGCGAGCATTCTCAATTTTGCTTGACCACCGAGGTCAGCTAATTTGCGTTGCACCAGGGGCGAGGCAAACTGAATAACTTCCACCGGTACATGAAACTTTCCCAGCTTATCCACGAGTTTGTGCGAATCAACGATTACTATAAATTTGCGCGCCGAAGACGCCACAATTTTCTCGCGCAGCAGGGCACCACCACCACCTTTGATCAAATCGAAATTGCCGTTGACTTCATCGGCACCATCGATAACTAAATCACAAACTGTAGTATGGCCAAAATCTGTAAGCTGAATACCCAGTTCCACAGCCAATTTGGCTGTGGCCGCAGATGTCGGAATGGCTTTAATACGCAAGCCTTGTTTCACACGCAGAGCAAGAGCTTGGAGAAGAAAAGCCACTGTTGTTCCTGTCCCGAGTCCAACAATCATGTCATTCTCAACGAACTCGGCGGCCTTCTCGCCAGCCAATCTTTTCTCGGCTTCAACAATTGTAGTTGGCATAATTAATCCTAGTTATAATCAATAGCTATTCACTATGGGGCGCTCTCCAAGGGGTGGCCCAAGACTCAGACCAGTGAAATGATTAGACATTAGTTGTTCCTTCCCAATCAGAGGCTTCATTTTGCCACTAAATTATGCCTTAAAACCAGCCTAAATTAAAAGCAAGCGACATATGTAGCCTTTCGAGCAAAGACTACTCTTTACAGACTTTCGAGCGACGATAGCGTTCACAATAATCTTACGTGGCTGACTCACTCGTACATTGTGCTATTGCACAGAAGGGGCCGCGAAGTTAAACTGCTGATCTTTCCGGTGGGTGACTATGCTAGTCAAGCTCTTCTTGGTTTTCGATCTTTTGGCATTATCCTGCCTCTGCGCCATTGCTATGTCTTTGTCCACTCCTCTGTTGGCACGCTCTAGTGAGGGCCATAGAGAGATTGCTCAAGCGACTGAATCTACCAGCACAGCCGACCAAGAGCGAGCACCGAGAGCTTTAGTTGTGTTGGTTTACGATCAGCACTGCAAGGCCTGGTGTACAAAGGTCAGACCAATAATGCAAGAACTTGCCTCTGAGCTTGGTGAAGATGTAAATGTTGTTGAAATTGATTCTTCAGCCACGGTTGGTAAGAGTGCCATAAAAACGGCAGAAGATCTCGGTATCATTCGCTATTACAAAGACGTAGATATGGTGCCGGTGGTAATGATTTTTGATAGTAAAAAGAAACTGGTTCATGAGCTTGGTGGTCCTAAAACCAAAGAGACGTACAAAGCTGCAATTTTAAATACTCTGAAAAATGCCAAAAACAAGTAGCTACGCATATGAATAGCGACGATGATAAGACTTTGATAAGCGCCGCATCTGCAGAAGAAGTCGATATTGTTGTTTCTAATGATGCTAAACCTAACAAAGTAATTAATATTGTCGATTTGGTTGGGGCTCGCTCTGGTCTGTATGCAAGCCGGTCCATGAACCGCACGGAGAAATTTGATCGGGGCGATAGCGCTGCTGTTTCATTGCGCTCAGTTCGCTTGATTTCATCTCTGGCCGATTTAAGCTTGATTGCTGCTGGTCTTGTGTCATTGTGCGTAATTGCTGGCTGGGTGTTCTCGATTGATCTACTGAAGCGTCTTTTTTTTGAGCAGTTGACCGGCTTTCCTACAGCTTTTTGGTTGTGCCTACTGACAGTCTCGACATTACCGGTGGTGATTCAGATCAATATCAGTAACAAAGTTGTGCAGGTTTTTAGTAGAGCCGGGCTAATGGTTTGCGCTGCTGCTGGGGCGGCTTTATGGCTTGAGCACTTGCTGGGACAAGACTGGAACTTAGCCCTACCGCTTTATCAACCAGCTGACGCTGGTTTTTTGACTTTGCCAGGCCTTTTGTCTGTTGATACATCATTTTGTCTTATGATTGTTGCACTAACGGTGCTTTCTCTTGAATTTTTCGGAGCCATTCGCCCACTCGTTTATCAAACTCTCAGCTTGGCTTTGGGTCTGCCCAGTCTAATTTTGGTGCTGGCTTTTATCTTCGGAGCTGGGGGCGCTGTAGATGGCTTCTGTGCCATGCAAGGCTGTGTTGTCTTTAAGTATTTGACCTACCTGATTTTTTGTTTGTTGGAAGTTTCCATCTTCTTATCTCGACCCACTCTTGGTATTACCAGATTGCTTGCCATCGATACAGTTGGTGGCAAATTTTTTCGCCTATCGATTTTGGCGTTTATTGGTATGGTGCCAATTAGTTGGGGGCTGCAGCAGGCCGTTTTTCATGAAGTAGTAAACTTGCCCAGTGCACTACTGCTGGCATTTATCGCCCTGGCTGCAGAAGTCAGCGCCATTTTTGCATACAGCGCTCGAAAAATAGACAAGATTGGCTATGAGAAACAAGAGACCGAAGATAGCCTGGCTGAGCTTAGCGCCACTCAAGATGAAGGGCTAAGATACAAGATGGTTTGCCTTTCTTGTGCCAAAGAATTTCCCGAGGGTTGGGTTTCTTGTCCTCACGATGGTGCTGATCTCTCACGTATCGTTGATCGTTTTGCCCCAGGTTCTATCTTTGCTGGCAAGTACGAAGTTGGTGATCGCTTGGGCTCTGGCGGAATGAGCACAGTTTATTTAGCTAGGCACCAGTTTTTGAATAAGAATGTGGCAGTAAAAGTATTGCACTCTAATCTTGCTTCTGATGCTAAATCAGTGCAGCGTTTTCAAATGGAAGCAAAGGCAGCTTTTGATTTGTCTCATCCTAACTTGCTCACAATCTACGACTTCGGCATCTCGCAAGATGGCCAGGCTTACATTGTTATGGACTACATCGAAGGTGAGAGTCTGGCAGATTTGGTGCATCGCCAAGGGCGAATTGATCTAACTCAGGCCCTGCCTCTTTTTTATGATATTAGCTTGGGTTTGGCCCACGCCCACGAAAAAAATGTTTTGCATCGCGACATAAAACCAAGCAATGTCATGCTACTCAGGGGAGATAATCGCATCATTGCTAAAATCGTCGATTTCGGCTTGGCCAAGAGTTACGACGAGTCGGCTCTGAAACTAACCCAAACTGGTGAAATATTCGGCAGTCCGCTCTACATGAGCCCCGAGCAGTGCCAGGGAGCCCCCTTAGACAATCGCTCTGATATTTATTCGCTCGGTTGTTTGTTCTATGAGTCTCTCTCTGGCATTCCGCCGATTAAGGGCGATAGTGCCTACGATACTTTTAAACGCAAATTCTCTGATACGCCTCTGCCTTTTGACCCGGCTCTGAACATACCAGGTTGGCTCTCAGCCCTTATTGGCAGTATGCTTAGTGTGCGCAGAGATGAGCGGCCCGCTAGTGCTCAGGCTGTGGCAAAGTCTTTTGGTGCTTTTGTTCGCTAATAAGCTGAGCTATAATTATCGTCTCGCCAACCTCACAGCGAAAATCAAACGATCAATTTTGAAGAACGTTTTTATCAAGCCTATTTTTAAACTGATAGTGCTGACACTCTTTGTCTGCCTAGGCGAACGTGCCGCTTGGGGCCAGGGCTGAGCGGCTGCACGTGGTGTGGTCCCAGGTCTGGGAGCAGGGTCAGGCAAGTTTCAATTATCAGTGGGCTGGCGCGCTGCGCGGGCCGACCGTTCATACAATGGCACCGACTACAATTCAACTTTCACAAACAACTGGAAGCCCTACATCCGTCAAAGCGTGTTAGATGTATCAGCGCGCTACTACATAAGCAGAAGAGTAGCAATAGTTGGCACGTTGCCGGTTTCGATGAACAATTTCAGCATGATCTACCCACCTAAAGGCCCAGGTATAGGACAGCGTGCTGGTTGGGACATCAATGGCGTGGGCGATCTTGGCTTGGTCACCCAGGTATCGTTAGTCGATCCCAAAGACCATCCATTTGAAAATTGCTTAATCGGTCTAGGCATGAAAATACCCACCGGCAATTGGGATGAGCGAAGGGTTATTCCCAACCTCAATGGTCAAAACTTTGCCAGTCGGGCGGTTTATCCAGCCGCAGTGATGCCCGGCGACGGTGGCACCGGAATTATCGCCACAGTTGATGCCTACAAGACTTTTAGAGTGAATAGATTCTTGCGGGGCAAAACCCTTTTTGTCGGCGGTTCATATCTATCAAACCCACGCAACACAAACGGCACCTCGTCAATCATTGGCAGTGCAGGTGTTCCCCTTACTCCAAACTTTTTAGACGAGTTAACCAACTCAGTTTCTGATGCCTATAGTGTGCAAACAGGCCTCTCGATGAAAGTGCCCGGCACATGGAACAAGCCGAAGTTTAAGGGCCTAAGAATGCGGCTTGTCGGCCGCTGGGAAGGAGTAAGAGCCCACGATCTAATTGGACCAGCCGGGGGCTACCGGCAGCCAGGCTGGGCGATGTCTGTAGGGCCAGGACTGACTTATGCCAATGGCAAAGATGTCTTGATGATTGACGTGCCTATTGTCTTCTCACGCTACATAAATGCCAGCCGATCGGCTGTGCCGGGGCCAACCGACGGTGCCACACCGGCACCATTCAACTCCGAGCGCAATCTGGGGCTAGTGGCACCGGTCAGTATCACGATGCGCTACGTCCGAAGCTTTTAATCTCTTTACACCACATACGGTGGCATACAACAAATTGGGTGACGCTAAGACAATAATCTATCACTTCGGCAAGCGAAAACATTTTCTCTACTGTCACGAAACTTTCACGACCACTCGCATATGGTGAGATTGCTCAATTTTACTAGTTAGTTACATGCTACGGCCTGTGGCTTTCGGTAGCGTAGCGAATAAATGGCTGTGGATTTCATTGCCTTATTATAGCCGCGGTTTTTCCAACTATCGAATTCGGGTATGTAAACAGAAACAGATACCTAAGACAGGATTAGCTCTTGAGTAAGCCGAAGTGCATATACATAGTTATTCTCCTTCTGTCGACAGTGTTGCTGTCAGTAAATCTTCAGGCGTTTGCTGGCGATTCTCTTGCTATTACTTTATGTGGTGCCACGAAGCCGAGAACAATCAATCTGAAAGAAAAGAAGTGTTTTGTTGTGATTAAAAATGAGTCTAACTCTGCAATTAATATCTGGGGCGAAGATTGCTCTTGGGGATGGTCAAATATTTCTTTTGAAATGAAGGCTGGGTCTAAAGTGCTGCCTGTACATCGCCAAGAGATTAACTGGAAGCGTAACTTTCCGATGCCGTTGAAGTTGCTACCAGGCGATGTTTTTGTGCGTGAGATAAATCTTGAAGACCGCACTTGGGATTGGAGCAAAGTGGTTGAGTTTTGCAAAGATAATCAGCACGCAAGCATCTCGGCTAAGCTGCAAATTGAAAACGAACCAACTGCAAAGGCTGAGAATATCTGGACAGGCTCTACGCGTTAATCCAGTTCATGTGATTTGAACTAACCTCCCGTTAAGTTAGCTTCCTATTAGAACTCTTAGAACCACGATTCAACGAGCTTCTGCAAGGTCATGTATGCTGCTATCAGCTTGGGGACCATTTTTAACCGAAAGGACGACTCGATCAAGCTATTTACATCGCTTAATAGGGATGTTTTACCTTCCACTACCAACCATAATGATGAGTGTAATTGCTTTGGTTTGCTTAAGGAGAGACCATGAAACCAGGTTCGTTTTTATTGCCAATCAGTGGCTCTCCTGAGTCATTATTTGCCTCTGAATTTGTCTGGTCTTTTGCCAGTCAAAGTCAGTCGAAAGTAACAGCACAACACACAATTGATACTGCTGGAACGCTTCAGTTTCTAGGGCAAGAAAAGGCTGGTCTGATTGGTTCAGGGCCCTACGTCGCCGCTTACCAGGGCATTTGTGAGTCTTTGCGAGAAATCGGGCGCAAACTGGAAGATTCATACTCAGCTCGAGCCACATCTCATCAGATTGAGTCTACATTTGTTTGCAGTGAAGGTGATCCGGTTGAAGAGATCCGTAAAGTGGCTAAAGATCACGATTTGCTCGTGGTTGGTTATCGTAAGCGCCCTGCCGTCGAATATCCTGTCTGCCAGGGCATAAAGCTGTCGCGCGCTGAGCGTCTTGCCCACTTGTCTCCTATTCCAATTTTGTTTGTGCAAAAGCCTATTCCAACAATTACAGAGTTTGCCATTTTTGTTTCGATGGATCACATGAACGTCAATTGGCTAAAGAATTGCATGCACTCTGCAATGGCTATTGGTGCCAGTTACAATGTGACAATTTTAGCTTCTGGAGTACATGAAGAGCCAGCTGCATCATTTGTGCGCGACTTGATAGAGGTAGATAATGAAATTCAGGCGGAAAATATCAAGATTGTATCTGCCGCCGATCATGGGCTGCTGAATTTTGGTCAGATGATAGGCTCTGTTGATCAGGGTCGCGTCGTTGTCTTGCCTACCGTAGATTCTGGCGAGCATAGAATTACTTCAACTGGCGAGTGTCCAACGGAGCTTTTGCGACGGGTAGAATTTGAGTCTATTCTTCTCTGGCCTGAGGAGTATGCCAACCCGCTGTTTAGCGGCGAAGCAGCACTGGTCAAAGCTGGCTAGTATGGCTAGTTCATGTATTATCTGATTCTGTTTGCGACAATTGGAGCTTGATTTAGATCGCACTGGCTTAGAATCAAAGGGAATTAGTATGAAAATCGTCGTGGCCATCGATGGCGAACAAAGTGCACACAGCGCCTTGGCAGAAATTACAACGCAGAAGTATAGCAGCGACACTCAGATTCACCTTGTACACGTTATAGTTCCCGGTTTTGCCGACGTTTCGACACCGGGAATTCCCGATAATGTTGCCATTGAAAGAGCTGAAGAAAAGGGCGTCCTCGAGCGAATGGCTAAAAACCTGAAAGAGAAGCTCAACATCAATGCCACCGCTGAAATTCTTGAGGGCGAAGTGGCCGAAGTCATAGCTAATGCCTGCAAGCAATTTGGCGCTGATGAGGCAATTGTTCCAAGCCATGCTCGCCACGGCTTTAGCCGCTTGTGGTTCGGCAGCATCGCTGATGAAATAGTTGACGCTGCGCCATGCACCGTTGTCGTTCTAAAAATGTCTGAGACCAAGGCTTAACTGTCGGAACGCATTAAACTCCAGACCGACCAGAGACAATTACTCACCCGCAGGCTCGAGTTTCCAACGAAAAACAGTAGAGCCAATAGCCGATGGCTCGGCACAGTCTAACAACTAATGCTAGTAAGTGTTTGCAGCATTTGCTTAAATTTCCCAGAATGCGCTCAGACTACTTTGCTGTAGCGCTAGCTTCTTTCTTGTACTCTTCAATCGACGCCACGGTGACTCGATAACGAATTTTCTCTAGCTCTTCAGCACGTTGAAAAATGTCTAAAGCAGCTTTAGCAATCGCGGCATTAGAGCCGGCGCTTTCATCTTCTTCACCAACCGGCAGTAAACCCTGCAATTGATCTAGTGACTTATTTATACTGAGAACATTTTCACGCCAGGTGGCCCAGAGCGGATTGATATGTATTTCAAAAGGTTTCGATACCTTCCGACCGTTGGTATCAACGTCATTTATATCTTCGCAGAGCAAATGCACGATTGGTTCAAGAGTGTTGATATAGAACACAAGCCATTCTTTACGTGCAGCAAGATACTTCTTCTTAGGATCAAGCATCGATTCTGAAATCGAAGCTGGACTCTGCTCGAGTGGCGCATCGTTGACAGTCATAGTGGGGCGTGTCGCTTCGAGAAATAGATTGACAGACTGCTGTCTGAGTTGAGCAAGAGCAAGTCTGGTATCACGCAAATCGCTTAGCATTTCTTCTGGCGCCATTTGCTCAGCATCACTGGCGGTGCGGCGAATTTGGTGCAAGCCCAGAGCTGAACCAGGCTTACTAACGTCGGCTTTACCCTCGGCAGCAAGCGCTGGTGCCACACTTAAACTCAACAGCGGTAGTGAAATGGCCAGTCCTACTAACAATCCAACTAATGACTTAACTGAAAACATTTGACCTATCCCCAGAGACAAAATTACAGAGTGAATAAACTGTCAGACAAACCTTTATTGAAATCAAGATTATCGAAGAAGACAAAAGCATTAGGCTGCCCGTCTTTATAGGTATTCCAGGCGATAGGAATTTTTGTCTTAGCGCTCAGATAAACCACATGTACAAAAGAACTGCCAACGACTGCTTCTTCGCCCTTATTGTCGCGCATGAGCAGAACGAGAACAGGCTCTTTGAAGGGAGCGAGCGTTACAGGTGCAGAGACAGTAGCCACACCACCAGCAGCAACTTGCCGCTTAAGTGACGATGTTAGAGAAAGAAAATCACTCTCCGCCAGGCTAAAACCAGTGGGCAATTTAAGTGTGCGCGAATCAGGCTGCAAAGTCATTTTGACCAGACTCAGAGTGCCGCCACCTTTTCCTCTAATAGCACCGTCGCTCTGCTTCACCACAACCGAACCATTGCGGTAGTCAAGAGATTTTATCTCAGCCCGCAGCAGCTCGCGCTGCTTGAACGACAAATAGGCGCCGCCGTAATCTTTCCACTTATCATTCTTGACGGTGAAAAGCTGGCAATAACATTGATAGTCTTTCAGATTCGACGCCGCCGAACTGAGACTATTTAGATAAGGCATGCCCACAGTTACCTTGGCAAGCTTATCAACTGTTTTGTTGTCGGGCAAGCTGCTTTCAAGCTCTTGCTTTGTTATGGCTAAAGCCCCAGGGCCTAGCAAGACCATAGTTGCAACTGCTGCAGTGAAGCCCAAAGCCAACCGCGATAGCCGTAGCCAATCAGGAACCAATGAAGGAGTCTCCGGGTAAGGAACGAAGGAGCACTAATCTATCATGTTGGCAGCTCAGACGTCGGTCGACTGCGCTGTTTGACTGGCAGATCTTGGCACTGCTGGTAAAATTATTTTTGAGGATATCCCCTCAAAAATACAACGCACCAACTCTTGCGAGTCGCTCATGGACTGTTTTCGCTGTAAAAATAAGACTCTTAAACCTGATAGACAAGAAGGTGATTGCAACTTTTACGAATGTAAAAGCTGCGGAAGAAAATATTGCCAACAAAAAGGATTGGGCCTCTGCGATGCGTGGCTGTGCCCCCTCGGTCTTGTTTTGTATGGAATGATTTTTGAAAATGATCCTGTAAGCAAAGCAACAACCCATGCAGATTATTTTCTTAAAGATCATGACGCTACGACAATCAAATCAATCTGTGAAGATATCGAGCTTGAGTTGGCAGCACCATCTCAAAAAGTTCGCGACATAGTAAATTGTTTAGCCAGCGAAGAAACACTTAGAGAATTTCTGTCGATAGTGGCTCAAAGACTTAGAACAAGTTTTCAATCATGTTAGAGGAAGTAAGATTGCTCGCTACTTGGGCTGGCAGAGGGACCGAAGATTGAAGCTCACTTGCGAATCACTTATCTGCTGACAGCGGAATCTGAAATTTTTCCTGCAACCGATCAAAACTAGCTTGATCAATCAGATTTTTTCAGCATCTCCCGATAATAATCAATAGACTTCCGCAATCAACCAAAGCGAAGATCTTGAAGATTCAACATATTGGTTTTTAAGGCCGCGGCATCAATCTTTTGTGTTTAAGCTATTTGGGAATAAAATTGAAGGCGCCGTCGTATAAACAATGTCTGGATATTTGAGGAAAAAAGATGAATCTGAAATTGCTGCAAAAGGCTATCGTTTTTTCGGCTGCTGCGTTTTGCCTGATTGCAATGTTGTTTCCGGCACTGGCGGACGAATCGGTTAAGGCCAGCAGCGATGCTGCGTTTGCCAAAGACGTGGTCAAAGCAGATAAACCAGTGCTGGTTGATTTTTACGCCGACTGGTGCCAGCCGTGCAGAAAACTCTCACCCACTATTGAAGCTATGGCAAAAAAATATGCAGGAAAAATTGATTTCTATAAAATCAATGTGGATCAAAGCCCCAAAATCTCGGAAGAATATAAGGTAAACGCTATTCCCGCAATCAAGATTTTCAAAGGCGGTAAAGTCATAAGTGAGTCAGTGGGCAGTGTTTCAGAAGCCAGCATTGATGCCCGCTTAGAAAACGCACTTAAATAAATGGCGACGACATTAATTGTGCAATATCGAATCGATGATACTGGCGACACCTTCATAATTCCTTGACAATAATTCGCTACGCTTCAAACAGTGGATGTTCGATTACTCCGCCCAATTGAAGGAGATAATATGCGATTGCCAATTTCTCTAGCCCTATTTTTCACTCTTGTTTTTTCCAATGCCGCAGTCGCCGCCAACGATGGCATCGGCTGGATTCCTACATGGCAGCAAGCCATTGCTGAGGCCAGGCAGACAAACAAACCGATCATGCTCATGGCGGGTGCGCCTGCCTGTGCAGGAGTGCCAGGCACCTGGTGACCGGGCAAACAAGCCTCAGACATGAGTTACATGTCTCAACCTGAAGTAATCGCCGCCTCTAGAAACTTCGTCTGCGTCAGACTCATGACCTACGAAAGCGCCGCCGAAGCAGAAGTGCTTAAATCTATGTGGCGACAGGGAGCGCCCTTAGAAAATACGCTCTTTGCCATTCTTGACTCCAGTGGACGCCCCCTCACCAGAGGTGTTCGCTCACCTGGCTTTTTCTACAGCGATGCTCGCGCACTTGCCGGCGCGCTCAACGATGTCGCCAGTCACTATTCCGGCAGGACAAATCCAAAAGGATTGCCTGTGATTGCCACCGTGCGTCTTGGTTTAAATGTCGCAGCCTGCGATAAAAGGCCGCTGACTATTGTATTGGCGGATAGTGAGCAGGACAGGCGCGCCCTTGAGGCCAATCTCGCGCCAATGGCATGGAGCACACAGCTGGTTGGCAAAGTGTGTTACGCCTCGGGAGGCCGAAACGACTTGCGCGGCATCTCTGGATCGAATTTAGCCAGAGGCTATCTGTTTGTCGCTCCCAATGAATTTGGCACCACCGGCGCCATCATTGCTCAGCTGCAACCTAACGCTTCAGCAGCCGAACTCAAAAATGCACTACAATTTGCTGTTGACAGTTATCGGCCATCTTACACAGATCATCACGATCATGTGCGCATGGGGCGCCAACAGGGAATTCACTGGGACACCGCAATTCCTATCACCGATCAACAAGCGCTGAGGGCTGAGCAAGGCAGATAAGGAACTCGACCATGAAATCGAATTTTGCGGCGGGCAATTGAACGGGTGGTCATCAGGCCGAACTTTCCAATGCAGTGGCTTTAAATTCAACATCCTTCAATCTTGCTCGGATGATAGGCCCTGCAGGCACAGGATGCGCACTGGCTGCCGTTATGTCTAATTATTGGCTGTTCGGACTTGCTCTGGTCATGATTGGCATATCTGCTCAAACTTTCACCATCACAGCAAACAGCACGGTGCAGCTTTCTACCGAACCAGCCATGCGTGGTCGCGTGATGGCCATGTACCTCGCCATCGCTTTAGGTGGCACACCAATTGGGGCACCGATAGTTGGATGGGTGGCAGATACTCACGGCCCCCGCTGGGCGCTCGGCGTTGGAGCTGTGGCAGGTTTTGCTGCGGCCATAGTTGGAATTTATTACTTAGTGAAATATCGCAAATAACGTATCGCAACAACTTTTTCTTAAGCTAACAGAGTAGTTTAAGAACGAGGCTTTATCTGTATTAACATTATCAACGGCAGTCGGAATGGGCCACCAGATCGCTCACCAATTTCTGACTTGCCCACAGCCGATGAATTGGCAGCATTGCTTTCTAAGTTTTCCGCCAGAGTGCAAAGACTACGCCGAAAGTGACAGTGATTGGAAAGCCAGTGGGCAGCCTAAGCTCTTGCCTGCTGGTCAGGTCAACTGGGGCAGACACGGCCGCATTTTTGAATTGAATGCCAATGGCACTGCCGCTTATATCTGGCGTACCGGTGAAACCGTTGAGTTAATAGTTTGCAGCGATCTTATTATCATTCCGGCTACTCTAGTTACGGCCGTTTATCAACAGTTTTAGGCCGTGGCCTGTTCCAGAGAACATTCTTGTCCACGCGGTTGCCGATGGCAAAAGCATCATTTTCCATCTCGAATAGCCTGTCATTCTCCCTGGCGATATTTAACTTTTCATGTTGACTTTTTCAGCCTGCGAGTGGCATGATATGCTAACTCATTGCGTTCAACTAGTAGCTGCCGCAGACGCCCTCGCAGAGCCCATCTGTCGCTGCGTACTGCCCAGCTGAACATTGAAGAGAGGCGCACAGTGAATAGAATAGAAGACAATTACAAGGCGTGGTTGCAAGTTCCGCTGGCGCTTTTAGCTTGTGCATGTATCTCACCTGCCCTGGCCGATTCATCTGAAAAATCTGAAATATCTAATGCGTCGGAGATTAATTCTGAAACTGCGAAGAAAATTGTTGTCGAGAAGAAGAGTCGGTTTAAGTTTTTGGCACCCCAAAAAGCCGTATTTTTCAATCCTATAACCGACACTGTCGGCATGCCGCTGCGAGGCACAGAGGAAGGCCTGCGCGGATTGCAAGCTCCGCTAAAAGATTTGAGCGCTCCAATTCGCGGCGTTGATACTTCAATAACTAATTTAAAACCGTCTATCGAGAGCCTTCATAAGCCACTAGCCGGGCTGGCAAAACCACTTGTTGAGCTACATCAGCCCATCACTAAGTTAGAAAAGCCTTTGAAAGATTTGGTGGCGCCGATCGCAAACTTAGATAAGCCATTGAAAGATCTCGCAAAGCCAATCAACAACTTGCAAGCACCGCTTGAGGCTGTTACTAGATCTACAGGCTCACTACAAAAACCGCTTGATCGACTGGCTAGGCCTTTGAATGAGCTGCACGCACCACTTCAGAGCATAGGCAAGCCGTTGGGTAATCTGGAAACAGGGGTTAATCAGCTTCTTCCAAAAGTGAACAGGCTTGGAGATTCCGTTGATAAACTGCAAGATAAAGTTTCAACGCTAGCTAATGAATTGAAACTTGTTAAACAGTCGGCCTTAGACATTGCTATTTATCTCAGTCTGGCGATTGTCTTTGGAGCTGTGCTACTGGCGAGCACTGCCGTATGGTTATGGCGACATTCACGTATTGCTAACTTTCCCTACCGTGAAGCCGAGCCCACAACGAAATTTGAAGCTGGTTCCAAAGTCCGCAAAGGTTGATACCAAAAGCGGTGCGTGATCGATTCCGCCCAGACGGAAAATCCCGGCCTTATAAATACGTTTTCGACGTCAATATCGAAAAGTCGCGGCTAATCCGGTCGCTGAAGGCATCCGTTCTTGAGGGACAACTACGACTTTTCCTTTCATTCGCAATACAATTTCTGTTAAATCGTTGAGCACGTCACCGACTTCGGGATCGGAAAGCTTGCCTGACGCGATTTCACCGGTTAAATTGACTCGCCCCGGAACTTGACGGTCGGCCTCAATCAGAAGTGTGCTAACGCGGCCAGCTATACTAGCTTCGGATACTTGCACCAAATCATCCGATCCTAACTGTCCTGATCGGGCAATTTGATATTGTTCCACTAATTCTGCTAGTCGCTTTAAGTAGATCGGCTCAATTTTTTGCCACGCCTGAATGCGCAACTCATCGATACTCAGAGACTCAGGATTTATGGCCAGGCCTTCTTCAAGTATGAACGAGTTGTGGCTGACTGAACGAAAAATGGCCTCATGCTCCGGTAACATTACCAAGAGGAGCGGCAATTCAGACGGATGAGAGTGGTGCTCAATGATCGCGCGGTCGATCGAGCGAAAGAACCGCTCAGTATCATTGTCTACTTCATCCTTCTTCCCTCCGTGCCCGTGAACCATAGCTTGTCCACCGCGGCCCGTACCGTACGAAGCAACAGTCAGATGCGGCTCAGTCAGTTCTGAACCCAGAGCTTCTTGGATGGTCGATGGCAAGTTCGTCAAATCTACTGGACTAATGACGTCGCGGTTTCCCTCGTAGAGCTTAGCCACGTGACGGTCCAGGCACAGTATTTGATAACGATCAGCCGATTGCAAAATACGGAGGAGCGGCTTGGTGTGGAAGCTGTCCGCGACAATTAACAGCTCTGGAACATCGCGATGCAGCTCAAAAACCTGAAACATATCGGACGAGCCGAGGATCGCCAATCCTTCGGTCCGATGATTCCAGAAATGGTCGTCATGAGCCAACGCATTAAATTTATCCATCGCAAACTGAACATCGTGCTTAGAGTATTTCTTACCGAGAGAAGCCTCCATCTCTTTAAGCGAGTTTCTGTAACGGATCGGGTCTTGTAGAGTGTCAGGATGGCAGCGGTGGGTCGGCTGATAGAGCGAGATGCAAGGCGGCTTGTGAACCTCCAAGAGCTGAGTCATATCAATACTAGGCTTCATAAATACTCCGATGCGTGATGCATTTGTGATGATGGCGTTAATTTCTTGCGACGCTAAACAGTTTCAGACGCCACGTCGACAACATGGGGCGCGTGACTTTTTCGATCATCGAGCCGTCCAAGAGTGCTTTCGAGAGTCTTCTCAAGTTTGTCCGTAGCACCGCTAACGGCCTGTTCCAATGACGAGCCTTGGTGGGTCACGATAATTGGCTGGAGGCCACTGAGCCGGGCTTCCATAACGCAACGCTTATCATCAGTTGCTGACTTAGTATCGCCATTCTGATCGGAGAGGTGGACTTCAACACGAGTAATTCTGCTGCCGAATCGTTCAAGGGCACCCATGACCACTGACTCAACATCCCCAGTCAGCTCGATGCTACCCTCGATGTGGTTATCCGTGTTTACCTGAATTTGCATGACAACTATCCTTCTGTGGAGTGCCGACTATCACAAGTGTTGAGAACCGACAGATTTCGTTAACACTCTAATGCTCCTGCATTCGTCGAATACGGAGATTTCTAGAGGAGACGGGGAGAAAGACTTTTGGTTCCAAAAATTTCCTGAAGCAGAAGGAGTAAATTGAACTAATCTTACTATCGGTTTTGGAGTCAGAATGAAGATTGTTGTAGCTATAGACGGCTCCCAGTATTCCCAAAGTGCTCTCGAGGCATGTGCTGCCCGCAAGTGGCCAGCTGGCAGCGAAATGAGGCTAGTTCATGTCGCCGGGCCAAGTGATGATGATCTGGTTGCCGGAATCTTTTCAATACTAGGATTGGCCAACACTGACGAAGATATCATTAAGGCTGCAGAGGCGGCTCTTGAGAATATTTCCATTGGTCTTGCCAGTAAGCTTCCGGATGTTAGCGTGCGGGCAGAGCTGCTTCTTGGCGAACCAGTAAAGGTGCTTGTAGCGTATGCAAGTGCCTTTGGCGCTAATCTAATTATCACTGGTACCAGTGATAATGGCACATGGGAAGGTTTCTTTCTTGGCAGCGTTTCGCAAGGATTGTTGGAACAGGCCGCATGTCCAGTGCTAGTCGCTAGAGCTTCAGCACCCGTGCCGGAGGCCAGTAGGCCAGAGCAAGTACTGATTTGTGTCGACGATTCTGCTTGTAGCGGGGCCACAGTTGAGTGGATGATCAGTCAACCATGGCTACAGGGGTGTCGCGTCTGTTTCGTATCGGTGACAGATCAACGACCAGAGCCTGGCTTGACTGAAGACAGCCAGGCTACAGCGACGCAATTGTTGTCATGGCAATCAAGCAAGGTGTTCGCTGAACAGCTTGCTCACGAATGGGCTGTGCTTTTGCAGGATGAAAGTCGGATTGACGAGGTCTATTCAGGAGTTGTTGAAGGAAATCCTGCAGACTTGATCGTCAAAGTCGCAAAAAACTGGCCGGCAGATCTGGTGGTAGTTGGCTCTCATGGAAACACAGGACTGGCTAAGTTAGTCCTAGGCAGCGTTTCACAGGCAGTAACCAGGCGGGCTCATTGTTCGGTCGAGGTAGTCAGAGGAATTGAATCCCGCTATTACCGGGAGATTCGAGCGAAGGCGACACGCGAGAATCCACTTTCCGACATCCTGGCTTCGCAGGGCCATGTCAGCCAAGGACAAGAGTCCAAGAGAGGTCGAATTAGCGTCCATTCCATGCCAGCTTCGCTGCTCATGTAATGAGAATTTGTTAGATGGAACCACGTTAAAACCGCAATCAGGCGTGGAGGACGGCGATGAAAGCGATACTCCGATAGTCACATATTCTACTTAATCAGTGATCGAGTCTTCCTTCTTTCGTATGATCTCCACAGAGCAGGGAGCGTGATTCACAACAGCATTCGACACGCTTCCTACCAGGAACCGAGGACATGCGGCGCGACCCTTAGCTCCAAGAATTATTTTGTCAGCAGACCATTGCGCTGCCGCATCAACTATTTGGCTTTGCGGGTGTCCTTGCCGAACTTCAAAATGAATTATGCAATCAGGCAGAGCCGATAGCAGTTTTTCTCTTGCTTGCACACAAAGCAGTTCCGCCTGCTGTTGTCGCTCAATGTCAATTTCAGACAGAACTTGGCCCCAGTTCTTTTGTATGTTTTCTTGTGCCACAAGAGGCAACGGCTCAACAACGGTAAGAATCCTGAATTCCGTTGACGACGGCCACTTGTGGGCACAAACTGCTTCAATAAGGGGCTCTGACGACAGAGAAGTGTCCAGGGCAAGTATTATTCGCATGAGGCCCTTCCTGCTTTACGATGAAATGACAATTTTGCAACGATGTTATCGCATTCTTACTCTGCGCGCAAACAGCAAATGCCATCAGTTGCTGTTTGTAGAGCCAATTTACAATTCCGTTATTACCCAGGCATTAAGCTACCTGTCAGCCCACGAAAGGGCGTTTACCAGGTTGTCCAATTGTGCGCTCGCGTGCAGGTAGTACCATGCCCATTCAACGACAAGCGGCCGAGTCGCGCGATGAGCCTCGCCACAAGAAAGAGGCGGCTGGCACTGACCATAAGCTGCCGGACCAGATCTTAGATGCACGCAGCTTCCGGCAAGACCTGGGAGCATTTAATCTGCAGCAGCAAAAAGACGTGGCGACTAAGCATCTGCCTGAAATGACTATCTTTGACGATAGCCAAAAATCCACAGTCAAATATAAACCAGTAGAAGGCCCGCAGCAGGCTGGTCAAGACAGAGTTGTCCAGGCCGAAATACCGCGCGCCGCTCCTGAAAGTGAATCTAAAAGATACGAGCTTAATTTAAAGCATAGCGTTCATGGCACCAGGGCTGCCGACGCTGTGGTACTCTTGCCCAAAAACTTTGATGCCACCAAGCCTATCCACTTAGTAATTTACAATCACGGCTGGCGTGATACCGCCCCCAGTGCTTTCCGCAATGCAAAGCTGGAAGAGCAGATGAAAGGGGCGCCACCTAATACGGTGCTGGTGGTACCTGAGTGGCAAGTCAATCCCGGGGCACAGCACGCCAAAGGCAACCAGCAAGGGGCGTACGCAAGCAAAGATTTTGCTACAAAAATGCTGCAAGATGTTTTTGACAAAACGCCGCAACTGCATGGCAAGACATTGGCCAACGTCGATCGTATCGGGTTAATCTCTCACTCTGCCGGCTACATGCCGACAGAGAGTCAACTGAAGGCCAATCCCGAACTGGCGAAAAAGGTTAACAGCATTACTCTTCTCGACTCTCAATATAACGCGCAGGGTTTCAATGGCTGGATAAAAGACAACATCGCCGATCTTGCAGGCGGCAAAAAGACTTTCCAGAACATTTTCGGCAGTAGCACACGTACGCACGCCACATCATCGATATTTCCAACACTAATCCCAACACTTCTTTGCTAGCGAAGAAATCGATTTTGTTTAAATCCACCGGCTCTTCGCACATGGAAATACCCAAAAGTACATCCGCACAGTGCCGGAAGCGACGCGATTCTGAGCGTCGCGCTGAGCACATTGGCGATAGAAACTTGCTCTAGCTCGCGACGATAAAACGCAATCACCGCTTCGACCATTTCTTTGAACTATAAGGGAAAAGTTCACTAAGTGGCTTGTTTTGTCTTGCAGTTGGGTCCTTTTCCAATTGCTTCAACAAATCATCCAATTCAGGAAGTAAGGGTTGAACTTTCTTCGATACTGGTGATTGTTCCAAACCGGTGTATCCACGACCAGCGCTTTTTTGCTCAAAGACCGAAGCATCGAAGTGTTGACTGCTTGTTGCCCGTTTGGCATATGGGTTTTGATCAACCACACCAGCTTTGATATCGCCGCCCCAATGAGTGCTCACAGTGTTGCCTAAAACAGGCTCTCCCTTGTGATCAGCTTTAACCGACTTCAAGGTACTATGGGCCAAGTTATCCTTCTGGATGAAGTTTTGCCACTCTTTTGCATCAGGATCGGCCATGATTCTGTCTTTGTCGAGAGCGACAATAGTCAAACTTGGATCCTTTTCCCTGAGCTCTTTCATCTCCTTTAAAAGTTTCTCCGAATCTTTAGTGTCTTTGGAAATCTCCATAAGGAAGACGCCACCACCTTTGGCGGCAGCTTCTTTAACAGCCTCAGCTACATTGGTGTGATCATACTTAGTTACGTCACTTACAGCTTTATCGTAGTTTTTCGAGAACTCAGGGCTGTTATCGCTTGGGCGAATAACTCTTCCAGCTTCTGCTCCACTGAGCTGAAAACCATTATCAAATTTATTGGCTTGCTGATTTTGACCTTGCATCTGATTGTAGATACGATTGTCAAAAATCTGATTGTTTTGTCCAAAGTGATCCACACCCGGTGGATTAAAGAATTGCGTTTCCATTGGACCTGGACCGCAATCGCCTCTATTTACTCCTCAACCCATGTCGTTTTGCCTCGCTTCGGTTAAGGCTTACTTTAATGCGGAATTGTTGCATACATGTTGCAGGCTGGCGAGTTTCATATGCCCGAATCTATCGTGGCACCAAAGCACATTTCATGCTTCTATTACTCAGAAGGGGTGCGGTTCCCAGACTTTCGAATCGGTAGTATGTTAATAAACTGTAGGGCTAAAAAACCAAGCATGATCGGCGCCATAATCCTAGTATTACTGCTAATTTCTTTGGGCACGAAGTTTTGCGCGACTAACCAGATACCACTTATTCCGGCAACAAAGATAAGACAAATCGGAAGGGGAGCGTGGCGCCAGGCGGCCTTCTTGATTGTTCCTCTGGCTTCGAAAAAATCAATGAAGGCAAATATGCAGCCCACGGCGGCCATAGCGCAAATCAAAATCCATCCACTGCTGCTGTCTCCACTGCTAAAGGAGATTATGGCAGGGGCAAGTATTACTCCGATGGAAGTATAGAATCTAAACGGCACCTTGGTTTTTGGGGAAGACATCGTAGTCAAAGTACTCCCGTGAAGTTATAACCCTGGATTCCGAACAGTTTGCTAGTAGTCATTTTCAACTTATTCTAAAGTTAGTGCTTGTACAGTTCCAGGTTTTTCCGGCTTTCCCGGCCACTGATGATTTGAATTTTAGCATCTGACTCGGAGGCTGCCTTTATTGCTGTATCTCGTTCGCCCTGAACGCACCGTGGAATTGCATAAGCGCCGCATTGGTTTCTTCGATAGCTCGCCTTCACTGCTTCAACTTCTCTGACTGCTATCTGTGATGCTTCGCGCCAAGCCACTTCAAAAGATGCGGTTTTTAACGGCTGCTAACACACCGGCATCAGGAGGCTGCAAGCTCTGCCCCTCATAACCACTTTCGCTAGATCGCAATTGATTAGGCAGCTGGTCAGACCCCACCAAATCCATACTTATCAATCGGGCTGCTGCGCTTCGACCGGTGTCATCATTGGGCAGCATTGGCAAAAGGTCTAGGGCGGCCTGCTTGGCTTGCTCCAAGACTCTAGGATTAGCCGTACTTTCTGATCTTAGAGCGGCCAGGGAGCTAGTCAGCCTTTGAGCAGTGGTCTGGAACTTCAAGCTTGCCATCGTAGAGTCGATGGCAGATGTCGAATTGAGTTGGCTGTTGAGGGTTTGAATATTTCTTGTCAGTTCTACCGCTTGGGCTCGTCGTTCAGCTCCAGAAAAGACCGAGTAGTGACCTTCCGCCCCAGCAATACCTAACCCTTCTTCAGTAATTCCACGAGTAAGCTTGTGCAATTGCGGTTCGCTATATGCACCAGAATTGGCTGCACTAAAGGTTATACTGCCATCATTAGAATCAACTCCACCATGGCGTGTCCTGGCGACAGAGCGATATTGTTCGGCTTTCGCATCTATAAATTTCGCCAATTTATGATCACGATTGATTACTTCAGCAGCAAGAATAGAATGGTCTTTCACTGCAGCATAATGCTGTAATTCTGACGCCATTAAACTGCCCAACTTGCTAGTATCAACACCAATGCTGGCAAGATGGTCAGATTCAGCTTTCTTGCTCGCAAGCCAACTGTTTATCTCTGCTGGCGAATGCCCTTGATTAGACTGTGCATAGCTCTTTAGAAGTGAACTTACGGCACTGCGCTGTTCTGCATTCGTCAACTCTTTGCGCGGCTCATAACTTAGCTTATCGTGTCCGAGAGTAATGCGTTGATTGCCTCCTTGTGCAAGCTCGCCGAAGACATCTTCTTGCAATCTTCGCTCAAAGGCCTCAGGATCTGCTTTGTAGAGGCTGGTTCGCTCGAGCATTTCAGACATGTGTTTCATTTCGTGCCAAAGAGCACTGGTGGGATCAGGATGCTTTAGACTAATTTCAATGCTGTTATCCATATGGTAGCTATCATGTTCCGCATCGAGTGACAGATAGATATCCTTTTCAGAAATAAGATAGTCTTTGATTCTGCCATTTTCATCCCGGGTAACTAAACCCAGCTTTGCCGCGTATTCTCGGCCAACAGTGATCATCTCTTGGGCAATTTCAGCCCTAATCTCTACCGCCTTTTCAACACTGGCACCATCAAGAGCCTCAACTAAACTTTGAATAGTTCTATCTGACTCTCTCTCGACACCAAGGCCTTTCCGACTTAGGTGCGCCTCTAGTGGAGCTGGCGAAACATGGAGCTTCTCATATGGTGCCGAGTATTTGGATACAGAAATCGAGCCGTCTGCCAATTGCTCTACACGATGTCCGGTAGCAGTGAGCATCTCGGTCATACCCTTCAACGCCGTGCCATCTACCTCAATGTGCGAATTGTCGTGCATGCGAGCCGTAGTCGCCGAGCCGACCTTGCCTTGCGCTAAACTCATGCTAGCGGCGAGCACCATAGATGCCAGCGGAGAGTTAAGCTGTGATTGTCGCAAAGCATTCTCTGCTAAAGTTGAGACGCCTTCTTGACCAAATTCTTGGGCTACATCTTTGCCCGACTCGGCGGCAATTCGTTGCAGCCAAGCAGACATCATGGGTCTTGAGCTAGAGGCAAGTCCGCTGTTTTCAGCCAGCTCTAATATTTGCATGCTCTTAGGATTAGCCACTAAAGACTTGACCCATCCTTGATTAATACCATTGAGACCTGATTGCCCCAAACGCAGTGCTCCAAGACCAACTAAACCCATTACTACGTTTTGACCGTACTCAAGTGAAAGTGGCCCTGTCACCTCTTTCACATACGATTCAACCAACTCCTTAGCGGCGCTGGCCGAGCGTGAAAAGTCAGAAGAACCAATTAGTTTAGAGATAGCCGCCTGATGCTTAGCCGACCAAGCACCAGTATAAGAGCGGTCATTGTAAGCACCTAATCCGGTATCAACAACATAGTGATTAGTTAAATAAAGAGCTTCTTTCGTCAATTGAGTGGCACCAAGAGCCACTGCCGATGAAACAAGCAGAGCTGCAACTGGACTGGCTGTTCCCATAGAGCCAACGGTTATGGCGACAGCTACCGCTGCAGCAGCAATTGTTGGTCCGTTGTCGTGCAACCAATTGCTGAGAGTATCGGGCTGAAAAGTTCGGTCAATGGTGTCCGTAAGAGTAGTAAGAATCTTTTTGTGTTGCTCTGATTCTGGATCTAGCAAATCAAGCAAACCTGTAACTGACTTTGAACTCGCCTCTAGAGCTTGTATTGTCTCGGGGTCAGAAGCTTCTCTTGCAGTAGCATCAAGCTTAAGCTTGAGGTCTCTCAAATCGCCAATATCCTGGGCAGACGTACTCTGCACAATCTTCTTAAGGTCTTTTGCTTGTGATTTTAAGTCTTTGACAAAGTCTTCATATTTGGTGCCTTCATTTCCGCTTTGAAAAAGCTTGGAAAAAGTAGCAAATTCTTGACCAAAATTTGTCACACTTGCCTTAGCTCGTTGCATGCTAGGATCGGTATCAAAGACCTCAAGAGCCTGGCGCCGCCTGATACCAAGATCAAGATTGGCAGATTCATCTTTATGAATTCCAACAAGGACGTCCATTGACTGGGAAATCTTTTCGCCACGACTACCAGAAAACTCAGGCAGTTTTTGAACTTGAGTCAAATTTCGGTTGCTCAAACGCTCTAGGGCTCCGCTGTTTAAATCATTCCAGACTTGCGGTGCACGTAGTTTCAGGGCTTCAACTCCGTAATTATCGAGCATCATCAAGGCCAAATAGTCTTTGCGTTCTTGCGGTGCGTCACTTTGAGATAAACGGCTATATTCGGACAGCGTCGAAGAAAATTTCAGTTGTTCCAACTGGTTTGAAATGTTGCCGGCCCTTTTAGCGTCTTCCAAGAAAGACTTCTCACTTGTTCTAAACTGTCTAAGGTTCTCGCCTTGCTGCTTGGCAAATGCTTCTACTCCACTCTCGAACAAATCTACCTTACCTACCTTACCTACCTTACCAGCGAGAAACCCCAGAGGAGTGGTCGAAACGCCCGTCTGAATAAGTTTCTCAAGACCATGGTTAGCTAATTGCCACGACCCTACTCCCTTCTTCGTCAGCTGTTCCAAGGAGATAAAACGTTCGCTCTTTTCGGCTCCTTTGTCGAACATGCGATCTTCAACTGTATGCAAGTCGGCCCTAGTTTTAGAAGTTAATTGACGAATTTGCTGATCGAGTGCGGGTTCACCAAGCAAAAAAGAATAAGGACTATCTTCACCCTCAAGACACTGATTTAGCAGCAAGCCAGCTAGTTTTTCGGCATCTATTGCTTCACCTTTGCCCTCGCCAGCAACTCGCTCTCTTAAAGTCGAATCTAACGAGTTGAACATCTGCATTCTGCGATCTAAGGCCAGGAGGTTCTGCTCACCATATTTGGTGGCAGCTCTCTCTATCTGCTCTGCAAATAGCTCATGGTTGACACCCCACCGATCAAATAAATCAGGGGCCCTGGTACTATCACTATTTAAGTATGGCGATCTTTCTAAGGTCTCAGCAAGAAAGCGTGTATCCAAGCTTCTCTTGCCAAAGAAATTAGAGCTAGTCAAATCAGATGCTTCCGGAAAAGCGCTGGAGAAGCGCCTTTCTTCTTCTTGCTTGGCAGAAGTGTCTAGTGTACCGAGTCGCGGATTAATTAAAGGATTGCCTTTGCCCGCCGAAAAAATGCCATCAGCAGAATTTTCACGACCATTAGCAGCTTTGGCATTGAACAACTCCAGCCCAGCAAGATGGTTTCGTTCCTCCATTTTCCCAATAATGAGACCAGCGCGAGCCTGCATTGAGACGCGCTCTTTCTCATCCCTCGCTACAAAGCGATCACCGCTGGAGCCAGCGATGTTGTTTAGCCCGCCAAACTGGGATTCAAGAAGCCGGGCCGGCGTGACTCTCTTGTCACCAGTAGCAAGTTCATGGGCTACCAGTTTGACTTCAACTGGTGCTCGCGCAAGCGCAACGCTAAATGCTGAGACCTGATCTGGTTGCATGTTGCGCAGGGCTACGTTGAAATCATTCACACTCCAACGGTCAGAGATAGCCATCATCATTGACACACTGGCCCCATTCTCCTCACCAGAGTTAGAGAGTAATTGCGAACTTATAATCTCTTTCACGGTTCGATCGAAGTTGGGATCTTTAGCAGCCAGATCTGCAACTTGCGCCTCAATCGGCCACCTCGAGTCACTCTTCGCCGCCATTAGAGCAGCTGTAGCCATCTTTTCTCGCATATCTGGGCGCATTTCACCGAGGGCGCGCACAGCCGTCAAGAGCGGATCCTCCTTTTCTAGAATTGATCTGCTTGAGCTGCTTATATCGGCAAGAACCGCTCTGACATGAGAGTTCTGGGGAGTTTTTAAAGCTTCAGCCACTAGGGTCTTTTGCATCTCAGAAGATGTAATGGCGCGACGCATATCGGGATCATTACTGAGGCTCTGCTCGCCTCGATTGAAGATATAAGGCTCTAATTTTGGCACATCTAACCTTGCCGCTTCAGGCTCAGTGGCCATCGGATTAGGTATCCCATTATGGAAGCGCACAGAAGCCACAGCCACTTCTGCAGCAGCAATAAACTTGGTGGCATCTGAATCACTTACGCTTTTACTTTTCCCGTCTGGCCCTATCATAGTAAGGCCGACGATGGAGCCATTTTCAATCTTGTAGACAAGCTGGTTTTGACCAAAGTTCATCTCGAATTTTTCTAACTTCGAGTCAGAGTTCAATACTATCTCTTGTTTCAATCCAGCAGACTCAACGCCAAACGTAAGATGATGCGACTCTTGATCGAAAGTACTCTGTAAACTAGTTATTCCATGATTAGGAGTTTCAATTTTTCTATCTTCATATAGCCTGGAACCATCCTGCCTGTATGTAAAACTCTCAGACAGCAAGGGTCTGTCCTCTTTCAAGTCGTTTTTGTCGGCAAAAATTTTCAATACCTTGGCGCCGGATATGTCGCTTCTCAAGCTCACAATCGGCTCGCCGTCCGGCAATTTGCTTTGATCAGAAATTACTTTGCCACTTCGATCGAAGAGTTGCTCACCTTTCGCCAATACATTAGTAACTGCTAGACGATTTTGTGGAGACCCGAGAATCTCTTGAATGACATTTTCCCATTTCTGCCAGTTCTTATCCTCCGGCGTATCCCGTTTGGAGCTGTCGCTCTCGGCAATTCGATCCATATATTGCCCTCTGACTAGTCTTCTAATTCTATTGCTTTCAGAGTATAGCGAACTGCGGGCCTGTAAGCTGGTGCGAACTATCTATGGCGACGCTGACGTATTGACGAAATCAACGAATAAACTTGACGCTGGACCAAATCCGTAACGGCCATGTGTCAATTTTAAGAAATCATCAGCCACTTCTAGTGCACCGCCATTGGTGCCTAGCGAATGCGATAATCCTTTATAGGAAAAAAGATCACTTGTGGCTTCTGTCATATCTATATCATGAGTGTCCACGATAATCAAAGAGCCTAGTAGGCGTTCTGTCTTCGCATCAACTTTCAGGTTTGCCATACAATCACCTTAGTAGAATCGCCCCGGTCTGACTGCCTGAAGTATATGGAGCAAATGTTGCAAAGTTGCATCAATTCCAGCAACACATTTGGGTGAGTCGACTATCGACCTTCTCAATAGCTCGCGCTTACATTAAAAATGAGATGTCGGACAATTTCGGACTGCCAGCAAAGCTTGCCAAGCAATCAAAAAAATGGCCGGCCTCGCCTTGCTCACGGGCCGGTAAAAATGGCAGCACGCGAGCAGACTGCTTTGAGCGTGTTTCCTCAGGAGAATTCAACGCCAAAGTTCGCGCGTTAAGCTAAACTCTGAGCAGTTTTCCGGAGTGGCCAAATGGTAAAGAAAAAGAAACCGACACAGCCTGAGCAACCGTCAATGGTTGATCGGCGAGCGAACGAAAAGGTCCACACTTACGTTGACCAAATCACGCGCGGACAGAACTTTAGTTCTCTTGACGAATTGAATGCATTTCTTGGAAAACAGATAGCGGGCAAGCGCGTTGATGAAATGGAGTTGGCACCGACAACCGCTCTGGAGGCGGCGCAGCAAAAAATGTATGAAGCTTTTGAAGCCCGTTCGAAAACTCGCCGCGTAGAGTTGGCGAAAGAGGCTTTGAAAATATGCGCTGATTGTGCCGATGCCTATGTTCTGTTGGCTGAAGAGGCCAAAGAAGCGAAGACGGCGCTGCCGCTCTATCAAAAGGGAATTGAGGCTGGTAGGCGTGCTCTCGGTGAAGATCAATAGAAAAGAGCAAAGGGGCTCTTTGGCAATCCAATGGGCGTCCTTACATGAGATCCCTGCATGGTGCCGCCAGTTGTTTCTATCAACTTGAGCAGTTTGAAGAAGCTCTTGCAATCACAAAAGACATGCTTGTGCTGAACGAGGGTGACAATCAGGGAGCCCGGTATATCCATGTCTCTGCGCTCATTGCGCTCAAAAAGTTTGCAGAGGCAAAGAGATTTCTAGACAAGCACAAGTATGATGAGACGGCACACATGCTCTATTCTAGGGCGCTCGTATTGTTTTATGTGAGTAAAGACAAGAAAGTGGCAGAGATTGCTTTTGCCAAGGCCGGTGCTTGTAACTTATACATTCCGGCTCTCGTGCTCTCGCCCAAATTGGTACCCGGTGGAGACTTGCCTGATAGTTATGCAATCGGAAGCTTCGAGGAGGCCATACTTTATTGTGTAGACAGTCAAGATTTCTGGTACGAAAATGTTGAGTTGTTTAAGTGGTTTAAGTGTATGTGTAGCATGCATATGTTAGCTACGGCCAGTGGCCTTGAAGCGCTTAAACAGGAAGAAATAGAGCGTGAGCGGCGAGAGCGCACCCGCGGAAAAGGTGGCAATTCTGACAATATTTTAGACTTGAATTTTTTCCTGAATAAGAACGACTAGATTGAGTCTGCTTTAGTAAAGGATGGCAGCAGGTCATCTTGGACATTGAACGTCTCCGGTCGCACATCTGTAGTATCACGCATGCATTTCTCGATCTGCTCGGCATTACCGGCAGTGCTACTTAGGATGGAAAGCAGTTATTCCTGAGTGTCTGATCTTGTTGATTATGTTTTATTGCTCCCGTTCAAAGAAGCCCATTTCTTGGCCTTTTCTATACTGGAACAAGAGTTTTCTCATTTTTGGGTGACCCTATACCCCCTTGATCTCGGCTTTTTCTGTCGTAGCGTTTCTGTCGTTTCGCTGAGCCAGAGTCAATTCCTTCCAAAAGCATCATCAAATCAGCCCTTTTGATCTCAATTGGCTCGTATTTACCGTCAACAAAACGCACATCAGGAAAGCGAAATTTTCCGACCTCCAGCTTCTTCGCGAAAATGGCAAAGCCATCCTGGTCGAACCAGAAGATCTTGATGAAGTCACCTTGTCGGCCTCTAAAGAGAAATAGATGGCCTGCGAAAGGATCTTGTTTGATCATGTTTTGGACGAGCGCAAACAAGCCGTTGAACGACTTGCGCATGTCTGTCGGCTTCGTGCAGACAAAAATTCGAACCGTTGGCGATAAGTTGAACATTACTCGACTCCCGCTAGTGAAATTACGGACGACAATAGTTTCAACGGACACTGATCGGTCAGCCGCAAGACAATTCCGTTGCGCAAAACAACTTCCATCGAAATGTTCAAATTGTTTTGCTGTTTCGCTACTTCAGAATTTTCCGGAAGTAACTGGACGGGCACGAAATCACTTGATGTTGCCTCGTTCTGATGTTGTGCTCGAGCGGAGTCTCTCGCGGCCAGTCGCTTTTTCCAGTTGAAAAAGTTTTTGGAGTCCAGGCCCCGTTGCCTGCAGAATGCTTGAGCACTTAAGCCGCTTACCTCAACGTCAGCAAACTGTTTTCTCCAAAACTTTTCCTTTATGGGATCGCTCTCTCCCTTCTTCGGCATGCCTACTACCTCTGCAATCGAGTCGCCGGCGACAGAACCGTCATGTCCGCCTTGCGATTCACTTCGCATCTCTAGCAAACCATGCCAGCTAAAACGTCACAACCACTGCTCTATTCGGACGGACACGTTGATACGGCCTTTGACGACTGCTCTAAGGGCATTCTCGGAATCGTTATTGATCAGCGAACCTGAACTAAAAAATCCTCCAATTTAATTGAACATCAGAATTAAAGTATACATGCAGACATCTGCATATATACTAAATCAATTGTATGGGTATGATAACTCTAGGGTCTGGTCCATCCTTCCCAATAGGCACATGAGGTAAGTAGAATGCCAATTACGAGTTCTATAAATAACCTTGGTGTTGCTAAGGACGGTGTCGGAAAAGCTCATCTATCAAATAGAAGCAGCTTAATCATTGCTACTATTTTCTTTCTCTCTGGCTTTTCCAGCCTCTTGTTCGAGATGGCCTGGCAAAGACTGCTTACTCTCCACTACGGCGTGGGCTCATTAACAGCGACTATGATCGTTTCTGTATACATGGTTGGCTTGGGCTTTGGCGCTCTGCTCGGAGGCAAAATTGCTGATAAAACTAATGATCCACGTCGAATCTACTGCCTCATTGAATTGAGCCTGGCAGCTTATGGCCTCAGTAGCGTCGCCTTACTAGACAAAATCGGCCAAGCCACTTCAGGAGCTGAGCCTCTCTGCGCACTCGTGGCAATGACGGCCTTCCTTCTTTTTCCAACCATGCTCATGGGAATGACTTTGCCTCTAGTAATTAGAACTGTCAAACCTTCATCTCAGTCATTTTTAAATTCGTTGGCATTTCTCTACACCACTAACACCTGCGGCGGTGCTATCGGCGCCCCGGTCGGCTCATTTGTTATCATCTCGTTTTTTGGACTTGATACCGCAGTCTACGCAGCAGTTGCCATAGATTGTCTTCTCGCCTTTTTGCTCTTCGCACTACCAAAAGAAGCAAATACCCCTGCAGATAATGCCGCTCAAGCCCAGCAACAAACTAGTGCCAGACAAGCCGCCAGTGAAGATACCTTTACCTTTTTCAAACCTAAGATTCCGGTGCCAATCCTAGCAGCCTACTCAGGTTTCCTTGCCATAGCGTTTGAAATCGTGCTCTTTCGCTTTGTCGACATCCTATCTAAGGCATCGCCATATACATTTTCGACAAACCTGGCCTTCTATCTAAGCGGTATAGGCTTAGGAAGTTGTCTTGCAGCCTCCTGGCTGGAGAGAACAAAACGCCGACAAAGCCTGAACAGCAAACTCGAAACTGCTGTAAATTCTAACTACAACGCTAACTACGAAGGGTCAAGACTACTCAATCTGTTTTTCATTCTACAAACCTTAACTGGCTTGTACGTAGTTGCAGTATTCATAGCTTACTTTCACCTGCTCAAAACACCAGACATCTGCGGCCTGACTTCGATATTTTTTTGCAGCAGCCATATCGGCGGAACGACTGCTAGTAGCATTGTTTCTTTAGTCAACGTCATCTTTATATTGATACCTTGCACGATCATGGGAGCGAGTTTTCCGATACTGAGCGCTATCGCCTATGCATCCTCACAAAAATGCGGTAGTTCGGTGGGCACCACCTATTTTGCTAACACAATAGGCAACGTCTGCGGCGGGCTAACAGTGGGCTTCTTGCTCTTTCCCAGTATAGGTACCGAAGGCACACTCTTGCTGCTCGGTAGTCTCGGTATGTGCAGTGTTCTTGGACTAGACCTCAAAGCAAGAAGAAAGAAACTAGCCCTTGTGTCAGCCTTAGCTATGTTAATCACAGCCGCGTACTTTCTTTTCCCCCGGCCGGGAGAACTCTATCTCGCCATGCATAAGAGTGCTTTAAGCAAAGAACTGAAAGCCAATGTTACCCATTATATTGATGAGGGTAGAGACGGACTTGCCATTCTGTTTAGACGAGACAGTGCCTATCAAAACTTTATCAACGGCAACACACATGGCTCGAAACCAGACTACAAATACCATAGAGAATTCTTTGAAGTTTTAACTCATAAACCCGATGCTAAGACAGTCTTGATAATAGGACTTGGAGCAGCAAGCATCACTGAACTCGTTCTCCAGAACCCTCAAATCAAAAAAGTAACTCTAGTTGAAATAAGCAGCTCCAATCTGGCCAACATAGGAAAATCGCCTTTGGGACCAAGACTAAAAGACCCGCGCCTAGTGACAATTCATGACGACGGCAGACGAATTTTGCTAAGTTCTAAAGAAAAATACGATTTGATACTACTTGATCCACTGAGAGCAACTGAAGCTTATAGCAACAATATCTATTCTCGCGAGTTCTTTAAACTGGCGAAAGAACATCTCAGCGCTGACGGCATAATGATGCTATGGCTAGATGAGCACCACGTAATTCCAAATACCGTGGCTAATGTCTTTGATCATTTGCGGGTCTACAACTTCTTCCTCATTGCTTCTAATTCAGAATTCAAGACTGATAGTAAGGCTACTGCTGCAGTTTTAGCTAACTATACAAAGGACGACATCCAAAATGCATACGCGCATAGAATGGATTATATTGGCGACAGAAACACTATAAAATCTAAATTTGGTCACTATCCTATCAACACAGACTTCAAACCTGTCTGCGAATATTTTTTTGGGCTAAACTACTTAGAGTCTCTCTATCGCTCGCCTAAAAAAACTCACTAGGCACGACAGAAAATTTCGAGAAATAGAGTAAAAATAAATTGCAGTAAGGCCTATTCGGTGTAGTTTGGTGAAACCAGAAGAGCTAAAAGAGCAACCAGAATTAAAAAGACAATCGGAGCGGAAAGAAAAGATCGAACCAAAAGAAATAGAGCTGACCGCGAGCAAAACGAAATTGGTCGAAGATTCTTCTAGCCTTTTGCCTTCGTCATATCAAGCCTATTCGCCTGAATTGGCAGAAACTCTTGGGAGCTTGCCTGCGGCGTCGCCTGGCAATGAGTTTCCCAATCTTGGCGATCGCTATGAAGTTCTCTCGCTCATCGGTCGGGGCGGTATGGGCATAGTCTATAAAGTCAGAGACAAAGCAGTGGATAAAGTATTCGCTGTTAAAGTTCTCAATCACGATCTTGTTCAAGACAAAATTTCAGTCAAACGTTTTGAGCAAGAAGCAAAAGCTGCCAGCGCTCTCACCCACGCCAACCTGGCGGCAGTCTATGACTATGGCGTTGGCGTTAACGGCTCTCCCTTTTTAGTGATGGACTTTTTAGAAGGTCAGACTCTTGAGCAAGAGCTTGCCAAAGCGGGTTATTTCGACAGTGAGCGGGCCCTTGATATTTTTATTCAGGCGGCAGAGGCTATGGCCGACTCGCACCTCAAGGGCGTTATTCACCGCGACATCAAACCGGGCAATATTATTCTAGAGAAGGCTGCCAACGGCTCCGACTTTGTTAAATTGGTTGATTTTGGAATAGCTAAAGTCTTGCCCAGCGAGCAAAAAGCCCATGAAAACTTGACCCAGACCGGCGATATTTTCGGCAGTCCGCTCTATATGTCGCCAGAACAGTGCGAAGGTAATATGCAAGATCGCCGCTCTGATATTTATTCACTCGGCTGTTTGATGTATGAGACACTTACAGGGGTTAAACCATTTGCTGCCGAAAATCCGATCAAGATTATTCTTAGGCATATTCACGAAGAGCCGAAGCCAATTTCTAGTTTAGCTGCTCAGTATAAGGTGCCGGCAGACTTAGACAAGGTGGTGTTGCGCTGTTTAGCTCGCGACCCCAATCAGCGCTATCAGTCGGCTTACGAGCTAGCGAGCGACCTTAAACTCATCCGCGATGGTGAGAAAGTAAAATTTCCCAAGTCGCTTGCAGCACCAGTGAAGGCAAATATTGCCGTGAATTTGCGTCCGAGTGCTTTCGCTCAATTTGTTTACCTGATTTTAGCCGTGTTTTTTATTATGCAAGTTATTCGAGTAACTAGTCCGACTGGCTCCCCACCTGCAACTTCTATTGTCAATCCAATAGCTGCACCGAATGATCAATTTGCCGACGCTCTAAATTTTGACAGTAAGTCCTTTGCCTATTTTAGCTCGGGCCAATATGACAAAGCTGCACCACTTCTAGAGTTTGGTACAAAGGTCTATCGAGATAGCATTGCTGCTGATCTAAAAAGAGGCGACGATGCTAGTTATCGGCGTGACAGCGCTTTGCTCAATGAGAATTTTCAGCATATTGGTAAGTGCTATATGATGATGGCTCGCCAATCAGCAAGCAGAGGCCAAGCTAGTGAGGCCACTGAATTTCTCAATAAAGCCAAAGCTAACTATGAACTCGCCATGCCGTTTTACAAAAGATATGGCAATTATGCCGGTGGTCAGATGGCTGAGTTTGTCGCTGATTTTGCCGAAGTCTTGCGTAAGCTCGATTTGCAGACTGAGTTGAAAAAACTAAGCGATTTAGCCCAGGCAAATAATATAGCTATTTAGAATTGCCTGATCAGTTTCGCGTATCCAGTAGTAGATGCGACCACCACGTAAGAGGCTGCATATTCCGTTGAAACTGATCACTGACTCCCGGTGCCCTGTGGCATTCTAAATCTGAGCAGGTTTTTGATAATGTCATCATCAAACTTGCACCCGCTTTGGCTCTGCCTACATTTTCTTCTAACCAACTAAATCTATCGCCAAATATTCTTGCTTTCACCTTATGCACGTGCTTGTTCAATTTAATTTCGCTAAAGCATCTCATTCGAAACCTACGGGTGAGTCGTGATGGCCAGAATAGTTATATTGCCCATCGTTGCACCTTTTTCTTTAGGTGGGTAATAGCACCAGAAGATACGGTATGCAGCCGGTGTCTTGTTTTCGGCATAGGCTTCAAAAACTTCGCAGCCATCTGGGCCTTTCAGAGAGCTGTATTTGTGGGCATTCAGGCCCGTGTAATTAGGTTCTTCCCCGAGCAAGCGCGAAGCCTTGTCGACGGCTTTGCTCCGCTTTTGCAGATTTTTGTTTTTACCTAGTTTATCAAGCTGGCTGTTTGCTTCGTGAGTGTACAGGAGCTGAAAGGGCAACTAATCTTCCTCGCAATCGCCGTCCAGACCCAGGTCACGTGTGACGAGCTGACCTCGCTCCGCTTGAGCAATACCGCGCAGCACCGAGTCTAATCTTTCGGGATTTTCGTGAAGCCATGCTTCGCGCGCCGGCACTGATTTGACTGGGTCGAGCAAGATTTGACCGTGTTCGTTTTGCATTACCCTACACCGGACTCCCTCTGGAGTTTTCACCGACGTTCCGAGGCTCACCCGATGCTTTTTATCAGGTTCAGTCTCCTTGCCGGTATCAATCCACTGCATGTCAAAGCTCTTTGGCTGGCAAATACTACAACCTTAAAGGCGTATCCCACAAGGGGAATATTCCGACTTCCCACCCGGCTTCGCTGTCGGAAACTCAGCATCATTACAAGCAGAAATATCGTCGAGTCTTTAATTCGTTTACAATCTCAATGAGCGAAACACTCAGCAAAACATCTCGAGAACATCTCACAGAACAGCTAGCGACTGAGCGACAACAAATTTTTGGAGCCACATGAACGTCCTACTAGTCGACACCGAAATTGCAGCCGCGTTAGTGTCGCTTACGGCCATGGAAATTGTGCTCGGCATCGACAACATCATATTTATCTCGATTCTGGCATCAAAACTGCCTGAGCATCAACGCAAAAGGGCAAGAATGCTCGGCCTGGCTCTGGCCATGTTGACACGAATCGCGCTTCTGTTCTCACTTTCTTGGGTTATGAGCCTTAAGGATCCACTCTTTGCAGTGTTTCAGCATCCATTTTCAGGTCGCGATTTACTGCTCATTGGTGGTGGCCTATTTTTGGTTGCCAAAGCGACGAGAGAGATTCACGAGCGCATTGAAGGCGAGGGTGACGAACTTTTCACAAAGACAAATTCAACATTCATCGGCACGCTGATTCAAATAGCGTTACTAGACATAGTGTTCTCACTAGACTCAGTCATAACTGCAGTTGGTATGGTAGATCAACTGTGGATAATGGTTACTGCTGTCATTATCTCAGTAATTGCCATGATGATATTTTCAACTTCTGTCAGCGATTTCATTTTAAAACATCCAACAGTAAAAATGCTGGCATTGAGTTTTCTATTGCTAATTGGTGTCGTGCTGGTCGGAGACGGCTTTGGCCACCACATAGCCAAAGGCTATATTTATGGGGCTATGGCATTTTCTGTCTTTGTTGAATTTCTCAATCTTGCCGCATCACGCAAGAAAAAAGCCGAGCGCGAGCATCACCCTTCGTAAGCGACGCGGTGCAATTAGCCTGCTGCTCGTGTTCGGTCCGACCTAATGCGACTTGAACGGCAAAGCTTGCGCTCTGCCGTTCAATGGGGTGAACCAAATCAAGCTGTCAGGTCAGCTTTGTGGTCTGTTCAAGTGAATCCGATGGTCTCGCAAGCGATTGTAGTGAGTGATTCTACAAGCGCGCAGCACGTAGTGAGTGACGTTTTCACGCAGGCTCAGGACCCACGCAAATCGGCCTTCCATACTGCGAAGACGTGAAACCGCCATCGGGCGACTGCTGCGCGTCTGAATTACTTTTCGACACTTCGTTTGCTCCATGAAGTGATCGACGCGACCTTCCAACTTATCTCCACGCAGATAAGCTCGATAGCCATTGGCCAATATCTTCTCCGAATAGTCGAACAATAAATCAGTCGTTCTTCCAGTGCCTGCCGAATTCTCTCTGTGAGAGCATCCGACAGAGATAGATAATCTCCTGCCTCGCATTTATTACCCCGCCTTTTAACAATTGTGGTCAAAACAATTGTTGCCATCGCCAATGGTGTTTACTGATCGATTGCCCTCCAGGTTTCAATCAGATAGTCCTCCGCCAAGAGAACTAATATGTTGTTCACGAGAGTTAGTATCTGCTTTAGAGCCTATCTTGACAAGTACTTTTAACTCGTATCTTCCCCACCGCAAACCGCCATATGGTCATATTCGCGAGCTTCTGTTAGCTGGCCGACAGTTTCACTTGACAATCGCCGAGCTTGGCCGCAATAATGGCAAATTCCTCCGCTCCCTTACTACTAAATGCCAATAGACAAAGCCCTACCGTTAGACGGTATCCCTGAGGCTCCGCAATTTACGGAGTCGGTGACCGCAGTACGGCCCGATATCCAGGCGCAACTTAGTATTCCCAAAGACATTTCCGCCGCCGGCAACTTCTTCAAGCCCCAAGGCGCAGAGTCATTCCTGCCAAGCATGTCTACGCCCACTGGTTTGGAAGCTACAGCCATTGCCCCTCCGCCTGGTTTGGAAGCCGGGCTCGGCATGCCCATGATGCCGGGCGCCGAACAAATGTCGCCGCTCATAAACATGATTATGAAAATGCCAGGCGGTATCGGCCTGGCTTCTTCTTTCTTTGAATTCTTGGGCAGCTTCTTCGGCGGTCCCGACATGCTGGGCATGGTTGACGGCCTTAGTGACGACCTGAACGGATTAATGGAAGGCATCGGCGAGCATCTGGGCCTGGACCTTGATTTGATGCCTGATGGTGGCGACGATAGCCTCTTATCTACTTTAGGCGACGGTGCAGAATTCGATGCAGTGCGCAGCAATAACGCCCTATCGTTCAATTCGTCAGAACCACTTGAAGTATCTGGTGATTCGCTTGAAAGCAGCTTCGCCAACGCCCGCGATCTTAATGTCGGTGGCGAAGGTAATAGTTTCGGCAAACCAATGTTTGAGCAAGGTAGCCAGCAATTGAACTTTGCGCCGGGTAAATCGTTCGGCGAAAATGACCTTCTAGCCGCTGACCCTAATGGCAGTAGTTTTGGTTCAACTGTTGGACCGGCACAAATGTCAGGGCAAATGCCTGCCACTAATCTAAATCTCAACTCTGTCAGTGGCGGCCAAGATTTTGGGCGCCCGTCAGGCTTTGATGGCGGCAACACTGCCGCGGCTGATTCGTCAACCGTTAACGGTACAGCATCAGATTCAAGCCCAGTGGCCACCAACGGCTCTCAAGCGGTTGGCTCCGAAGCCCCTGCCGAAAATGCCACTTATACCGTCAAGGAAGGCGACAATCTCTGGGACATCGCCGGCAAACAACTGGGCGACAGTGCCAAGTGGGGCGAACTCTATAAATTGAATGAAGGCATAATCGGTCAAAATCCGAGTTTGATCATGCCGGGCACTGAACTGCAACTACCAGGCGGTGCCGACCACCTCGCTTCAGCCGCTGACTACACGGTTAAATCGGGAGACAATCTCTGGAATATTGCCAAAGACAATCTCGGCGGCGGCGAACACTGGAAAGAGCTATTTCATAATAATGCCGACGTTGTCGGCCAGAACCCAGATCTAATACATCCAGGACAACATTTGAGCATGTCGGGCGCTGAACATGGCGGCGGCAGTAATCTAGCCAGCAGCCACGACGGCACCGCCCATGGTTCAGCCGCCGGGCATCACAGCCCTTCTTCCATCAGTCAGAACCCTCATGGCGGTCACGTCGGTCATAGTGCCCACGCAGCTCCTGCAGCGCATCCTCACGTGGCTCACGCTGCTCCTGCTCATACAGCTTCTGCCAGCGGCGCTGATCATGCTTCAGCGGGTGCTAAGACATTGCCTGTAGAATTGAAAGCACAAGCACAATCGCTGACTGGCATTGAAACATACGATCAGGGCTCCGGCACTTAAGCCGAGCCATTGAAAATGTTTCGAACCTGAGTATTAGACGGTTTTACGCTTGGGCGGCGGCAGTTTGATCGCTTCGCCTACACGCAACGTGCCTGCTTCTTCTTCGGTCTTACCATTGAATGCGGCCATTTCTCTAACCATGGCTTTAACTTCTCCGCCCTGGGCTTCACGACCTTCGCGTTTCGAAATTACACCGTGGGCCACCGACCAGTAGGAATCTCCGGGTTTGGCAATGACGCCATTGCGCTCGTCGATTTTGGCCGCTTCGATAATCCAGCGTTTGACGTCAGCCTGCTTTTCCATAGGAATAGGCTGCTGCGATTTCACATAGTCTGACACTGCTGGAAATTTGCCGTCTTTGCCAGGACCTTGAATATAGCGATAAACATCAGCCGCTTTTTCGGCTCTGGCAAGCTGCTCAGGATTTAGTTGTTTTCTATAGTGTTCGGTAATGGTAGCAATCTGTTCGCTGACATTAACAATCTGAACGTCATTACCACCGCCACTGAATGCCTCAGGCACTTTGCCCGCGGTGTTGCCAATCTTGCCACTGGCTTTGCGCGCGTCGACTGACTCTGCCTGTAATGGAGTGGCAGCTGTTGCCTCTGCGACTTTTTCCGTTTTGTTGATGATGTCAGCCACGTTAAATCCTCATGCGTCTGCATTTATTTTACCCTGACCCTACCATTGTAACCATTGAAGACGGCCAATTTGTGGGCTTTTTTGTGGCAATTTAGGGGCATCGTCAGTTGATAGATATGGCAACTTTTTTGTCCAGAAATAAAACAGAACGGCTATATATTGTCAGACCACTTTGAGGTAAATATGCAAAATCAGTCTCCTATCACCGCCGAAGCCCATGTTATGGCCGACTTGCTTACTCTCGATATCGACAGCAAACAGTTCGAACTTCAACTTAATAGTATCTTCGAGCAAGCTAATCCTCCTGAGTTCAAAGCGACACAGAAGCAACTCACATCATTTTTCGCCATGCCCCGCGTTGCTCCCAGCCGCACTAATGTTCTAGAACTGCAATATCGCGGTCTGCAACTAAAATAGTATTTTCGAACACTTATAGTATTTTCGAACACTTACCCGGCAATCACGCCAACGACAGCTTTAGTCGCCTTAATATAATCGTCCGGGGCCACCAAAATTTGCGTGCCGCGCATGCCAGCCGAAATTGAAACCTGATCAAACAGATAAATATTTTCGTCTACATAGACCGGATACTCTTTTTTACAAGCAAGGGCGGTAACACCACCGCGAATGTACCCGGTGAGCGGTTGTACTTCTTTCAGTGCCACCACTTCGCTTTTGCGATCGCCACTAAGTTTCGCCAGTGCTTTTAAATCTAACTGGGCATTGCCGGCCACTACCGCCAGACAAACGCCATTGCGATCACCGCGAGCTACCAGGGTCTTGAACACCTGCTCAGTAGGAAATCCGATTTTAGCGGCCACAGTTTCGGCAGTCAGATCGTCGGGATCTACTTCGTATTCACGTAGCTCGTAACTTATACCAAGATTATCGAGCATTCTTACAGCATTGGTTTTCACTGTTTCTGTCCTCTTCGGCAAAGTTTATTATAATGGCAGATGGTCATAGAATGGCTGAGCTGAAACAGGAGTGTGCTGTGCTGGTGATAGATGGGTCTAAAATTTTAATTGCCACGACGACGAGCCTTTTGCTGGTAAGCGGCGCCAATATTTTACTGGTGAACTCAGCCGGGGCTCAAGTCGATCCGCGCACCGGGCAGACCCTTAAAGAAGTTGACCCGGCGCAAGCGTCACAGTCGCGTTTAGAAGCCCAGGAGCGCCACCGCGCCCGCGTGAAAGCACACCGCAAACGCATCATTGAAACGGGCAAAAACGATCACGCCCCCACACCTGAAGAGTATTCACCAGAACTTGAAAGCGAAAAACCAGGCGCGCCAAAGGTTCCAGACCAGTACGTTTCTAAGCGCATGCGCAGCGAATCTGATCATACCGACAAAATCGACATGAAGCCATACATGGCCGAAGTCAGCCGCAGAATTAAAGCCGGATGGGTTCCGCCGGCCAGACAGGAAAACAAAACAGTAGGAGTGAGCTTTCTTGTCACGCCCAATGGGGCGGTGGGCAATTTACTGATTACCAAATCATCAGGCTCAGCCAGCGCCGACAAAGCAGCTCGTCACGCGGTTTTAAGAGCGGCACCATTTGCACCTCTGCCAAAAGGTTGCACGCAACCGCAATCAGTTGATTACACTTTTGACCATACGGCTCAACTAGACAAGCCCTCTTATCAGATGGGCGTGCACTAAATTCTTTTGCGTTTATCGCTTTCTGAAATGGCCAGTGGTGTATCGCAGCGCGGACAAGCGGCTGAGGCAAAACCAGCGCGCGGTGTGCGCCAGGTGTTGTTGCCGGGCACGAGCGACACTGTGCAATTAGGGCATTTGCAAAACTGCCTGTATTTATGCCAACCAAAGACGGCGAAGGCGCCGATGATGCCTATCATTGCCAGAGTATCGATAAAAAAAACCAGACGCAGTGTCAGTATGAATGCCACTGACGACCAGATGACGGTAGAAGCCTGTTTCTTTTGCGCCAGAAAGAGCCGTTGCATACTGCGTTCAGCAGCCGGATCTTTAGGGCGAACAAAATGCAGAGTTTGCCCTAATCTCTTATCAATATCTACGGCACAGATGTTTTTCGGCTTACTTAATGCCTCTGGTTTTGCCACGGCTTTTGTCGCCACAGCATTACCTTTTTTCGGCACTTTCGCCACGCCGTATGCAGTTACCATCGCCACTCCTGTCGAGCTTGAGCACTTTTGCTCTTTGTAGCAGATAGAGTAAAAGATCGGGCGTGAAATAGTCGTGAGTACGTAATTACACCAGAGCGTCGGTCTTTTCGGCCTCTTCGTAAACTGCGCGCCGGCTGGGCTTCTTGCTCTTTATGAAACGGTGCTCAAAATCATCGATGTAGGTGAACACTACCGGTACCACCACTAGAGTCAAGAGCGTCGATGTGATTAAACCACCAATTACTGCCGCTGCCATAGAAGCACGTACTTCCGATCCGGCACCGAGGCCGAGAGCAATTGGCACCATCCCCGCCACCATGGCAACTGTAGTCATGAGAATCGGTCGCAATCTGGCCTCACCGGCTTTGATCAATGCGGCGTTGCGATCTAAGCCTTGTTTCATGCTCACCAGACAATATTCCACTAAAAGAATAGCGTTCTTAGTTACCAGACCCATGAGCATGACGATACCAATCAGTGCATAAAGACCGATCGGCTGGTGAGAAGCCATCAAGCCTAGAGCCGCACCGCCCACTGCCATTGGCAGCGACATCATAATGGTGAGAGGTTGCAAGAAGTCATTGAAGAGCAAAACCAACACAGCGAAAATCAAAATCACCGCAGTGACAATGGCCATACCGAAGCCGCTAAATATGTCTCTTTGAATTTCCACATCACCGCTGGCCATCTCGTGAACAGAATCGGGCATGCTTTTGAAGACCGGCAATTTATGCACTTCAGCCAGAGCCTGACCAAGGGTGCCGCCATGGGCCAGACTGGCGGTAATGGTGACTTTGCGGCTGCGATCGTAGCGGCTGATTTCAGCAGCGCCACTGCCAAATTCGACTTTTGCTACCTGCCTGAGAGGAATAGACCTGTTCTGCGCCATCACTCTCAAATTGCCGATTGATTCGAGATCTTTGCGATATCGTGGGTCGATTTGCACCAATATGCCAATTTGCCGGTCGGGCAAATCAAACTTAGCCAGGTTGGCACTGTTGTCACCTACTGTGGCCATTGTGGCGGTACGGGCAATTTGCTGCACCGAAACACCCTGGTCGGCAGCTGCCGCCGTATCTGGTGTCACCTGAATTTCAGGACGGCGCAAAGCCGCCGATGACGATACATCAAATAATCCAGGCACCGAACGCATTTGTGATGTTAGCTTATCGGCAGTAGATTTGAGCGCCGCCTGGTCGCTACCGACCAGTGTAATCTGTACCTTGCCACCCAAACCCATGGTGGCAGAAAATGTAGCTCGCACTCCCGGCACTTTAACAAGCTCGGGGCGCACCAGATCTTCAAATTGCTGCTGCGAAATTTTGCGCTTGTCCCGTGGCTTAAGCATCACATACAGACTTGATTTATTAACTTCGCCTGCTGCACCGGAAGCTCCGGCGCGGCCACTGGACGGTGTACCAATTGAGGCGAATACCTGATCTACTTCATTATGCTTGAGCAAAATGTCGGTCAGTTCACGGCTGACCTGATTGGTGCCGCTGAGCTGCGCGCCAGGCGGCAGAGTGACACTGAGCAAAGTCTCGCCACGGTCCGCGGCTGGCACAAGCGACGTAGGCAGAGAAGTCATCATTGCCATACTGATGACAAAGAAAATCAAAGCACAAATTACGGTTTTACCGCGGTTAACGAGAGCCCAGCGCAACATGCGTTCGTAGATGGCAACTAGCTTGCCGCCTTCATCTTCATCAGCTGGAGCATTAAGCCAGAAGGCCGCCATCATCGGTGTGAGCAGTCTTGCCACTACCAGCGAGAAAAATACGGCTACGGCAACTGTGACACCAAACTGCTTGAAAAACTGTCCGGGAATTCCACCCATAAATGCCACTGGCAGAAATACCACGATAATACTCATGGTAGTGGCCATTACAGCCAGGCCGATCTCGTCGGCAGCCTCTAAAGCGGCTTGATAGGGAGATTTGCCCATGCGAATGTGACGCACGATGTTTTCAATTTCTACGATGGCATCGTCAACCAGAATACCGATAACGAGAGCAAGGCCAAGCAAAGACATATTGTTCAGGGTGAAGCCGAGCATCTTCATCACAGCAAAAGTGGGCAACATCGACAATGGCATAGCCACAGCCGAAATGCCCGCAGCGCGCCAATCTTTCAAGAACAGCCAAATTACGACAACGGCGAGCAAAGCGCCAATCACAAGAGAATCTACGGTGGCATGGTAAGAGTCCATGGTATAGCCGAGAGTAGAGCGAATTTTTGTGATGTGAATATCGACCGGCAATGTTTTCTCTAGAGCAGCAATGGCTTTATCAACACCGTGGCCGGCGGTGGCCAGGCTGCTGCCGGTGGAGCGCACGATGGAGAATGCCACAACGTCTTTGCCGTTGAGCATGGCCGACTGTCTTGATTCGGCCACTCCGTCGCTGACTGTGCCCAGGTTAGAAAGCGTGGACCAGTTACCGTTAAGCAAATAAATGCGCATGTTTTTCAAATCATCAATAGATTTCATGCTACCGAGGGTGCGAATCGATTGTTCCTGCACGCCCACATACCCACGGCCACCAGGCAAGTTGAGGTTCATCAAGCGAATTTGAGCATTGACGGTATCGGCTGTGACACCTAGAGCCTCTAGCTTGGTCGGGTCTAAATCGATGCGTATTTGCCTGTCGACGCCGCCGGATCTTTGCACCTGACCAACACCAGGTACCGCGAGCAATACACGAGAAATTTGATCGTCAATTAACCAGCTTAAATCATTGAGCGAACGCTTGTCGGAAGAGACGGTATAAGTAGCAAAAGGTGCGCCAGAAAAATCAAGTCTTTTGATTTGCGGCTCATCAATGGTGAGTGGAAGCTGCGTGCGGATGCGGGTAATGGCGTCACGCACGTCATTAACGGCGCGGTCGACACTGGTACCTAATTCGAACTCGATTGTGGTTTGCGACGTGCCTTCGTTAATGGTGGAAGAAATGTGTTTGATATTACCGATGCCGGCAATGGCGTCTTCAACCCGCCTGGTTACTTGAGTTTCAAGTTCGGCGGGAGCGGCACCAGACTCGGTCACTGAGACAGTTACCGTAGGCATATCGATGTTTGGATTCTCGTCGATGCCCAGGCTCAGATAAGACATGACGCCTACAATGCTCAAAATGATGAACAGCAAAATCGAAGGTATCGGTTGCTTAATTGACCAGGCTGAGATATTCCAGTTCATGGCTGTGCTGTCCTTTACTATTGCTGCACGTCGGCAAGGGCAACAGCATCGTTGTCTTCGAGAAAACCGGCGCCGGCGACGATGATATTGTCACCTGCGGTGATACCACTTTTAATTTCAGCATTTTCGCGGTTGCGATTGCCCACGGTAACGATTTGCTTTTTCGCTTTTCCGCCTTGATAGAGAAAAACATAGCTTTCGCCGCCATCGGCAAGCACGGCGCTATTGGCCACCAGCAGAGCGTCTGCCTGACCGGTTTTTACTGACCCCTGTACGAACATGCCTGGTCTAAAACCTGAATCTTTAGGAATGGCAATGCGGACCGTACCAAGGCGAGTAGCACTGTCTACAGTGGGTGAAATCTGGAATACGTTTCCTTTTACTGAGCGCACTGAATCAGATAACGCAGCAGTGACACCGGGTTTAAGACGACTGAGATCGCTTTGAGTAACTTGCGCCCGCAGCTCGAGCTCGCCTTTTCGGATCATCTCAAACAACGATTCGCCATTAGAGGCAACGTCGCCAATGTGCGCAAAGCGTTTAGTAACCAAACCTTCATCTGGTGCGTGGATAATTGTCTGGCTAATTTGAGCGCGCAGTTGTTGCACTGCGGCCGACGTTTCGTCAGCGCTGGCACGGGAGACGATGATGTCTTCTCTGCGTCCACCGCTCTGAGCCATCTGCATTTTCTTATTGCTCTGTTCAGCAGCAAAGCGCATTGCCGAGAGCTGTTCTCTGGCAGCTTGCAAATTAGTGGAAGCTGTTATTTCATCAGTGGCATGGTTGTCGGCTTCCTGCTGAGAGACAGCCCCTTCCTTTAAGAGATCACGGTAACGCTTGGCGTTATTGCGGGCATTTGAAAGTGCGGCTTCGCTCTGCGTCACCATAGCTTGACGCTGTTGGACGTCGGCCATTGCCTGTTGGTGAGCGGCTTGCAAGCCGGCGATATCTTCTACACGGTTAGGCTGTTCGGCTTTCAGCGCGCTGGCGCGTGAGCCTACCATGCGCGCTTCCATACCTTTTAATTGTGCCTGCAAAACTGACGAATCAAGTATGCATAAAACCTGACCCTTCTGCACATAGTCGCCTTCTTCGGCCAACACTTGCACAATGGTCAAACCCGTGGCCTGCGAACTAATGGTGAGTGGGTCAATTGCAGAAACCGAACCGGTGACAAGCAATGTCGAATCGACTTTACCGAAAGCTGCAAGCTGGGTGGTCACCGTCACTACGGGCGGTGCGGCTGCGGCCACAGGCTTGCTCACAGGGGTCGCTATAGAAAAATGCATGTAAGCCATGGTGGAGGCAGCGGCCACAATAATTGTGCCGGCTAAAAGCAGAGTTTTCTTTCTGGTAGGCCTCGGCAAACGAGGGCTGACCAGCTTCAGTTGAGGTTGAGCCTCTATTACGACGTTTTGTTCAGTGTGGTCGCGGTGGCCTTCGATTGTTTTGAACATTTTGTCCATCCTGGTCAAATCCTGATTGTTTCCCGGCGGTTTATCTCGCTTCTATAATCTTAGCACTTAACTGAATGAATTCATTCATTATTTAAGCTTCCCAAATTAAAAGGCCACAAATACCCGAAAGCCTTACCCACCATTAGCAGTGCGTTTACTAAACCGTTAAAATCAAGACGTCTGGCCTTTCTCTGAAGTTCCCACAGGCTCAGAAAATGCGCGCAAAGCGTTATGCTGTTAGCTGAAAAGCTTGAAAAGCTCAGGAGAAAAAATGGCCCGCGCTCTTGACCCACAGAAAAAATTAGCGATCATGAGCGCCGCACGCAAGGTTTTTACCCGCGACGGCTACAAACTGGCGAAAATGTCAGACATCGCCGGCGAAGCTGGGGTGGCGGCAGGAACGCTATATCTCTATTTCAGCTCGAAAGAAGCGCTTTCTAATGCCATGTCGGAAGATTTTTTCAAACGCTGCACCAAGCTTATTGATGAGTGCGTGCCGCTGATCGCCGATGCCAATGGCCTGGCTAACTATATAGACTCGGTTGTGAGCATTGCTCGTGACGAAATGCCCGTGCTGTCACTGTCGCGCATGGAGACCTTCGAAAAGGCCGGCAAGGGCAAAGAAGTGCGCAAAGAGCTGGCTGAACGCTCGGCAACACTTTTGCAGCCCTTGATGGATACAGGTGCCATTCGCGTCTACGATCCGGTAGCGCTGGCGGAGATGATGGGAGGCATGATGCACAAGCTTATAATGTCTTGCGTCGTCGAAGATCTCTTTCCCCTCAGCGTGCACCGCACCACTGCCATTACCATGCTTGAATTTGCTTTATTTGACCACGAGCAAAGAGAGCAAAAAACCAATTTGGCACCGGAAAACTCGAATCCTGCCTGAATGAGCCGTCATTTCGCTCACCTCAATAAAAGGAGCTTTTGTGAGATTCAAAACAGTGCCTGCACGCCCTGACTGGAGGCAACGAGCAACCGAACTTGGCTATATGGCCGCACTTTTCGACGATCCACCTTACTGGGTTGAAGCATTGCCCGAACCATTTTGTGCAATTTTCAGCGCTGCCGAAATCGAAGACATTATCGAGCCGGCCACCCAAGAATTAACGGCCTTGGCTCTTCTGGCTGTAGAAGAAGTCTGCAGTGGTGCCGATTCGGAAAAACTGTTCGATCAGTTGCAAATTCCGACCAATTTTAGAGAACCGATTCGGCAGTCGTGGCAACGCCGCGACCACTCTATTTATGGACGTTTCGATTTCTCTTATAGCGACTGTAAATTGAAATTACTGGAGATGAATTTCGACACCGCCATATCACTCTACGAAGCTTCTATTTTTCAGCTGGTATGGCTGGAAGATTTGCGCGCTCAAGAACTGATTGAACGAGATAGCGATCAGTTCAATACTATCCACGATGACTTGCTCAGAGCCTTCTGCGCCATGAATGTTGGGCAAAAAACAATCCACTTTACCAGCGTCAGAGACGCCGAAGAAGACGAAGACACAACAAAATATCTCATGTCCTGCGCTCTATTGGCTGGGCTCAAAAGCAAATTTTTGCATACGCACGAACTCGGTTTCGACGAAAAAGGACAGCTCATAGACACTGATGGTCACGTTATTACAGATCTTTTCAAATTATATCCATGGGAATATTTATTTGAAGACGATGCTCAAATAGTAAAAAATAATGGCCAATCGATTTTAGCGCCGCTGATCGCCAGTGGTGGCACGACCTTTATCGAACCAATCTGGAAAACCATTTTAGCGAATAAAGGTATTCTTCCAATTCTCTGGCAAATGGCTCCAGAGTGCCCTTATCTGCTTGTCACCTGTTTTGAAAACTCGCCCCAGGCCGGCGCCCTGAAAACAAAACCACATGTGAAAAAACCTCTCTACGGGAGAGAAGGTGGAAGCATCTCTATTGTTTATCCGGACGACCCGACAAAATCATTTGTCAATCCGGGAGTATTCGGCAAAGAAGGCTTCGTGGTGCAAGCCTTGCATCCACTGCCCAAATATAACGATTATCACGTGCTCCTGGGCAGCTGGGTAATTGCCGGCAACCCTTCCGGCATAGGCATTCGCGCCGATTTGAGCCCAATTACCACAGGAATGCACTGCCTATTTGTGCCGCACATGATTGAAGCATGATAGTTTAAGGCGGGAATACGGAGCAAATGCTTCAATCGGAGAGACGCATGATTGGCGATTTCAAGAAATTTCTGCTCAAAACTAATGCCCTGGCTCTCGCCATCGGTGTAATCATTGGTGCCTCCACCGGAAAAGTAGTTTCTGCAGTTGTTGACGACTTGCTTATGCCGCCGATTTCAATGATCATGCCCGCCGGCGACTGGCGCGAGGCTCAAGTAGTACTTTCTAAGGCCACTGATGCCAACGGCAAGACAACGGTGAGCGCCATCAAATACGGACATTTTGTCGGTTCGGTTGTAGATTTTTTGATTATCGCTGCTGTAGTCTTCGGCATTACCAAAATGATTTTGCCTAAAGAACCGGAAGTGGCAATCGAGCCCACCAAACAATGTGGCGAGTGTCTGGAACTTATTCCCCTGGCCGCAAAAAAATGTCGGGCTTGTTGTTCACTGGTTGCTTAAAGATGGGTTCAGAACCGAATAATCTACCGCCACCGCTCAAAATTATTGTCACACTGATTGTGATCACAATTATAGTGGCGCCGACTTTGATGTTCGCTCAGTGGTGGCTATATTATTCTCAAAGCGTTCTTCTGTGGGACTTGGCTCAGACAATGGTGGTGACGTATGCGGGGCTGGCTCTCGCTATTGCAGTGATGATTGTTTTTGCCATGCGCAAGTTAAACAAAACAACAGACAATGCCCAGAGCGAAAAAATCATCAGCCAGGTAGCCGATTGGACCGGTTGGGTCTTTCTGCTGATTGCTTTTTCTTTTTCAGAGTCTATTCAAACTTTGCATATTTCAAAGCACATTTATTTTCCGCTGGCATTGTTCGGCTTGGGCATACTGGGCTGTACGTATGGGTGGAAGTATAAAAAGCAGCGCGACAAAACCAATTTAGTTTCTGCGATTGTCGTATTGATTTGCGTGGTGGCAATCGCCATGCGCTACCTCCAGGGCGTTGAGAAATTGACTTCTTAAGATCAGATCAAATATTTATTCGCGCGATTAATCGGCAAAGCGTTTCACTGGGGGAACTCCCTCCCCCCAGCCAAGATGCCCTATTGCAACTGCTTTCGTCGAGTATAATAATGTCTTAACCAAATTAAAACCGTCTGCTCATTTCGCCGTCAGCGCAAATTCAAATGAGTAGTATCGCGCAGCCATCTGCCACCGAGTTCGCAATTTCCATTGCGGCATTATTTTTGCCGCATTTTTCTTTATTGAGGTACCTGCCATGAACACCATTGAACAACTGCCCGTGTCGCCAGATCAGGCTTTAGAAGTAGATTCAGGTCAAGAAAGCGACGGCCCTGCGTTCGAAGCACCTAAAATCAATGGCTTCGAAAATGGTGCGAGGCCACTTCTCAAAGAACCGTCGGTCTATCTCTCCATCGCAATTGTTCTCATCGCTACAGCAGTATGCTTCAGCAAAACGCCTCTGATGTTCTGGTTATCGTTAGGGCTAATGTCAGCTCTGGCGCTTGGCTTCCATGTCATGGCCGAGCGATTTCTTTTTAGATCGGTTAAGGAGCATCAGATAATTGCCGCACCATTGGAAGGCATTTTTGTTCTTACATTGGGCGCAGTTCTCCCTGGTGTCAGCCTATTGGCCTATGGTGCCTACTCGCTCACCAAAGTTCAGCAAGCAAACTTTGGCGAAGAATTCGCCAAGCTGGCCCTGCTTCTGGTTGTGCCATTCTTCAACTTTGTTGTCTGGTCTGCGGTGCGCAAAAGATATCTGGTGCGGCCGCGTTTAACCGGCCTGATGAATGGTTTTGCCCTCGGCTTATCTGCTGTATGGTCAGCTATATGGGCCAGCACGGTGATGCTCGGCCACAGCAATCCATCGTGCAAACTTGGCTGGATGTTACTTCTATGTACTGCACCTTTTTTGCTTTTTGCCGCATTTTGTCTCGGCTTAGACCTCTGGAATAAAACAGAAAAGAACATCCGCCGAGTGACAACAACATTTTCTGTTTTAGGTCTTCTACTTTCACTACTGTTCGTCTTCACGCCCATGGCGCGCACGTCTTTCGTGCAATCTTTGATCTTCAATGGACGGCAGGCAACTCCCGAAGACCAGGAAAGCGCAATCTCAAATTTACGCACTTTTGCCACTGATGAAGATTTGCGGCCATCGAAATATCCTGTTAGTGGATTTGCTCTGGCGGCGCTACTGATTCCCAATCGTGGCCTTGAATCTGGCGGCGAAGCAGATAACGAACTGTATTTCAAAGTAACAGGCAAACCGTATTCGGCAGTAGAAGAGAAAAAAGACAAGCTAATTGAGCACGAGCAAATCAGTGCTGTGGTGGGCACAAAAATTCCAGGGCTGTCGCTGGCCAAGTCACAGATAGCCGGCAACATCGATGCAGCAACTTTATCGAGCTCCCTTGACTGGACGCTCTCCTTTCACAATTCGTCAACTTCTGCCCAAGAAGTTCGTTGCGAAATTGCAATGCCCAAGCAAGCAGTGGTATCGCGCGCAACAGTGTGGATAAATGGCGAAGGGCACGAAGGCACTTTCACCACGGCCGCAGAGCCACGGCCAGACCAGGCAAATGCGGGCCAAAATATTGAGCCTCTGCTGGTGACAATGACCGCTCCAGACCGAGTTCTCGTGCAGTGCTACCCGCTGCGTGCTAACGGCGGAGAAATGAAAATACGCCTGGGCTTTAAGCTGCCCCTTGAAGCCGGTGACGGTAAAAACTGTGCGCTCAAGCTACCGCATCTGGTGGCGACTAATTTTATTCAGTCGAAACGCCAGCGCGTCAATTTTGTCTCTCGCGATTTGCCCCTGGCAAATTCACCAGGACTGATAGTTGGAAAAGATGCAGGTGGTTACAGCCTGAGTGGCGTAATTAAAACTCGCAATGCCAGCGCACGCGAAACGTTAATTGTACAGCGCTTAAACGCACCCACCACAATAGCCACCCTCGACGGCAATGCGATAAAACCGCGCTATATAGTGCAAAGCCTGAAAGCAGTGACGAAGCCAACTGTTAAGCGCCTCTATGTGGTTATCGACTCATCGGCCGCCCTAAAAGAGCACGCAGAAGAGATAAAAGAGGCACTGGCAGCCATTCCGACTCATCTCAAACCCACTATTCATTTTGCCGGCAAGTCAGCCCAGGCTGTTATAAATAGCGAAGCCTTTAGCGGCGGACAAGACAACTGGCCCATTCTCAGAGCAACACTGGAGACAGCTGCCGAGGAGAAAAACAGCGCTGTGCTCTGGATTCACGGACCACAGCCAATAGCGCCTAAGCTAGCAGATTCTGCTGTGCTTGACCTGGTTCATGGCGTTGCTCTATATGACCTACAAATGAACGCTGGACAGAACGCACTACTGCCGGCTTTACAGACAGAAGATGTCTCTGGCCTGGTTGCCTACGAAAATTTTGGCAATGATTCTTCTACAGGCGATTTGCACACCCTGGCGACAATATGGAATAAAGGCGCCACTAAAGGCGGTGCCAGGGGGCTAGTGGTGCAAAGGTCTCTGTCTTTCACGGAGCCTCAGTGCCCCATTGTTTCAGACCCACTGGTATCGGCGCAAATCACCTGCCTGTGGGCCAGAGGCGAAGTGGTAAACCTTATGGCCAGTGGTCACCAATATGAGGCCCAGGTTCTGGCCGCCAATTATCATTTGATCACACCAGCAACCGGTGCCGTGGTGCTGCAAAATGATCGTGACTACAAAGGTCGCAAACGCGGACCCGCTACCTATAAGGAAGCACTGGGCCGCGCAGCATCTATAGTCTACGGCGGCCTGGTTGGAGCACCGGTTGATCCGCGCTATGGTCAATCGAACGAGGTCGGCCAACTAGCCGATTACGGCTATGACTGTCTTCGCGACATCAGTCGACTAATGACCGCCATCGCTTTTCTGATCTCATCTGCCGTAGCCATAATTTTCGTCAAAGGCCAAAAGCTGAAAACCGGGAAAATTTATGGCAAGGCATTTGGCATTGTTCTGGCTGCCACCACTGTTGTGCACTTGATTGGAACATTTGTGATTAACAACTGCGGCGGCCTGGGAGGCGGGCTCTAATGCTTAATTTTCCACCAGATCATAAACCTTGTTTTGATCAATTAATTGCAACCGTGCTTGCAAATAAGGGTCGTCTGATCGCACAGAGTAGCCTTCAGTGTACATACGCTCAATCATCGAGTACACGACCTTGCCGTCAACGGTGATGCCACCATCAAAACGGGTCAATAGCAAATCGCAGACCTTAGCCGCCTTCTGCCTTTTGTTTACCGGCACGTACGGGCCAACACGCTCGTCTACGGTCATGTAGGGCGGAACCTCGTAATCTAGATCAGCGATTCGCAACAAACCAATGCGTTTCATCCAACTTGCTCGCAGCACCGATTGAGCAGCAGCGTCTCCGTGAGGAGATTCGCGTTCTGCCACGAGCCCTAAGGCATGCGGATTCTGGGTTTTGCTTAATTGGTACGAGAGCGGTCGCAGATACGAACCGTATCCGCGGCTTTTTCCGGCTTGATCAGGAGTGACCACCCAGGCAACGAGAATAAAATCATTTTCGCCGCGCTTACGGGCATGATAAACCACCATCAAGCGCGCCGATAGAAGCTTGTTGCTATTTTTGTGGCGCAATTCGTGCAAATTCATCCAGCCGCTGCTCAGGCCTTCCTGCACCTGATTCCAGGGCTGCAATTGCTCAGCGGGAAAATTGTTCTCAAGGGCCAGTTGAGTGTCTTCAGGCAAAGTGAGGGGTACACACAGATGCAAGTCATCAATTTCAGAGGCAGTGAGCCGCTCTCTGGGATTATTTGGATTCACTGGGTCGTACCTTGGTCTCAGCCACTTTCAAATGATAACTTAGTCTCGTAAACTGGTCCAAACAAATCTGACGGGAGAAAGACATGGAATGGTGGCGCAGCGCGGCAATTTATCAAATTTATCCCCGCTCATTTCAGGATAGTAATGGTGACGGCACCGGCGACATTGAAGGCATTATCGCCCGCCTCGATTATCTCCAAGAGCTGGGCATCGACTGCATCTGGCTCAGTCCTTTCTATCCTTCACCAAATAAAGATTTTGGCTATGACATCAGTAATTATTGCGAAGTCGATCCGTTATTCGGCGCCATGGCTGACTTTGATCGCCTGGTGGCAGAAGCGCACCAACGCTCGCTCAAAGTAATCGTTGATCTGGTGCCTAATCATACATCAGATCAACATGAATGGTTTTTAGAAGCAAAAAAAAGCAAATCAAATGAAAAGCGCGATTGGTATGTCTGGCGCGATGCAGCCTCCGGTGGCGGAGTGCCGAACAACTGGCCCAGCTACTTTGGTGGCCCGGCCTGGACTCTGGACCCGCCCTCTGGTCAATATTATTTGCACCAGTTTTTGCCCGAACAGCCCGATTTGAATTTTCGCAATGGGCAAGTAGTCGAGGCCATGCTAGATGTGATGCGCTTCTGGCTCAAGCGGGGCATTGACGGATTTCGTGTAGACGTAATCTGGCTTCTGGTTGAGGCAGCAGATTTTGCCGACGAACCAATTAATGAACACTGGCATAAAAACTTGATAGAACGTGCCCGTACTATTCATACAAAAATCGAAGATCAACCAGAAACCCACGAAGTGATTCAAAAAATGAGGCAGGTACTCGATCAATTTAGCAGCCCAGGAAAAGAGCGCATGATGATTGGCGAGATTTATCTACCTTATGACCAACTAATTACTTACTATGGTTCAAAAGAACAGCCGGAATGCCATTTGCCTTTCAATTTTCATTTGATTACCGACGCATTAGATAACTGGAATGCCGAGACCGTGCGCAAAGTAGTGGACGAATATATGGCCATTTTACCGGCGGGGGAAAGCGCGAACTGGGTGCTCGGAAATCATGATCAGTTTCGCTTCGCCAGCCGCATCGGCAACGCTCAATCACGCATAGCGACAATGCTTTTGTTCACCCTACCAGGTTCACCGACCTGGTATTACGGCGACGAAATCGGCATGGTTAACGGCGACATTCCTTTAGATAGAATCATCGACCCACGCGGTCTGCGGCAACCAGATGTAATTTCAGAGCAGCGGGATCCGGAGCGCACGCCAATGCAATGGGACGGCACTGCCTATGGTGGCTTTAGTACCAGCGATACCTGGCTGCCGGTTAACGCCGACTACCTTGAGCGCAATGTACAGGCGCAAGAAGAGCAAAAAGATTCGATGCTAAATTTAGTCAAGCATCTGCTGCGCCTGCGCAAGCAGCATCAGGCCTTGAGCACTGGTACATATGCAAGCCAGAGCTGTGAGGCGGGAATATTCGCTTATACCAGACAATTTGGCGACGAAAAAATTTCGGTGCATTTGAATTTCGGCAGCGAGTCACGCAAGATTGATGGTACAGGCAAAATACTGGCGTCGACTACGATGAATACTGGTCGCAATGACGAAAAAATAGGCGGAACAAGCGGTTTGACCCTCAAACGATTTGAAGGACTGGTGCTACTGGATAGTTAACGCGTGTTCAAACTCTTTTAAGCGCCCACGTCTAACAGCCAATTTTTTCATATCGTCAATTGCCTGACAGAGGTCAGAAATATCTTGCCTACAGACTTTTAGGCGATCGAAAGTAGCGGCGCTTTCGCCTGCTTCAAAAGATTCGTCGTCAAAAACTTCACTATCCGAGTGAGCGGTAGCGTCAATTTTTAGCAATTTTGACTCACCCGATTTGGATTTTTTGCCGCTTTGAAAATTTTTAGGATTAGCGAAGAAAGCCTTTCCGTAAGCCACTTGTTGCCTCAACATTTTGCGAATAGAAACCCAGCGCGTGCCTTCATTTTTTAATTCAGTGCGGCCCAGGGCCGTACGCGTATATTGATGAAACTCGCCCAGTGTCCAGGTGCGGATAGTTTCGGGAGCCTTACTCTTCGAATTAAAACTGCGCCCTTCTTGAGTCATCAGCATCGGTCGAGCGAGAAGCATTTCTTCTTGGGTCCATTCATGGGGCGGACCGCTGTTGCTCGTGCTTACAGTACTTGCAGCGTTACCGGAGCTATCGGAAGACACGCCGCTATCTGAAGGCGAAGCTAAGGATTGCGAACCTCCTGAAAAGGAGGCCAGACTAATGACGGCCACAAGAAGCACCGCTGCTCTATTTTCAAAAAATCTATATTTGCGATTCAAATTAACAGCCACCATCTAGTTGCTCGCCAGCTCATCTTAGCGGCAGCAGAAAACATTGACAATTAATTTAGTGATTCAGTTTGACGATTAGCTAAACGGTTCAAGCGGGTTCGGCGTCCGGCGGCTGACTTTCTTTGTCTTTCTGAATCATGCACTTTTCGCAGTCGCCGACTAATTTAGAGTACCGAAGATTGAGACCCCTGGCGATGCTGGACACTGAGCCGAAGCTCGGTTTGCGCTTGCCTTGTTCAACGTTGCTAATGAAGACTCTATCTATGCCTGAGGCTTTGGCCAACTCTTGCTGGGTCATATGAAGACTTTTACGCTTCGTGCTGACTACCTCAGCAAGGCACTTATACAGGTGTTTATGAGCCGCTTTCTTTTCTTCCATATCTTTCTCCTTACGGCAACGGTCGACGTAGAGGATCAAGATTGGTTTCAAAATCTTTCCAACGGAGCTGATTAATGTATCGGCCGAGCGCCCGATTTATCGGTACCATGGGCAACACAAACAAATATTGTGTTTCAAATTGGAACAAAATAGTCGCCAAACTGTCACTACAAACTAGAATTCCTAAATTGTGGCCGATTTCTGTCTTAAAGAAATAATCCCATTTAATGAAAAGAAAAAGGCGTGTGCAGCGTGAGCCGGAAAATTCTTATAGTTGATGACAGCGAGGCCAATAGGCAATATCTAAGCGAAACAGTAAATTCGCTCGGCTTTTCAGCAGACTATGCCGCCGACGGGCAGGATGCCATCCAGCTCGCCACTGAACACGAATATGCGCTGATTCTCATGGATATTTTCATGCCGGTGCTGGGCGGTATCGACGCTGCTCGAAGCATTGCCAGTTTTCAGGAACTCAAGGGCATCGCTCCCACTCCGATTGTGGCTATGACTGCCGGCGCCAGTGAATCGGAGTGCCTCCAAGCCGGGATGAACGGTTATTTGCGCAAACCTACTACTGCCGACGGATTAACACAGTTTCTAACTGATTGGTTCGCCGAAGCCGACCAAGAAGTTAGTGGCGGGTTCAAGTGCACGGTCAACAATGATGAGCTTTTGGATCATGAACCGTTAACGGTTGAATGATTTGTTAGGGCTCTAACTGCAACTCGATACTGTTGGCGATCTCATCTAGTTTTTATTTAAGCGGCGCAAACAGTCTCCAGCTTTGATTTTCTGGTCTTAGCCAGCGGAGTGCCGGAGAGCCA
>Ga0209591_10000102_pt1 | contig 101163 bp, 88 predicted proteins | sample MAT01_FD_187207 | JGI IMG/M metagenome (GOLD analysis project Ga0209591, IMG submission 187207) | Freshwater microbial communities from Lake Fryxell liftoff mats and glacier meltwater in Antarctica - MAT-01 (SPAdes) (version 2) | ecosystem: Environmental > Aquatic > Freshwater > Ice > Liftoff...
CATCCGAATGCGCGTGGCCGATGGCCGTGGCCGATGGCCGATGGCCGTGGCCGTGGCCGTAACCGTAACCGTAACCGTAACCGTAACCGTAACCGTAACCGTAACCGTAACCGTAACCGTAACCGTAACCGTAACCGTGGCCGTGGCCGTGGCCGTGGCCGTGGCCGTGGCCGTAACCGTAACCGTAACCGTAACCGTAACCGTAACCGTGGCCGTAACCGTTTACGGCGTGTTGGTCTCGAGGGAATCGACCGCGTGGACCGGGGCGCGGTCGCCGTTGATCAAGTGTCGGATCGAGCCGAGCACCAGGCGCTGCCGCTCGAGCATGCCCTTGCCTGCGAACCCGGCGGACACGACGGTGATGCGGTAGTGCCCGCCGCCGCCCGAGACCGCCGTGATGGCGTCGGGCAGCACGCCGCGGATCGAAGCCTTGATCGCGTCGTCGACAGAGCCGACGAAGTCCGTAGGATGCTCGCTCATCCCGCCGCTTTGGCACGGCCCGGTCCCGCGCACAAGCGCAGCGCGCCAGGTACAACCACGAGCGGCCAACGACTCCCTCCTCGGGCCGGTGCGCCAAGTGACCGGGATTGGCGGTACCGTCAGCGGGTGGACATCGTGCGCTACCCCGATGATCGCGACGCCGTGCGCTGGCTGTTCGAGCTCGCCGACGACTCGGCCGCGCAGATCGACGGCTACCTGCACGTGGGCGAGCTGTACGTCGCGCGCTACGGCGGCGCGCTGGTCGGCCACCTCCAGTTGGTCGAGGTGGCCGGGGCGCCCGAGGCCCTCGAGCTCAAGAGCACCGCCGTCGTCGAGGACATGCGCGGCCAGGGCATCGGCCGCGCGCTGGCCGACGTGGCGATCGAGCGTGCGCGGGCCCGCGGTCGCGCTCGCCTGATCGTCGCGACCGCGACCTGCGACGTCGGCGCGCTGCGCTTCTACCAGCGCCTCGGCTTTCGATGCTGGCAGATCGAGCGCGACGTCTTCACCGTCGAGGCGGGCTACCGGACCCAGCTCGTCGCCGGCGTCCCGCTCCGCGACCGGATCTGGCTCGACCGCGCGCTGTAGGCTCGAGCCGTCGCCGGCGGGCGTGCGCCGGCCAACCAGGGTGTCGCCGATCGCCTCGCCACCGTGGCGGCGCTCAGCGCTTCCGGAACACCAGCGCGTGGTTGTTGGCGGGTAGCGCCAGGGTCTCGGCCAGCGCGAGCCCGTGGCGCGCGGCCGCGTCGACCAACGCCTCGAGGTCGCGCACGCCCCACGCCGGGTTGCGCCGCTGCAGATCAGCGTCGAAGGCGTCGTTGGACGGCGCGGTCACGCCGCCGATGCGATACGGGCCGTAGAGCACCAGCACGCCGCCGAGCGGCAAGCGCGCGCCGGCGCCGGCGAAGACCGCGAGCGCGACCGCCCACGGCGCGATGTGGACCAAGTTGATCGCGACCATCGCGACGATCGGCGCGTCGAGCGGCCACGGCGCCAGCGCGTCGAGCGCGAGCGGCGGGCGCACGTTGGGCAGGTGGGCGGTGGACGCGGCGATGCTGGCGCGCGCGGCGGCGTCGGGATCGCTGGGCTGCCAGGTCAGCCCCGGCAGCGCCGCCGCGACGTGGGCGGCGTGCTGCCCGGTGCCACTGGCCAGCTCGAGGACCACGCCGCTGGTGGGCAGCACCCGCGCGAGCACGGCGAGGATGGGGTCGCGGTTGCGATCGGCGGCGGGCGAGTGGAGCTGCACCCGCGCACCTTACCAGGCCAGCAGGACCTTCCCGGTCGCGCCCTTGGTCTGCAACAGCTCATGGGCCGCCGCCACGTCCTTGGCCGCGAACACCTTGCCGACATGCGGCTTGATGCCGAGGGCCTCGGCCTCGCCCAGCGACTGGGTGAGCCGTGGCACCCAGGTCGGATCCTGGAGCACGCGCAGCGCGTTGAGCGCGAAGATGCCGGTGTTGGCGTCAAACAGCTTCAGCACCGAGATGCGCGGCGTGCGGAGCGCGGCCAGCCCGATGCGCGCGAAGTTGCGGCGGCCGTCCTTCACGCCCGACGAGATGCCGATGCACACCATGCGTCCGGTGATGCCGAGGCGCGCGCGCTGGGGCTCGATCTCGGCGCCGCCCGACGCGTTGAGGATGAAGTCGTAGTTGCGCAGCGAGCGGTCGGCCGACCACTCGTCGCGGGTGTACGCGCGCGCGCCCAGCGCCTCGATGAACGGCTTCTTGCTCGCGGTCGTGGTGAGGCCGGTGACGTCGGCGCCCAAGTGCTTCGCCATCTGGATCGCCAGCACGCCGACGCCGCCGGTCGCCGGCTCGATGAGGATCTTGTCGCCGGCCCGGACCCGGGCCATCTCGTAGAGGGCGAGCCGCGCCGTGAAGTAGTTGACCGGCAGCGCGGCGCCGCTCGCGAGATCGAGGTGCGCGGGCAGGCCGAACACCTGATCGGCCGGGATCGTGACGTGCGACGCGTAGCCGCCGAAGTAGGTGCCCGCGACGACGGCGTCGCCGGCCTTGAGGCCCTTCACGCCAGCCCCGACCGAGACCACGTGCCCGCTCACCTCGTAGCCCGGCACGAAGGGACGCTTGGGCGCGTCGGGATAAAAGCCGAGGCGCATCTGGATGTCGGCGAAGTTGATGCCGGAGTACTTCACGTCGATCGACACCTCGTTCGGGCCGGGCGGGCGCGACGGCTGCTCGCGCAGCTTGAGGGTGCTGGCGGCGCCGTAGCGCACGATCGCGATGTCCTGGTGGGTCATGTCGGGCTCCCCTGTCACAGTTAGTAAATTGTCGAAATGTCGAGGCGCCCAAGGACGCCCGCGGGTCGGCTGCGCCGATGGGTCACTGGTCAAAGAGGCGCTGCAGCTCACGCAAGGTGTCGGGCTTCACCGAGCAGATGAGCTGCTTGCCGTCGCGCTGGGTGTCGATGAGCCCGGCGTCGGCCAGCTCCTTGACGTGGTGTGACACCGTCGGGGCACCCACGTCGAGCCCGCCGATCAACTTGGCGAGGAAGCAATCGTGGGTGCGGCCGCGCGCCAGGTCGAGCTGGCTCTCCTCGAGGAGGTTGACGAAGATCTGGAGCCGGTTGGGGTTCGACAGCGCCTTGAAGGCGCGCGCCAGCTTCTTGACGTCGGGGCGAGCCACGCCGACATCAATGCGATACTTATCGAACTGTGTCAAGCGATCCGCCGGCCTTCGCCGACCTGACACCGACCTCGGCCAGGTCCGCGCGTTCACGACGGCGCGGCGATCGCTGGTAGCATCGGCGGCGTTGGCCGAGCATCCGAGCGACCCAGAGCACGCGGAGTCGGGGTCCGTGCACCGCGACACCCAGGGGCCCGACCCGGTGCCGCAGCGCGACCCGCGCGCCGCGCCCAGCAGCGTGGAGACCGTGGCCGGCGGCGAGCGTCGGCGCGACGCCGTGACGCTCGACGTTCCGGCACCGCACCGCGGTCCGCCCGAGCTGCACGGCATGCCCGATCGCTACCAGCTCGGCAAGCACCTCGCCGGCGGTGGCCAGGGCGAGGTCTACCGGGTCTACGACCGCCACCTGCGCCGGCAGCTGGTCATGAAGGTGCTCGGCGACTGGTGGCACGACGACGCGGTCGCGCGGGCGCGCTTCGTCCAGGAGGCGCAGATCACCGCGCAGCTCCAGCACCCCGGCGTGGTGTCGGTCCACGAGATCGGCATGCTCGCCGACGGCCGGCCCTACTACACGATGGCCGAGATCCGCGGTCGCACCTTGTCGACGGTGATCGAGGCGGTCCACGCGGCGTCGATCGACGGCTGGGCCCTCGAGGCCGGCGGCTACGGCTTCCGGCGGCTGGTCGACGCGTTCCACCGGGTCGGCGAGGCGGTCGGCTACGCCCACACCCACGCGGTCACGCATCGCGATCTCAAGCCGCACAACGTCATGGTCGGCGAGTTCGGCGAGGTGCTGGTGCTCGACTGGGGCCTGGCCCGACTCGGCCAGACCCCCGACGTGGCGTCGCCGACGACCAGCCGCAGCGACGACGACGCGCTGGTGAGCCAGGCCGGGATGGTGGCCGGCACCGCGGGTTACATGGCGCCCGAGCAGGCGGCCGGCGCGCCCGACGTCGGGCCGCGCGCCGACGTGTTCGCGCTCGGCATGATCCTGCGCGAGATCCTGCTCGGCCAGCCGCCCGGCCTGGGCGAGCGACTGGGCGTGACCACGCCGATCGTCGCGACCGCGCTGCGCCCGCTACCCGACGAGCTGATCGCGATCGCGGCCCGCGCCACCGCGCGCGCGCCCGACGACCGCTACCCCGACGCCGCCGCGCTGGCCGACGCGGTGGCCGCGTTCCTCGACGGTGCGCGCAAGCAGGAGCGGGCCCGCGCGCTGCTCATCTCGGCCGAGGCGCTGGCGCCTCGCATCGCCGCGCTCGAGCACGAGGCCACGGCGCTCCAGCGCGCGGCCCGGTCGGTGCTCGACGCGCTGCCACCGTCGGCGCCCGAGGACGTCAAGCAGCCGGGTTGGGAGCTCGAGGACCGCGCCCAGGCCCGCCGGCTCGACGCCGAGCTGGCCACCGTCGAGATGACCCGCTTGGTCGATCTGTCGCTGATCGAGGCCGAGCTGCCCGAGGCCCACCGGCTCCTGGCCGCGCACTTCCGCGCGCTCCACGCCGCGTCGGAGGCGCGCCGCGATCCGGCGGCTCGCACGCTCGAGGTGCAGCTGCGCGCTCACGATCGGGGCGAGCACGCGGCCTATCTGGCCGGCACCGGTGCGCTGACGCTCCACACCGAGCCGGTGGCCGAGGTCGAGCTGCGCCGGTTCGTGGTGCGCGGGCGCCGGCTGGTCGACGAGCACCTGCGCGACCTCGGGCGGTCGCCGATCTGCGCGCTCGAGCTGGAGCGCGGCAGCTATCTCCTGATCCTGCGCGCGCCCGGCCATCACGAGGTGCGCTATCCGGTCGCGATCGGCCGGCAGGAGCACTGGTCGCCGGTGCGGCCCGGTGAGGCCGGCCCGACGCCGGTGGTGCTGCCCCGCCTCGACGAGCTCGAGGCCGACGAGGTCTTCGTGGCCGGCGGGCCCTACTGGTGCGGCGGCGATGCCCAGGCCGCCGGCGAGGTGATGGCGCGCCAGCGGGTCTGGGTCGACTCGGTGGTCCTGCGACGCGACCCCACGACCTGCCGCGAGCTCTTGGCGATGATCAACGCGTCCGTCGACGAGGGCACCGCCGAGGGCGAGGAGCGCGCGCTCAGCGTGGTGCCGCGCCACCGCGGCACGACGGCCGGCGAGGCCGGCCCGCTCATCTGGCAGCGCGACGCCCGCGGCCACTTCGCGCTCGGCACCGACGACGAGGGCGTCACCTGGCACGACGATCTGGCCGTCTTCATGATCAACTGGCACGGTGCGCTGACCTACGCAGCGTGGCTGTCGGCGCGCACCGGCCGCGACTACCGCCTTCCCGGAGAGCTGGAGCACGAGAAGGCCGCTCGCGGCACCGACGGGCGGGCCTTTCCGTGGGGCGACAGCTTCGATCCGACCTGGGCCAACATGCGACTCAGCAGCGAGGGCGCGTTGCGCCCGGCCCGCGCCGACGCCTTCCCGGTCGATGTCAGTCCGTACCTGGCGCGCGGCCTGGCCGGCAACCTGGTCGAGTGGTGCGGCGACGAGTACCGCCGCGAGGGCCCGCCGCTGGTCGAGGGCCGGTACCAAGCGCCGACCGAGCTGACCGCGGCGGCGCCACCGACCGAGCGCACGCTGCGCGGGGGCTCGTTCCTGTTTGACTGGTTCCTCCTGCGCGCCGCGGCCCGTCACAGCACGACGTCGATCATCCGCGACGTCTCCTTGGGCTTTCGGCTCGCCCGCTCGTTTCGCCGCTGACACCCCCGACCCCTCGACGGAGACCCATGCAGACTCTGCTTCAGTACCTGGCCAACCTCGCGAGTGATCCTGCGGCCCAGCAGGATTTCGGCAGAGATCCCGAGGCGGCGATCGCCGCGGCCGACCTGTCGGCCAGTGACCAGGCCGTGCTGGTCTCGCGCGACCCGGCCCGGCTCCACGCCACCATCGGCCAGCAGGCCTCCGCCGCGCTGGTGTACGGCGCCCAGCCGCCACACCCGCAGTTCATCTACGCCGCGGCGCCGCACGCCCAGTTCATCTACGCCGCGGCGCCGCACGCTCAGTTCATCTACGCGACCGGGGCCGCCGCGCCTCACGCTCAGTTCATCTACGCGACCGGGGCCGCCGCGCCTCACGCTCAGTTCATCTACGCGACCGGGGCCCAGCCGCCCCAGGCGCCGTTCATCTACGCGACCGGGGCCCAGCCGCCCCAGGCGCCGTTCATCTACGCGATCGGGGCCCAGCCGCCCCAGGCGCCGTTCATCTACGCGATCCCGGCGTCCCACGCCGCCTTCATCTACGCCGTGGCGCCCTACCCGGTCCCGTTCATCTACGCCGCCGCGCCCCCGCAGCAACAGGCGCCGTTCATCTACGCCGCCGCCGCCGCCCAGCAACAAGCACCGTTCATCTACGCGCCAGCGCCGCCGGCTCCGACGCACGCGCTGCCGACCACGCCGACCGCGGACACCGACGACAAGTGAGCGGACTTCTGGTCGTCGTCGGCACCGGCATCAAGGCCGTGGGCCACATGACCCTCGACGCGCGAGCCTGGATCGCCCGCGCCGACGAGGTCCACTATGTCGTCGCCGACGTGATCACCGAGGCGATGATCCGGGGCCTGCGGCCCGACGCCCAGTCACTGGCACGCTTCTACCAGACCGGCCGCGCCCGCCACGACACCTACGAGGCGATGACGCAGTCTCTGCTGGCTGCGGTCCGGGCCGGACGCACGGTGTGCGCCGCGTTCTACGGTCACCCCGGCGTGTTCGTGTATCCGTCCCACGACGCCATCCGTCGGGCCCGGGCCGAGGGCCTGCGCGCCGTCATGGACCCCGGGGTTTCGGCCGAAGACTGCCTGTTTGCCGATCTCGGCCTCGACCCCGCGGTCGTGGGATGTGCCCAGTACGAAGCGACCGATCTGCTGGTGTACGGCCGCCGCCCCGATCCGTCGGCGGCGCTCATCGTCTGGCAGATCGGCGCGGTCGGCGATCTGGCCTGGAACCCCGGCCGCACCAACGCCGACAACGTGCGCGTCCTCGCCGACGAGCTGGCCTCGACCTACGGCCACGACCACGTCGTCGTGGTGTACGAGGCGGCCCAGCTGCCGACCTGCGGGCCCCGAGTCGAGCCGGTCCGCCTCGGCGACCTGCACCGGGTCGCGCTCACGACCGCGTCGACCCTGTTCGTCCCGCCCCGCGAGCGCCGCGCCCCCGACCCTCGCATGATCGCGCGGCTCGGCCTCGACGGTCGCAGCTTCGGCCTGCCGGAGCCACGATGATCGCCCCCACGCCCGCCGCGCCGGTGACCGCGCCCGCCGCGCCCGCGCCGCCGCCGATCGCCCCGATCACGACGCGTGAGGATCTGATCGACGCCCTGGGCCGGGCCGCCGAGATCGAGCACGCGATCATGTGTCAGTACCTGTACGCGGCGTTCTCGCTCGACTTCATGGCCGTCGGGCTGCCGGCCCCCGACAGCGAGACCGTGCGCGGCTTCGCGATGGGCCTCCTGCTCATCGCGCGCCAGGAGATGGAGCACCTCGGCCTCGTCACCAACCTCCTGGTCGCGGTCGGCGCTCCGCCCAACTTCGACCGCCCCAACCTGCCACTGCCACCCTTTTACTATCAGCTCGACTTACCACTGGCACTCTTACCGTTCGGCGACGAGTTCCTCGAGCTGGCCATTCACCTCGAGCGCCCGTGCGACCAGCCCGCGCCCCACCCGCCCCACGCCTACTTCACGTCGGTGGCCGCGATCTACGAACGCCTGCGCGACGGCCTGGTCACCCTCGGCAGTCCGGGCGCACCGACCGCGGCCACGCTCTTCCTCGGCGGCGCCGCGCCTCAGCTCGACAACGCGGCGTTCGGGGCCGGGCCCGGCCAGATCTGGTACGACATCACGCTCTTCGCGGTCACCGACCTCGCCACCGCCCTGGCCGCCATCGATGTCATCCGCGTCCAGGGCGAGGGCGCGACGCCGCAGCTCCTGGCCGCCCCGATGCAGGCCAGCGTGCTGGCCGGCGTACGGGTCGACACCACCTCGCACTACGCGCGCGTGCTGGCCATGCGCGAGCAGTGGAAGGCCTTGGCCCCGGCGTCGCGGGCCGCCGCGCTGCGCCCGGTGCCGGCCAACCCGATGAGCTACGTCCACGGCGACGTCGACCCTGACGCCACCTGCTGTCGATTCCTCGACCCGCAGGCGGTCGCGCTGGCCTCGCTCGGCGTCCGCACCTACGAGCTGGTGCTCCTGATGCTGGCCCGCATCTACGGCGCCAGCGACGCCACGCCCGACGATCGCGAGATGTACCGCGTGATCGCGTTCTTCCCGCTCATGACCACCGTCGTGCGTCCGGTCGGCGAGATGCTGGTGAAGGTGCCGGCCGGCGACGGCGTCCACAGCGCCGCGTTCACCTTCGAGCTCGACGGACCGATCCGGGCCTATCCCGAGCGCACCAGCTTTCACCTCCAGCTCGGCGAGCGCCTCGACGGGCTGGCCCGCGGGTTCGCCGCGCTCGCCCAGACGCCGAGCGTGCCGCCGCGGGTCGCCTTCGTCGCCAAGAACGTGGCGTACATCCGCGATCGCGTCCTGGCCTACGCGGCGGCCCATCCATGAGCCTCGTCGTGTGTACCTACACCGGCTGGGTCCAGATCCGCCTGGCCACCAACCCCGATCCCACCGACGAGCCGCGCGGCGTGAGCGGCTACACCTTCGCGCTACCCGGCGAGCCCGATCTCGATCGCCTGCTGCGCAGCTCCGATCCGGTGGGCGTGCGCAGCCACGGCCCGACGATCGGCCTGGTGGTCCGCGCGGTCACCGTCGACGACCGGGCCGCGCCGACCCATCCCCTGCGCGGCGCCCAGGTACGGCTCCTCAGCCAGCCCCGCTTCGAGTCGGTCAACGAGGTCGTGATGGATCAGGGCTACGAGGCCCTCGAGCCCTTCGACCTCGAGGTCACGCACGGCGACTTCCGCCTGCGCCGCCGCGACTTCCTCGACCTGAAGCGCCCCGACGCGACGGTCTACGACGTGCCGCCCGCGCTCCTGCAAGCGCGTCGCCTGGCCTCGGTGACGCTCACCAACGACGTGCTGATCGCGGCCCATGGCGTCGCCGACCCGGCGGGCTTTCGCGCCGCGCGCCTGGCCCTGCTGCGCGACGACCTCGCCCAGGCCGACGATCCGATCGCGCGGGCCGCCCTGGGTCGCCGCATCAGCGAGCTCGAGAACACTGACCCAAGCGACCGCCGCACCGTCTCGATGACCTTCGCCGAGACCCGCAGCTACGCGCTCGACGGCCCGACCGAGCTCACCGATCCCCACGGCTGGCTGTCCGGGCTCGACACCTCCGCCACCTTCGCCTGCGGGCTCGTCATGGGCGCCTGGGACGTCGACGCCCTGTCGGCCTACGCCGCCGGGACGATCGCGCTGCCGCTGGGTTGAGCCGACGGGTCGATCCACAGCCCGCGGAAGCGGCGCTGGGCCGGATCCTTCAGCTTCTTGCAGGGCCGGCCGTCGATGACGCGCTCGCCGTCGTCGCTCAGCAGCATGATCTCGTCGCGGTCCTCGGGCGTGAAGGCGCCCTCGGGGTTGTAGCCCGTCAGATCGATGGGCAGCGCGACCGGCGGGCTGGCGCGGTCCCAGGCGAACATCCGAGAGGTGCCGCCCGAGCCGAACCCGCCGGCGATGACCAAGTAGCGACCGCGCCACCAGGTCAGCGCGCGCACGCCGTCGCCGTCGAGGGCGAGCTGGAACAGCTCGCCGAAGCGCGCCGGTCCGCCCGCGATCAGCGCGCCCGGGTCGAGCAGCTCGACCAGCAGCGCGCGCCCGCCGGGTACCGGGTTGCGGAAGCCCAGCAGCAGCGTGCCCTGCGGCGTCGCGGTCATGCCCTCGAGGTTGAGGCCACCGGCCGCCTTGGGCGGCAGCTCCGACGCTGCGGCCAGGCCGAAGCCGGCGAGCCGGGGGTCGGCCAGCAGGTCGGCGAGCAGGGTCTCGTAGGGCGTGCCGACCACCGTGAGGGGCGCGCCGTCGCTGGGCACCGTGGTCGCGAAGAAGCGGAACCGCGACGGCTGGTTGCGGGCCTTGCTGTCGCGCCCGTGCGAGGTGAGCCAGTAGGCGCGGTCGCCGATCCGGCTGGCGGCCTCGAGGTCGAGCTCGGGCATCTTTTGCTTCTTGCCCTCGGGCACCAGCCCGACCGCGACCGACACGTCGACGGCGGCCAGCGGCGGGCCACCGCGCTCGGCGTCATACACCCGCAACAGGTTGTCCTCGTCGTCGGCGACGACGAACCGGGTCGCGCTGATCTCGACCGCGTCCGAAGCGTCGCACATGCCCTCGAAGACCACCTCGCGGGCACCGGTCGGCGCGACGCCAGGCGGCACCACTGGCGCAGGCCCAGGTGCGGTCGGGGTGCAGGCGGCGAGCCCGATCACGATCAGCGCCGATTTCATGCCGCGATCACTCGCAAGAGCCCGGCCGTGAACGCGCGGGTGTCGGCTTGGCCGCCCAGATCGCGGGTGCGGGTCGAGGCGTCGGCGAGCACGATGTCGAGCGCGCTGCGCAGGCGCTGGGCCGGCCCGGGCTGACCCACGTGATCGAGGAGCATCGCCGCCGACAGCATGAGCCCCGTCGGGTTGGCCACGCCCTTGCCGACGATGTCGGGCGCGGTGCCGTGGACCGCCTCGAAGATCGCGCAGCCGCCGGCGCCGAGGTTGGCGGCCGGCGCGACGCCGAGCCCGCCGACCAGGCCCGCGCACAGGTCCGACAGGATGTCGCCAAACAGGTTCATCGTGACGATCAGATCGAAGCGCTCGGGCGCGACGACCAGCTTCATCGCGGTGGCATCGACGATCATGTCGTCGAAGGCGATCTCGGGGAACTGCTTGGCGATCTCACGCCCGCAGTCGAGGAACAAGCCGTTGCTGAGCTTGAGGATGTTGGCCTTGTGGACCAGCGTGACGCGCTTGCGGCCGTGCCGGCGCGCGTACTCGAACGCGTAGTTGATGATGCGCTCCGAGCCGAAGCGCGTGATGATGGCGATCGACTCGGCGGCGGTGCGGCGGGCGTCGACGTAGTGCTCGACGCCGGCGTAGAGGTCCTCGGTGTTCTCGCGGACCATGACGATGTCGACGCCGGTGTAACGCGACGGCACGCCGGCGATGGTGCGCACCGGCCTCACGTTGGCGTAGAGGTCGAACTGCTGGCGCAGCGCGACGTTGACCGAGCGGAACCCCGACCCGATCGGCGTGCCAAGCGGACCCTTGAGCGCGACGCTGTGCTGCTTGATCGACTCGACCGTCGCGGCCGGTAGCGGATCGCCGACCTTCTCGGCGGCGGTCTGGCCGGCGAGCTGGCGGTCCCAGTCGATGGTGCCGCCCGCGGCCTCGATGGCAACGACGGTGGCGGCGGCGATCTCGGGGCCGATGCCATCCCCTTCGATCAGTGTGACAGTCGGTCGAGCTGAAAACGTCATGGGCGCCTCGAGGTGTAGCATCACCTACCCGATGCGCGCTTCGCTGTGGATCGTTGCCCTCGCGGCCTGTCATGGGCGCGCCGCCGCGCCGGCGGTGGTCGACAACCGCGGCCCGACGGGGTCGCTGGCCCCAGGCTGCCCCGACGCGGCGCCGCCCTTCGCGGCCGAACCGGCGCCCCACGACCCCGCGTGTCTGCACGGTTTACCTGCGCCGTGGCTCAGCGGGGAATGCCACCGGTTCCTGCCCATCGACGACACCACCGCGTTCGAGCGCGTCGTCGTCGACGATCGGGTGCTGTGGCTGCGCCAGTTCGGCTGCGTCCACGCCACCTTCGAGGTCGTGGGCACGCCGCGGGGCCCCCTGGACCGCGGCGATCGCGCGGCGCTGCTGCGCGCCGGCGCCGACCTCCTCGACGAGCTCGACCGCGCGGCGCCCGAGGTCGACCTGGCCGTCGACGTCGGCTGGCTCCGCGAGGCCGCGGCCGCGACCCCGCCGCCCGACCACAGCTTCCCGCTCGGGCCCGGCGATCAGTTCGCGACGGTCAGCGCGGTCGACGGCGCCGATACGATCTCGGTGCTCATCGACTTTCCGATGTAGCGCGGCGGCGCGCGCGCAGTCCATACTGCCGCCCCAGGAGGACTCGATGGCACAGCATCGCCTACGCTACGTCTCGATCGCGGCCACGATGTTGTTCGCGTGCGGTGGAGGGGGCGACGGCGAGCCCGGCATCGACGCCGCGGTCGACGCCGCGTACACCACCGGCACCTACCACGCCACCTTCGGGCCGCTCACGGTGCAGCCCGGCGAAGAGAACACCAAGTGCGTCGAGGTCCGCCTCGGCAACACGGCCAACATCCAGGTTCACGAGATCGCGAACCACCTCGGGCCGATGTCGCACCACTTCATCGTGTATCGCAAGTCGACGGGCGAGGCCCGCCCCGAGCCCTACGACTGCCAACCGTTCACGAGCGCGCTCAACCCGGCCAACGGCTCGCCGCTCATGATCACCCAGCGCGGCGACGAGGTGCTCACGCTGCCCGACGACGTGGTCTTCACGCTGCAGCCCGACCAGCTCATCCGCCTCGAGCTGCACTACATCAACACCGGCGACGAGCCGATGGACGTCACCGCGACCGCCGAGTTCCGCACCCTGCTCGGCGCCAGCACCGAGGCCGACTTCATCTTCGCAGGCTCGCCCGACATCCGGCTGCCGTCACGGCCTGGCATCCAGACCGTAGGCCCGGTGTACCTGCCGCTGCCCGGCGACTTTGGCGGCTCCAACGTCTTCGCGATCACCGGCCACACCCACCAGCTGGGCAAGACCGTCACCGTCGAGACCGCCGAGAGCAAGACCGGGCCCGGCACGATGGTCTACGACCCGTCGCTGTTCAACTGGGACGAGCCCGACACCATCTATCACACGCCACCGTTCCAGATTCCGACGACGGGGGGCTTCCGGTTCTCGTGTACCTACGAGAACCAGACTGGCAACGAGGTCGGCTTCGGCGAGGGCGTCGACGACGAGATGTGCTTCTTCTGGCTGTACTACTACCCGAGCAAGGGCGCGAAGGTGTGCGCGCACACCGACCAGTTCAACGAGCCCGACGGGCTCGACGTGTGCTGTCCGGCGGCCGAGAACGACGTGATCTCGGCGGCGGCGTGTCGCTACCTCGAGAGCGGCAATCTGCCGTGAGGCGTTGATCGCGGCTCCCGCCTCCGTCGATGATGAGCTCCACAAGGGGGCACGCATGTCAGACGAGAACGTCATCGCGAATCAGGACCGCATCATCGCCAACCAGGCGCGGATCATCTCCAACCTGGAGAAGATCCTCGCCAACCAGGCCAAGATCTCGGCCAACCAAGGCAAGCTCGACAAGGTCCTGGCCAACCAGCAGACCATCGCCGCCAACCAGAAGAAGCTCGACGCGGTGCTGGCCAACCAGAAGCGGATCGAGGCCCACGGCAAGAAGCTCGACGCCATCTTGGCCAACCAAAAGGTCATCGCCGGCAACCAGAAGATGCTGAGCGGCAGTGGCAAGAAGCTCGAGACCGTCCTCGCCAACCAGGGGAAGATCGTCGACAACCAGAAGAAGATTCTGGCTCGGAAATAATGGACCTGCTGGGACGGACGCGCGCGCTGGCTCGCACCAGCGTGCTCGGAGACGTCCCGGCGCCGGCGCTGGTCGCGCTCGCCGAGCGGGTGCGGGTGATCGAGCTGGTGGCGGGTGGCGGCACGACGACCCAGCGCGACGGCAGCGACTTCGTGCTGATCGTCGCCGACGGTGACGTGGTCGCCGAAGGGGGAACCCGCGGTCCCGGGGCGCTCATCGGGGTCGGCCCGGCGCTGATCGGCAGCCCCGCGATCGAGCTGGTGGCGACGACCAGCGCGACCCTCCTCGAGCTCCCGGTCGACGATTTCCTCGATGTGCTGGTCGAGCACGCGGTGGCGAGCGCGGCCTTGGCCCGCGTGCTGGCCGCGCAGCTGCGGGGCACGACGCGATGAACCGGCAGGCCTTCCGGGTCGGCGTGGTGATGATCTTCGCCGTGAACGTCGCGGCGATCGCGCTGCGCTCGTACGCCGAGGCCGCGTTCCTCGCCAGCTACGGCGCCAAGCTCATCCCGGTGCTGCTGGTCACGCAGGCGGTGGCGTTCGGGCTCGGCACCGTCGTCTACGACGCCGTGACCGGCCGCGCGCCGTCGGCCGCCGTCGACGCCCTGGTCGGCAGCGCGCTCGCGCTGGCGGCGGCGACCGCCCCGATGCTGGTCGCGCGCGGCGGCGCGTGGCCGTTCGTCGTCGCGCTCACGACGACGACGCTGGCCTCGGTCGCCAACGTCGCCCTGTGGAACACGGTCGCGGCCAGCGTGATGGGCCGCGACGCCCGACGCATGTTGCCGCGGGCCGGGGCCGCGCTCACCGCCGGCGGCGCGCTGGCCGGCTTCGCGGCGGCCGGCGTCACGACCCAGTTCGGCGCCGACTACGTGCCCCGGTTCGCGGCGGGGTTCGCGGTGGTGTCGGTGATCGCGGCGGTGCTGGCCCAGCGCGCGCTGGCTGGCGGCGGGGCGCCCGGGATGGCGGCGCCGCCGGGCGCGTCGACGACGCTGACCGGGGATCACCGCGCGCTGCTCGGCTGGCTGGCGCTGGCCGCGGTCGTCGAGTCGGCGATCGCGACCGCGCTGGAGTTCCGGTTCGGCGCGGCGCTCAAGGCCTCGTATCGCGGCGGCGATCTGGCGACCGCGGTCAGCTTGTTCCACGGCGGCACCCACGCGATCCAGCTGGTGCTGCAGGTGCTCGTCATCCCGCGCCTGCTGACCAGCCAGCGACTGCCGGTGACGGTGGCGATCCATCCGGTGCTGACCGCGCTGGGCGCCGCCGCGATCGGGCTGGTGCCGAGCTTTGGCTCGCTGGCGGCGCTGCGCACCGGCGAGAAGGTGCTGCGCTCGGCGACGTCGCGCACCGGGCAGGAGGTGTCGCTGTCGGCGCTGCCGCCGGGGCCGCGCGCGCGCTGGAAGGTCTTGCTGCGCGGCCTGGCGACGCCGGTCGGCGCGGTCCTCGCCGGTGGGCTGCTGGCGATCGCCGGGCCCGGCGTGGTGGCGCAGCCGGTGCGGTTCGCGGCCCCGCTGGTCGGCGCGGCGCTGGTGCTGTGGTGGAGCATGCGGCGCGCCGCGCGGCGGTTCGTCATCGCGCTGGCGGCGCCGCTGGGCATGCGGGCGGTGGCGATGGGCGGACGGGCCCGCGACCGCCTCGATCTCGACGAGGTGGGCCGGCTGGTCGACGCCACCGGCGCGGTCGATGGCGCGCTGGCCCGAGCCGCGCTGGTGCGCGTCGGCGGGTCGGCCGACGAGATCACCGGCCAGCTCGATCACGACGACGCCAGCGTGCGCACCGCGCTCTACCAGCTCGCGACGCGACATCCGGTGGCGGCGGCGGCGGCCGACCTGCGGGGCGCCGCGCTCATCGAGGACGATCCCGCGGCCCGCTACGCCGCGCTGGCCGCGCTGGCGGCCCACGACGCGCGCGAGGCGGTCGAGGAGCTGGGGGCCAGCGGCGCGGTCGACGCCGACGTGGCGCGCGCGGTGCGGGCCGCCCGCGCCGAGCTGGGGCTGGCGACCGCGGCCGAACGCGCCGCGGTGGTCGCCGAGCTGTGCAGCCGCGACGGAGCGTGGGCGGCGCGCATCGTGGCGCGCGGCGCGGTCGCGGGCTTCGACGACGCGATCGCGCGCGGCCTGGCGGCGGGCGGCGCGGCGCGGGTCCAAGCGCTGGTCGCCGCGGCGGCGGGTGGCGTCGACGCGACCCGGGCGCTGGTCGAGGCGCTGGCGACCGGCGATCGCGACGCCAGCGCTGCGGTCGCCGAGCTCGACGACCTGCGCGCAGCCCACCTGTCGGATCGGCTGGCCAGCTTCGACAGCGCCGGCCGTGCGGCGTTGGCCCGGGCCCGCGCGGCGGCGGCCCGGCCCGGCGCGCTCCTGTCGCGGCTCGCCGCCGACCACGATCCCGCCGTGCGCGCGGCGGCGCTGCGGACCCTGGCCGGGCACGCGCGCGCCGGCTCACCCCCCACCGTCGCGCTGGCCACGGCCTGGGTCGAGCGCGAGCGCGCGGGCCTGGCCGCGCTCCTGGCGGCCCGCCGCGCCGACGCGCCGGCCCTGCACGCGGCCGAGCTGACCCGCGCGATCAGGCGCGCGAGCTGGCGGCTGGTGCTCGCGGTGGCGCTGGCGACCGCGGCGGCCGGGCGCGATCCCCGGCCGCTGCTCGCCGCCGGGCGCCGGCTGCTCGACGCGCCCGAGGGGTTTCGGCGGCGCGCCCTCGATCTGTTCCAGGAGGTCGCGGTCACGCCGCTGCCGGTGCTCGACACCCTCGAGTCGACGCTGGGTCCGCCGGGCCCGGTCGCCGAGCTGAGCGCGGTCGCGCGGGTCGAGCCCTGGCTGGCCGCGCTCCTCGCCGGCCGTCACGCCGGGCGCGAGGCGGCGCTGGCGGCGCTCCGCAGCTGCGCGTTCTTCGACGATCTGGCGGTCGAGCACGCCGATCAGCTGGCCGCCGCCGCGCCCCGCCGCCACCTCGCGGCCGGCGAGCTCTTGGTCCGGGCCGGCGAGCCCGGCGACGCGCTCTACGCCGTCATCACCGGCGCGCTGGTCGCCGAGGCCGACCCGCCGGTCCCCATCGGCGCCGGCGCCGTGGTCGGCGAGCTCGCCCTCATCGACGACGCGCCCCACGCGGTCACCGTCCGCGCCACCGTCGCGACCGACCTGCTCGTCGTCGAGCGCGCCGCCTTTACCGCCGCCCTCGCCCGCTGGCCCGAGCTGGGCGGCGCCCTCCTGCGCACCCTCGCCGCCCGCGGCCCACGCCCCTAGCGGCGCCTGCCGCGAGCTGTCCGGTTTTCGGACGTCTCGTTCAGAACGGCTGAGCGATGCGGGGCCCGCTGGCGATCTCGGCGGTGCGAGCTGCCCACGAGTTGGCGACGGCGTGGGTGGCTTCGACGCCGGCGTTGGCGCCGATGATCCACTGCCGCGACGGCGCGATGCCAGCGTCGGTATAGGCGTGGATGTCGGTGGTGGCGTTGCCGTAGGCGACGTCGATGGTGTAGCCGAAGTCCTCGAGCTCCTCGAGCCAGGCTTCCTTGTAGGCCCCGACGCTGCTGTCGATGGGCAGGATGTCGCGGTTGGAGTCGGCGAGATGAACCGGGCCGGGCGCGAAGCTGCGCGTGCTCAGCCACGAGCGGGTCTGATCGAGGAGCCAGCTGGGGCGGCCGGTCAGGTAGACCACGACGTGGCCGCGCTCGGCGTGGGCCTTGGTGAGGGCCTGGGCCGACGCGTAGGCGGTCGGCACGTAGCTGCCATCGAAGAGCTGCTTGAACAGCTCGGTGTCGCTGGTGGTGAGCGTGCCGTCGATGTCGGTGACCGTGATGTGGGTGCCGGACGGCAGCACCCACAGGGTCGACCGGGTCTGGCTGAGGTCGCCGCGCGCCACGAAGCGCAGCTCGTACTGTCCGGCGCCGAGGCGCACGTTGACCGGCATCGTCGCGTAGCCGTCGCCGTCGGTGGTGACGGCGCCGAGATCGACCCAGCCGCCGCAGTTGTCGACGTAGACCTCGACGCGCTCGCCCTCCAGATCCTTCCAGGTCGGCCCGTAGGCGAACTTGGCGGAGAAGTCGGTGACCGTGTTGGGCGGGACGATGAGGTCCTGCGCGTGGTGGCGCGCGCCGGTCAGCGCGGCGATGCGGCTGGACAGCCGGTTGAAGCCGATGCGCGCGGGCGGCGTGAAGGCCCGGCCGGTGCAGCGCCGGAACCCGTCGGCCTTGCCGCCGACCGCGGCCGACCCTTCCAGATCGACCGTGGCCTGGTCGGCGCATCCCACCAGGCCGAGGACCGCGGCCAGGATCAGGACGGACTTTGTGGAGCTGCTCATCGCAGGTCCGGCAAAGCAGGCGCTGGGCCAACTTCAGCACATTTACAATCGGCCACTTGCGGCGCAACAGCCGTAGCCGGCTAGTCGAGCCGCCGCCCGCTGCGCTCATCGACGACCGCGCGGTCCGCGACGTTGACCGCCGTCGAGACGGCCCCACGGATGAAGTCTTCGTGAAGGCGTACGACGGCGCCGCAGCCGGCGCGCGCCGCAGGGTATCTCGCTGCAATGAGCCCTGCCGCGCTGGGTGCCACCTCGCTCGCGAGGTCGTGCCGATGAGAGTCGCGATGGCGCTCGTGCTGATGGTAGCCGCCGCCCCGACCGCGTGGTCCGAGCCGCGCCCGATCGGGCTGGCCGAGGCGCTGGCAGCGGAGGCGAGCGCGCCGGCTGCTGCCGCCCAGGATCAGCGGGCCCGGGCCGCGATGGCCGAGGCCGACGCCGCCGGCGCGTGGCCCGGCACGACCCTGTCGATCGCCAGCTCGCGACTCACCGCGCGGCTGGTGACGACCGTGGCGATCCCGCTGCCGCTCGCGGGCGGACCGGCGGCGGCGCGACGGACCGCGGCGGCCCAACGCGGCGTGGTGGAGGCCGAGACCGACGCCGCGCGCCTCGATCGTCGACTGGCGGTCACGCTGGCCTGGCTCGCGCTGGCCCGAGCCCAGGCCGCCGTGGCGCTGGGCGCCGAGACCGTCGAGCAGACCCGACAGCTCGAGGCCGCGGCCCAGGCCCGGCTCGACGTCGGCGACGCGCCCGCGATGGAGCTCGAGGCGGCCCGGGCGGCCCGGGTCCGCGCCGAGGCCGAGGCCGGCAGCGCCGCCACCGAGGTCGAGGCCCGCGGCGCCGAGCTGGCCGGTCTGCTCGGCTGGGATCCTACGGTCGCGGTGGTCGCCGACGGCGCGCTGCCGTCACCGAGCCCGCCGCCGTCCCTCGACGAGCTGCGCCGCGCCGCCGCCGGTCATCCCGACGCCCGGGTCGCGGGCGCCGCGGTGACGGTCGCCCACGCGGCCAGCGACGAGGCCCGGCGCGCGCGCTGGCCGCTGATCGCCCTCGACCTCGAGGTCAGCGCCTTCGATCCCACCCAACCCGGCACCGATGTGCGGGCCGGCGTCACCGTCGAGCTGCCGCTCCTGGGCCGCGGCCAGGCCCGCCTCGACGCGGCCCGCGCCGGCGAGCGGGTCGCACGGCTGGCCGACCTCGCCATCGCCGCGCAGCTCGACGCCACCATCGTCGCGGCCCATCGTCGCGCCGCCGCCGCGATCGCCCGCGCGCGCCGGTTTTCCGACGAGGTCTTGCCGGCCCAGCTGCGGGCCAGCGAGCTGGCGACCCGGGCCTATCGCGAGGGTGGGGCCGCGCTGGCGTCGGCGCTCCTGGCCCAGCGCGAGCTGGTCGCGGTGCGGGTCGAGGTCCTCGACGCGATCTACGCGGCCGCGGTGGCTCGAGCCACGCTGTCGCGCGCGAGCGGCGCGCCATGAGCAGGCGCGGCCCCATCGCGCGCGCCCTCGCCGCCCTCGCCGCCCTCGCCGCCCTCGCCGCCCTCGCCGCCCTCGCGCTGTCGGCTTGTGGCAGCCGCGCGGAGCCCGCCGCCGCCACCGAGGACCAGCCCGCCGCCGTCACCTGCGTCGCCGCCACCACCCAGCCAGTCGCGGCCCAGGTGCTCCTGCGCGGCGTGGTCGCGCCGCCGCCGCGCGCCGACGCGGTGCTGTCCTCGACGGTGGCCGGCCGGGTGGTCGAGCTGCGCGTCGAGGTCGGCGATCAGGTCGCCGCCGGTCAGCCCCTCGCCCGCATCGAAGATCCCGGGCTGCCGGCCGGCGCCGTCGAGGGCCGCGCCGCGATCGTCGCCGCCCAGGCCGCGGTCACCGCTGCCGCCAGCGCCCGCGCCCGCGTCGCCACGCTGGTGGCCAGCGGCATCGCGGCCCGCCGCGATCTCGAGGAGGCCATCGCCCGCGACGCCACCGCGCGGGCCGAGCTGGCCGCGGCCCAGGCCCGCGGCGGCGCCGCCTCGGGAGCGGCGGCCCGGGTCTGGCTGCGGGCGCCGCTCGCCGGCGTCGTGCTGCGGATCTTCCGGCGCCGCGGCGAGGCGGTCGACGGCACCCCGGCCACGCCCGTGCTCGAGGTCGCCGACACGGCGGTGCTCGAGCTGCGCGCCGACGCACCCGCCGCCGAGTTGCTGCGCCTCACCGTCGGCGCGACCGCGACGATCGCCTTCGACGCCGTGCCGGGCAGGACCGTCGCCGCGACCGTCGCCGCGGTCGCGCCCGCGATCGATCCGGCGACCGCGCTGGGCACCGTGCGCCTCACGCTGGCGCCCGATCGCCCGACGCTGGTCGGCCTCACCGGCACCGCGACGATCGCGCTCGCGCCCCACGTCGGCGTGGTGGTCCCGCTGGCCGCGGTCCGCCGCAGCCGGCGCGGCACCGACGAGCTGGTGGTGTGCATCGGCACGCCGCTGGTGGCCGCGGTCCGCGCGGTGACGCTGGGCGAGCGTCTCGGCGACACCGTCGAGCTAGTCACCGGCGTCGCGGCCGGCGAGCGGGTCGTCGTCGATCGCGCGCTCGGCCTCGTCGAGGGCCAGCCTCTCGTCGAGGTCTCGGGGCCGTGACCGGCCTCGGCGCGTGGTGGGCGGGCTGGCTGCACCGGCGCGCCAGCTTGGTGTGGGTCGCGCTCCTCGGTCTCGCGGTCGCCGGCGCGGTCGCGCTCTTCGACCTGCCGAGCGGCCTCTATCCCGAGATGCAGTTCCCGCGCGTGGTCGTGGTGGCGCGCCTCGGCCAGGAGCCGCCCGAGATCATCGAGGCCACCCTGGCCCAGCCCATCGAGGAGGCGGTCGCGCTGGTGCCCGGCGTGCGCTACGTGAGGAGCCGATCGATCCGCGGCGCCGTCGAGGTCTCGATCCAGCTCGTCGACGGCACCGACCCGGTGCGCGCCGAGGCCCAGTGCCGGACCGCGATCGACGGCCTCGACCTACCCGCTGGCACCAAGCTCCAGGTCGAACGCGTGCTGCCGACCTCGGTCCCGGTCGCGACGTTCAACGTCAGCGGCGCCCTCGACGCGCGGGTGCTGCGCGACGCCGCCGAGCGCATCGTGCGCCCGGCGCTGACCCGGGTCGCCGGGGTCGGCGCCATCGAGGTCCAGGGCGGTCGGGTCCGCGAGCTGACGATCGAGCTTCACCCCGACGCGCTGGCCGCCCATCGCCTCACGCCGTCGACGATCGCCGACCGGCTGACCGCGCAGGACGTGCGCGCTGGCGTCGGTCGCGTGCTCGACCAGCACCAGACCTTGCCGGTCCTCGTCGACGCCCAGGCCCGCGACCTCGCCGCGATCGCCGCGCTGCCGATCGCGCAGGGCGCCGGCGGTCCGGTGCCGCTGTCGGAGGTCGCCAGCGTCGTCGACGGCTGGGCTGACCCCGAGATCATCGTCGCCGGGCCCCACGGCGACACCGTCGTCGTCACGGTCGCGCGCCGGCCCGGCGCCAGCACGCCCGCGGTGGTGGCCGGCGCCCGCGCCGTCATCGCGCAGCTGGTCGCCGACCGCGCGCTGCCGGCCGGGCTCACGATCGAGCCGGTCTACGACCAGGCCGCGCTGGTCACCGAGTCGATCGCCGGCGTGCGCGACGCGATCGTCCTCGGCGTGGTGCTCGCGCTGGTCGTGATCGCGGCCTTCCTGCGCGACCTGCGCGCCGGCCTGGTCGCCGCGCTGCCGGTGCCGCTGTCGCTGCTCGCCACGTTCGCGCTCATGCACGTCGCCGGGCTCACGCTCGACCTGATGTCGCTGGGCGGGCTCGCGGTCGCGATCGGCCTGGTCGTCGACGACGCGATCGTCGTGACCGAGGGCATCATGCGGCGACTCGAGGACGGCGAGGACCCGGCCACCGCCGCGCGCACCGGCCTCGCCGATCTGTTCGGCCCGGTGGTCGGCACCACGCTCACGACCGTGGTGGTCTTCGTGCCGCTCGCGCTGCTCAGCGGCATCACCGGCAGCTTCCTGGGCGCGCTGGCCGGCACGCTGGTCGCGGCGGTGCTGCTGTCGCTGGTGTACGCGGTCACCGTCGCGCCGCTCCTGGCCGCGGTCGTGCTGCGGGCCCGTCGCGCGGCGGCGCCGCGGGGCGCGCGGGTCGATCGCACCGCGCGGGCGGTGCGCTGGATGGTCGGCCATCGCGCCGCCGCGGTGGTTGCCGCGCTCACGCTGATCGCGGTCGGCGTCGCGGCCGGGCGCGCGGTCAAGACCGGCTTCCTGCCGCCGATGGACGAGGGCGCCTTCGTCCTCGACTTCTTCCTGCCCGAGGGCACGTCCCTCGAGGAGACCGACCGCGTCGCGCGCCGCCTCGACGCGATCCTCGCCGGCAATCCCGAGGTGGTCACGTTCACCCGGCGCACCGGCGCCGAAATGGGCCCGGCCACCGCGACCTTGCAGAACCAGGGCGATGTCATGATCCGCCTGGTGCCGGCCGATCGGCGCGGCGCGATCGAGGAGGTCATGGATTCGGTGCGCCGACGCGTCGAGGCCGAGCTGCCCGAGGTCCGCATCGAGCTGGTGCAGGTGCTGCAAGACGTGCTCGCGGACTTGGCCGGCAACCCGGCGCCGGTCGAGGTGAAGCTGCTCGGCGACGATCGGATCGCGTTGCGCCGCGCCGCCGAGCTCGCCGGCGCAGCGCTCGCCAGCGTGGCCACGCTCACCGACATCTTCGACGGGCTCGATGGCGACGTGCCGATCTTGCAGCTCGCGATCCGCCGGGTCGCCGCCGGTGCGCTCGGCCTCGACGCCGCGACCATCATCGCCGACCTCGAGGTCGCGGTGCGCGGCCGCGTGGTGGCCACCGTGCCCGGTCCATCGCGCCCGATCGACGTGCGCGCGCGCTATCCCGACGCCGTGCGCCTCGACGCCGACCGCCTGGCCGCGACGCCGATCGCGTGGGGCGCCCGCAGCGTCGTCGTGGGCGCGGTCGTCGCGGTCAGCCGTCCACCCGCGGCGTCGGTGCGTCGGCGCGAGGGCCTGCGCCCGGCGATGGTGCTGACCGCCGCGGTCACCGACGCCGATCTGGGCGGCGCCCAGCGCGCGGTCCGCACCGCGCTCGACCGGGTCGCGCTGCCCGCCGGCGTCACCGTCGAGATCGGTGGTCAGGCCGCCGCGGCCGCCGCGGCCCAGCGCGAGCTCTTGCGGGTCGCGGGCTTGGGCGCCGCGCTGGTGCTGCTCATCCTGATCGTGCAGCTGGGCTCGCTGCGCCTGGCGCTGGTGGTGCTCTTGGGCGCACCGTTGGCGGTGGTCGGCGCGCTGGTGACCCTGTGGATCGCCGCGGTTCCGCTCGACGTCTCGAGCCTGACCGGGTGCATCCTCCTGGTCGGCCTCGTGGTGAAGAACGGCATCCTGTTGCTCGAGCACGCCCAGCACGCGCTGGATGCCGGCGCGAGCTTCGCCGACGCGCTGGTCGCCGCGGTCGATCGCCGGCTGCGCCCCATCGTGATGACGACCCTCGCCACCATCGCCGGGCTGGCGCCGCTGGCCGCCGGGGTCGGCGCGGGTTCGTCGCTACAACGCCCGCTCGCCCTCGCTGTCGTCGGCGGGCTGGTGCTCTCGACCGCAGTGACCGTGCTGATCCTGCCCGGGCTCGCGGCCTTGCTGGTCCGCGGCAAGCAGGCCGCGTGAAGCTGCTCCTGGTCGAGGACAGCGTCAGCCTGGCGGCCACGCTGGTGCTGGGCCTCACCGAGGACGGTCACCAGGTCGAGCAGGTCGCCACGGGCGCGGCCGCGCTCACGGTCGCGGCCCGCCGCGAGATCGACGCGATCGTCCTCGACCTCGGGCTCCCCGACCTCGACGGCGTCGACGTGATCGAGCGCCTGCGCGCGACCGGCGACCGGGTGCCGGTGCTGGTGCTCACGGCCCGCGACGCGGTGGCCAGCCGGATCGCGGCCCTCGACGCCGGCGCCGACGATTACCTCGGCAAGCCGTTCGCTTTCGGAGAACTGCTGGCGCGGCTGCGCGCCTTGGCTCGACGCGCGGCCGGGCCCCGTCGCGCCTCGCTCACGGTCGGCGCGCTGGTGGTCGCCGACGATCTCTCCTGCACGGTCGCCGGTCGGCGCGTCGAGCTGTCGCCGCGCCAGCACGCGCTGCTCGCCTACCTGACCCGTCGGCGCGGCGAGGTCGTGACCCGCCCCGAGATCCTGCGCGAGGTCTTCGGCTACGGGTTCGACCCCGGCACCAACCTGCTCGACGTGCACCTCAACCACCTGCGCCGCAAGCTCGGCGCCGGGCCGGTGCGCATCGAGACCATCCGCAGCGTCGGCATCCGCCTCGAGGTCGAAGGATGACGCGCCGCCGATCGCTGGGCCGTCGTCTGGCCCGCCACCTCGCGATCGCGACCGCGAGCTGCCTCGGCGTGGTCTTCGCGGTCGGGTTCGTGGTGTGGGCGCTGACCGAGCGCACCGGCGCCGGCGCCGAGACCGCGGGCGAAGAGCTGCTCGAGCAGCTGGGGCCAGCCACCGCGCTCGCGCTGGCCGGCATCGCCGGGACCATGTTGGCGACCCGCTGGATCACCCGCCGCGCCACCGCGCGCATCGATCAGCTGGTGGCGGACGCGGCCCAGATCAGCGCCGATGATCTCTCGGTGCGGCTCGCGGTGTCCGGCGACGGCGACGAGCTCGACGAGCTGTCCGGTGCGCTCAACCAGATGTTCGCGCGCCTCGACCGCGGCCTGTCGGCCCAGCGCCAGTTCGCGGCCGACGCGTCGCACGAGCTGCGCACGCCGCTGACCGCCGCGCTGGCCGCGCTCGAGGTCGCGCGGCGGCGGCCCCGCAGCGACCTCGAATGGGCGGTGACCGCCGACGGCGCCATCGTCGAGCTGACCCGCATGTCGACGGTGATCGACGCGCTCCTGCAGCTGGCCCACGCCGAGGTCGAGCTCGGCCCGCGCGACGAGGTCGTGCTCGCCGACGTCGCCGAGCAGGTGCGGGCGGCGTTCGCGACGCGCACCGACGTCAGGATCGCGGCCGACCTCGACGGCACGCTGTCGGTCGACGGCGACGCCGCCGCGCTCGAGATCGCGCTCGGCAACCTGGTCGCCAACGCCGTCGCCCACGCGCCGCCCGGCACCGCGGTCACGATCACCGCCGCCCGGGTCGACGCGTCGGTGCGCCTCGACGTGATCGATCGGGGGCCGGGCGTCGCGCCCGCCGAGCGGGCCCGGATCTTCGAGCCGTTCACCCGCGGCGCGGCGGCCCGCGCCGACCGGGTCGCCCACGGCGCCGGCGTCGGCCTCGGCCTGCCGATCGCGCGTCGGATCGCGCTGGCCCACGGCGGGCAGGTCGCCGTCGACGAGCCGCCCGGCGGTGGCGCGCGCTTCAGCCTGTGGTTGCCAGCTCGGCGGTGATCGTCACGTCGGCGGCCCGCAGCCGCTCGACCAGCACCGGGCCCAGCGCGGTGGCCGGCGTCAGCACGCCGCCCTCGCCGCTCGCCGGGTCGAGCGCCAAGGCGAGCGCGGCCTCGCCGAGGAGCTTGGCGGTGCCGTCGTAGCCGGGGTCGAGGCGATCCGCGAACGTCACCAGCACCCGCTGGCCGTCGGCCTCGCCGTGGAAGCGCACGCTGTAGCGACCGCGCGCGCGCTCGGCCGGTGACGGACCCTCGCCCGGCTTGGGCAGGCGGGCCTCGAGCTGCTTGCGCACGAAGGGCACTTGTGAGCCAGCGACCAGCCCGGCCATCGCCGCGGTGATGCCGAGCGCCAAGGCCGCGCCCTTGGGCGAGCGCGGCAGGCTCATGCGCTCGTCGTAGGCGAAGTCGTCGCCCCAGGGTCGCCCGAGCAGCGCGTGGCTGCGCCGCACCACGCGGGTGTTGATCGCCGCCATCACGAACGGCGCGGTGATCGCGCCCAGCACGCGATCGTAGCCCGGCCGCAGCGAGTCGCGATCGGGCCCGCGCGGCAGGCCCTCGGGATCGAGGCCGTAGGGGTTGGCCAGGACCCGCCGGATCTCGCGATCGCGCCGGGCGAGGTCGAGCACGCCGAGCAGGCTCGCGACCGTGCCGCCCGAGAAGCCGCCCCGCAGCTCGAACAGTGCGGTAATCGAACCGGCGGCGCGGCCGGTGCGCTCCTCGAGGGCGCGCTGGGCCACCAGCACGCCGAGATCCGACGGCACCGAGTCGAAGCCACAGGCGTGGACCAGGCGGGCGCCGCTGGCCCGAGCCGCGGCATGGTTGCGATCGATCGACTGCCGGATGAACGGCGTCTCGCCGGTGAGATCGCAGTAGCCGGTGCCGGCCTGGGCGCAAGCCGCGGCCAGCGCGGCGCCGTGCTCGAGGTAGGGCCCGACCGTCGTACACACCGCGGTGGTGTCGCGGGCCAGCGCGGTCATCGCGGCCTCGTCGTGGGCGTCGCCGATCACGATCGCGACCTGGTCGGCCGCGGCGTCGACGGCGCGCAGCTCGGCGCGCACCCGCTCGAGCTTGTCGCGACTGCGACCGGCCAGCGCCCAGCGCAAGGGCGTGCCGGCGGCCCGCCGCGTGAGGTACTCGGCGACCAGCCGACCGGTGAACCCGGTCGCGCCAAACAAGATCAGGTCGTAGGTGCGCGCGGCAGACATCGAGGCAGCCTACTCGCCCCGCGCGTCGAGCAGACGATCTATGCTGGGCGGAGATGCTGCGCGGAGCCCTCACGATCGCGCTGCTGGCCAGCGCGTGCGATCGCAAGGCCGCAGCCCCGCCCCCTCCGCCGCCGCGCCCAGGCGCCGCCGACGCCGCGGCCTCGCCCATCGTCGCCGCCCCCGGGCTGCCGCACTCGATCGGCGGCCTCGACGTCGAGCCGATCGCAGCCGGCTCGCCGGTCCCGCCCGGCACCGCGCCGCGCACCACGCCGCGCACCACGGTCGTCGGCGGCGTGCGCTGGGTCGACCGCACCGGGCCGGGCGCGGTCTATCTGCTCGAGGTCGCCAACTCCGATCGCACGACCGTCGCGATCTATGCCCGCTCGGTGGCCGGCGCCGACCAGCACCTGGTCCGCGAGGTCAAAGATCGCGCCGACGCCTGCCCCGATCGCAACCTCACCGGCTTCGCGCCGCCCAGCGTGACGGTCACCGACGTCGACGGCGATGGCCTCGCCGAGGTCGGCTTTGGCTATCTGGTGGGCTGCGCGGGCGGCTCGGTGATCGCCAAGCAGCTGCTGCTCGAGGGCGACGCCAAGTACATCGTCCGCGGCTCGGCGCCCGACGGTGGCGAGCCCGAGCCCGCGATCGCGCAGTGGCCGGTCGGCGCCCACGCCCTGGCCGACGCCGCCTACCGCGACAACGCCGGCGCGCTCGACGTGGCCGACACCACCGGCGCGACCGCCCCGGGTCGGACGACGTACGACACCAGCTTCGCCTATCAGACCGTCGAGGTGGCCCGTACCTCGGGCGGCGTCGCGGTCGAGCTGTCGTACCCCAAGCTGCCGATGCTGGCTCGCTCCGAGGCCGGCGACCTCACGACCCGCATGCGCAAGCTGCTGCGGATCGACCAGCGCTGGGACCGCAACGACGTCGGCGAGCAGACCGGCAGCTGCTCGGTCGGGCTCCTCACGCCCGAGGTCGCGAGCCTGTCGTGCGAGCTGCTCGTCGACGTGCGCAGCCGCGCCGAGCACGACAACGCGACCGGTGGCTCACCGGCCGGCCCCACGGTGACGATGATCAACCTGTGGCGCCCGCCGGCCCGCGACCCCGTCAGCGCCGCCGAGCTCGGCGTCGCGCCCGAGCTGCTCGAGTGCGCGTGGCGCTTCGACGCCGACGGCCTGCAGACCTTGGCCGACTACGGCGCCGACCGGCCCTGCGCCGAGCAGCACGTCGACTGGGCCGACCTGCGACCCAGCTCGCCGCGCGCCACCGCGCTCGTCGACGCGATGGTCGCGCCGTGAGGCAGCACCTCACCAAGCAGCGCGTGCTCATCGCGATCGCCGCCGTGCTGGTGGCCAGCGGTACGATCTACGCGTGGGCGACCGGCGCCCTCAGCGCCACCAGCGTGCGCGACTGGCTCGACTCGCTGGGCCCGGGCGCGCCGGTGCTGTTCGTCGGCGCGTTCGTGCTCGGCCTCATGGTCGGCCTGCCCGGCACCGCGTTCGTCCTCGGCGCCGGCCTCGCCTTCGGGCCGTGGGCCGGCTTCGCGCTGGCCTATGGCGGCGGCCTGCTCGCGATCACCGTGCCGTTCGTGGGCGCGCGCGCGTTGCGTCGTGACACCCCGCCGTGGCGGCCCGGCGGCGCGCTCACCGCCCGCGCCTTCGACAAGCTCGAGACTCACCCGGTCACCGCGATCATCGTCTTGCGGCTGATCTTGTGGTTCAACGCCGCGCTCAACTACGCGCTCGCGCTGTCGCCGGTGCGCCCCCGCGACTACCTCCTCGCGTCGGCGATCGGCCTGGCCCCGGTGGTCGCGATCTCGATGCTCCTCATCGACCGCCTCGTGTAGCATCGCGCGATGCGCATCCTGGGCCCGCTGGTCGCTGTGCTGGTGGTGTGTGGGGCCGCGGCCCCGGCCATCGGCAAGCGGCCCGCGCCCGACCCGACCCGCGACGTGCTGGGCGCGCTCGACCAGGCCGCCCACTGCGTCGACGACAAGTCGCCGCTGCGGGTGTGGTGCATCGCCGCCAACGGCTGGAGCTCGGGCACGCCGGCCGCGCTGCCGGTCGGCAAGGTCTTGGTCGGCATCACCCTCGCTCGCAAGGTCGCCGCCACCGGCGCCTGGGACCTGCTGAGCGACCCCACGATCGAGGTCGCCGCGCTCGCCGTCACCAAGGTCGGCAAGGTCGTGAAGGTCAAGCTCACCGACGTCGAGCCGACCAGCGACGCCGAGCACCTGATGGCCGCGCAGGCGCTCGCGGCGGTGACCATCACGTTCAAGGGTGGCAAGCCGGCGGTGCTGCCCAAGGACCTCAAGCAGTACCTCAAGACCCTCGGCAAGCGCGGCGAGCATCCGGTCGCCAAGGGTGCCGAAGGCTGGACCTGGACTGGTCCTGGCACCGCCGAGCTGCGCAAGGTCGGCAAGTTCTGGGTCGTCATCGAGACCACCAGTCAGGGCGACGACGGTCGCTTCATCACGATCCTGACCGAGCGCTGGCGCTGACTCGGACCCGCGCCGGGTCGACCCACGGGTGACTCACCACCAGGCGCGGCGGGTCTCGCGCAGCCAGGCGTCGAGGGCGGCGACCGCGGCCGCGCTGGGCTCCTCGGGGAGGATCGAGCTGGGCGCGGCGTCGTCGAGCGCGGCGATGGCGCCGATCAGCTCGCCGCGCCAGCGGGCCAGCTCGTCGCCGGTGAGCGCGACCCGCTCGCCGGTCTGCTTGCGCGCGATCAGCTCGCCGACCTCGGGGCCGTAGCGCGGGGCCAGCTGGGTGAGATCGGCGACCAGCTCGCCGGTGCGCAACAGGTGCAAGCCGGTGCGCGCGGTGCGCAGCACGTAGAGCGCCTTCTTCGCCGTCGGGGTGGCCTCGAGCGCGCGCAGCTGCGCCGTGGCGAAGCCGCCGTAGTGACGGGCCACCCGCCGCGACAAGGTCGCCCGCACCAGCGGACGCAGGCTCGCGAGCAAGCCGTCGTCGCCGCCCAGCACCAGCTCGCCGAGCAGGCGCTCGAGGTAGTTGCCGTTGCCCTTGAGCACGCTGGCCAGGACGCCGCCCAGCTCGTTCGAGCCGTAGTCGAGCTCGACGCCGTCGACCACGGTCAGCTGATCGGAGCCGCCGTCATCGGGCGCGAGCCCGACCAGCGCGCTGGTCGGCGCGACGTGGACGCACTTCAGATCGAGATCGGAGTCGGGCGACGGAAAGCCGTAGGCGTGCGCGCCCGACAGGTAGACGACCAGGTGATGGCGCTCGGCCGAGCGGGCCGCCAGGTAGGTCCGCGCCACCGCGGCCTGATGATCGGTGAGGACGTCGAAGCGGGTCATGACTCCTCGAAGCGCGCGGCGGGTGGCGGGGGTGCGTCGGCGCCCCACGGCCCGGGCTCACCGACCAGCCAGCGGCGCGCAGCCTGGTGGCGGATCGACCGCAACACCGCCTCGGCCCGCTCCAGATCGGCGCGCTTGGGCAAGTGGCTGGCCGCGCGCGCCGCCTCGAGCGCCGGCGTCATCGTGCGCGCCATCGCGACGACGTCGACCATCGGCACGTCGCCCTGCTTGATCGCCACCAGCGTCGCGCGCAGCGGACCTTCGACGCGCAGGCTCGGCGCCTGGGCCGGATCGCCGGCCAGCCAGCGGGTCGCCAGATCGAGGAGCCGGATCAGGTTGTAGGCGTTCTTGGGCCGCAGATCGCGCGGCGGCTCGAAGCCGTGGCCGCCGGCCTGCGCGAAGCTGACCAGCGCCGACCACTCCGCGCTGGCCAGGTGGCCCTGATCGTAAAGCGAGCGGTAGAGCTGCTTGACGTAGTCGCGGGCGCGCCGCAGCGCATCGGCCTCGCTCGGGCCGGCGACCTGGGCCGCCGTCGCCAGCCGCGCTGCCACCGCGTCGAGCTCGAGCGATGGATCGGCGGCCAACCACTCGAGGACGAGCGCGCGGTGATCGGCGAGCCGCTGGTTGTGCTCGAGCCGCTCCAGCTGCGACAGCGCGTAGCGGCCGAAGCTGCCGTAGATCTCCTGCGACACGAAGCCGTCGCGCAAGGCGAGCAGCTCCGCGCCCATCGGATCGCGCACCGCGCCGGCGTCGGCGGCAAAGAACATCTCGAGCGTGTTGGGGTCGGCGCGCAGGCCCTGGCGGATGGCCTTGCCGACCTCCCAGTACGCGCGCGAGCCGTCGAGCGACGCCAGATCGAGCGGCGGATCGACGAGCCCGGTCTGCCACGGCAACGGCAACACGAACACGCCGCGGCGATCCTCGTCGCTGCCGGCGTGATCGAGGCCCCAGGCCCGCGAGCCGACCAGCGCGTCGACGACGATCGTCGGCACCAGGTCGGTCCAGGCGTCGTGGCGACGCTGGGCATAGCGCAGGAGCCCGACCTTGCGCGGCACGATCTCGCTGCGCAAGTAGCGCACCCGACCGACGCCGACCACCTCGAGCACCACCGCGTCGTCGTCGACGGTGACCACCCGTCCGACCGCGCCCTGGCCGACCACGCGCTCGCCGACCGCGCGATCGACGCGCGTGGTGACCTCGGTGCCGGGCGGCAGCGGCACCGCGAGCGGATCGACGTCGGCGAGGCCGGCCAGGCGCAGCGTCATCGCGTCGACTCGTACAGATCGTGGATCCCGCCGGTGCCGCGCGCGAACAAGATCTGGTGGCCGTCGGCCGACACCCAAGGATCGAGCTCGTTGGCGGAGGTGTTCAGCTCGTCGATCGCCACCGGCGCGCCGAACTGCGCCTCGCCATCCGGACGCGACATGACGTAGAGGTCGTAGTTGCCGGTCGAGTCGGAGGCGAAGTACACGGTCAGACAATCGGCGGTGACGAAGGCCGCCGTCTCGTTGGCCGGGCCGGCGGCGACGTCGATCAACGAGATGGCCTCGCCGGCGGCGACGTACAGATCGTCGTGACCACCCCCGCCGCGATCGGACGCCAGCACGACCCCATCGCCTTGGGCGCACGGCGACAGGAAGCGATCGGACAAGGCGCTGTTGAAGATGGCCTGGTTGCTCGGCGCCCCCCACGTCGGACTCGCCGTCGCGCGCCGACTGACCCAGACATCGAGGCCGCCCGCACCGCCGGCGCGATCCGACGACAGGTAGACGGCCGTGCCGTCGAGGGAGAAGCGCGGCGCGAGGTCGTCCTTGGGCGAAGCCAGCTCGGCCACCAGGACCGGCGCTTGCCACTGGGTGGCGACCCGCCGTGACCGGTAGACGTCGTGCTGCGACTCGGTCGCGCGCGCCTGCGCCAGGTACAGCTCGTCGCCGCCAGGGCTGACTGCGGGGGTGCGCTCGTCGCTGGCGTCGAGCCCGGTGAACAGCGCGACCGCGTCGCCCCAGGGTCCGACGGGCACCCCGTCGGCGTCGACCGCGTCGACCGGCGGACCGGCGTCGTCCCGCGCCGACGGCTCGGTGAGCCCGAGCACCAGGTTGCAGCCGGTGAGCAGCGCGAGCGACGCGAGCGCGAGACGCATGCCGCGATGCTACCCGATCAGCGCCCGACGATACGCCGCACCGCTTGCAGCGCTGGGATGCCGGTCACCCCGCCACCGCCGTGGGTCGCCGACGACGCCTGATAGAGCCCGCGGATCGGCGTCGTGAAGTCGGCGTAGCCGGGCGCCGGCCGCAGGTGGAAGAGCTGGCTCGCCGACAGCTCGCCGTGGAAGATGTTGCCGCCGACGAGACCGTAGGTGGTCTCCATCTGGTGCGGGCCGATCACCTGGCGATGCCGGATGCTCTGCGTGAAGCCGGGCGCCACCGCCTCCATCCGCGCGATGACGCGGTCGGCGTAGGCGTCGAGCTCGCCCTGGTGCGGCGCCCGTGCGTACTCGTGGGGCACCCACTGCGTGAACATCGACATGACGTGGTGGCCAGCCGGCGCCAGCGTCGGATCGAACACCGACGGGATGCACACGTCGGCGAACGGCAGGCGCGCGGCCCGGCCGGCGGCGGCGTCCTGGAACGCGCCCTCGAGGGTGTCGACATCGTCGGCGAGCACGATGGTCCCACCGTGGACCTCGGGGTCGAAGCCGGGCTTGCTGGCGAACTCGGGCAGCCGATCGAGCGCGAGGTTCACCTTCACCGTGCCGCTGCGGCTCTTCCAGCGGCGGATCGCGGTGACGAAGTCGTCGGGCAGGTCCTTGCCGTCGAGGTGGTCGAGGAACGTGATGCGCGGGTGGGTCGTCGCGATCACCACCGGCGCGTCGTACTCGTCGCCGCCGGCGAGCGCGACGCCGACCACCGCGCCGGCCTCGACGCGGATGCGGGTCACCTCGGCCTCGGTCCGCACGATCGCGCCCAGGTGCTCGGCGGCACGGCGGAGCGCGGCGGTGACGCCGCCCATGCCGCCCTCGGGGAAGCCCCACGCGCCTTGCTGGCCGAGTCCGACGTCGCCCATCTTGTGGTGCGCCATGACGTAGGCGGTGCCGGGCGCGCGCGGGCCGGCCCAGGTGCCGATGATGCCCGACACCGCGAGCACGCCCTTCACCGCGTCGGACTCGAAGTGATCGTCGAGCAAGTCGGCGACGCTCATCGTCATCAGCTTGGTGACGTCGGCGACGCCGTGCTCGTCGAGCTTGCGCAGCTTCCAGGCCAGGCCGAGCTGGCGCCACAGCTCGCCGGGCGACTTCGAGCCGAGCCGCGGCGGCACCGTGGTGAGCAGCGGGCCGAGCACTGCGCCGAGCCGACCGAGCCAGGCGTCCCAGCCGATGATGGCGTCGGCGTCGTGCGCGGAGAACTTGGCGAGCTCGGCGCGCCGGCGCCCGAGGTCGTCGCACATCATGAGGTAGCGGCCGTCGGCGCGCGGCGCGAAGTACGGATGCTGCGGATAGACCTTGTAGCCAAAGCGGGCCAGCTCGAGCTCCTCGACGATCGCCGGTGGCATCAGGCTCACCACGTACGACAGCGCGGTCATCTTGTAGGCGGGACCCCACGGCGTCTCGGTGATCGCCGCGCCGCCGACGACGTGGCGGCGCTCGAGCACGACCACCTTGCGGCCACGCCGCGCCAGGAGCCCGGCCGCGACCAGGCCGTTGTGTCCGCCGCCGACGACGATCACGTCGTGCTGGTGCTGCGCCATGCCGGCGCGAGTCTACGCCACGATGATACGGTCCGACCATGCGGACGGCCCTCCTCGTCACGATGATCGCCGGCTGCGGCAGTGGGCGCAAGCCCCCGACCCCGGCCCAGCTCGATGAGGTCGCGCAGCTCGTCGAGCGCGCCACGGCGCCCGACGCCGACGCCGAGCGCGCGTTCTCGGCCGCGGTCGAGCAAGCGGCGTCGCTGACTATCGGAACCGCGCCGTGTCCGGTGAAGTTCGCGATCGGCGACGAGGGCCGCGTCGCCGATCGGATGGCGATGTGGATCGTCGCGCGCGGCGCCGAGCCGGTGAAGCTGCTCGCTGGGCGCGTCGTGATCGTGCAAGGCGCGCTGGCGTCGCTGCCTCATCCGGCGCCCGTCGAGCGAGCCGACGAGGGCCGCGACCTGGCCGGTCGCCGGCGCCGCTACGCCGACCTCGACGGCTCGGCGCTGGTCGCGCGGGCACGCGCGTTCGCCGTCGAGCCGGCAGCGCCGTCACTCCTGATCCAGATCAGCGTCGCGCTCGACGCCGAGCCGATCGACGACGCCAAGTTCCGCGGCGGCACGATCCTCGCGCGGGCCTACCTCTACGACGACGCCGAGCGTCGGATCGTGTGCGCCGGCGACGTCGTGGCCACCAACTCGTCGACCGTGAACGTGTGGGTGCCCAAGTCGCGGGCCCGCGCCGACGCGCCGCAGCTCACCGGCGACCTGTACCTGAACCTCATCAGGTCGGCCGAGGCGTACCTGCGCGCGGTGTCGGCGTCGTGAGCAAGAAGCCGACCCGCGCCCGCACCGAGCGTCGGGTCCGCGAGCGCGAGGCTCGCGGGCTGGTCCGCGATCGCGAACGGCTCGCCGCGCTGTCGACCGGCGGCTCGGCCGAGCGCCCGATCGTCGTCGAGACGGTGTCGGTGATCGAGCCCCGCATCCGCTCGCTGCCCTGCCCGCAGTGCGACGGCGAGCTGGAGCTCCGCGACCACCGCGCCGCCGGCGCCGGCCTGCGCGAGGTCGACGTGCGGTGCCGCCGGTGTCACGCGCCGCGCACGCTGTGGTTCCGCCTGGGGACGCCCGCGCTCAACTGAACGACGCGAGCGCCGCGCGGCGCGGTGGAAATGATCGAGCCTCCCGGCGCGTTCGCTCCTCGATGACGCTGGTGGCCGAAGGCAGGCTGGGGAGCGCGGTGCGCCGCGGCAAGGCCGACCTGCACGGGCTCCGGCGCCGGGTCCGCTGGCTGGTCGAGCCGGGCTGGGAGGCGCCGCGGCTGGGCGCGCGTCCGGCGACGCTGGCCTGGCGACGCGCGACCTCGCTGGTGCTGCCCGGCGGTGACCCGCGCCTCGAGGCCGGTAAGGGCCACAACGTCGGCCTGGCCGCGGTCGCCTTCGACGGCGTCGAGGTCACGTCGGCGCGGCCGATGTCGTTCTGGCGCGCGCTGGGCCCGGCCACCGAGGCGCGCGGCTTTCGACCCGGCCTCGAGGTGCGCGGCGGCTGCGTGGTGCCCAGCGTCGGCGGTGGCCTGTGCGCGCTGTCGAACGCGCTGTTCGCGATGGCGGCCGAGCTGGGCTGGGACGTGCTCGAGCGGCACGGCCACTCGGTCGGGCTCGCCGATCCCCGCGCGCTCGACGCGACGGTGGCCTGGCCCCACGTCGATCTGCGAGTCGCGCCGCGCCGCGGTCGGGCCGTGCTCGCGACCCGCATCGTCGACGGCGCGCTGGTGGTCGAGGCCTGGACCGAGGGCGCCCCGACCGCGCAGGTCGAGCTGATCGTCGAGGAGGCCCGCGACCTCGCCGCCCGCCGCCACCTGCGCATTCGGCGTCGGGTCGTCGACGGCGACCACCGCGACGACCGGCTGCTCGTCGACGACGTCAAGCAGCTGGTGGCGCCGACCGCCACCACCGCGCTGCGCACCTGCCTCACCTGCGACCAGCACGGGTGCCCGACCGGTCGCCGCGAGCGGGCCCGCCTGCTGCCGGTCGTGCGGTGATCGTCGTCGTCGCGCCCGAGCCCGCGCCGTGGATCGCGCCGACCGTGCGCGCCCTGGCCGCCTTCGACCTCGTCGAGCTGTGGGCGCCTTGGGCGATGACCGCGGGCTGGGCCGCGCTGCCCGGCGCCGCCGGCCGCTTCGCCGCGCGCCGCCTCCTCGACGGCGCGGGCCGGCCGCCCGTCACCCAGCCCGGCTGGGCCCTCGCCCAGGCCGGCGCGCGCTGGTGGGCCGGTGCCCAGGTCGATCGCCGCTATCGCCTTGCCTTCGCCGAGCGCGCCCTCGTCGACGGGTGGGCCGCGCATCGCCTGGCCAGCCTCGCGCGCGCGCCGAGCGCGGTCGTCGGGTGTACCGGGGCCGCGCTCCGCACCTTCGCGGTCGCCGCGCGCCGCGGCACGCGCACCGCGCTGGTCGGCGATCTGCCCTGGCTGCGTGGCCTGCACGCCGATCTGGATCGCGCGGCCGCCGCGCTCCCCGATCGCGGGTTTCTCCGCCGGTTTCGCGCGCCGCGCGAGGCCATCGTCCGCCAGGAGATGGAGCGCGCCCAAGCCGATCTGGTCGCGGTTCGCGGCCACTACGCCCACGCGCTGTGCGTCGAGGCCGGCCTCGACCAGGCCCGGTTGTGCGCGCTCCCGACCGCGCCCCGCGTCGTCGCCGCAGCCCCGCCCCCACCCGGCGCCCGCACGTTGCGGTTCGCCGGCCTGGCCACCGCCCGCGCCGGCCTCGACGCCACGCTGGCCGCGCTGGCCGCTCATCCCGAGCTCCGCCTCGGCCTCCGCACCGGCGACGGCACCGAGCCCCCCGACGTCCTGACCCGACCCAACGTCGTCGCCATCGACGGCGATCCCTGGCCCGACACCCTGGCCGTCGTCGCGCCGGCCTGGTGCGAGGCCTACCCGCCCGAGCTCGACGCCGCGATCGCGCGCGGCGTGCCGGTCATCGCCACCCCCGCCGCCAGCGGCTTCGCGCCCACGCATCGCGTCGCGCCCGGTGACGCTGACGCGCTGGCCGCCGCGATCGCGTCAGTCCGCGCGGGCGCGATTGCAAGCGTGAACGACCGACTGCCACCCACGCTCGACGCAGCGCTCCGTCGGTGAGCGCCCCACATGGTGCCCCTTTTATCTCACCCCGGCCGGTCGGTACGCTTCTGGGCCAATGGCCAGAACCCCACTCGCTAGCGCGTTCCGTACCCTGTGGCGTGAGCTCACCCTCGCGCGGCATGCCGGCGTCCCCGTCGACGAGCACCGCGAGCAGCGCGCCGCCGCGCGTGCCGCCCGTGGTGGCGTGTCTCGTCGACATCTGCTGGGCGGCGTGGCCGCCGGCGCCGCGGCCCTCGCGCTGCCAGGTCGGGCCCGCGCGACCGCGAACACCCCGTCGGTCGCGATCATCGGCGGCGGCATCGCCGGCCTCAACTGCGCGCTGACGCTCCTCGACAAGCACGTCGAGTCGACGGTGTACGAGGCGTCGAGTCGGGTCGGCGGCCGCATGTTCTCGAACCGCACCGGCTACTGGTCGAACAACCAGGTCACCGAGTGGGGCGGCGAGCTCATCGACAGCGGCCACGAGACCATGCTCGCGCTCGCCGATCGCTTCGGCCTCCCCGTCGACGATCTGCTGGCGGCCCAGCCCGCCAACGCCAGCGACACCTACCGCGTGTTCGGCCAGTACTACTCGAAGGCGCAGGCCGACGCCGACTTCGACGCGATCTGGCCCCGGGTCAGGGCCGACCTCCGCGCGGCGCCGTTCCCGACGACGTATGACGCCACCAACGCCGCGGCGCGCGCGCTCGATGACCTGACCATCTACGACTGGATCGAGAGCCGCGTCCCGGGCGGGCACGACTCCCCGCTCGGTCAGACCCTCGACACCGCCTACGCGATCGAGTTCGGCGCCGACACCTGCGACCAGTCGGCGCTCAACCTCATCTACCTGCTCGCGTTCCAGCCGCGGCCCTTCGACCACACGCTCGCGATGTTCGGCGTGTCCGACGAGCAGTTCCACATCCGGGGCGGCAACCAGCGCCTGCCCGAGGCGATCGCCGACGCGCTCGGCGACCGCGTCGTCATGGGCCACAAGCTGGTGCGCATCAAGGCGACCGCCGGCGGCCGCTCCCAGCTGACTTTCGAGCGCGGCAACTCGACCTTCCAGGCCACCTACGACTACGTCGTGCTCGCGCTGCCGTTCGCGGCCTACACGTTCGACTACGCACAGGCCGGCTTCGACCCGCTCAAGCGGCAGGCGATCAACCAGCTCGGCAAAGGCCACAATGGCAAGCTCCAGCTGCAATTTCACCAGCGGGACTGGCGTGGTCGGGGCCCGTGGCCCGGCGTTTCGGCCGGCTCGAGCTACTCCGACACGGGCTATCAGGCGAGCTGGGAGGTCACGCGGGCCCAGGCCGGCACGCCCGGCATTCTCTGCCTGTTCTCGGGTGGCACTGGCACCGATTCCATGCGCACGAACACCGCGTTCGCGACGGCCCGTGACGCCCGGGTCCACCGCGACGCCACCGACGGGCTCGCCGAGCTGGCGCCGGTCTATCCCGGCCTGGCGTGGAACGGCAAGGCCACCCAGTCGATCTGGCACAAGGCGCCACTCTTCAACGCGTCATACTCGTTCTACAAGCCGGGCAGCTACAGCGCCTTTGCCGGCTACGAGATCGAGCCACAGGGCAACGTGTACTTCTGCGGCGAGCACACGTCGCTCGACTATCAGGGTTTCATGGAGGGCGGCGCCATCACTGGCTTCGATATTGGCAAGGCGGTTAAGCGCGCCATCCGCGGCGCGTGAGCCTCAGCAGGTGCCGGTGATGCAGAAGAAGCCGCCGATGGTCGTGGAGCTCGCGAGCGTGGCCGAGCACGACAGGCCCGACGGCGTGCAGCCGGACCAATCGCTGAACATGTAGGTGATCTGCGGCGAGGCGGTCACGCTGATGGTGGTGTCGCGGGCGTAGGTGAGCGTACAGGTCGTCATGTTCTCGCCGACGCTGGTGCAGCTCGTGGGGCCGGCCTGCGGCCCCGGGCTCGGCCGCAAGGTGCCGCCGCCGCGGATCGACAAGGTCAGCACCACCGTCGAGGTGGCGTCGAAGCGCGCGATCACGTTGCGGGCGGCCGACATCGTCACCGTGCACGGACCGTTGAGGTTGGTGCAGTCGCCGCCCCAGCCCGCGAAGTTGGTGTCGGCACCTGGGCTCGCTACCAGGGTCACCATCGTGGCCGCGGCGTAGGGCTCGGTGCAGTCGGTGCCGCAGTTGATACCGGCCGTCGTCGACGTGACCGTGCCGACGCCGCTGCCCGACTTGCTCACCGTGAGCGTGAACTGCCGAAGATTGAATATGGCGTTGACCGACGTCGCGCCGTTGATCGTGGTCGTGCAGGTGCCGGTGGCGTTCATGCAGGCGCCGGTCCAGCCGGCGAACACCGACTCGGCTGACGGCGACGCGGTGAGCGTCACCGACGTGCCCGGCGCATAGACCTGGGCGCAGGCCGCGCCGCAGTTGATGCCGGCCGGCACCGACGTCACGGTGCCCATGCCATTGCCGCTCTTGCTGACGATGAGGCTCTGGCTCTGTCCAAACGCCGCGCTGAGCTGCACCGCACCCTCGACGGTGAGCGTGCACACACCGGTGCCGGTACACGCGCCGCTCCAGCCCAGGAACGTCGAGCCGCTCTGGGCCGCGGCAGTCAAGGTCACCGAGGTGCCGTGGTCGACCGTGGCCATGCAGGTGCCCGGGCAGTTGATGCCGACCGAGGCTGCGGTGACGGTGCCGGTGCCGTTGCCGACGGTGGTGACCGTGATGACGTGGCGGAGCGTGTCAAAGTTCGCGACCACCGCGGCCGCCGAGCCCAGCGGCACCGGGCAGGTGGGGAGCGCGCCGCCGCAGGCGCCGCTCCAGCCGGTGAAGCCAGCGCCGGCCGCGGGCGCGGCGGTCAGCGTCACCAGCGTGCCGGGCGGGTAGTTGGCGACGCAGGCGACGCCGCAGTCGATGCCCGACGGCTCAGACGTGATGCGGCCGGTGGCGGTGCCACCGAGCGCCACGGTGAGCGCGACGGTGTTGGGCGGCGCGTCGAGGCTAGGCCCGTCGGAGACCGCCGCATCGATGTCCGCGCCGGGCGCATCGACCGCGCCGGATTTGACCTCGCCACACGCCACGAGCCCCACGACCGACGCGACCAACCAGAGTCCACACATGCGAGCTGACATAGACGCGCAGTGTAACGCGCCTAGCGCTACTGCGTCACCCACCTCGGGGGCGGCGGCGCGGCGGCGAGCTCGCCGAGGCGCAGCTACGGGTCGAGCGAGTCGAGGCCGAGCTCGGCGATCCAGTCCTTGGTGTCGAGCGACTCCGAGGTCTGGGCCAGCGCCGAAGGAGCCGGCGGCGCCCGGGTCAGCTCGTCGGCGATCTCGGCGGTCATGCGGGCGCGCTCGTCGCGGATGAACGCGTCGATCAGCGAGTCGCGCGTCGACGCGCTGCGAGCCTTTTCGATGCGCGCCTCGCGGACCAGGCTCGCGACGTCGCGGGCCGTGACCTTGAGCTCCTGGGCGAACAGGTAGTGGGCCAGGGCGTCGCCGAAATCCGCGGCGGTCTGGTAGCGCTCCTCGGGATCGCGGGCCAGCGCGTGCCGGACGATCGCGTCGAGCTCTTGATCGACGTTGGGGTTGAGCGCGCTGATCGACGGCACCCGGGCCTCGCGCACCTGCTCGACGGTCTGGTACGGCGTCTCGGCGTAGAACAGCCGGCGTCCGGTGAGCAGCTCCCACAAGATGATGCCCATCGCGAAGATGTCGGTGCGGGCGTCGACGTCCTGGCCCCACGCCGCCTCGGGCGACAGGTACGCGAACTTGCCCTTCACCACGCCCTGGTCGGTGATCTCGACCTGGCTGTTGGCCTTGGCCAGGCCGAAGTCGACGATCTTCACCTCGCCATTCTTCGACAGCATGATGTTGGGCGGCGAGATGTCGCGGTGGACGATGTGGAGCGGCAGCCCGGTCTCGGGATGCTCGAGGGTGTGGGCGTAGTTGAGGCCCTTGCAGCACTCGATCGCGATGTAGAGCGCCAGCCGCAGCTCGAGGCGGCGGCCGTGGGCAGCCTCGCGCTCGATCGCGGCCTTGAGATCGGCGCCGTCGACCAGCTCCATGATGAGCAGGTAGGTGCCGTCGTCGTCGCGGGTGACGTCGAAGACCTGCACGACGTTGGCGTGCTGCAAGAACAGCGAGAGCCGGGCCTCGTCGAGGAACATCGCGGCGAACCGCGGGTTGGTGCTCAGGCTCGGCAAGACCCGCTTGATCGCGACCGACTTGCGGAAGCCCTCGATGCTCTCGGCAACGCCTTTGAAGACCTCGGCCTGGCCACCGCCGCCGAGCCGCTCGAGCATCGTGTATCGCGCGCGCATGCGTCCGCGAGGATACCCGATCAGCGGGCGCAGTACGTCGGGAACGTCGACGGTAGGCCGGCGCTGGCGTAGGGCGAGGGCCAGTCACCGAAGCCGTTGGCGGCGAAGAACACCATCGCCGAGGGCGCGGCGTCCAGCGGGATGCTGTGGCCGCCGCCGTGATCGCAGATCGCCGCGAAGTGGTCGGCGTTGGTGAGCAGCGTCTGATAGGTCTGGCTGGCCATCTGGAAGTCGACGTCGAAGATGTCGTCGGTGGCGCCACCGTGGAAGATGAGCGCGGCGAACCGGTTGTCGGGGTCGAGCGGCGGCGGCGTGAAGATCGCCGGCACGCCGCCCGAGTAGGTCACGACGCTGGCGATGTACGACGAGCGCAGGAAGCTGAGCGCGGTCGTCTGTAGCGCGCCCGCGCTCATGCCCATCGAGTGGACGTGATCGGTGTCGATGCGGCCCGCCTTCGCCAGACACGCCACGATCTCGTCGGCGACCAGGAAGTCGTCTTGCTGCTGGCTCTGGTTGACGATGAACCACTCGAACATGCCGGCGGTCGGGTCCGAGTACGGCGCCGCGATCACCGCGCCCGCCCCGGTCAGCGCGGCCCCGGTGGCGCCCAGCGCGTAGGCAGCCTCGGTCGGCGCGCTGCCGCTGCCGTGCCAGTACAAGACCAGCGGGCCGGTCGCCTGGGCGGCGTCGAAGGTCAGCTTGACCTGGCGCGGCGCGACGCCGGCCGGCGCAAAGGTCACGTCGCCGTTGGCGATCGTCGGGCAGGTGCCGGTCGGCTGCGGCACGAAGGCGTGGACCGCGGCCACCGGCGCGTCGAGCGGGGCCACGTCGTCGCCCCCGTCGTCGGCACCACAGGCAGCGAGGGAAGCGACCACGACCGCGGCGAGCAAGCGCATGGCGCGCACTCTACGCTGTTCGCGGACCACGTCGGAGCGAGATCGGCGCCAGGTCGACATCGACCCCGCCGACCGCCAAGGCGCGGTCCTCGCCGCCGCTGCGCCGCTGGACCGTCCCGACGCCCGAAGCGGCCCCTCCGGCGACCAGCGAGGCGCCAGCAGCTTCATCGACGCGGGGTCGGCTCCAGCAGCGTCATCGCCCACCGCTCGGCCTCGATCAACACCGTGGAAGCGCGACCGACGAAGCGAGGCATGGGCTCGGTGGCGTCCGCCCACGGGCGCACCTTGTCGAGGACCTTCACCAGCTCCACCGCATAGGTCGACCGCGCCCCGACGCTGCGCCAGGTCTCGAGACACAGCGCGACCAACCCGAAACGCACGCTCCAGCTTGGCGCCCGCTTCGGCATTGGCTGTAACAACGCGCGCAGCGTTGCACGCTGTGTCAGTCGATATCTTGGCGCTTGGTCGACGATCAATTTTTCGAGCACGCCCACACTCGCGAGATCATCGACGACGTTGGCGATGGCTCGCTTGGTATAGCCAGTCACCCGCATGGCTGAGATGCGGACCGCCTCTGCGTTCTGGGGCCTCATCGCGAGCGCGACGATGACGTCGGCGCGCGCGCCGACTCCAAAGATACGCCGACTCCGTAGCTTTACGAGCGACGGATGCTCGAGCCGTGGAGGCCGCGACTTCTTCGACAGCTTGAGTGCCAGTCCATCGCCAGCAAGAACGACGTCCACCAGATTGACGACGTGCGCAGATTTCCGCGTAGGCATCCATCGCGCGACATGTTTCAGCCGGGAGATCGAGACGTGCGGTGGGCCGATGCGCACGCACCAGTCCAAGCACTCGCGTTCGAGGCGCGGCTCGTCGGCCGCGATGAACGGCGTGAAGGCGATCAACGCTTCGAGATCGATCGCGTGAACCGGCGGCGGCGCGACGCCAGCGACACCGAGCACAGTCCAATGTTGCCAGGCGGTCTCGATGGCTTTGTCGAGCAGGGCCTGACTCACGCGTCACCGCTGGACTCGAGCCCGAATGATCGCAACACGCCCAGGACCATCAACCCGAAGCCTTCGGAGAGGTCATGAGTGCGGGCCCAGGATTCGGCAGCACGCAACTCTTCCGTTGTTGGTTCGAGCCGCCGGAGGTCCAAGTGATGCTTGCCATTGGGACGATCGTCAGCGGCGGCGTAGAGCTTGAAATGAATCTGGTCGAAGCGACTGGCGAGCGAAACCGCGAGCCCTCCATAGATTCGGCGGTCGGCTCGGCCCAGAAACCTTGGGGCAAGCCGAGCTTGATCATGGATGCGGGCCCGTTGTTGATCCAGTCCGGCGGCAGATCGAGCATGCGCGCGATGTCCTCGATCGCCTCCACGAGCTCGGGAGGAAGCACAAAGATCTCGCTGAGCACGTCCCCGTTGCGCATCGCGACGAGGTCGAGATCCTTCGTCGGGCGCGCCATCAACCCGATCAACAGGAGACCTCCGCCGCCGATCGCCACAACGTCGAAGGCTTGGCGGCGATCCCACAGAAGCTGGCCGAGCACGGTGAGCGCCTCATCCAGAGAAATTACGTCGAACACAGCTGGACCTCAACTTCTTGGTCCGAGAAGTTAAACTTCATGTACCGAGAAGTTAAACTTCATGCACCGAGAAGTTAAACTTCATGCACCGAGAAGTTAAACCCGCTCAAATGAGAAGTTAAACTTGCGAGAAATTGCAATATTCAAAGCAATATCGGAGGGTTGCAATACTTCGATCCGGCGATTTCGCTGACGATGCGACCGTCGGTTGTCGGCAATCGGGCCGCGGCGTTCGGGCCGCGGCGTTCGGGCCGCGGCAATCGAGCCTCGAGCCATCGGGTCTCGGGCGCCGCGCGGTAGCTTCCCGCAACCGCCGACGTCGAGCGCGCGACCGAGGTCGCGGCGAAGAGGTTCGTGCCCAAGGACGGAGTTGAACCGCCGACACGCGGATTTTCAGTCCGCTGCTCTACCAGCTGAGCTACTTGGGCGTCTCGAAGCCGACGGAAACTACCTGCGGCACCGGGCGCTGTCCATGGGGGCACGACGCATTTTGGTTGGGCGAACCGCGTTCGCGCGGGCGTGCGGGCCGGTCCTGGGATAGAACGGCAAGTGATGCCGAGTACCGAGCCGCGGGTCAAAGCTGCGCCCGTGGTGGCGCAGGACGACCGGGCGCGCCTGGGCCAGGTCATCGACGGGCGCTACCGCCTCGACGCCTTCCTCGGGCGGGGCGGTATGGGCGTGGTCTACAAAGCCGAGCACATCGCGATCCGGCGCACGCTGGCGATCAAGCTCCTGCACCCGACCCTGGCGGCGATCCCCGAGCTGCGCAGCCGCTTCGAGCGCGAGGCGATCGCGATCGGTCGCATCGACCACCCCAACTGCGTCGACGTGTCCGACTTCGGGCGCCTCGACGACGGCACGCTGTTCCTGGTCATGGAGCTGCTCGAGGGCCGCTCGCTGGGCGATCTCATGGACGCCGAGGCGCCCGTCGCGATCCCGCGCGCGCTCACGCTCCTGCGCCACGTGCTGTCGGGGTTGGGCCACGCCCACGCCGCCGGCATCGTGCATCGCGACGTCAAGCCCGAGAACGTCTTCGTCGTCGAGCACAACGGCGACCCCGAGTTCGCCAAGATCCTCGATTTCGGCATCGCCAAGGTCATCGGCGGCGGCGAGATCGACGACGGGGTCAAGCTCACCCAGGCCGGCGTCGCGTTCGGCACGCCGATCTACATGTCGCCCGAGCAGGCGATCGGCAACCCGATCGACGGGCGCTCGGACCTCTACGCGGCGTCGGTGATGGGCTTCGAGATGATCTGCGGACGGCCGCCGTTCTACTCCGACGACAAGCTCGAGATCCTGTCGATGCACACCACGCGGCCACCGCCGCTGATGACCGAGGTGCTGTCGAGCGTGGCCGGGCGTCCCACGCCGGTGCCGCCCGCGGTGGAGGCGCTGTTCGCGCGCGGCCTCACCAAGCGCCCCGACGATCGCTTCGTCGACGCGGCCGCGTTCATCGCCGCCATCGATCAGATCCTCGCGCTGGGCACGCCGGCTCCGCCGCCGCTGCCGCACCCGCCGCACCTGCCCCGCCCCGCCACCTCGCAGCCGATGCACACCGGCATGGAGCCGCTGGTCGACATGTTCGGGGCGCCCGCGCCGCACTCGCAGCCGGTCGCGATCACGGGCCGGGCCCCGCGCGCGGCGCTGGCGGCGCTCATCTTGGTGGCCGCCGCCGCGATCGGGATCCTCGGCGCGATCGCGCTGCGCTCGCCCAAGCCCGAGACGCCCGCCGACCTGGCGCCGTCGCCCGACACCGTCGCGGGCAAGGCCGCCGCCCAGCTCGATCGCGGCGATCCCGCCGGCGCGGTGAAGTCGATCGAGGCCGCCAAGAAGACCGCCACGACCGACCCCGACGCCCAGCTCCAGCTCGGCCACGCCTACGCCGCGCAGCGCAAGAACGCCGACGCGATCGCGGCCTACCAGCGCGCCATCGAGCTCGACGTCACCCGCGGCACCGACACCGGCATGCGCGCCGCGCTGGCCGCGATCGCCGGCGACACCGATCCCACCAGCGCGGTCGCCGCGCTCGGGTTCCTGGCCACGACCTTGCGCGACGACACCGCCGAGGCCCGGCTCCTCGCCTACGCCAGCGGCGACGATCCGGCCCGCCGCGCCGCCGCCATCCCGGTGCTCACCAAGCTGGGCTGGAGCGATCGCGTCGACTGGCTCACGAGCTACGCGCTCGATCTACAGCAAGGCGAGCTGTGCGCGGTGCGCCAGACCGCGGTCGCCAAGCTGCGTGCCCTGGGCGACGCCCGCGCGACGCCGGTGCTCGAGGCGTCGCTGGTGCGCCTGGGCAAGGTCGGCAAGTGGAAGGGCAAGAACGTCAACCAGTGCCTCGTCGACGACGCCCGCGCCGCGATCGCGTACCTGCAGGGACTGCCGACGCGATGAAGCTGGCGGCGGCCGCGATCGTGGCGGTCGCGCTGGTCGCCGCCCGGCCCGGCCCGGCGCGCGCCGATGACGCGCCGTCCGATCGCCGCATCGTCGTGGTAGGCCTCGCGCTGGCCCTGCCGACGTACTTCGTGGGCACGGTCGTCCACGAGGGCAGCCACGCGGTCGCGGCCAAGCTGGTCGGCGGCGACGTGGTCCAGTTCCGCCCTTGGCCCGGTCGCGCGCCCCGCACCGGGGCGTTCCAGCTCGGGCTGACCCGGGTCACCGGGCTCGAGGGCGACGGCAACCGGCGGTTCTTCTACCTGGCGCCCAAGCTCGCCGACCTGGCCCTGCTGGGCGCCTACGTGGCGTATTATGAATCTGGCGCCTATCCCGACAGCAGCTATGGCCAGCTGGTCGTGACCGTGCTGGCCACCGGCTGGTGGCTCGACTTCGCCAAGGACACCATCTTGTGGAGCCGCCACAACGACCTGGTGAAGGCCATGACGCTGGTCGGCGCCACCGACGAGCTGCACCGCTTTCCCATCCGTCTCGGCTTCGCCGCCGCCTCGGCGGGCCTCGGCTATCTGGTGCTGCGCGGCCACGCGCGCCTGTTCGACAGCAACGACGGCGACGCCCAGGCCGCGCCACTGCTGCTGCCGCTGGCAAGCGGATCGTTCTAGAGACGCCGCCCCTGCTTCAGATCGCGGGTGCCGCCGCGCTCGCTCGTGATCGGCAGGGCGGCGACCCGCAGCACGGCATCGAGGCGAGCGAACACGCGCAGATCGGTGGGCTTGGGGCCGGGCGGCTGCGGTGGATTCACCTTGCCCGCGGTGTCGTGGTCGTTGACAACGATGCGTCCGGGGCGGCCCATGAAGCGGGTCAAGAAGACCGAGAGCTGCTCGCCGTCGTCGAGGCTGACCTCGGTCACGTCGTCGGACCCAGCAGTGACGACCGTCGCGGCCGCGCGGCCGTCGTCGTAGACGCTCAGGTACGCGGCGGCGGCCAGACCACCCTCGCGCTCCCGGTCGCTGCGTAGCCAGTCGTGGAGGGTGAACGGCTGGCTCTCGCGGGCGCTGGCGTCGGCGACGATCGCGGTGGGCTCGGCGAAGAACTTGCTAGACATGATGACTCCTAGATGCGGATGTTCACTGGAAGACGACGACGTGACGTAGCCAAGACCTCGGATCGGCCGCGATCTTCTCGGCGCGAACCCGCGCGACCGCAGCGGCGGGATCGGCGCCCGCCGCGATCGCGTCGGCGAGCTGCGCGAAGACCGCGTCGGCCTCGGCGTCGGGCACCGGCACCAGCGCGGCGATCACGGCGCCGGCACCGGCGTGCAGGAACGCGCGCGGCAGGCCCCAGGCCAGCTGCTCGTAGCCAGCGGCGCGGCCGGCCTCGCAGTCGGCGAGCAACACGACCGGCGCGCGCGTGAGCTTCCAGTCGCGCACCTGCTCGGCGGTGGCGGCCCAGCCGCGCGGCGTGTCGGACAGCACCAGCGCGGGCGCATCCGAGCCGTCGACGGTGGTGGCGTGGGCGTGGATCTCGATCAGGGTCGCGTCGCGGGCCGCGATCGCGAGGCGCTCCACGGTGGCGGCGTCGCCGCGCAGCACCTCGGCGTCTGCCGGCGCAGCCACGTGCGCGCCCAGCGGTGCGAGACCGAGCCAAGCTGGTGGCCGTGGCTCGACGACGATCACGCGACGAGCGGCACCGACCGACGCGACACGCCGGGGGCCGGTGACGAAGCGCCAGGGCAGCCCGGCCGGCAGCCCCAGGTCGGCGCCGAGCCACGGTGGTACCGAGAGCACGTCGAGCTGCGGGCACGGCGCGAGCGCGGCGACGACCGCGGCCGGCATCGGCTTGCCATCGCCGGGGAAGCGATCGCGTTCGTACGTGCCGAGGACCACGCCCTGGCCGTCGATCGCGATGGCGGCGAGCTGGAAGTCGTCGGGCGCAAGCACCAGCGCGCAGCGCGTCGGCAAGGGCGCGCCGGTCCAGGCCGCGACCACCCGCGCGGCCTCGGCCCAGTCACCGCCCCGGGCGGCCTCGACGGCGAGCGCCCCCGTAGCGAGGGTCGCCACCGACGGCTGGCCCGGGCCTCCCTCGCGATCGACGCCGGCGCCCAGAACGCGCAACCGCGCGAGCGCGTCAGGCGCGGTGCCGAGCTGCGCGCGCGCGATCAGGTACTCGCGATAGCCAGGCGTGGCCGCCTCGGCCCGCGCCAGATCTGCGACCAGCGCGACCGGGTCGCGCAGCGGCGCTCCCGCGCGCGCCAGATCGGCCTCGATCCCCAGCTCGATCAGATCGCGCGGCGCATCGCAGATCGGCCGGGCCTCGAGTCGGCGGATCGCCACGTCGAGTTGGTGGCCGTCGAAGGCAAGCTCGGCGGCGCTGGCAGCGGCCAGCCGCCGGGCGACGCAGCCGCCATCCGCGAGGGCGTACTCGTCGTAGGTCGCGATCGCGACCGCGGTCGCGCCCCGCAGCCGCTCGGCGTTGGCGGCGTAGAACAACAGGTTGCTGCGCAAGTTCCACTCGCCGAGCGCGGTGGCGAGCCGGATCGCTTCCGCGGCCGCGATGCGCGACGCGGCCGGCGCGTAGTCGACGAAGGCCTGCTGCGTGCGGCCTCGCGCGACCCACATGCATGCGTAGTCCGGCAACCCGCCGCGCGCACATGCGGCGACCTGCTCGTCGGTGGCGCCGGAGCTGGCGTCCCATAGCGCGCCGAGCCACGGATCGCGATGGACGGCGGCGATCACCGACGGCGTCGCGTCGTCGAAGCGCCGCGCCATGAGCATCGCGCCGGCGATCAGATCGTCGGCCTTCGCGGCGCGCGCGGCGGCGAGCCAGCGTTGCCACGCCGCGTCGTCGTCGGCATCGGTCCCGCCGCCCCACGCCACGTACGGATCGACCAGCGACGCCGGAAAGGTCGTCGGCTGCGCCGCGGCGAGGCGCGTGACCAGACCGTCGCCGGCCCGGCCGTCGAGGGCGGCGGCCAGCGGCGCCAGCTCGTCGAGCCGTGCGCGGGTGCGGGCCACCCGGATCGCGGCGTCGAGACGGAGCCGGGCCCGAGCCGGGAAACGGCGTGCCAGCGCGTCGGCGATGGGCGGCCCGCCCGCGATCATCGCGGCGCCCGCGTCGTTCACCTGCTGGACCCCGGCGCGCATCGCGTCGAGCGGATCGCGCGCCGCGGCGGCGCGGGCGCGAGCCTCGTCGGCCCAGTCGCCACCGAGCGCTGCGACCCGACCGAACTCGGCCGCGGCGGCGAGGCCCAGGCCCAGGTCGCGCAACGCCAGCGCGCGGTTCCACAGCGCGATCGGCTGGGCCGGGGCGATCGCAAGAGCGCGATCGGCGAGCGTGAGCGCCCCGGCAGCGTCGCCGCGCAGCACGGCCAGCCCGGCCCGATCCGCGTCGAGGGCGGCGCCATCGCCGCACCGATCATACTGCTGCTGGGCGCGCACCAGCTCGCGTTGCAACACGTAGGCAGCGGCGAGGTCGGGGCACGCGGTCAGCGCCGCGATCGCCGCCGGATCAAAGCGCTCGGCGGCGATGGTGCTCGAGCGCATCGCGTCGTACTCGCGATGATCCGCGCCGATCGTCGACGACAGACGGGTCTCGATCGAGCGCGTCGGGGCGAGCGCGAGTCGCGGGGCTTGCGATGGCTTCGCCCGGGAGCGGGTCGCGATCACCAGGACCACCGCGGCGGCCGCGGCGAGGGCGAGGCCGACCAGCACCACGGCGCGGCGCTGGCGGCTGCGATCGATCGCGATCACGGCAGCGACGCGGGACGCCGCGCCGACCTCGACGGCCGGCGCGACCTCGACGGCCGGCGCGACCTCTGCCATCGCCCGCAGCTCGTCCTCGCGATCGCGCAGCTGCACCTCGCCGTGCAGCTCGGCCTGGCACGCGGCGCAGTCGACGACGTGATCGAGGAAGGCCTCCTCCTCGGCGACGGTGAGCGCACCGTCGAGGTACTCGCCGGCTCGGCCGTGCATCGTCATCGAGCGCCTCCGGTGCGCGCCAGCAGCAGCTCGCGCAGCTTCTTGCGGGCGCGCAGGATGCGCGTGCCGACCGTCGCCTTGGGGATGCCGAGCGCGGCGGTGATCGCGAGGTAGTCGCGGCCCTCGAGCGCGAACATCCGGTAGGTGTCGCGCACGTCGTCGGGCAGGTTGGCCACCGCGGCGCGCACGTCGTCGACGTCGAGGTCGACCCACGGCGCGGGCTCGTCGTCGTCGCGCACCGGCGCGGCGGGCTCGATGTCGAGCGTGACCTCGCCGGGCCGCGCCTTCTTGCGGCGAACCGCGTCGAGGAACGTGTTGGTCACGATCGTGAGCAGCCAGCCGCGCGCGCGATCGGCGTCGCGCAGCTGATGGCGCGCCCGGAACGCGCGCATCAGCGCGTCCTGCACGATGTCGTCGGGCTCGCCGCGCCCGCGGCACAGCTGCGCGGCCCGGGTCCGCAGCGCGGACAGATGGGTGGCGACCACACGATCGAAGCGCTGCCGATCGAGCTCCGCCATCGTCGCCGTGAACGGCACCGTGGCACGGGGAGCGATGGCAGGCGCGAGCATGGGCTCGTCGTCCAGGACGTCGCACGCGGCTCGATCTTCGCGGTCATCCCCGGGCACGCAGGTTGCCTGTATCACACCTAGAGCGCGGATGAATGCGTGGGTCGGTCGACCTCCGGGGTCTCGCAGCCCAGATCGGGCGGGGATCCCCACCCAGGGGCGCCGGGCCGCGATCGCGCTGACGCGGGTCCGCGGACTTGCCGCAACCCAGCTTCGGCCAGCCGGTTGCTACAGGGATGTAACCGTGGCCGGGTCCACCCATCATGCATCGGTGTCCGTGGGCGACCTGACGACCGCCAAGCGTCGGCGCGGACTCGACCTCGACGCCCGGCGTCGGCAAGCGGCGCTCAGCGGTAGCCGCGGGTCAGCAGCATCTTTGCGCCGCTATCGAAGAACCCGCGAGTTCCCACCTTGAACTGGAATGCATCGGCCAGGCGGTTGATGACATTGAAGGCCCACGCCACGTCGAGGGCCTGCAAGACCCCCGCGCGGCTGACCCCAGCGTCCAAGAGCGGCGCCAGGTCGGCCGCCGTGAGCCCGTCGTGATCCTGCGTCACCTTCGTCAACAGCGCGAGCGTCGCCCGCACCTTCGCCGACAGCACCGGGCTCGCGGGATCCGCCAGCGCCGCGTCGACCAGCTCGTCTCCGTAAACCTTCGACGCGACCGCGCCGTGGGCCAGCGTTCAAAACTCGCACTCGTTCTTCTTCGATACCCAGGTCGCGAACAGCTCCCGTTCACCCACGCTCCACTCCGACGGCCCTCGCATGACCATCTGGAACGTCTTCATCATCGGCGCACCGAACAGCTGCCCCTCGAAGCGCAGCGTCCGCACCACGTCCGGAGTCGGAAACCCGCTCACCACGCGGATCATCGCAAACATCAACTTGTTCCCCACCCCGCGCCCCTTCTCGATCGCCGGCAGCCTCATCGCACACCTGCCGCGCGGGCCAGGGCCGGCACAGCCAGCGCGGCGTCGAGCGCCCGCACCGCCGCCTCCCGTTGCCGCGTCGCTTGCCCTACCGCCGTCGCCACCGTCAGCTCGAAGATCTCGTCATCCCCCAACCCGGCCGCCCGCACCGCCGCGACCTCCTCGTCGGTCACCCGGTAGGCGTGGTCACGCGCCGTCGCCAGGTAGGCGCCGACCGGCCCGTCACCGCCGTCGCCCTCGAACGCCCGCCGCCTCGCCTCCCCCGAGGTCTTGCCCCGGCCCTCGAGGATCGCCTTCACCACCGCCGCACGCTGCTCGTCAGTGCTTGCCATTTCCGCCATCGTACCCGACTCGCGGTCCGTCGGGGTCGGCGGCGGGGGCGTCGGCGCCCAGGCCGAGGCGGCGCATCATCTCGTAGGTCGACTTGCGGTCGAGGCCGGCGGCGCGGGCGGCGGCCGAGAGGTTGTGGTCGTGCAGCTCGAGCAGGGTCTCGAGGTAGCGTCGGTCGAGCTCGTCGACGAGCTTCTGCTTGGCGACCTTGAAGGGCGTGGTCACGTCGATCGTGGCCCAGTCGCCGCCGTGCTGGGGCGCCGCCGCGACCTCGACCTGCATCGACGGGTGGTGCGGCAACAGCGCGGCCCGCTCCACCGCGTTGCGCAGCTCGCGGACGTTGCCGGGCCAGCCGTGCTTGGCGGCGCGCTCGAGGAAGTCGCCGGGCAGCTTCTAGCCCTCGACCACGCGCACGCCCGGCACGTATGCCCGGCAACCTGAGGGCCCGCGAATGAACAAGTCGACCGTTCTCGCGGCCGATCCATCCCGGCTGGCTGCGTTGCCTCACCGTCGCCTTGCCATCCGGCGCCTCGACCGCGACAATCGACCGACTTGTCCATTCGCAGCCCCTGACCTGGATCACCCGTCGACACTCACGATCGGACGCAGGCCGGGGTGCAGGCGGCGGCGCAGGCCGGACCGATGCCCAAGCGCCGCCCCGGCCCCGGGGGCTGCCTACCGGCGGAAGCCCACCCGCGTGCGTGCCGGCACCGGGTGGCCGGCCAGCTCGGCGACGATCTCGGTGGGGAGCGGGAACCAGCGCAGTGACTCGAAGTCGGCGGTGCGCGGAGCCTCCGCCCCGGCCGGCGTCGGCGTGACCGAGCGATCCTCGATCAGGCGCCGGGCGTCGTCGAGGTAGGTCGCGAGGGCGGCCTCGGGCTCGGTGGCATGGCGCGACCGGTACTCCATCTTGCCGGCGCGGTAGGTCACGTCGGCGAGGCGCATCGCGGGGTCGGGCCGGCCCTTGCGGTGGCGCCACAGTCCGGTTTCCGGACAGAACGTGTAGTCGGGCAGGAACTTCCAGCCGTCGGTGGCGACCAGGTGGATGGCGTCCAGCAGGAACTGGAACTGCACCTCCGACAGGAAGTAGTTGAAGTTGACCCGCACCCAGCCCGGCTTGATGCCCTCGGTGCCGCGCACGATCTCGCGCTCGAACTCCTTCGACGTGGCCAGGTCGATGCCGAGCAACCGGTGCCCGTACGGCCCGGCGCACGAGCAGCCGCCACGGGCCTGAATGCCGAAGAGGTCATTGAGCAGCGCGACCACGAAGTTGTGGTGCAGATAGGCGTCGCGGTGGCGCACCACGAATGACACGATCGACAGCCGCCAGGCGTCGCGATTGCCCAGGATCATGAGATCGGGATTCGCCGACCACGACGCGATGGCGCGCTTGATGAAGTCCTCTTCGCGCCCCCGGATCGTCTCCCAGCCGACCGCCTCCTTGAGCTGGAACACCAGGCCGGCCCGGATCGACTCGATGATGGCCGGCGTGCCGCCCTCCTCGCGATGCTCGGGATCCGACAGATACCGGTGCTCCTCGGGATTGACGTACTGGACCGTGCCGCCGCCCGGCTCGGCTGGCACCGTGTTCGCGAACAGGTGGCGTTTGGCGATGAGCAGGCCCGGCGTGCCCGGCCCGCCGATGAACTTGTGGGGCGAGACGAAGACCGCGTCCTTGTAGACCTGATCGCCGTCGGGGCGATCGTCTTGCATGTTCATCTCGATGCTCACGTAGGGCGCCGCCGCCGCGAAGTCCCAGAACGCGAACGCCCCGTGGCGGTGCAGGACCGCGCTGATGGCGCGAGTGTCGCTGCCGATGCCGGTGACGTTCGACGCCGCCGAGAAGCTGCCGATCTTGAGCGGGCGCGCGGCGTGGCGCACCAGCTCGGCCTCGAGCTCGATCAGGTCGACGTGGCCGTCGCCGTCCTCGCCGATGACGATGACGTCGGCGATCGACTCGCGCCACGGCAGCTCGTTGGAGTGGTGCTCGTAGGGCCCGATGAAGACCACCGGCCGCTGCTCGAGCGGGATGTGCTCGCGCAGGTTGTGGCGGTAGTCGAGGTCCGCCGGCAGCCGGATGTTGAGGACGTCGATGAGCTTGTTGATGGCGCCGGTCGCGCCCGAGCCGCAGAAGATCACGACGTCGTCGGGACCGCAGCCGCACGCCGCCTTGATGATCGCGCGCGCCTCCTCGCGGAAGCGCGTCGTCTGCAACCCGGTCCCCGAGGTCTCGGTGTGCGTGTTGGCGTAAAGCGGCATCACCTGCGTGCGGATGAAGTCCTCGATGAACCCGAGCGAGCGCCCCGACGCGGTGTAGTCGGCGTAGGTCACGCGGCGCAAGCCGTAGGGCCCGTCGAGGGCTTGATCATCGCCGATGATCGCGCTGCGGATGGTCTCGATCAGGCGGTCGCGCGAGGTAGTCATCGACAGCGTGGGTGTATCCCATTTGCGGCGACCCGGCGCGGTGAAGTGGGCCTCACGCGGCGCGTCACCGAAGTTCTCGGCGAGGCTCGCGCCGTTGGCACTGATCAGCGCGGCTGGTACCGTGCGCGGCGATGGCCGAGATCCGATTGCCCGCGGAACGCAAGTACGCTGCCGAGCTCGAGGCGCTGGCCAAGGCCGACCAAGACGCCCGTCCGCCGGGCTGGTCGCTGTCGCCCAAGGCGGTCGAGCTGTACGTGATGGGCGGCGCCAAGCCGGTCGGCGGCGTCGAGATCACGCCCAAGTACGTCGGCGACCGATCGATGGTGCAGGTCGCGATCGCGACCCTGGCCAGCGACCGCGCGCTGATGCTCGCGGGTGAGCCGGGCACCGCCAAGAGCTGGCTGTCGGAGCACCTGGCCGCGGCGATCAGCGGCACCAGCGGGCTCGTCGTGCAGGGCACCGCCGGCACCAGCGAGGAGCACATCAAGTACGGCTGGAACTACGCGCTGCTCCTCGCCGAGGGACCGAGCCCCAAGGCGTTGGTGCCGTCGCCGGTCTTGCGCGCGATGCGCGAGGGCAAGTGCGCGCGGCTCGAGGAGATCACGCGCACCTCGTCGGAGATCCAGGACTCGCTCATCTCGATCCTGTCCGAAAAGCAGACCAGCATCCCCGAGCTCAACGAGCTGGTGACCGCGCAGCGCGGCTTCAACGTGATCGCGACCGCCAACACCCGCGATCGCGGCGTCAACGAGATGAGCGCGGCGCTCAAGCGGCGCTTCAACTTCGTGACCGTGCCCGTCGTCGAGGATCTCGAGCAGGAGATCGGCATCGTCACCCGCCGCGAGGCCGAGCTGCGCTCCGACTACCAGGTCGGCGCCGCGCCGCCGGCCGAGCTCGCGCGCATGCTGGTCACCGTGTTTCAGGAGCTGCGGGCCGGGCTCACCAAGGACGGCAAGACCAAGCTCAAGACGCCCAGCGCGGTGCTGTCGACGGCCGAGGCGATCTCGGTGCTGTTCCAAAGCGGCATCCTGGCCCAGAGCTTCGGCGGCGGAACGGTCACCGCCGACGACGTCACGCGCTCGCTGGTCGGCGCGATCGCCAAGGAGAACGCCGACGACGTGAAGGTGCTGCGCGAGTACGTCGAGACCGTGGCCAAGGGTCGCCCCGGGCCCTGGAAGGAGCTGCACGCCGCCGCCAAGCTGCGCGTGCGCGGGTAGCCGCGTGGCCGTTCGCGACGTCACGATCTTCCCGGTGCGGCACCACTCGCCGCGCACCAGCGCCGCGGTGCGCGCGTTCCTCGACGCCACCCAGCCGGTGGTCGTGATGGTCGAGGTGCCCCGCGACGCCGCCGCGATCGTCCCCCACCTCTTCGACGCCGACACCGAGCCGCCGGTGGCCATCCTCGGCTATCGCACCGACGGCGCGCCGGCCAGCGGGGTGTGGCCCTACGCGACCTACTCGCCCGAGTACGTCGCGCTCAAGTGGGCCCACGAGCACGGCGTGCGCATCGAGTGCATCGACGTCACCAGCGGTCAGCGCCTCGCCTACGACGAGCGGCGCGAGGCCCTGGCGCGGCTCGGCGATCCCGATCCGGCGGCGGCGGTCCCGGCCGCGGTCGCGGCGGTCACCGAGGACGACTCCGCGCCCGACCTCTCCGACGAGACCTTCGCGCGCGGCCACGGCTTTCGCAGCTTCGAGGAGCTGTGGGAGGCCTGGTTCGAGGCGCCCGCGTTCGTCGCGAGCGATTTTCGCGCCGCGCTGCTGGCCTGGTGCGACGCCGCGCGGGCCCGGCCCTCACGCGAGATCGATCGCGCCCGCGACGCCCGCATGGCCCGCCACATCGGCGACGAGCTGGCCCGTGGCACCCCGGCCGACAAGATCGCGGTCGTGATCGGGGGTGCCCACGCCGCCGCGCTCCTGGCCGGCGACGTCGACCCCGCGCTCGAGGCCCTGGTCACCGACGACGTGCCGACCGCGGTCACCCTCATCCCCTACTCGTTCACCCGCCTGGCCGCCCAGGTCGGCTACGGCGCCGGCAACCGCGCGCCCCGCTACTACCAGCGGGCCCACGATCGCGGCTGCGACTACACCCGCGCGACCCTGGAGATCCTCGTCGAGTTCACCGAGCACCTGCGGGTGCGCGGCTTCGCGGCCTCGCTGGCCGACACCATCGAGGCTTATCGGCTCGCGGTCGCGCTCACCCACCTGCGCGGCAAGCACGCGCCCGGGCTCGACGAGCTGCGCGACGCCACCGTCGCGACCTTGTGCCGCGGCGAGCGCGCGCACGTCGACGGCTTCCTGTGGCCGACCGTGATCGGCAAGACCGTCGGCAAGGTCGGCGCGCGCATCGGCAAGAACTCGCTCCAGGCCGAGTTCTGGCGCGAGCTGGCGGCGCGCCACCTGCCCGCCACCGACGAGGCCGAGGCCTTCGTCCTCAAGCTGGGCGATCTCGTGCAGGTCGAGACCAGCGTGTTCTTGCACCGGCTGCGGCTCGCCGACATCCCCTACGCGACCTACCGCGGCTCGCAGAGCAGCGCGACCGGCAGCGAGGCGCTCGACACCGCGGCCGGCGGCTTCGACGCGCTGGCCCGCGTGCGCGAGCACTGGGAAGCCCAGTGGACGCCGTCGACCGACGTCGCGCTGGTCGAGCGCATCGTCCTGGGCGACACCCTCGAGCAGGTCACCGAGCGCCGGCTCGCCGACGCCCTCACCCACGCCACCACCTCGGCCGGTTCGGCCCACGTGCTGATGGAGGCGGTGGTCGCGCGCGCGCCCCGCGTGGTGGCCGAGGCGCTGGCCGCCACCGAGCGGCTGTCCGCGGTCGACGACGATCTGTCATCGCTGGCCCGGGCCGCCCGCGCCCTGTCGGGGCTGGTCAGCTACGGGACCTCGCGCGGCGCCGACGCGGCGGCGGCCGAGGTGATCCGCGCGCTCCTCGAAAAGACCTTCGCCCGCGCGGTGCTGCGCGCGCCGGCGGCCTGCGTCGGCGACGACCAAGCGATCGCGCCGGCTCGCGACGCGCTGCGCATCCTCCACGAGCTGGCGCTGGCCCAGCGCCGCGTCGATCGCGAGCTGTGGTTCACGACCGCGCACGACCTCGCGACCAGCGATCGCGTCCACCCGGCCTGCGCGGGGCTGGTCGCCGGCCTGCTGTTCCTCGGCGAGCGGCTCACCGAAGACGCCGTGGTCGCGCTGGTCGCGCTGCGGCTGTCGGGCACCACCGATCCCCAGGCCGGCGCGGCGTTCCTCGAGGGCTTCCTCGGCGTGAACGCGCTGGTGCTGGTCAAGAACCGCGCCATCGTGCGCGCGCTCGACGGCTTCTTGCAGGCCATCGACGGCGACCGCTTTCGCGACACCGTGCCGCTGCTGCGGCGCGCCTTCGCCGGGCTGGGCCCGACCGAGCGACGCTACCTCCTCGAGCACCTGCTGGCGATCCGCGCGATCGGCGGGGCCGGTGCGGCGGCGGCGCAGGTGCTGGCCGCCCGCGACGTCGACAAGCTCAAGGAGATGAGCGCCGAGATCGCCGCCGCGATGGACGACCTGGACGACCTGCTATGACGAAGCCGCTCACCGCGCCCGACGCCGCCGCGCTCCTGCGCTGGCGCTTGGCCCTTGGTCCCGAGGCCGAGAAGACCGCACCCGAGCTCGGGCTGCGCCAGCTGGGCGCCAGCGCCAGCGTGCCCGGCATCGGCGGCGATCGCCTGGCCGACTTCGACGAGGCGATGGGCTTTGTCTACGACGAGGGCCGCAGCGGCGGTGGGCGCGGCGGATCGCGTCCCTACCTGCCGAAATGGCTCGGGCTCCTGCGCGAGTTCTTCGTCGGTGACGTCATCGCGCTCGTGCAGAAGGACGCGATCGAGAAGCGCGGCCTGACCGAGCTGCTGTTCGAGCCCGAGACCTTGCCGTACCTCGAAAAGAACGTCGACCTGGTGGCCACGCTGCTGGCCGCGCGCGGCCTGGTGCCCGATCGCGCGAAGGAGCTGGCGCGCCAGATCGTGCGCGAGGTCGTCGACGAGCTCCGCAAGCAGCTCGAGGCCGAGGTGCGCACGACGCTCCTGGGCGCGGCCCGCCGCCACACCGACAGCCCGCTCAAGGTCGCGCGCAACCTCGACTGGAAACGCACGATCCACCGCAACCTGCGGGGCTGGGATCGCGATCGTCAGCGCCTGGTGCCCGAGCGCATCTACTTCTGGGCCAACCAGCGGCGGCGCCACGACTGGGACCTCGTGCTCGCGGTCGATCAGTCGGGCTCGATGGGCGCGAGCGTGGTCTACAGCTCGGTGATGGCGGCGATCTTCGCGTCGCTCGACGTCTTGCGGACCCGGCTGCTGTTCTTCGACACCGAGATCGTCGACGTCACGCCGCTCCTGGTCGACCCGGTCGACGTGCTGTTCGCGTCGCAGCTAGGCGGCGGCACCGACATCAACCGCGCGGTGGCCTACGCCCAGGCGCACTTCGTCGAGCGACCCGACAAGACGATCTTCTTGCTCATCACCGATCTGTACGAGGGCGGCAACGCCGACGAGCTGGTCGCCCGCATCCGCACGCTGGTCGACGCCCGCGCCAAGGTGCTGGTGCTGCTGGCGCTCACCGACGGCGGCACGCCCAGCTACGACCACGCGCTGGCGGCCCGCTTGACCGCGCTGGGCGCGCACTGCTTTGGCTGCACGCCGCGGCTCTTGGTCCGCGTCGTCGAGCGGATCATGAAGGGCCAGGACCCCGCGGGCGTGATCCGCGACGGCTGACCGCCGTCAGTTGCAGTAGCTCGAGCCGCCGGTCGCGGGATACCGGAACAAGATCGAAAAGCACATCTCGGTGTCGCTGCTGGTGCCAAAGCCGACGTTCTGGCCGGTCGTGTTGTTCCAGGTACAGGCGGTGTGGACCACATCGCCGGGGGCCAGCGCCAGCGGCTCGACCGCGTCGATGCGCTGCTCGTCGAAGGCGTAGGCAGCGTCGTGGAGCACGACCTCGCCGGCGCCGGTGGTGACGCTGGTGCGGAAGTGCGAGCCGAGCTGGTGCATGTGCGGGAACACCGCGAACACGGTCTGCGGCGTCGTGATCGTGCAGCTGCCGGTGCTGGTGTGCTCGCCGGGCGGGATCGAAAAACCCAAGGGCCCGGCCAGCACGATCTCGGCGAGGTGGTCGATGTCGCCGGGCTCGGCGAGGAGCACCTCGACGCCCGACGTGCCCGACAGCGGCGCCTCGCCGACGTTGTAGAGGTGGAGCTGCGCGGTGACTCGCTGCCCGGCTTGCAGGCGCAGGCCGACGCCCGGCGGCATGTAGAGCGCGCCGGTGTTGACGCCCGAGGCGAAGATGAGCCCATCGGGGTTGGTGCCGGGGTCGCCGCCGCCACCGCCGACGTTGACCAGCGTGTGGTGGGTGCCGGGCGGGCCGATGGGCCGGATCGCGCGCACGTACAGATCGCGATCGAGGACCCGCGTGGCGTTGTCCATCGTCTCGGTGCCGGGCGCGAGAGTCCACGCCTTCTCGGCGAGGACGACCCACCGCTCGCCCGCGCCCGCGTCGGGCCCGGTGGTGATCGCGTCGGGCCCCGCCGAGGTGGCGTCGGGATCGTCGCCGCCGCCGTCGCCGCCGCAGGCCCCGATCATCAACATCGTCGCCAGTGTCACGACAAGCCGCATCCGACCAGCGTAAACCTATAGGCGTGACAGACGGCCAGATTCCACGGCTCGGTCTCCCCGAGCTGCGCGCGATCGTCACCGACAGCGGCGAGCTGGCCAAGGGCGCCCGGATCGTCGACGATGGCGGCCTCGCCCACCTGGCGCGCCACGATCGCAAGCTGTTCGCCGACGCCGCGGGCAGCCAGATCTACAAGGTCCAGCTGGTCTTCGACGACAAGGGGCCGCGGGCCCGCTGCTCGTGCATGGCGGCGCGCAGCCGGCCCTTCTGCAAGCACGCGGCGGCGCTGCTGGTGGCGTGGTCGCGCGCGCCCGACGCCTTCGCGGTGTCCGACGCGCCACCGCCGGGCGCCACCGGCGACGGCAAGAAGAAGCAGGTCAAGCAGGGCAAGGTCGACGCCCAGGAGCTGATGCGTCAGGGCGTGGCCCAGGTCGGCACCTTGGTGCGCGAGCTGGCGGTCGCCGGCGTGGCCGCGATGGCCGCCGATCGGCCGCCGCAGATCCGCGCGCTCGGCGAGAACCTGCGCGAGCACAAGCTGCGCCGGCTGTCGGCCAAGACCATCGCGCTCGCCGACCTGATGGCTCAAGGTCGTGCCGGCACCTTCGACGAGTCGGCCTACGCCGAGCTGATGGCCGATCTGCTGCTCACCGCGCGCAAGCTCGACAAGCACCTGGCCGGCGAGCCGATCGAGGACCGTCACGTCGAGGAGCTCATCGGCAAGACCTGGACCAAGAAGGACCGGGCGCCGATCGCCGGGCTCGATCTCGTCGAGGTCGGCTTCGTGACCCGCGAGACCGCCGACGGGTTCGTGATCCGCGAGAGTCGGTTCGTCGAGCTGGCGACCGGTGCCCACTACGCCGAGAAGCAGATCCTGCCGCGCATGATCGCGAAGCGGACGCCGCCCAAGGCCAGCTACGCCGGCTCGCTGTTGCGCGGCGCGGTCGGCAGCCGGTATCCGTCGTACCCGCCGAGTCGGCTCGAGCTCGAGGCGCCAGTGCGCAGCCCGCTCGGCGCCGACGCTCTGGCGCGGCTGCGCGCGACCGCGCTGCCCGACGTGAAGGCCGCGATCGCCGCGCTCCAAGAGCACAAGCGCGACGTGTTCGCGCCCGACACGCTGCCGGTGACGATCGCGTGCGAGCTGGTGATCGCCGACCGCGGGCGGCTGCAGCTCGCCGACGCGGCGGGCGCGGCGCTGTTTCTGCCCGACGACGAGCGAGTCGAAGATCGCCTGGCGACCGCGCTGGCCGGGGTGCAGCTGGTCGCGGTGGTCGGCGACGTCGGGCTCGACGGCGCGCTGCCGACCCTGGCGCCGCTGGCGGTGCTGGTCGAAGGCCGACGCGGGCTCGAGCTACGCAACGTGATGGTGCTCGATCCGGCCCGGGGCTCGCGCAAGATCCGCGCGGCGATCGCGCGCGAGGGCGCTCGGGCCCACTGGGCGCTGACCGCGCGCGCCATGGGCCTGTCGACGGCGGCGATCGCCTTGGGCGAGGTCCGCGAGGAGCTGGCCGCGCTGCTCTACGCTGGCCTCACCTCGGTGACCGCGCGCCGCATCGAGCCCTTGGCCGCGCGCCTACGCGAGCTGGCGCTGGCCAAGCAGGCCGATACGCTGGTCCAGCTGGCGGCGCGCGAGGACGCCAGCGATCGCCTCGACGAGCTGATCAAGCTGCACCAGGTGCTGGGCATCGCGCTGGCTCGGCTGGTCGGCGCGGCGGCGGTCGATCGCGCGGTGCTCGAGGCGTCGCCGATGTACGCCAGCGTGTTCGTGCGGGCCAGCGACGAGGTGGTCGCGCCCGACCAGCTGGCCGCGCGGGTCGCCCGCGGCGAGCTGGACCGCTTCGAGGCGGCCGCGCGCTACGCCCGCTGGTACGCCCAGGTGCCGACGGCGACCTTGCTGGGCACCGTCTTTCCGACCTGGGCCGACGGCAGCGCGTCGCCCTTCGTCGCGATCGCGGCCCGGCGCGAGCCCGAGCGCGCGCTCGCGGTGGCCCGCGGGCTCCTCGAGCACGGTCAAGGGGCGCGGCGCGCGGGTCGCGGTGGCCAGCTCGCGCCGCCCCGCATGGCCACCATCACCGCGCTGCGGGTGCTCGAGGCCCTCGACACCCCGGAGGCGCGCACCGCGCTGAGCCACGCCGCCGAGCGCCACTCGGACCACACCGTGCGCGGCCTGGCGCGGGCCGCGGTCGGACGGCTGGCCGGCGACGACCCCGGCGACCGGCGCGCCCGCGACGAGCTGCGCGACGCGCTCCTCAACGCCTCGGGCAAGGAGACCCGCGAGCAGGCCGCGGGCCGCCTGGCCGATCTGGGCGACGTCGAGTCGATCCCGCTCTTGCGCAGCTCGTTCCTCGGCGACGTCGCGAGCGGCGTGCGCGACGCCTCGGGCCGCGCCCTGGGCCGGCTCGGCGACGCCGACAGCGTCGACTCGTTCATCGCGGCGCTGACCCGGCGCGGCGAGCACCCCGAGCTCGCGGTCACCGCGGCGTACGCGCTGGGCGCCCTGGGCGACGTGCGCGGCCTGCACGCGCTGCTCGCGGCCTACGAGTCGGGGTGGCGGCCCGACCTCGTCGGCGGCGCGCTGGCGGCGGTGGGCCCGGCGGCGATCCCGACGCTCCTGGCCTTCCTCGAGGACCGGCCCTCGCTGCTCAAGCGCGCGACCGCGCGGGCGGTGCTCGACACACTCGACGAGGCCGCGCTCGGCGACGCGCTGCTCGATCGCCTGGAGCTGCTGGCCGGCGCCGACGAGCGCACGATCGTGGCGCGAGCCGCGGTGCTGCTCGAGGTCGCGCGCGATCGCGCGGAACTGGCACGCTCGACCGGAGATCGTCTGATGACGTTGCATCCCGGGCTCGCCGACAAGGGTGCCAGTCGTGAGGCACGCGCACTGGCCCGCAAAGCCACGGCCCACCGCGCGCCGGCGAAGCCGGCCTGATGCTGCCAGTCCACCGCGCGGTGCGGCTCCTGCGGGCCGAGCGCCGGGGCAGCTCGTGGCCCATCGTCGCGGTCGTCGGCGACGGCACCCGCTGGCTGGTGAAGCTGCGGGGCGCGGCGCAGGGCCCACCGACCCTGGTCGCCGAGGTGGTGGTGGCGGCGCTGGCCGAGCGCCTCGGCCTGCGCGTGCCGGCCCGCGCGCTGGTCACCATCGACGCCGCCATGACGACCGACGACCGCCACGAGGAGCTGTTGCAGTTGGTGGCGGCCAGCCACGGCGTCAACCTCGGCTTCGGGTTCTTGGACGAGGCCCACGTGGTGACGCCCGACGACGTGGCCGCCCTCGACGACGACACCGCGGCGCGCATCCGGTGGCTCGATGGGCTGGTCGGCAACGTCGACCGCACCGTGGCCAACCCCAACGTCCTCATGCACGACGGCAGGCCCTGGCTCATCGATCATGGCGCGTCGCTCACGTTCCAGTACGCGCTCGACCGGCTGTCCGAGGACTCGCCGCGGCGCCCCCTGGTGACGACGCGCCCGCACCTGCTGGCCGACCGGCCGCCGGCGCCGGCCGCCCTCGACGACGAGCTGGCAGCTCACCTGCCCCGCGCGGCGATCCGCGCCGCGCTGGCCGAGGTGCCCGACGAGTTCTGGCCCGCGGGCGGAGATCTGGTGCGGCTGCGCGAGCTATTCGTCGCGTACCTGTGGAAGCGCCTACGCGCGCCCCGCCCGTTCGCGTAAGGCCGCTTGAACATCATGATCTCGCGCGAAGGGTGTCTCAGCAGCGTTGACACGGCCGCGACGGTCAGTGGTGGTCGTGGTGCGCATCGGTACCGTGCTCGTGCTCGTGCTCGTGGGCCTCGTGGCGGTGAGCGTGCGCATGTTCGCCAATGAATGACGGATCGTGGATGTGAGAGTGGTGCTCATCGTCGTGGCGGTGGAGGTGATCGTGAACGATGGGCTCGTGGCCGTGGCGGTGGCCGTGGCGCTCGGTCAGGTGGAGGTAGACGCCGAGCGCGAAGAGTCCGGCGGAGACGACGAGCCAGCCGCCGGGGACGCGCCCCCCGGTAGCGACGGCGATGGCAGCGCCGATGAACGGCGCAAGCGCAAACATCGAGCCAGTACGGCCTGCCCCAATACGGCGCTGGGCCAGCAGATAGAAGCGAAGACTGGCGCCGTAGCCGATGGCGCCGCAGGCCCCGAGCGCGAGGACTGCAGTCGTCGATGGCAGCGGCTCGGCGCGGATACCGGCGATCGCGAGCGTGAGCGCGCCGCCGATGGCACCCTTGGCGGCAATGACCTCGAGGGGATCGCGCTCACTCAGGGGCCGAGTCAAGGTATTGTCGAAGGCCCAGGCGAGGGTCGCTGCGGCGACCGCGAGGACCCCGAACAACGACCAGGTCGCCGTGCGCGAGACGTCGATCGTGAGCGCGGCGCCTCCGGCGACCATCGCGAGGACCGCCAGCGCAACGCGGCGGCCGATCGGCTCGCGAAAGATCGCGCGCGCCAACAGCACCGTGAACACCGCCTCGAGGTTGAGGAGGAGCGCACCGACCGTTGCGCCGACCCGCTGGAGCCCCCAGGCGAGGAGGGACGGGGCCAGCGCGCCACCCAAGCACGCGACGACGAAGACGCGGAGACCGTCGCGGCGGCGCAGACCGGCGCCGCGGGTCCCCGCAGCCATCCGCATCACCAAGGCTGCCGCGCCCGCCGAGAGGTACAGCGCAGCAGCCGTGGTGAAGGGGCCGAGGCCCCGGCCGGCCCACGCGACGACCGGCGTGGCAACGCCGAAGGCTACGGCGGAGATCGCCGCCAGCAAGATGCCCGACGCCATGGACGAACGTGCGGTCACGACGAGTCGCGCGCCCTACTGGCGCTGCTGGCCATAGAGAGAATGCCCGCCTCGTCGCGCGAGCTGGAGTGGTCACCGTTCGACATGAGCAGTTCGGCGGCGTCGGGCCGCACGCTAGGATGATTCACGGGATCTCAAGCAGCCGGGCGATGACCACCGATAGCAATGCTGAGCACCGGGAGTCAACGATGATCTACGATTGCCAATCGTAGGAGGGCGGGCTACTAGTTGTGGCGTGCGATCCTTCGACGACGCGTCGCGCGTGCTCGGTGAGCTCGAGCAGCGCGTGATGGACATCTTGTGGGACGCGCAACCCCTGCCGGTCCGTGACGTGAAGACGCGGCTGGGACCGAAGCCGGCTTACACGACGGTGATGACCACCCTCGATCGCCTCTACAAGAAGGGCTTGCTGGCCCGGGACAAGGACGGCCTGGCGTTCGTGTACCGCCCGGCGATCGATCGCGCAGAGTACCAACGCCGCGTCGTCGAGGCCGCGGTGGTGCCGTTGCTCGAACAAGGCGCCGGACCGGTCCTGGCCGCCTTCGTCGACGTGGCGGCCGGCATCAGCCCGAAGCACCTCGCCGAGTTGGAGCGCCTCATCGCGGCGCACCGGAAGCGCAAGTGACGGGCCTCGGCGGGCTGATCGGGTTCGGCGTGGTGTTCTCGCTGATCGGGGTCGCGACCTCGGTGGTGGCCTGCGCCGCGCTGGCGGGGTTCACCGCGGCGGCCCGGCGCCGCGGCCCCGCGGTCGAACGTCGCGCCGTCGAGCTGGCGACGCTGGTGCCGATCGTCGCCGCCACGATCGGGGTGGCCGCGCTGGTCGCGCACTCACTGACCGCGAGCGACCACTGTCCGGGCCACGGACACCATGCCCACCTGTGCGTCGCGCACGGCGCGGCGTGGCTCGAGCGGCCCTGGGCGATCGCGGCCGGTGCCGCCGCACTCATGGTCGGGCTGGGCCGCGCCACCGTGCTTGCCTCGATCGTGCTCCGCGGTCGGGCCCGGGTGCGCGCGCTGGCCAGCGTGGCCACCGTCGTGGGCGAGCTCCGCCTGGTCGAGTCTCCGCGCGCGTTTTGCTTCGTGGCCGGGCTGTGGCGCTCCGCGATCTACGCGTCGACCGCAGCCTGGCGCGGCCTCGACGACGATGAGCGTGCGGCGATGCTGGCCCACGAGCGCGCCCATGTCCGGGGTCGCGACGTCGCGCGGCGGGCCCTGCTCGACCTGGCGATGATCGTCGCGGCACCGCTGGCGCCAGCCTACCTTGCCGCGCGCTGGGACGACGCCACCGAGCGTCTGCGGGATGCCGACGCCGCCGCGATCAGCAGTCCCGATGCGGTTGCCCGCGCCTTGCTCGCGATGTGTCGGCTGGGCGCGGTGCGAGTCGCAGGGGCGTCGTTCGAGGCCGGCGCACGGACGCTGTCCACGCGCATCGCGGCCGTCCTCGCCGAGGTGCCGTCGGGTCGGAGTCAGGCCCGCACCATGGTCGCTGCCGCGACCACCACGATCCTCATGTTGGCGGTCGCGTCCGCGATCTTCGCCAGCTCCCTCCATCACGCCCTCGAAACGCTGCTCGGCTGACGAGCCCAGCGAAGGAGCGAACCTACCGGTGCGTCCGCAATTACTACCGACAATAGTTTCAATAGGCCTCCTCGGGTTCGCTCGTGTCGCGCCAGCCCAGGATCAGGTCGAGACGCTCGACGAGGCGGCGTTCATCGCGGCACTCCAGGAACGCGATCCGAGGGTGCTTCGCCTGGCCGCCGAGGTTGCGGGGGCCGAGGCCGACGCGACCGCCGCCAACACCCGCGTCAATCCGACGCTGGCACTCGACCGCGAAGAAGTATTCTCGGGTGGGGGCATCGCGACCAACTACGCCCGCCTGTCGTGGCCCGTCGATCTGGCGGGGCAGCGCTCGCGGCGCCTCACGGCGGCCCGCGCCCGTGCGCGCGCGGCAGCGGCCGCGGTCGAGACCTCGCAGACCGAGCTGGTGATCGACGGCCTGCGGACCTTCTATCAGGTTGCCTACGCCCGCCAACACGTCGCGGTGCTGCGTGCTGATCGCGAGTCTCTGGCGCGGGCGGTCGAGATCGTCCGCAACCGCGCCAGCGCGGGCGCCGCGTCGGGCTATGAAGTCCAGCGGATCGAGCTGGAGCTGGCGGCCTACGACGATGCGCTAGCCTCGGCCGAAGACGAGCACGCCCGCGACCGTGCCGAGCTGGGGGCGCGCCTCGGGCTCGCGGCGGTCGAGGCGTCATCGGACCTCGCGCTCCCGGTGGTGCCGGCGGCGGCCGAGACGCTGGCCGCCGGCGCGGTCGAGGCGCGCGGCGACTACCGAGCCGCGAGCCTCCGCGCCGAGAGCGCCGATCAGCTCGTCGCGCTCGCCCGGCGCGGCTGGATCCCGGAGCTGGCGGTGTCGGCGGGCGCCATGACCGCCGAGGTTGGAGACCGCACCGCCTTCGGCTACACCCTCGGCGTCACGCTGTCGCTGCCGGTGTTCGACCGCGGTCAGGGCGACGGCGCTCGCGCGGTCGCGGCCCGCCGGATCGCCGACGCCGATCGCCGCGTGCTTGACGCCACCATCCCGGCCCGCATCCGCAGCGCCCGCGCCGCCCTGGCGCGCCGCGTCGCCCAGGCCGAGCGCCTCGCGACCCATCAGCTATCCCGCCTCGACGCGCTTTTAGCCGCCGCCGAGACCGGCTACCGCGAGGGCGAGACTGGCCTCGTGGAGTTGCTCGACGCCTATCGCACCGCCCGCACCATGCGCACGCGGGATCTCGAGCTGCGCCGCGACGCACGCCTCGCCGAGTTGGACCTGTGGCTCGCGCTCGGACACCGCCCATGAGGATCGACATGCGTACCCTGCTCTCCGTACTTCTTCTGTCCATCGCGGCTTGCGGGCACGGTGACTCCGAGCACGACCACGGCGCCGGCGCGCCACCCGCGGAGCTGCCGGGGCAGTCGGTCACCAGCTGGGGCGAGCGCACCGAGCTGTTCATGGAGTACCGGCCGCTGCTCGTCGGTCAAGAGGCCGCGTTCGCGGCCCACGTCACCGAGATGCCGTCGTTCAAGGCGGTCACCGCCGGCCGCGCCACCCTCACCCTGACGTACCCCGACGGCACCAGCACGAGCGGCACCACCGACGCGCCCACCAATCCGGGCATCTTCCGGCCCAAGCTCACGGCGCCCAAGGCGGGTCCGTGCGAGCTGGTCCTGGCCATCGAGAGCGCCCAGGTCACCGAGATCGTCGCGGCCGGGCCGTGCCAGGTCTTCGCCGACGCAGCGACCGCGCGCACCCGACTCGGCGAGGACGCCGAGCCGCCGGGCCGGATCGGCTTCCTCAAGGAGCAACAGTGGAAGACCGAGTTCGCCACCGTCGCGGTCGGCGAGCGCGATCTGCAGGACGGCGTGCGCGCCAGCGGCGAGATCCGTCCGGTTGCCGGACGCGAGGCCCAGGTCGGCGCGCCGACCGCCGGCCGGATCGCCCTCGCCGAGCCCGCGCCGATCCTCGGGATGCCGGTCAAGGCCGGCCAGATGCTCGCCACCATCGCGCCTCGCCTCGCCTCGGGCGGTGACCGCCCCACCATGGCGGCTGACGTCACCACCGGCCAGGCCGAGGTCGCGGCCGCACGCGCGGAGCTGACGCGCGCCGAGCGCCTGGTCGCCGCCCAGGCCACGGCGGCACGCGCCGTCGACGAGGCCCGGACTCGCCTCGCCATCGCCGAGGCGCGGGTCGCGGGCGCGCGCGGCCGGCTCGGTCAGTTCGACGCTGGCGCGTCGGGAGGTGGTGGCGGCCGGCGCTTCCAGCTGCGCGCGCCGATCGACGGCACCCTGGTGTCGATCGACGCCGCATCGGGCGAGAACGTCGACGAGGGCCGGGCCATCTTTGGCGTGATCGATCTCGAACGGGTCTGGCTGGTGGTGAGGGTCTTCGAGCCCGACGTGCCACGCGTCGAGGGCGCGCGCTCGGCCTGGTTCACCGTCGAGGGCTACCAGCAACCATTCACCGTCGACGAGACCAGCGCGAAGCTAGTGACGATCGGCCGCGTGATCGATCCCCGCACCCGCACGGTGCCGGTGATCTTCGAGCTCGACAACCGCGCCGGCAAGCTGCGCATCGGCAACTTCGCCAAGGTCGTCATCGCGACCGGCGCGCCACGCCGCGCGCTTGCCATCCCCGAGACCGCCATCGTCGAGGACGCCGGTAAGCCCATCGCCTACGTGATGATCGAGGGCGAGGCGTTCGAGCGCCGACCGCTGCAGCTGGGCATCCGCTCGAACGGCTGGGCCGAAGTGCTGGAGGGTGTGGCTGCCGGAGATCATGTCGTCACGCGCGGCGCCTACGAGATCAAGCTCCAGGCCGCATCAGGCTCGGTGCCGGCCCACGGGCACGTCCACTAGAAGGATCCAATGTCGATCATGGACCGCATCATCCGGTGGTCGATCACGAACCGCCTGTTCGTCGTGATCGCCTCGCTAGCCGTCGTCGCCTACGGCGCGTTCACAACCGCTCGCATGCCCGTCGACGTGTTCCCCGACCTGACGGCCCCCACCGTCACCGTCGTCACCGAGGCCCACGGCCTCGCGCCGCAAGAGGTCGAGACCCTCGTCACGTTGCCGGTCGAGTCCGCGGTCAACGGCGCCACCGGGGTCCGCCGGGTCCGCTCGGCGTCGGGCATCGGCATCTCGATCGTGTGGGTCGAGTTCGAGTGGGGTACCGACAAGTACATCGCGCGCCAGATCGTCAACGAGAAGCTCCAGCTGGTTGGCGCTCAGCTCCCCGACGACATCCCGCCGCCGACGCTGGCGCCGATCTCGTCGATCATGGGCGAGATCTTGTTCATCGCGATCGGCAGCGACCGCCACTCTCCGATGGAGGTGCGTGACGTCGCCGACTGGACGCTGCGGCGCCGCCTGCTCGCGATCCCCGGAGTGGCGCAGGTCGTGCCGATCGGTGGTGAAGTGCGGCAGTACCAGGTGCGGGTTGATCCCGATCATCTACGCGCGTTCGACGTCACCTTGGAGGACGTCACCCACGCGCTCACCGAGTCCAACAGCAATTCCACCGGAGGCTTCTTCGTCCGCGGCGGTCAGGAGGCGCTGATCCGCGGCGTCGGACGCATCACCAGCGAGCGCGATCTCGCGCAATCCGTGGTCGCCATCCGCGATGGGATCCCAGTGCTCGTCGAGCATGTGGCCGACGTCGAGCTGGGCCCGGCGATCCGCCGCGGCACCGGCTCGTCGGATGGCAAGCCCGCCGTCGTGCTGGGAATCCAGAAGCAGCCCGGCGCCAACACGCTGGACCTGACCGCGCGTATCGATCGAGAGATCGCAGCCATCCAGACGACCCTCCCGGCGGGCATGGTGATCGAGCGCGACAAGGCGCGGCAAGCCGACTTCATCGATACCGCCGTGCACAACGTGTCGACTGCGCTCCGCGACGGCGCGATCCTCGTCGCGATCATCCTGTTCCTGTTCCTGCTCCAGATTCGACCCACCTTGATCTCGCTGGCGTCGCTGCCGCTGTCGCTGCTGGTGGCGGTGATCGTGATGGACGCGCTCGACATCTCGGTCAACACGATGTCCCTCGGCGGTCTGACGATCGCGATCGGCGCCCTCGTCGACGACGCGATCATCGACGTCGAGAACGTGGTGCGGCGGTTGCGCGAGAACGCCGCCAGGCCCGAGGTCGACCGCCGCAGCGCCGACGAGGTCATCTTCGAGGCCTCACGCGAGGTCCGCGGCTCCATCGTCTTCGCGACCCTGATCGTGATGCTGGTCTTCGTGCCGCTGTTTTTCCTCTCCGGCGTGGAGGGCCGCCTGCTGATGCCGCTCGGATTGGCTTACCTGGTGGCGATCTTCGCGTCGCTGGTCGTCGCGCTCACCCTCACGCCGGCCTTGTGCGCGTACGTCCTGCCGCGGATGCGCAGCAGCGTCCATGCCGACGCGTTCCTGGTTCGCTGGCTCAAGCGCGGCTACCGGCCGCTCCTGCGCAGCGCGGTCCGTCGGCCCGCCATCGTCGTGATCGGGGCGCTCGCCATGCTGGCGGTCTCGGGCTCGGTGGTGCCGTTCCTCGGCCGCACGTTCCTGCCCGAGTTCAACGAAGGCGCGCTCACGGTCAGCGCGGTGACCCTGCCCGGCACGTCGCTCGAGGAGTCCGACCAACTCGGCCGTCGGGTCGAAGAGATCTTGCTGTCGTTCCCCGAGGTGGTGTCGACCGCGCGCCGCACCGGTCGCGCCGAGCTCGACGAGCACGCCCAAGATGTCAACGCCGCCGAGATCGACGTGCGCCTGCGCGCGACGGACCGGTCCAAGGAGGAGTTCCTCGCCGAGCTACGGCACAAGCTCACCGCCGTGCCTGGCATGGTGACCACGATCGGCGGCCCGATCGCGCACCGCATCGACCACATGCTGTCAGGCACCCGCTCGAGCATCGCGATCAAGCTGTTCGGCGACGACCTGGCCCAGCTCCGCGCCAGCGCCGAGCAGATCAAGACCGTCATGGCCAAGGTAGCGGGGGTCGTCGATCTCCAGGTTGAGCAGCAGGTCGACGTGCCCCAGCTCGCCATCGTCTTCGATCGCGAGGCCATCGCCCGCTACGGCCTGCGCAGCGGCGCGCTCGCCGAGACCATCGAGACTGCCTATGCCGGTACCAAGGTGACCAGGGTGCTGGAGAACCAGCGCACGTACGACGTGATCGTGCGCTACCGCGACGACCAGCGCGCCGACATCGAGGCGATCCGCAACACCGTGATCGACACGCCGTCGGGCGCGCGGGTCCCGCTCAAGATGCTGGCCGCCATCCGCGACGACGTCGGACCCAACCTCATCATGCGCGAGAACGTCCAGCGTCGAATCGTGGTGTCGTCGAACGTGAGCGGGCGAGACTTGCGGGGAGTGATCGACGACATTCGGCGCGGGATCGAGCGCGAGGTCGAGCTACCGGCCGGCTATTACGTCGCCTATGGCGGCCAGTTCGAGAGCGAACAGGCCGCGTCACGAACGATCACGCTGCTCGGCGCGCTGGTCGTGGTCGGGATCTTCGTCCTCTTGTTTCTGTCGTTCGGCACGGTCCGGAACGCGTTGCTCATCATGGTGAACCTGCCGCTCGCGCTGATCGGCGGCGTGCTCGCGGTGTACCTCGGCAGCGGCGTGCTCAGCATCGCGTCGCTGGTCGGCTTCATCACCCTCTTCGGCATCGCCACCCGCAATGGCATCATGATGGTCAGTCACTACGAGCACCTGCGCACCGTGGAGGGTGCCAGCCTGGACGAAGCGGTCGAACGCGGCTCGCTGGAGCGGCTGGCGCCGGTGCTCATGACCGCGCTGTGCGCAGGTCTGGCGCTGGTGCCGCTGGTGCTCGCCGGCGGCGAGCCCGGCAACGAGCTGCAGGCCCCGATGGGCGTCGTCATCCTCGGCGGTCTGCTGTCGTCGACCGCGCTCAACATGCTGGTCCTGCCCGCGCTGTACGGGTGGCTGGCCGCGCGGCAGCGCTAGAACAGCCGACCTTGGCTGTTGCCGCCAAAGGGGAAACGGGCCGGTGACGAGGGCCCGACGACCTCCTCGAGAGCGCCGCGCTGCTCGGACAACGCCTGATCAGCCGCAGGGCACGGGGGTCGCGCACACCGGCGTGGCGACCTCTTCGTTGCAGAAGTCGCTCGCGCAGTCACTGTCGCCGTCGCACTCGGCGCCGTTGGCGCGCTCGGCCTCGCAGACGTCGGTGTCGTTGCAGAACGCGCCGGTGGCACAGACGAAGGTGCAGGCCGCCCCGATGGCAGGCGGGTCCTGACAGGTCAGCGCGGTGCTGTCACAGGTCAGCGGGCTCTGGCACGCGAACAACCCGGCGAAGCCCCCGGGACACGCCTCGCCGCGGCCCGACAGCGAGACGCAGGTCGGCGCGGACGCCGAGCCGCCGCACTGATCGCCGATGTTGGCGCACCGACCGTCGGGGCACGCCTCGCCGTGCTTGGGCGTCGCCGTGCAGATGCTGGCCTCGCTGCAGAACAGGCCGTACCCGCACGACGAGCCGCTGCAGCTCTGGCCGGCGGCGATGTAGGCTTGGCAGACGTCGGCCTCGGTGCAGAACGCGCCCTCGACGCAGTCCGCGGAGGCACACGACGCACCGATCGCGGCGAGCGCGACGGTCGGGTCACAGACCCCGGCGCAGCAGGCCAGACCGCAGTCGGCGATCTCGCAGCTGGTGCTCAGGCACTCGTCGTCGTCGAAGCACTGGCCGCCGTCGACGACCGTACCGTGGAAGGTCGCCTCGCAGGCCGGCTGCGGCAGTCTGTTGTCGGCGCCAGCGCTGTCGCAGCTGCCGCTGCGCAGGCTGGCGAGGCAGGCCCCGGCCTTGTCGGCGTCGTAGGCGGTGCGACCCTCGTCGAGGCCGATGAACGCCTCGTCGAGGTTGAGCTCGATCGTGGCCTTGCACGTCGCCTCGTCCTCGAAACGGCCGCAGCGGACCAAGTTTTCGCAGACCGCGTCCTCGTAGGCGCTGGGGAAATCGTCGAGGGTGACGGCCGCGTCGTCGCCGCCACAAGCGGCGAGCGCGGAGGCGAGACCAACGGAGATAGCGATTCGGAGGCTCAGGCGATGAATCATATTTGGTACGAATACCCCGGTTCGGCCCCCACCGGGCGTGGGCAACGTCACGCCGGTGTCGAAAGCGTCCCAGCTAGAACAGGCGGCCCTGGCTGTTGCCGCCCGACGGGGCCTTGGCCGGCGCGGTGAGGCCGATGTGGGCGTAGCCGGCGGCGGTGGCGACCCGGCCGCGCGGGGTGCGGGCGATGAAGCCGACCTGCAGCAAGAAGGGCTCGACGACCTCCTCGAGGGTGCCGCGCTCCTCGGACAGCGAGGCGGCGATGGCGTCGACGCCGACCGGGCCGCCGTCGAAGCGCTCGCACACCACCGCGAGGTAGCCGCGGTCGAGGCTGTCGAGGCCGGCGTGGTCGACGGCGAGGCGGTCGAGGGCGCTCGCCGCGACGCGGGCGTCGATGACGAGGTTGCCCTCGACGGTGGCGAAGTCGCGCACCCGCCGCAGCAACCGATTGGCGATGCGTGGCGTGCCGCGCGAGCGCCGGGCGATCTCGAGCGCGCCGCCGTCGTCGACCGGCACGGCGATGAGCCGCGCGCTGCGCCGCACGATCGCGGTCATGTCGTCGAGGTCGTAGTAGCGGAGCTGCCAGTGGAAGCCGAACCGGTCGAGCAGCGGCGCCGACAGCAAGCCCATGCGGGTCGTGGCGCCCAGCAAGGTGAAGCGCGGCAGCTGGATCGTGACGGCCTTGGCGTGGGGCCCGTCGCCGATGAACAGGTCGAAGCGGAAGTCCTCCATCGCGGGATAGAGGTTCTCCTCGACGATCGGCGACAGCCGGTGGATCTCGTCGATGAACAGCGCGTCGCGCTCGCCCAGCGAGGTGAGCAGCGACGCCAGCATGCCCTTGTGATCGATGGCGGGGCCGCTGGTGACGACCAGGTTGACGCCCAGCTCGTTGGCGATGACGTTGGCGAGCGTGGTCTTGCCGAGGCCGGGCGGCCCGGCGAACAGGAAGTGATCGAGCGGCCAGCCCTCGGCCCGGGCCGCGCGCACGCTGACCCGCAGGTTCTCGATGAGATCCTTCTGGCCGATGTAGTCGTCGAAGGTGCGCGGGCGCAGCGCGGCCTGCCAGGCTCGCTCGGTGGTGCGCTCGACGGCGACCAGCTCGCCCTCGGCCTCGGCCTCGCCGCCCGGCGGCACGACCACCGGCGGCACCGCGGTCGGCGCGGGCGGACCGTCGATGTGTTTCTTGCGCGCCATCGTCGAGGCGTAGCTTACCGCGGCATGTTGCGCAGCGCGCTGCGCAGGAGGGTCTCGAGGGTGATCCCGGGACCGACCGTCAGCTCGGCGACCGCGTTGTCGGCCTCCTGCGGCTTCCAGCCCATGTTGACGAGCGCGGCGGCGACCTCGTCGAGCATGGGTTGGCGGGTCCGGCGCGCGACCGGCGCGGCGTTGGCTGCGCGCGGCCCGCCGTCGTGGTTCCAGCTCAGCACCAGGAGCTCGCACTTCTCGCGCAGCTCGACGACCAGCAGCTCGGCGGTCTTCTTGCCGACGCCCTTGATGCGGGTGAGACCACCGACGTCTTCCTTGGCGATCAGCTCGGCGATGCTGCGGGGATCGTGGCCGCCCGACAGGATGCTCATCGCCGACGACGGCCCGACGTTCTTGACCGTGATGAGATGATCGAACAGCGCGCGCTCCTCGGCGGTGAAGAAGCCGTACAGCGCGATCTTGTTCTCCTGGGCGTGGGTGAAGACCCGCAGCACGACCTCGACGCCGTCGGCCGGCAGGGCGGCCCGGGTGTAGCCCGAGCAGCCGACCTCGTAGCCGACGCCGCCGCACTCGATGACCACGTGCGCGCCGTAGCGATCGACGATCGTGCCTCGCAGCCGGCCGATCACGCGGCACCGCCGGGCGCGCGCGTCGCCGACCCGATGCGCGCGCCCTGGTGCGCGGCCTCGGCGACCCGGGCGTGGGTGATCGCGAGCGCCAGCGCGTCGGCGGCGTCGGCGCGCGGCGGCGTGCGCAGCTTCACCAGCACCGCGACCATCTGCGCGACCTGGTCTTTACCGGCGCGACCGCGCCCGGTGATCATCTTTTTCACGAGCGGCGCGGTGTACGACGCCACGGCGAGGCCGCGCAAGCCGACCACCGCGAGCGCCATGCCGCGAGCCTGAGCCAGCGCGAGGGCGCTGCGGATGTTGATGCGCGCGAAGACGTCCTCGATCGCGACCACGGTCGGGCCCAGCTCGTCGACGACCTCGCCCAGGCCCCGGGCGATCTCGCCCAAGCGTTGCTCGGCCCGATGGTGCTCGGGCGCGGTGATGACGCCGCACTCGACGTAATGCAGGCCGGTCGGCGTGCTCTCGACCAGACCGTAACCGCACACCCGGCTACCAGGATCGATCCCGAGGATGCGCAAGGCCGGGAACCTACCGCCTACATCTGACACCGTGAAGGCCGCCCGTGAAGCGGCGTTCACGCCCGCCCGGCATGCGCCCCGGGCACGCCCCGCGATCGGCCGCGACGCGACGGTGCCCGGAGTCGGCCCGACGCTTGCTTTTGCAGCCGGCATGCGCCCTTCGCTTCGCTGTGCCGCTACCGTCTTCGTGCTCGCCCTGCCGCTCGCCGCCTGCGTCCTGGCCCCGGTCGAGAAGCCGACCGCCCAGGTCCGCCAGGTCTCCCTGGGCACCGCGTCGTACACCTCGCTGCTGGGCGAGCTCGACCTCGACGTGCAGAACCCCAACGGCTTCGGGCTGCCGCTGTCGTCGATCGAGTGGCAGCTCACCATCGGCGGGGCCCGCGCGGTGACCGGCAGCGCCGAGCTGTCGCAGACCATCCCGGCCAAGGGCGCCGCGCCCATCGCGACCACGCTGCGCGTCGATCTGCGCCAGGCCGTCGACGTGGCGACCGCGCTCAGCCGCGGCGCTCGTGACTATCGTCTCGACGCCCGGCTGCACTTTGCGACCCGCTTCGGCGACCTCGCCGTCGATCTCCAGCATCAAGGCTCGCTGGCGTCGGCGGGTGGGTTGCTCGGCGCGCTCGACGACGTCCGCTGGTAGGCTCAGCGCCGTCGCTGACTACGGTGAACGGGGCCGACTGCGTGGCTTGACCGAGCCGGTCCCGACGCCGGGCGTGGGCAGCGGGTCGACGGTCGCCGCGGTGCCGGGCCGCACCGTCGTCGACGGGTTGGACTTGATGAGGTTGTCGTCGTTGCAGGCGCGGCTGGTGATGCGGACGTGCAGCTCGCCGCTGTTGTCGAGGAACGGCAGCAGCGGCGTGAGCGCGGCGTCGAGCTGGTGCATGGGATCGCGGGCCAGCTCGATCTTGCCCCGCGTCACCGCCGCGATCGCCTCCTTGCAGATCGGCGCTGCCGACAGCTCCGACAAGACCGCGTCGTTGACGATGAACGCCAGCCGGGCCTTGCGCGCCATCGTGTGGCTGCGCGTCGAGCCCATCGGCTCGATCGGGCCGCGGTTGGCGATGCTGGCCAGCACCCGCAGCGGATCGCGATCTTCGTAGAACGCGTTGCCGACCCGAGGCAGCTCGACCATCAGCAGCGAGCCCCACAGCTGGTCGCGCGCGAGCAGGCACTCGTCGAAGATCGGGTCCTTGTAGCTCTCGACGCCCTCGGGTCCGCCCCACACCGGCCGGAACTGGTTGTAGGCCTGGCGGCCGATCGGCGGATAGTCGTTGGCGTAGGTGCCGAGCTTGCTGCTGGCCGGCGCGAACTCGACGAGCACGTTGCGCCAGATCGGCGCGAAGTTGGCGAGCTCGTCGCCGGCGACGTTGACCCGGCCCGCCGGCTCGATGCAGACCGTCGCCCCGGCCTCGTACTCCTCGCGGCTGAGCTGCCAACCGCTGGTCGCGAGCACGGTCAGCTCGTCCGTCGACGGGAAGCCGATCGTCAGCCCGCCACCGCCGCCGGGCTTGCTGGGCGGAGACACGTTGATGGTGAGCGGCGCCGACCCGCGCAGCGCGAGCGCGACGATCGCGCCGGCCAGCGCCACGCCCAGCACCACCGCAGCGAAGCGGGCCCGGCGGGCTGATTTTCGCAGGTCTGCCAGGTCGTCGCGGATCGGGCTCACCGCCGGCGGCGCGTCGCGCCAGGCCGCCAGGTTGCTGATCGCGATCGCGTCGGCGGTGCCGGCGCCGCGCAGGCCCAGCACGCCGATCACCATGCCGGTGTGGGCGTCGACGACCGGCCCACCCGAGAAGCCGTCGGTGACCTGATCGCCCTCGATCGCGAGCAGCCAGCCGGGGTGCTTCTTCACGACCTTGAGCGGGTCGTAGGTGAGCTGGGTGGTCTCGCGGATCTTGGCGGGCCGCGCGGTGGCGCGCCGGCCGCGATCGACCCGCGTGAAGCCGATCGCGAAGACCTCGTCACCGACCGCGGCGCCGCGGGTGAGGGTCTGGGCCTCCTCGGTGAGCCCCTCGGCGGCCAGCACCGCGAGGTCGATGCCGTCGGCGGTGCCGTCCCACAAGACCTTGGCAGGACGACCGTTGGCCTCGAGGCCGGTGCCGCCCAGATCGCTCACGACGTGGGCGCAGGTGACGACGTGGGACACCACGCCGGCGCGGCGCGCGACGAAGCCCGAGCCGTGGGACCTGCCGTCGGGCCCCGTGATGAGGACGACGTTGCGCGTCCAGTCGTCCGCGCCCGGCTCGGTCACGACGCCGACGGGTCTCCCTTGGCGGCCCGCAGCTTGATCGTGATCTCGAGGTTGGCGCTGCCCTTGGACTTGACCAGGATGATGCCGCCTTCGGCCTCGAAGGACAGCCCGAGCTTGATCTCGGCCTCGGCCAACTCGACGTTCGTCGACAGCACCCGGTAGGTGTTGATGAACGGCTGCGCGATCGTGGTGAGCACGTCCTGGACGCGCGCGTACGACGTCTCGATCTTCTTGGCCTGATCGCTCGAGGAGACCCGCGTCGCCTCCAGCTCGTTCAGCTCGATCTCGACCAGCACTCCGTCCTGCGTGATCCCGATGCCATTCGCCATGAGGCCTCCAGGCGGCCATCGTGCGCCAGCGCCGCGCCGTCGGCAACTCGACGCGGCAATGTGTCGTATCGTTCCCCCGCATGAAGCCCTCCCCTCGCCTCGCTGCGCTCCTGCTGTCCGGTGGTCTGGTCGCGTGCACCGCGACCGCGGGCCCGCCGCCGCCGAACTACGGCCCGGCCCCGCGCCAGCCGGTCGTGGTCCAGCCGGCCCCGGCGCCCCCGCCGCCGCCGCCCCCGCCGCCGGTCGAGCCCGCGCCGCCGGTCGTGGTCGCGCCGCCCGCGCCGCCGATGCCGCCGCCGCCTCCCGACAACGACACGCTGAGCGACCGCAAGTTCGATCGCTCGAGCGACTGGGACAAGCTCGGCGAGCGCTGGGTCGACGGCAAGCTCGACGGCGACGTCATCAAGGTCGGCAAGAAGAAAAAGAACCGGTTCCGGGCCATCGCGGTGCTGGTCGAGCACGCGCCCGTCCAGATGTACGACATCGTCATCACGTTCGGCGACAACTCGACGTGGTCGCCGACGACGCGCCTCATCTTCGGCCAGGACTCGACCAGCCGCGTGATCGACCTGCCCGGTGCGGCCCGGGCGATCAAGAAGGTCGAGTTCCGCTACGGCAACCTGCCCGGCGGCGGCAAGGCCCAGGTCGAGCTGTGGGGCCTCGACGCGCGCCACGACGACCGCGATCACCGTGACGGTGGCCGCAAGGGCCATCGCTGAGCCCGATCCTCGACGGGAATTTGCCGGCTGGGATCGACGTTGTTACGGTCCCACCATGAGCTTCCCCGCGTTCGTCGTCAGCGCCGTCATCCTGGTCGGTGCGTGCTCGAGTGACGACGCACAGCGCCATCGCCCCACCGCGCCGGTCACCACCGACGAGCCGACCGCGGAGCTCGCGATCGCGCCCGAGCCGCCCGGCCCGGTGGCCCCGCCGACCGCCGCGCTCACCGAGGACATGGGCACGCCCTACTTTGCGGGCACGCTGGCGGCCGATCAGTTCGCGCGCCAAGACTATCGCGCCGCCGCCGCGAGCTTCTCGGCGATCGCGCTGGGTGCCGCCGATCCGTCGACGCGGGGCCGCGCGTTCCTCCTGGGCGGGCTCGCGCTGGCCGAGCAGCAGCGCTGGCAGGCCGCCGCCGAGGCCTTCGCCGCGGCCCACGCCAGCTTGCCGATCCTCGGCGACTTCCTGTCGTACCAGGAGGCCCGCGCCCGGTTCTTTGCGCATGACGCCACCGCCGCGCTGGCGCTGGCCCGCGCGGTCCCACCCGACGCCGTGGGCGCCGCCGACGCCGAGCTCCTGGTCGGCGATCTGCTGCGCGGCACTGGTGATAGCGCCGCGGTCGCCGCCCACTACCGCGACTACCTGACGCGCCGGCCCGCCGGCATCCGCAGGTCCGAGGCCGGCTTCCGCCTGGCCGAGGCGCTCGAGGCCAGCGCCGACCCCGCCGGTGACGCGCCGGCGCTCTACCGGGTGATCACCGTCGAGGATCCGCTGTCGTCATGGGCGAGCAAGAGCCAAGCCCGCCTCGACGCCATCGCCAAGATCACCGGCGTGCCGGCCGCCGCGCTCACCGGCGCCGAGCTGGTGACGCGCGGCAAGGCGTACTTCGAGGCCATGCGCAACCCGGAGTCGGAGGCCGACTTCGCCGCCGCGCTCGCCCAGCCCGACCTCGCCGCCGCAGAGCGCTGCGTCGCCGCGTATCACCGCGCGCAGAGCCTGTTCAAGGCCCGCGATCGCAAGGGCGCCGCGCCCCGCTTCGACGAGGCGATGACCGCGTGTACCGGCGTCACGTCCGACCTGCTGGTGCGCGCCGCCTATCAGGCCGGCCGCTCGTACGCCTTCAACGGCGATCACAAGACCGCGATCGCGCGCTACCAGGCGGCCGAGGCCGCCGATCCCACCAACAGCTACGCCGACGACGCCCAGCTCCGCACCGCCGAGGAATACGCCGATCTCGGCGACGACGCCCAGGTCACGACCGCCCTCGAGGACCTGCCCCGGCGCTTCCCGGCCGGCGACATGCGGGCCGAGGCGCTGTGGCGGCTGGGCTGGCGCGCCTTCCGCAAGGGCGACGACGGCAAGGCCATCGGGTACTGGCAACAGCAGATCGCCGCGGTGCCCATCGACGACAACTACTGGGCCGAGGGCCAGCCGCAGTACTGGATCGGCCGGGCCGAGGCTCGCCGCGGCAACCCCAAGGCCGCGCTGGCCTCGTGGGAGAGCGCGGTGCGGCTCTACCCGGTCACCTACTACGCGATGCTCGCGCTCAACCGCCTCCGCGAGACCGACGCCGCGCGCTTCGCCGCGCTCGAGCACGAGCTCAGCACCGACCCCGCCGGCTTCGATCCCGGGGCCCCGGCCTTCCAGTTCGCGCCGCGCCCCGAGTACGCGACGCCGGCCTTCGCCCGCGCGGTCGAGCTCATCGGGCTCGGGCTGGGCGAGCAGGCCGAGGCCGAGCTGCGCTCGATCGGCCTGACCCCGCCCACCGACAAGAAGCGCGTCGACGATCCCGATCGCATCGAGAAGCTGTGGGCGATGTCGTGGCTCTACGATCGCGCGGGTCGTTACGGCTCGTCACACTGGCCGACCCGCTGGCACCTCCTCGACTACAAGCGGCGCTGGCCGGTCGGCGACAACCGCGCGCGCTGGCTCATCGCGTATCCGCCGGCGTTTTACGACCTGCTCAAGACCAACGCCGACAAGAACGGCGCGCCGGTCGCGATGCAGCAGGGCATCGTCCGCGAGGAGAGCGCGTTCGATCCCCGCCTGGAGTCGTACGCCAACGCGATCGGCCTGACCCAGATGATCATCCCGACCGCGACCCGCTTCGCCAAGGGCACCGGCATCGCGCCGACCCGCGAGAACCTGCGCGACCCCGACAAGAACGTGACCGTCGGCGCCCGCTTCCTGGGCTATCTAGTCACCCACTGGCACGGCTTCCTCCACCTGGTGCCGCCGTCGTACAACGCGGGCGAAGGTGGCGTGAAGCGGATGCTGCGCGCGCGCGGCACCTGGCCCGCCGACGAGTTCATCGAGGGCATCGTCGACGACCAAGCCCGCAACTACTCCAAGCGCGTGCTGTCGTCATTCTTCGTCTACACCTGGCTCGCGGGCGGCGGCGTGCCGGCGATGCCCAACGCCATCCCGGCCGACCTGCTCCCCAAGCCTTGACCCCGTCGACGCGCCGTCGGATGCTCGCTGGACCTTCGTGAAGGTCTACCTGATCCGCCACGCCGAGGCCGTGTCCGAAGAGGTCGCCGGCGCCGATCGCGATCGCTGGCTGTCGGCGCGTGGCCGTGATGAGGCCCGCGGGCTGGCTCGACTGCTGCGCGGTCACCACATCGCCTTCGACGCCATCGTCGCGTCACCGCTGCCGCGGGCGCAGCAGACCGCCGAGCTGCTGGCCGCCGGCTTGGGCTTCGACGGTACCGTCGACGTCGAGCCCGCCCTCGCGCCCGGCGTTCATCCCCGCCACGTCCTCGACGGTCTGGCTGCGCGCGGCGACGCCGTCGCGGTCATCGGCCACGAGCCCACGATCAGCGCCCTGGCCGCGCTGCTGTCGAACCAGGCCAGCGTCGCCGGCTTCCGCACCGCGCAGTGCTCGGGCTTCGATGACGGCGTGGCCACGTTCACCGCCCGCGCCGATCTGATGCAGCTCGTCGGCGAGGCGCGATGACGACGGGCCTCGATCCCGCGCGCCGCCCGGCGTGGGCGCGCTTCTTGTCGGACAGCGAGTGGCACGAGCTCGCGGTCGCGCTGGCCGACGAGCTGGCCCGGCGCGCCACGCCCTATCGCGTCGAGGACAACGTGCTGTGGGCGCGCTGGGGCGGCGAGGAGGACGAGGCCCTGGGGCTGGTCAACCTCGCGCAGCTGTGTCACGCGGCGCCGGCCGACACCTACTCGGCGGTGGTGGCCTCGCACTTCGACGCGCTGGTCGCCGGGCGCGGCGATCGGGTCGAGGCCGGCCGCCTCGGGAGCGACCTGACCGCGGCCCGGCCCTACCTGCGGCTGCGGGTCTATCCGCGCGACACGTTCACCGAGGGCGCCGAACAGTTCGTGCTGCGCGAGCTCGCCGACGATCTCACCGGCGTCCTCTGCTACGACCTGCCCTCGAACGTCGTCACCGTCACCAGCGACTCGCTGCCGCGCTGGGGGGTGTCGCCCGACGAGCTCTACTACCAGGCGCTGGCCAACCAGCGCCGCACCGAGCGCGGGCCCATCGAGGACATCGACGTCGGCGGCGCCACGATCCGCGCGATGACCGGCGAGAGCTTCTTCGTGGCGTCGAACCTGCTCTTGCTCGGCGACTTCGTCGGCAACGAGCCGCCGCTCGGCATCCTGGCCGCGGTGCCCAACCGCCACACCCTGGTCTGGCATGCCATCGTCGACCCCAGCGCGCTGCGCGCCATCGACGCGATGGTGGTGATGGCGGCCAACCTGTTCACCGAGGGGCCGGGCGCGATCTCGCCCAACCTCTACTGGTGGCGCGACGGCCAGCTCCGCACGCTCCCCACCCGCGAGACCGAGGAGCACTACGAGTTCGTGCCGCCCGACGACTTCGTCGAGGAGGTGCTCGAAGTGCTGGCCCAACGCGCCGAGCTGAACTGACGGCTCGGTCAGGGCGCTGGGAGCTCGTACAGCTCGCCGAGCCAGATCTCGGCCCGGTACACGACGCGACCGTCCTCGAGCACGGCCGGTGCGCCGATGGTCTGGCCGGCCGGCGCCTGGTGGATCGAGCGCGCGGTGCCGGTGGCGCGATCGATCGCGAACAGCTCGCTGCCGCTGACGCCGCCCATGACCAGGAGCGCACCGTCGGGACCGACGGTCGCGGCGGCCACGGTGCCGTCGGCGACGCCGATCTTCAGCGGGATCGGCTGTCCGGTTTTCGGACGCTCGGGATCGAGCAGCGCGACGTGGCCGCCCTTGATCGCGACGATCGCCCCGTCCCCAGCGGTGCCCTGCACGGCCCAGCCGGCCGCGAGCAGGCGGGGCGGCGCGCCCGGGCTGGTCACCACCATCGCCGCGGGGGCACCACCGGCCCCGAGCCGCGTGAAGGCCAGGCCGCCACCGCGGGTCCAGGTCGGCCCGCGATCGCCGGCGCCGTCGGTCCAACGCTCGGTGGGGCCGCCGTCGAGGTCGATGACCCGCAGCCCGCCGCCGGTGCCGCTCTGCGCGTACGCGATCCGGCGGCCGGCGAAGGCGGGCGCGCCCAGCTCGCCAGGGTCGGTCACCAGCGCGCGGGCCGGCCCGTCCTCCGACTTCACCATCAGCCGCGTGCCGCCAGCGGGCGCGCGGGCCACGTAGGCCAAGAGCCCGGCCGGGCCGCCGCGCGGGCTCCGGGCTAGGCCGTCGTCGACGAGCACCTCGGGCCGGCCTTGGCCGTCGGCCGCGATCGCGACGATCGAGCCGTAGCTGTGGCAGTCGGAGAACACCAGCCGCGCGCCGTTGGGGGAGCGCGCCAGGCCGCCGGGAGCCTGCACGCCGGGCGCGATGACGGTGTCGGCGCCGCCGTCGAGCACGAGCTTGCGGATCCCGGCCCGCGCCGCGTAGAGCAAGGCCCGGCCGTCGTCGACGAAGATCGGGTAGCCGACCTGCAGATCGATCGTCGGCAGGCAGCGCACCCCGCCGGTCGCCAGCTCGACCAAGCACGCCGTCGGCGGGCTCTCGCGATCGCTGGCGATCACCGCGAGCCGGCCCGGCGTCGCGACCAGGAGCTCGGGCGAGCGACCGTCGGGCAAGGTCGCGACGGTGGTGACCGTGCCGTCGGCGGCGCGCTTGCGGACCTCGCCGACCGCGTCGTCGGTGAGGTAGTACAGATCGGCGCCCAGCGCGGCCACCGCGTAGCCGACCGCGACCTCGCGATCGGTGGCGGCGGCTCGGCTCCACGCCACGATGCGGTTGCGACCGTCGTCGCCGTCGCGGACGTACAAGACCTCGCCGGGATGGCGCCCGATCGCGGGCCGCCAGTCCCAGCCCGGCGTGCGGGTGATCCGGGTCGGCGTGCGATCGACCAACGTGTACACGTCGACGTCGTCGCCGGTCATGAGCGTGAACGCGATCGTCGACGCGTCGATGAACACCGGCCCGGTCGCGCACGCGCCCAGCTGGGTGAGCGCGCGCGGCGTCACGGCCGCCGGCGCGGTCGGCGGGCCTGCCGCGACCGCCAGCGTCGGCGTCGGCCGCTTCATCGCGACGCGATCGGCGCCGCGGCGAGTCCACAGCGCCGCGGCGCTGCCGCCGCCGAGCACCACCACGACCGCCGCGGCCGCCAGCCGACGCCGCCGACGCTCGCCCGGCCCGGCCGGGCCCGGCGCCTCGATGCGCTCGAGCTCGGCGAGCAGCGCCACCGCGTCGGCTGGCCGCGCGGCCGGATCGCGCCGCACGCAGCGATCGATCAGCGCGACCAGCGCTGGGCTCGGCGCGCCGGCCGCGCTGGCCAGCGACGGCACGTCGCGATCGCAGGCCCGGGCCGGCAGCGCCTCGAGCGCCACGCCCTCGAACGGGTGGCGATCGGCGAACAGCTCCCACAGCACCAAGCCCAGCGAGTAGACGTCCGAGCGCGCGGTCATCGCCTCGCCACGCCACGCCTCGGGGCTCATGTAGCGCGGCGTGCCCATCCGGCTGCCGACGCGGGTGAGCCCGTCGCTGTCGCCGGTCGCCGCGTCGGCGACGCCGTCGAAGGTGAGCGTGGTCGCGGGCGGGTCGCTCGAGGCGGGGGTCGCCGCGGCGTCGGCCGGGCTCCGGCCCGGAGTCGCCAGGGTCTGAGCCTCGGCCAGGGTCGTCGCCGGCACCGCGATCGCCGGCAGCCCCTCGTCGGCCGCGCCGTCGACGTCGCGCAGCTTGGCGAGCCCGAAGTCGAGCAGCTTCACCGTGCCGTCGAGGGCCAGCATCGCGTTGCCGGGCTTGAGGTCGCGATGCAAGATGCCCTCGCGGTGGGCCGCCGCCAGGCCGCGCACCAGGCCCAGCGCGATCGCGTGCGCTTGGTGGGGCGCGGTCGGACGCGGCCGCTGATCGAGCGACGTGCCCTCGACGTACTCGTAGACGATGAAGGGCTGCCCGCCGTGCTCGCCGATGCGGTGCACGGTCACGACGTTGGGATGGGCGAGGCGACCCAGCGCGCGGGCCTCGATGCGGAAGCGCGCCACCGCCTCGAGCTGGTGGCCGGCGCGGTCGATCATCTTGATCGCGACCAGGCGATCGAGCTGGCGATCGCGGGCGAGAAAGACCGCGCCCATCCCGCCACGCCCCAGCGTGCGGACGATCTTGTACTCGTCGATCTCGATCGGGGCCGGCGCCACGCGTTACCGCAACGCCTTGGCGTCCGCGACGAGCTTGGCGCGCTCGCGATCGGTGGCGCCAAAGCCGCGCGCCGCCCGCTCGTCGAGCTTGGCGGCCTGGCCCGCCAGCTCCTTGGCTCGCGCCAGGTTGCCCCGCCGGGCTTCGACCTGGGCCAGGCGCAGCGGGTAGTCGGGATACCGCGCCGGCTGGCCGATCGCCGCGAGCTGGATCGCGGCGGTCTCGACATCGCCGGCCGCCAGCGCCGCGTGGGCGCACACGTACGCCAGCTGATCGGCGGCGTCGGGGCCGGTGGCGACCACCGAGGTCGCCCGGGCGCAGGCATCCTTGGGCAGCAGCGGCTTGCTGCCGAGCGCCGCCGCGAACCCGGTCAGCACCAGCACGCCGCGATCGTCGTTGGCGGCCAGGCCGGCGACCAGCGCCTCGTCGGCGCGCTCGATGATGACGCCGCCGGCCACCAGCTTCACCGGCGCCCAGCGCTCGAGCTGCGCCGCGGCCAGGAACCACGCGCCGTGTTGACACGGCCTCGGCATCTGGCCCCAGGCCTCGATGGCCTTGGCGCGCGGCCCGCTGGGATCCTGCGCGCCGTGCATGCGGCCGATGAGCCCACGCAGCCCCGCCAGCGGCGCCGCGCAGTCGGCCGGCAGCGCGGCCGCGACCGCCGCGTCGACGACCGCGGGCGCGGCATCGACCGCCACGGCGACCGCGCCGGCATCGATCGCCGGCGCCACCGGCGCCGCTTCGCGCGGGCCGGTCTCGTTCTTGCCCTTGCTACACCCGGCGGCCCAGCCGAGCCCGAGCGCGACGATCACGGTGGTGCGCATCGCGCGCGAGCTTAGGGCCCGCGAGTGGACAAGTCGATCGATGATCGCGGTCGAGGCGCCCGGAGGGCAAGGCGACGGTGAGGACCGCAGGGGAGCATCCTCGACGGATGTGACCCGAGGACCGGAACCGGCAACGCAGCCAGCCGGGATGGATCGGCCGCGAGAACGGTCGACTTGTTCATTCGCGGGCCCTTACTGCTTGTTGGTCGCGCCGAGGTCGAGACCGTCGGTGTACTTCTTGATCACCAAGGTCACGCCCTGCTGCAGGTAGCCCTGGCCCATCAGGCGATCGCGATCGGCCGGGTGGACGTGCAAGCAGCCGTGGCTGTGGGTCAGCTCGAGCTTCTGACCCAGCTCCTGGGCCTCCTCGGTATCGGGCGAGGTGTGGACGTACAGGCCGGGGCTGCCCTGGACCTGGAAGGCAGTCTCGCCAAAATCATTCAGGCGCCACTCCTTCATCAAGCCGCTGCCGTCCTGGAAATCGTCGGGCGAGAACGGATAGCGCAGCTTGCACTTGCTGCCGGTGGCGTAAGCCCACTGCGCGCCCGGGTTCTTGAACTCGATGTCGCCGGTCTCGTCCTGGCGGATCTCGGCGCCCCAGGCGATCTGGCTGTACTGCCAGGCCGAGGTCACGTGGGACTTGCCCTTGCCCAGCTGGTAGCTACCGGCCTGCGACGGATCGGCCGAGTGCGTGCCGTCCTTCAGGTGGACCGGCGGGCCGCCGCGGGCGTCGATGCGGTCGACGATGTTGCCGCCGATCTCGACGTAGATCGTGCCGTGACCGGGCGGCTTGTTCTGCGAGACGGTGCGGAACTGGTTGTAGTCCGGGTTGCCGGCGTTGTCGGCGTCGGCCTGGGCCTTGGCGTGGCCCCAAGCCTTCAGGTCCTCGAACTCGCCCGGGTAGAACACCAGGCGAACCTGGCCGGCCTTCACGTCGAGCTCGTCGAGTTGCAGCCCGCGGCGCAGCAACGTCGCCGAGGTGCCCTTGCCGAGCTTGCCGTCGAGGTCGGGCCCGACCGCGCCCTCCTCGTGCTGGATCTTGGCGACCGCGAGCGCGTCGGCCTTGCCGAACTCGCCGCCCTCGCCACCGCCCCGCAAGAACGCGGTGATCTGGGCGCGATGGGGGTTTTTCCAGTGCGCGTTGTTGAACGCGACCGCGCTGGCGAGCTGCTTGTCGTCCAGGAGCGCGGCCCCGGCCGCGTCGTGGCTGGCCTCGGGCGCGGCCTCGCTGGCCTCGGCCTCGCGCTTCATCCGCAGCGCGCCGCCGACCGGCGCCACGCTCATCGCGCCGGGCCGCACGTCGACGCCGACGAAGCTGCCACGTTCGGCGCGCTGGGCTTGGGCCTCGTCCTCGGCGACCGAGCCGGCGCCGCGGGTGCCCTGCTGCATGACGTGGGTCAGCTCGTGGGCGACGGTCTCGCGGGTCGGCGCAGCGTCGCGGAAGCCGACGTCGCCGCCGTAGGTGAAGGCCTCGGCGCCCAGGGCCTTGGACGCGGCCGCGGCCTCGGGGCCGGTGTGGGCGCGCACGCCGTCGAGGGGCTGCCCGAACTGGGCCTCCATCTCGGCGCGATACGGCACCTCGGCGCTGGCGCCGGTCAGCCCATCTTTGGCGACCGCCTCCGACGTGGCGGTGGTCTCGTCGACCTCGCCCGCCTTGGCGGCCACGGCGCGCGACAGCCGGACCGCGGCGGCACGGTCGGCGGTCTCGGTCAGCGCGGGCTCGAGCTCGAGCTCGGGAACATCGGCGTCACGGCGAAGGGCAGATCGGGGCTCGCGCATCGCCTCGTTATACGAGCGCCGACGCGCCGAGCTTCCGCCCGAAAAACCCGCCCCGCGCCGGGGCCGCGATCGACTACTTCTTGATGCGCCCGAACAGGCCGCGCTTGCCGGTTTTGACGTCTTCGCCGAGCTCGGCCGACAGCTCGCGCAGCAGCTCGGTCTGCCGCGAGGTGAGCTTCTTGGGGATCTCGACCTTCCAGCGCACGACCTGATCGCCACGACCCGACTTGCCGATGCGGGGGATGCCGGCGCCGCGCCGCACCACGTGGTCGCCGGGCTGGGTGCCGGCCTTGACCTCGATCATCGCGGTGCCGTCGCAGTTGTCGTCGAGGGTGTGGATCTCGACCTCGCCGCCCAGCGCCGCCTTGACGAAGCTGATCGGCATGTCGGTCAGGATGTCCTCTCCGTCGCGCTGGAAGCGCTCGTCCCCGACGACGTGCAGGACCACGTACAGATGCCCGGCGGCGCCGCCCGCGCCGGGCGCGACCTCGCCCTTGCCAGCCAGCCGCAAGGTCTGGCCGTCGTCGACGCCGGACGGCACGGTGACCGATAGCACCGTGGTCTCGGCCTGCACGCGCCGACCGTTGCACTCGGGACACGGCTCCTTGACGGTGCGGCCCTCGCCCCGGCAGCGTGGGCACACGCTTTGGACCATGAAGAAGCCCTGGCTGTGCACGACCTGGCCCCGGCCGTTGCAGCCCGAGCAGGTCTCGGGCTGGGTGCCCGGCTTGGCGCCCGAGCCCTTGCAGGTATCGCAGGGGACGTCCTTTTCGACCTTGACGTCCTTGGTGACGCCCCACACCGCCTCGGGAAAGCTGAGCTGGAGATCGACGCGCACGTCGGCACCCCGCGCTTGCCGCCGGCCCTGCCCGCCCTGGCGACCGCCGAAGAAGTCGCCGAACATGTCGCCGAACGCGGAGAAGATGTCGTCGACCGAGCTGAACCCGCCAGCGCCCGGCCCGCCGCCACCGCGGAGACCTTCTTCGCCGAAGCGGTCGTAGCGCGCGCGCTGCTCGTCGTTGGAGAGCACCTGATACGCGTTGGCGGCCTCCTTGAACTTCTCCTCGGCGGCCTTGTCGCCGGGGTTCACGTCCGGGTGATGCTGCTTGGCGAGGCGGTGATAGGCCTTCTTGAGGTCGGAGCCGCTGACGTCACGACTGACGCCCAGGATTTCGTAAAGATCGCGCATGCGGGGTGCCGACTCCTCCGGCGGGAAATCCGGCCCTAGGTAATGCGGTGGGCTCGGCCTGTCAAGGTATGGTCGCGCGGTGAACGGTGCCGACTTCGCCCGCCAAGTGGCCGAAGGTGCGCCCGATCCCGCCGATGCCGCACGACGCGCCGAGCGCCTCGCGGGCGGTCCCGACGCGGTCCTCGACGACTGGAGCGCCGACGCCCTCGACCTGGCGGCGCTGGCGTGTCGGCGGGCGCCTTACCTCGCGACCCTGCTGACGCGCGATCCCTCGCGGGTGCACCGGGTCGCCGCCGACCCCTACCTGCGGCGCGAGAAGCCCGCGGCATCGCTGGCCGCCGAGGTGAGCCGGGCCGCGCTGGGCGCTGCGGACGCTGGCGAGCTGGCGGCCGCGCTGCGCCGGATCCGCGCCGACGAGCTGGTCCGCCTGGGCGCACGCGAGCTGGCGCTGGGCCTCGACACCGAGGTCGGCCGCGAGCTGGCCCACCTCGCCGACGCCTGCTTCGACGCCGCGATCGACTTCCACGACGCCCGGCTGCGCCTGCGCTACGGCGCGCCCCGCTACCTCGACGACGACGGCGTGGCTCACGACGCCCGCATGTGCGTCATGGCGATGGGCAAGCACGGCGGGCTCGAGCTCAACTTCGCCTCCGACGTCGACGTGATCTATCTGTACTCGTCCGACGCTGGCGAGGCCGGCCCGATCTCGCTGCACGAGTACTTCGCCAAGCTGGCGACCGCGGTCACCGCGGCCTTGTCCGACGTCACCGCCGACGACGTGGTGTTCCGCGTCGATCTGCGGCTGCGGCCCGAGGGCTCGCGGGGCACGATCGCCAACTCGCTGGCCCAGATCGAGCGCTACTACGAGACCTTCGGCCGGCCCTGGGAACGCCAGGCCTGGATCAAGGCCCGCCCCTGCGCGGGCGACCGCGGGCTCGGCGACGAGGCGCTGGCGATCCTCGCCGGATTCATTCATCCGCGCCACACCTCGCCCTCGATCATCGACGACGTGACCGCGCTCAACCGCCGCATCAAGGCCGAGCTGGTGCGCGGGCGCGGCGCCGGCTTCGACGTGAAAAACGGCATCGGCGGCATCCGCGAGGTCGAGTTCTTCGTGCAGGCGCTGCAGCTCATCCACGCCGGCCGAGCTCCGCACCTGCGCGCCCGCGCGACCCTGCCCGCCCTCGACGCGCTGCTGTTCGCGGGCCTGGTCACCGACGACGAGCACCTGCTGCTCCACCGCGGCTATCGCTGGCTGCGCGCGGTCGAGCACCTCTTGCAGCTCGAGGGCGGCCTGCAGACCCAGCAGGTCCCCGTGGACGATGGCGCGCGCACCGTGCTGGCCCGTCGCCTCGGCCTGGCGACCCTCGACGAGCTCGACCGCACGATGGCGCACCACACCGCGGGCGTGGCCGCGCTGTTCGCGACCCTCGACGAGCCGGGCGGCGACGACGACGCCGCCACCGTCGCGCTGGCCCGTGGCGAGCTCACCGACGTCGAGGCCGACGCCGCGCTGGTCCGCCTCGGGTTTCGCGATCCGGCGGCGGCGGCCCGCGAGCTCGAGCGCGCGCGGCGGCATTCGTGGTCGCCCTGGTCGCCCAACGCGAGCGGCGCGACCGCGCGCATCGGCGGGCCGCTGCTCACCGAGATCGCCGCCTCGGCCGACGCCGATGCCGCGCTCCGCCACGTCGGCGATCTGATCGGCAAGCGCAGCGCGGCCTGGTCGGTGTGGCAGCTCCTCGACGAAAAACGTCCGCTCCTGCGCCTGCTCGCCTCGATCTTGGGCGCCAGCGAGTACCTGGCGCGCAGCCTGATCGACCGGCCCGAGCTCATCGATCTGCTGGTCGGCTTCACCCCCACGGCTGACCGCGACAGCCTCGAGCGCGACCTCGACCGCCGGGTCGCGATCGCCCACGCCGCCGACGCCGGCGACGAGGAGCTGGCCTGGAGCGCGCTCGCCGAGTTCAAAAACGCGCAGGTGCTGCGCATCGGCCTGGCCGACTTTGCGGGTCAGCTCGCGCCGCTCGCGGTGTGCCGTGAGCTCACCCAGGTCGCCGAGGTCTGCCTCGATCGCGCGGTCACGCGGGTGTCGGCGGGCGTGCGCGCGCGGCACGGGATCGCGCGCACCGCCACCGGCGCGGCCGCGCGCCTCGCGGTGCTCGGGCTCGGCAAGCTCGGCGGCGGGGAGCTCGGCTACGCCGCCGACCTCGACGTGGTCTTCGTCTACGACGACGACGGCGAGTCCGACGGGGCCCGCCCGCTGCCCACCGTCGAGTACATGACGCGCGTCGCGCAGCGCCTGGTCGGTGGGCTCCACGCCGCGACGTCGCGCGGGCGGCTGTACGAGCTCGACACCCGCTTACGTCCGTCGGGTGGCAGCGGCTTGTTGGTGTCGTCGCTGGCTGGATGGCGGCGCTACCACGCGACCGAGGCCCGGCTGTGGGAGCGCCAGGCCCTCATCAAGCTGCGGCCCATCGCCGGCGACGCCGCGCTCGGCCGCGAGGTCGCCGACGAGGTCGCGTCGTGGCTGTGGAGCGCGCCACCGGCGTCGCGGGTCCAGATCGCCGACGCGATCGCGACGATGCGCGACCGCATGGAGCGCGAGCTGGGCAGCGCGACCGACCTCAAGGTCGGCAAGGGCGGGATCATCGACGTCGAGTTCGCGGCGCAGTATCTCCAGCTCGCTCACGGCCACGCCCACCCGTCGCTGCGGGTGCCGACCACCCGGGGCGCGCTGCGGGCCGCCGCCGCGCTCGGCCTCGCCGACGCCGACTCGCTCGAGATCCTCGACGAGGGCTACGCGCTGTGGCGCCTCATCGAGCACCGTTTGCGCGTCGTCCACGATCGCCCGGTGCATCACCTGCCCACCGATCCCGACGAGCTGGCCCGGCTCGCTCGTCGCTGCGGCTTCCCGGACAGCGCCGCCCTGCAAGCGCGGGTCGCCGCCGCGCAGCGCGAGGTGCGCGCCGCCTTCGAGCGCGTGCTCGCGACTGCGTCGACGACTTCGCGCGTGTAAGCGAGTGCGCATGACGCGGCGCGCCGACGCTGTCGGCACGATCCTCGACGGATCTGTACCGGCGCGCGCCTTGATCCATCGCGCATCGGTTGGTAAGCAGCACAGATGGGCATCAAGAAGGTCGAAGCGATCTGGGTCGACGGCGTCATCGTTCCTTGGGACGACGCTTCCGACCACATGCTCGCGCACACCCTGCACTACGGCGTGGGCGCCTTCGAGGGCATCCGGGCCTACCAGCGCGCCGATGGTCGCACCGCGATCTTCCGCCTGCGCGAGCACATCGACCGGCTCTTCGACTCGGCGCTGATCTGCACGATGGACATCCCGTTCACCCGCGAGCAGGTCACGGCGGGCTGCCTCGAGATCGTCCGCGTCAACAAGCTGCCGGCCTGCTACCTGCGTCCGCTCGTGTACCTCGGCTCGGGGGCGCTGGGCCTGGGCTCCCTCGAGCCGCCGGTCCGCACCATGATCGCCGCCTTCGAGTGGGGCTCGTACCTCGGTGACGAGGGCCTCAAGAAGGGCATCAAGTGCTTGGTCAGCGGCTTCACGCGGGCCAACGGCAACGCCGTGATGAACAAGGGCAAGATCTGCGGCCAGTACGTCACGTCGGTGCTCGCCAAGCGCATGGCGCTCAAGAGCGGCTTCGACGAGGCGCTCATGCTCGATCCCCAGGGCTATGTGGCCGAGGGCACCGGGGAGAACATCTTCGTCGTGAAGCACGGCGTCGTGCGCACGCCGCCGACCTCGGCCGCGATCCTCGCCGGCATCACCCGCGCCACCGCGATCCAGCTCATGCGCGAGCGCGGCATCGAAGTGGTCGAGCAGACCATCGCGCGCGACGAGCTCTACACCGCCGACGAGGTGTTCCTCACCGGCACCGCCGCCGAGGTGACCCCGGTCCGCGAGATCGATCACCGCCGCGTCGGTCGCGGCGAATGGCCGATCACCCGCACCGTCCAGGACGCCTACTTCCAGGCGGTCCGCGGCTCGGACGACCAGCACCCCGAGTGGTTGTCGTACGTCTAGCGTTTTTTCGGGACCCGGTGCGTCGCGCGCGAGCGCCGGGGTTTTGATCGGGCGGGTCGCGGGGATGACGGCCGGGAGATCGGGTCGCGGGGCGCGACGGCTTACGGCGTGAACGCGGTGCCGACGCTGCCCGGCTCGGCCAGCTCGCGCAGCAGGTCGCCGGCGCCGACGTTGCCGACGATGTGAATGGCGCCCACCCGGCCGTCAGCGAGGGCGGCGATCGACTCCTCGAGCTTGGGGATCATGCCGCCGGTGACGGTGCCGTCAGCGATGGCGGCGCGGGCCTGGGCGACCGTGAGCGTCTTGAGGCGCGACGCCGGATCTTTGACGTCGCGCAGCACGCCCGCCGTCGAGGTCACCAGGATCAGATCGGACGCCTCGAGGGCGCTGGCGAGCTGGTTGGCCACGATGTCGGCGTTGACGTTGAGCACCTGCCCGGTCTCGTCGGCGGCCAGGCACGCCAGCACCGGCACGTAGCCGGCGAACCCCAGCAGGTCGAGCAGCTCGCGCGCGAAGCCGGTGATGTCGCCGACCAGGCCGAAGTCGATCGGGTCGGGGCCGCCGCCCGACACCACCCGGGGCGGACGCTTCACGCCGCGCACCACGCCGCTCGACGCGCCGTGCAGGCCGACCGGCCGCGCACCCGCGCCCATGAGCTGCCCGCACAGGTCGACGTTGACCTTGCCGGCGACCGCCATCTTCATGACGTCGAGGGTGGCGGCGTCGGTGATGCGACGGCCGCCCACGATCTGGGGCTCGAGGCCGAGCTGCTTTTGCAGCGCGGTGGCCTGAGGCCCGCCGCCGTGGACCACGATCACGCGATCGCCCTTCGCCGACAGCGCCGCGACGTCGGCGGCGACCGCCGCGCCGACCGGTCCGCCGACCACCTCGCCGCCCAGCTTGACCACCACCGGACGGGTCGCGGTGACCGTCGCCGCGCGGGTCACGGCCAGCCGCCGGGGTCTTGCAGGCTCAGCTTCTCGTCGAGGCCAAGCACCAAGTTCATGTTCTGGATGGCCTGACCAGCGCCGCCCTTGATCAGGTTGTCGAGGGCCGCGAAGCACACGACTGTCCGCTTTCCGGACACCTCGTCGCCGACCGCGAAGCCGACCTCGGCGTAGTTCGAGCCGGCCACGGCGGCGACCTCGGGCAGGCGGGTGGTCGGGCGGCGCACGAAGGGCTCGCCGCGGTAGGCGTCGTCGAACAGGGTGGCGAGGCGCGCGCTGTCGACCGCGGCGTCGAGCTCGAGATAGACCGTGACGAAGATGCCGCGCGACAGCGGCGCCGACACCGGCGTGAACCGGAGCTGCACGTCGGGCGCGCCCGCGCTGGCCAGGACCTCGAGGATCTCGGGCGTGTGCTGGTGGACCAGCGGCTTGTAGGTCTTGAGGTTCACCGCGCGCACCGGGTGGTGGGTGCCTTCTTGCGGCGCGGCGCCCGACCCCGAGGAGCCGGTGATGCCGACGACGTGCAGGATCGCGCCGGTCAGGAGCCCGGCCTTGGCCAGCGGCAGCACCGCCAGCTCGATCGTCGTCGCGAAGCAGCCCGGCGACGCGATCCGGCTCGAGGCCTTGATGCGCTCACGGTTGAGCTCGGGCAGGCCGTAGACGAACGAGCCCAAGAGGTCGGCGTGGGGGTGCGGGTTGCCGTAGAACTGCTGGTACGCGACCGGGTCGGTCAGGCGGAAGTCGCCCGACATGTCGACGATCTTCACGCCCAGCTCGATGAGCTCGGGCACCTTGGCCGCGGTGACCTTGTGGGGCAGCGCGAGCAGCGCCACGTCGCAGCCCTGGGCGGCGTCGCGAGGCGCCAGGTCCTCGAAGACCAGATCGGTGAGGCCGGTGAGGTGGGGGTGGGCGTGCCACACCGGCTTGCCGACGTGATCGATCGACGCCACGCGCACGACCTCGACCTCGGGATGGATGAAGAGACGCCGCAGCATCTCGCCGGCGCCGTATCCGCTGCCGCCGATGATGGCGGCCTTGTACTTGCGAGCCATGACTGCTTGTACACCGCGCGGCTGGTAGCCTCCATGCCCGATGACCGCCGACGCCCTCCTCGATCGTGCCCTCGCCGCCGCCGACGCGCGCGGCCCCGAGCTCCTGCCGCTGCTGCGCCGCTGGGTCGAGGTCAACTCGTACACCGGCAACGTCGCGGGCTGCAACGCCGTCGCCGACCGGCTGGTCGAGGGCTTCGCGCTGCCCGGCCTCGCCTGCGAGCGCGTCGCCGGCGGCCCTAGCGGCGATCACCTGATCTGGCGCACCGCGGCCTGGGCCGGCGCACCGCCGCGCGCGCGGATCGTGCTGGTCGGCCATCACGACACCGTCTTTCCGCCCGACACCTTCGAGGTCTGGGAGCAGACCGGCGACCGCCTGCGCGGGCCCGGTGTCCTCGACATGAAGGGCGGCCTCGCCACCATCCGCACCGCGCTGGCCGCGCTGGCCGACCTCGGCGCGCTGGCCGATCTGCCGCTGGCGGTGGTCTCGGTCGCCGACGAGGAGACCGGTTCGTCCGGTTCCCGGACAGTCCTCGAGGAGGTCGCGCGCGGGGCCGGCGCCGCCCTGGTCTTCGAGTCGGGCCGCGCCACCGACGCGATCGTCACGCAGCGCAAGGGCACCGGCAAGGTCCACGTCAAGGTGACCGGCAAGGCCGCGCATGCCGGCAACAACCTCAAAGACGGCATCAACGCGGTGTGGGCCTTGGCCCGCTTCATCGACGCGGCTCAGCAGCTCACCGACTGGGAGCGCGGCGTCACCGTGAACGTCGGGCTGGCCAGCGGCGGCACCAGCGCCAACACCGTGCCCGAGCTGGCCAGCTGCCAGCTCGACTTTCGGTACGTGCATGCCGTCGACGGTCACGCGCTGATGGCGTCCTTCGAGGCCGCGGCGGCGGCGATCACCGCGACCACCGGCGCGCGATTCGCGATCGAGGGCGGCATCAAGCGCGCGCCGCTCGAGCGCTCGGAGGCGTCGAGCGCGCTGCTCGCCCGCTATGACGCCTGCGCGCGGGCCGAGGGCTTGGGCGGCGGCGAGGCCCCGTTGCAGGGCGGCGGCTCCGACGCCAACACCGTCAGCGCGATCGGCGTGCCGTCGATCGACGCGCTGGGGCCGCGCGGCAAGGGCTTCCACACCCACGACGAGTACATCGAGCTGCCGACCTTGGCCCAGCGGACGCGCGCGCTGGTTCGGTTCCTGTGCGATCGGTCGGACAGATCATGATCGCGTGGCGAGAATGCCGGCGCTGGTGATCCACTGACCCTACCCTTCGGCGTAGGAGCCAACTGCCTCGCGACCTGCGCCTTCTGGGCGCCCGGCGCCGCCGGCGCGATGTCCGGCAACAACCTCGCCTGCCGCATCTACCACGCCGGCGTCGCGGCCAGCGATCCCGCCCTGCACTGCAAGCACGCCGGCCCCGGCGGTGACGCCACCTGCGGCACCAACTGCGAGGGCTTCTGTACGCTGGCCATGGGCGCGTGCGCCGGTCAGGCCACCCCGCCCTACGCCAGCATGGGCGCGTGCATGACCTCGTGCGCGGCGTTCAACATCGCGCCGCCCTACGAGGCCAGCCAGACCGGCGGCGACACCTTCGCGTGCCACCTCGACCACGCCCGCCGTTCACTGCCCCCTCGTCACGCCCGACACCCGCGTCGGCCAGCCCTGCCGCTGAGCGCGCGAGCCGCGATCGCTCACTCGTACGCGGCGAAGGTCAACGTGATCTGGAGGTCGGCATCGGCGCCCTTGGTCATGAAGTCGACCGCCGCCGGCCCGCGCATCACGACCTTGAACGAGCCCGCGATCAGCTTGTCGTAGTCGGCGGCGGCCATCGCCTCCGATGAGAACCCGGCGTCGAGAGCCACCGGGCCGCCGGTCGCGCTCGCCGCGATCGCGCCGGTCGCCGCCGGGAAGCTGTTGTTGGTGTCGTTCATCTCGAACAGCACCTCGACGTCGCCGGTGAACACCTCGCCGAGCCGGGCCACGCCGGTCGAGCCCGCGCCCAGCAGCACCGACGTCGCGTCGAGGGTGATCGAGCTCGGGTCGCGGCCCAGCTCGGCGCGGGCATCGGCGACGAACTTGCCGTACGGGTTCCCGTTCTCGGTCGTGATGCCCTTGTCGTCGCTGACCACGCCTTGCACGGTGTCGGCCGACTTGGCCTTGAGGTTGATCGACACCGGCTCGGAGTAGCGCAGCGGATCGTCAGCGCAGCCGGTGATCGCGAGGACCGAAATGGAAGCCAGGATAAGGCGCATCTCGATCAGTCGCGCCGGCCCGGCCGAAGGTCGCAGCGATTGTGCGCGGCAAGCCGATCGGTGACGCTACGCGCCATGACCACGACGAAGGACCTGGCCGGCAAGCGCTACGTCATCACGGGCGCCAACACCGGCATCGGCAAGGAGACCGTGCGGGCCCTGGCCGCGCGCGGCGCGCGCATCACGCTGGCCGGTCGCTCCGAGGCCAAGACCCAGCCGGTGATCGACGAGCTGCGCAAGGCGACCGGTAACGACGCCCTCGACTTCGTCGCGCTCGACCTCGGCGACCTGGCCTCGGTGCGGACCTGCACCGATCAGCTCATCAAGCGCGGCGGGCCCATCGACGGGCTCATCAACAACGCCGGCCTGGCCGGGCCGCGCGGGCTCACCAAGGACGGCTTCGAGCTGGCCTTTGGCACCAACCACCTCGGGCACTTTCTCCTCACGACGCGGCTCTTGCCGATGCTCGAGGCGACGCCCCACGCCCGCATCGTCAACGTGGCGAGCGCGTCGCACTACTCGGCCAAGGCCATCGACTGGGACGCGCTGCGCGAGCCGACCCGCACCGTCACTGGCATGCCCGAGTACGCGGTATCCAAGCTCGCCAACGTGCTGTTCACCAAGGAGCTGGCCCGCCGGCTGTCGCCCGACAAGGTCACGACCTACGCGCTCCACCCCGGGGTGATCGCGTCAGACATCTGGGGTCGCCGCATGCCGCGTCCGCTGGCGTGGCTGGTGACGCGCTTCATGAAGTCGACCGAGCAGGGCGCGCTGACGTCGATCTATTGCGCGGCGTCGCCGGCGGTGGCGCAGGCGACCGGGCGCTACTACGACAGCTGCAAAGAGAAGCGGCCCAGCCGGCTGGCCGACGACGCCGGGCTCGCGGCCGAGCTGTGGACGCGCAGCGAGGCCTGGACCAAGGGCTGACCACTCGAGGGCTGACCCCGCCGCGCGCAGATCCTTTGGTCCCGCGGCGCGTACTGGGACGGCCTATGCATCGCTTCATCGCCGCGGCCGTCGTGCTCGTCACTGCCAGTCATGCGTGGGCCGACCAGCCGCCCCCGACGACGCCGCCGCTGACCCCGACCCCGACGCCGGCCTCGACCCTGGGAGCGCCCGCCGCGCCGGTGCCGATCGCCACCGACGAACCCGCCCCGTCGAGCGACCCGCCCGCCCCGTCGGACCAGCCGGCCCCGACTGGATCGGCCGCCGGGATCGACCATGACCTCGTCGAGGGGCGCACGTTCGCGGCCGAGTCGCTCGACGTGACCTCGCTGGCGGGCAGCTCCGATCCGCGCGGCTACGCCAAGGACTGGATGGTCGCGCCGCCCGGCTACAACCTCGGCGGCGAGCTGCGCTTCATCACCGCCGCCTCGTCGCCCGACGGGCCCCGCATCAAGTTCACCGACTTCGCGCTGCTGCGCTTGCACACCCGCATCACGATGAACCGGCGCATCGAGCTGTCGGGCTCGATCGATCTGCTGTCCAAGCAGCCCGACACGCGCCACGACACCATCGCGCAAGGCGGCGGGCTCGGGCTCAAGGTCGCGACCAGCCGGCGCACCGCGGTCGCCACCGCGGTGAGCGGCGGGCCCACCATGGGCGACGACGGCTTGTGGGGCTCGGTGGCGACCGGCGTCGTGCATCGCTCGCGGATCGAGCAGTTCTTGGCGTTCCAGGTCGGCGGCGGCGCGTCGGCGCTCGGGCTGCGCCAGGACCGGCTCGACCCGCGCTGGCAGGCCGACCTCGACTTCTCGGCCCAGCTGGTGCTCCACGCGCCGCGCGGCGAGCTGGCGCTGTGGACCGGCGCCGACCTGGCGTTCCCGGTCGCGCACTCGAGCGGCCTCGCGCCGTCGAGCCGCCTCGACGTCACCGTCGGCACCGTGTTCTCGGCGGTGAAGGACTGGGACCTGTACGCCGCGTTCACGATCCGCGACCGCGGCACCACCGAGCTGCCGCTCACCAACGTCCCGATCGCCGACGGCGGCTTCGACCAGCGCCAGGTCATCGTCGGGATCTCGCGGCGCTTCACCGCGCGCGGCCAGGGCACGCTGTGGGCCCTCGCGACCGAGTGAAACTTCCGGCGACCGTCGCACGTTGACCCGGCATGGCTGATCCGCGGCTGGTGCCGGTCCACGTTCGTCCCACGCCACGGCGGGCGGCCGGCTCGGCGCTGGCGCTGATGCTCGCCGTCGGGGCCGGGTTGGCTGGCGCGACGCTGCTCGAGGCCGGGCCGGGCCCGACCCGCGATGCCTGCGCGCTGCCGGGCGGGGTCGCGCTCGACGCCCTGCCCGACGCCGACCGATCGTGGATCGCCCGGCGCGCGGTGCTGTGTCGCGACCGCGAGCACGGTCGGCTCGACGCGGCCGGGTACCGATCGAGCTGCTCACCGCCGATGGCGGGCGGCGGCTCGCGTTCGACGCGGCGGCCGAGGCGCGCGGCACTGCCGCTCATCAACGCGCGGTGGCGTTCGCGTGTACCGACGAGCCGGTGGTCGCGATCCGGGTGACCCTCGACACCGCCGCGGTGCCGGGCTGGAACGAGCTCGACGCCATCGGCGGGCTGACCTGCGACTGAGGTGCCCAGCGGCGTGCCAAGGCGCGCCGACCCGCGAGCCGAAACCGCCGGTGCGCCTCGAGGGGCGCGGCGCGCGGAGTGGCGCGGCAGGCTCGCCGGCCCGCATGCTATGAGCAGGCATGCGTTCGCCGATCGTCGTCGCTCTCCTCGCCGCTGTGGCGCTGGTCGCCTGCAAGAAGTCCGAGCCCGCCAAGCAAGCCGCGCCACCGCCGCCGCCGTCCGCGGTCGATACCTGGGCCAGCGCCACGCCGCCGCCCGCGGCCAAGCCGCGCATCGACAAGCCGTTCTTCTTCTCGGCGACCAAGGACGGCAAGACGCTCTATCTGCTCGGCACCCTGCACGTCGGCGTCGACGCCGCGACCCAGCTGCCGCCGTGGGTGCTCACCAAGCTCGACGGCGCGCGCGCGTTCGCGATGGAGACCGACATCAGCGATCCCAGCATGGTGAAGCTGCTGGTCCGCACCGACGGCAAGAAGCTCTCGCAAGAGCTGAGCCCCGAGGACTGGACCAAGCTCAAGGCCACGATCGGCGACGCCCTCGCCGAGGGCCTCGACGGCATGCTGCCGTTCGCGACCCTGGCGACCCTGGCCATCAAGGATCTGCCGATGACCGCGCCGATGGACGCCGTGCTCCTCGACCGCGCCAAGACCGCCGGCAAGCCGGTCATCTACCTCGAGAGCGTGCAGGCGCAGATCGACGCCATCAGCCCATTCGCGACCGCGGCCGACATCCACGCGACCCTCGCCAACCTCGAGTACGGCCACACCCAGGCGCTCCAGATGCTGAAGGACTACCTCGCCGGCGACGCCGCGGCGCTCAACGCCATGTTCGACGACAAGACCCTCTGGCTCGCCGCCGGTCGCGACCCCGCGCGCTTCGGCGACTTCATCGAGGCCACGCTGACCAAGCGCAACGCCTCGTGGATCGCGCCCCTCGAGCAGATGGCCGCCGACGGCGGTGGCTTCGTCGCGGTCGGCGCCGCCCACCTCGTCGGCCCCGACAACGTCCCCGACTCCCTCGCCGCCCGCGGCTTCACCGTGAAGCGGCTCATTGCCGGCGACTGACCATCTGGCGCTGGGAGCTGCTGCAACGGCGGGGCTGGGCGAGCTCACGTAGCGCCCGCGAATGAACAAGTCGACCGTTCTCGCGGCCGATCCATCCCGGCTGGCTGCGTTGCCGGTTCCGGTCCTCGGGTCACATCCGTCGAGGATGCTCCCCTGCGGTCCTCACCGTCGCCTTGCCC
>Ga0209591_10000103_pt1 | contig 101161 bp, 80 predicted proteins | sample MAT01_FD_187207 | JGI IMG/M metagenome (GOLD analysis project Ga0209591, IMG submission 187207) | Freshwater microbial communities from Lake Fryxell liftoff mats and glacier meltwater in Antarctica - MAT-01 (SPAdes) (version 2) | ecosystem: Environmental > Aquatic > Freshwater > Ice > Liftoff...
AAACTGACCCAGCTGGCTGTCCGTTTTCTTGGTTTTTCCGCGCGACCGCGGGCCGGCCCGGGCGTCTCCCGAGTGTCGAGGCGTGGGCCTCGCTCAGGAGTCAATCGCATGGAACTGCCGTTCAGCACGCTCCCGGTGCCTCGTCCGCACCGGGTCGATTCTGCCTTTCTGCCCCGCTACTGCCCGCGCGCGCTTTGCGCGACGCGCAGCGGAGAGCCGTTCACGTACCAGTGCGCCGGTTCTTACATGCGCGCCTGCGACCAACGCACGGTCCGTCGCTTTCGCTGCCTCGCCTGCGGCTCGCGCTTCTCGTCGCAGTCCTTTCGGGTCGACTACCGACTCCGCAAGCCCTGGCTGCCGCTCGCGGTGTTCCAAGGCCTCGTCGCGAAGACGACGCTGCGGCAGATCTCGCGCAGCCTCGGGTGCAAGCTCGACACCGTGCAACATCACCTGCGCCTCGTGGGTCGCCACGGACACGCGTTGCATCGGGCGTTCTTGTCACGCTGCAAGGAGTCGCGCGCGGGCTTGTCGGGCGCCTTCCAACTCGACGAACTCGAGACGTTCGAGCGCAACCGCCGACTCTGCCCGCTGACCGTACCCTTGCTCGTCCAAGCCGGGACCTGGTTCGTCGTCCATGCGGCGACGGGCACGCTGCCCGCGCGCGGAAGGCTCCGGCCGAGGGACAAGCTGCGCAAGCTGGCGTACGAAAAAGCCCACGGAAAGCGCCAAAGCCAGTCGCGGTCGGCGACGAAGGCCTGCGTCGTCGCGCTGCGAGAAGCGCTGGGGAAGGATGCGCCGGTCGCGCTGCAGACGGACGAGAAGAACTCGTACCCGGAGATCTTCCGGCAGGTGTTCGAGCGGAGCATCGTGCACCAGCGCGTGAACTCGAAAGTGCGACGCGACTGCAAGAACTTGCTGTTCACGGTGAACAACACGTTCGCGCAGGCGCGCGACGGGATGAGTCGGCTCGTGCGCCCGAACTGGGGGCACTCGAAGCTCGAGCGCAACCTGGGCTGGCACTTGTGGGCGTGGATCCTGTGGCGGAACTACGCGCGTGAGATCACGTGCAAGGCTCGGAACGTGTCGTCGGCTTCGGCGGCCGGCGTGACGACGCGGAGGATCAGGCCGCGTGAGCTCTTGGAGTGGGTGGATCGGCTGCCGGACGCTTCGTGAGGTCGCTCGGACGAGCGGACGGTAGGTGTCCGCTCGCGCGAAAAGGACAGCCAACTGGGTCAGTTTTCCTCCGGGCACCCAAGTTCCGGGTCACGGCGAGCGCTGGCGATCCGTGCGCACGAACGAGCGCACCACTCCGCTGGCCAAGTCCTCGTGGATCACTTCCCATCCGCCGACGAGCGCGTCGGACCGCCGCACGAAACCGATCTGCGCACGACCGTACGGCGCACCGAGACCACCAGCGTTCAGGCACAGACAGCGACCGAGCTCGACCGCGCCCGGTGATTCGTGGATGTGTCCGCACACGAGCACGCCGTCGTGCGCGAGAGCGCGCTCGCGGATCGCTTCGGAACCGACGTGTTCGTCGCGTGACGCGAGCAGGTCGAGCGGCGTCCGTGCCGGCGGAGTATGCACGAGCAGCACATCGCACTCGGGCACGACGCGCGCACGGATCTCGTCCTCGTTCCACTCGTAGGCGAAACCGAAGCGCTGCGGACCGGCGCCGCCGACTCCGGCGACCCGCAGGCCGGCGACGTCGAGCACGCGTCCGTCCGCATTGCGATCGTGAGCGAGATCGGGAAGGTCATGGTTTCCCGGCACGAAGGCGAAAGGGACACCGCAACGCTCCACGCGCAGGACGAGTTGGTCGATCGAGGCGAGGTAACGCGCATCGCGTTCGGGATTCCGCCGTGCGACGTGCGCCAAGTCGTGCGAACCGAGGTCGCCGACGAGCAAGATCCCATCGACGCGCGCTTCGACCGCGCGGGCGAGCACGCGTTCGAGGAATCGCCAGTTGGCGTGCACGTCGCCGACGACGGCGAGCAGGACTTCGTGGCGCGCGGACATGCGGGCGAACATCCTACGTGCGGGGCGAAGTCCGCTGGCTCGTGTCGATCGACACAAGGCCAACGGAACCTCGAGCGGCCCGGCGGGTTCCAGATCCCGGCCAAGGAAAGGCACACGCACATGAAGACCCATTCGATTTCCATGCTCCTCGGGATCGCCGGGATCACGCTCGTCACAGGCCTCGCCTACGCCGACGGTCGGCATGCCGGGACAGCGCACGGGGACGAAGTTCGGAGCCGACACGGCCGATCCGCCCGTTTCGAGCGCCGCGCAGAGTCGCGGGAGGCAGATGCGCGGGCGTTCGTGCGCCGCCTCGAGCTCACCGAAGGCCAGCGTTCGCTGGCCCGCGAGCACGCCGAGGCCCTCGCGCCGGCGGCCCAAGGCCTGCGCGAGGAGGCCCGCGCGATCGTGCGCGCCGCGCGCGAACGGGATCGCGCCGGAGATCGTGACGGCGCGCGCACGGAAGCTCGCACGGCACTCCGCGAGCTCCGCGACCGCCTGCGCCTGGAAGCCACGCCGCACGGCCGGGTCCTCCTCGGCGCGCTGACGCCCGAGCAGAGGTCGCGGCTCGAAGCGCGCGCGGCCCAACGCGGTCGGGCTTTCGATCCCGAGCGCGCGTCCGCCCGGATCGGCCGATTCCTCGCTCGACCGCGCGCCGCCGAGCGCCTCGGTTCGCAACGCGGCGAGTCGAAGGTCAACGGAACGGCACACGGTCGTTAGGCTCGCGGGGCTCGTGACGCCCCGCCGACGCAAGATCCTGGTCTTCACGACGACGCTCGGCATCGCCCTGCTCGTCGCCTACGCCGGTTCCGTCGTCGCGCGTTCGCACGATCTCTACGGCCTCGTCCGGTCGGGCTGGCGCGGGTGGAGCGGTCGGATCCTGCGCTCGGATCCGGTGCTCGGCATCGCGAACACGCCGGGTGCAGTCGGTGCCGAGATCTATCCGATCGGGCCCGACGTGCCGAGTCGCATCGACCGCGAGGGCTTGCGCATCGCCATGGACTCCGCGGATCCGCCCGGGCGAACGGGTCCGCTCGTGCTGGCTCTCGGGTGCTCGTTCACCTACGGATCATCGGTGCTCTCCGAGGAGACCTTCTCACACCTGTTCGCGCGCGAGATCGGCGGCAGCGAGATGAACGCAGGAATCTGCGGCGGCGGCGCGGCGCAGATGCTGATTCGCGCGCGGGAGCTGATCCCGCGACACCGTCCGGCCTACGTGCTCGCGCAGTACTCGCCCTGGCTCGCCGAGCGCAGCCAGAAGGATCATGCACCGACGTACGTCGGCCTCGTTCCGACCCCGCGCTTCGTGCGCGGCGCCGAAGGTTTGGAGCTGCGACCTCCGGGTCTCCTCGGGATCGCGTTCGACGTGCCGCTCTCCGAGTACCGCTCGGGAGAACCCCGGTTCCTGGGCTTCCTCCGGCAAGTCGGTGCGCCGCTCTTCCTGCACGACGACTACGCCCAGTTGGTTCTCGCAGTGCGCCGCATCGGTGACGGCGAGGAGCCGACCCTGGCGGAGATCGAGGCCCACGTCTATCCCGAGATCGCGCGCCTGTGCCGCGAGTCCGGCTCGCAGCTCGTCCTCGTGTGGTTGGAGGGCCGACCGCTGGGCGACGCTTGGGAGGTGCCGAGCATCGCGGCCGGCCTCGGCGTGCCGGTCGCCGCGGGAACGAAACGCATGGTGGACGAGTTGGAGACGAAGACGCGCGAAGTGTTCGTCGCGACGTACACGTTGATGCGCGGGGATCCGCCGCAGTGCGTGGATGCGCATCCGAACGCTCGCGCGCACGCTCTGATCGCGGACGAGATCGCGCGGACGCTGCGCTGATTCGCGGCCGGACCGCGGAACGGGTCAGGAAGCGGAGTCCTCAGCGCGTCGCGCGGAGTCCTCAGCGCGTCGCGTCGAACTCCCAAACCGGGAGTCCAGGCGGTCGCGCGACGAGATCCAGGAATTCGGGACGGGTTGGATGAGGCACGCGGAGAGACCGCGCGTGCAGTGCGACGGTGGCATCGGAGAGAGGTTCGCGAGCGCCGTACTTCAGATCGCCGAGCAAAGGAGTTCCGAGCGCAGCACAGGCGGCGCGCAACTGATGGGGCCGACCTGTCTCGGGCGTGAGCTCGAGGAGTGCGCGGCCGGCGACGACTTCGAGCGTGCGCCAGCGCGTCACGGCGTGCTGTGCTCCGACGGTGTCCGCCGCGACGACGCGGACGACGTTGCGCGCTTCGTCCTTCGCGAGCCAGTGCTCGATGACGCCCGACGCTCCGCGCGGCGCGTGGGGCACCACGCCCCAGTACGTTTTCTCCGCACGACGCTCGCGAAAGGACTCGGACAAACGACTCGCGCCTTTCGAGGTCCGTCCGAAAACGACGACGCCGGACACCGGGCGATCGAGTCGGTGAACGAGACCGAGGAACACGTCGCCGGGCTTCGCGAACTCCACGCGGATCCACTCGCGCGCGAGATCGAGCAAGCTCGGATCGCCGCTCGCATCGGGCGCGACCGGGAGCCCCGCCGGCTTCGCGACCGCGAGCACGTGGTTGTCGACGAGGAGGACGTCGAGACGCGGTCTCACCGTTCGATCCCGCGCGACCAACGCGCGCAGAAACCGGCGGGAAGTCGGCGGCCATCGGCACCGCTCTCGGGGAGACACAACTCACCGGCCTCGAGTTCTCCCGGCCCGAACGACGCGAGCAGATTCTCCAACGCGAGCGGCGAGCACCCGATCGCGTAGGTCGACAGCACGACGAGCGCGCGCTCCTCGACGAGTGAGCGCGCGGCTTCGACGAGCTGTGCGATCCCAGCCTCGAAGCGCCAAGTCTCTCCCTTGGGCCCGCGCCCGAAGTGCGGTGGATCGAGGAGCAGCACGTGATACTTGCGCTCGCGCCGCGCTTCGCGACGTGCATAGGCAAGCGCGTCGTCCAGCACCCAGCGCACGGCGTCGTCGTCGAGACCCGAGAGTGTCGCGTTGTCGCGCGCCCACGCGAGCGAGGTCTTCGAGGCATCGACGTGCGTCACTTCGTAACCGGCCTTCGCGGCGAGGATGCTGGCGGCCCCCGTGTAGCCGAAGAGGTCGAGCATGCGTGGTCGTTCCACGCCGAAGCGCCTGCGCAGGTCGAGGAGCGCCTGCCAATTCGCAGCCTGCTCGGGGAAGAGCCCCACGTGCTTGAACGGCGTCGGCTGGATGCGGAAGCGACAACCGAGCGCGGCGATCTCCCAGGCCGGCTTCTCACCGCGCGTTCGCGCATCCGCGCCGCGTCGCGCTTCCCAGCGTCCGCCGCGATCGCTCTCGCGCACGAAGGTGAGGTCCGCGCGCGCCCATTCGCTCGATGCGAGGCGCGGTGACCACAAGGCCTGCGGATCCGGTCGGCGCAACACGACGCCGCCGAAGCTCTCGAGCTTCTCGGCGTTCCCGCTGTCCAGCAGGGCGTAGTCGTCGAAAGGGACGTGCGGGAAGGCTGCAGCTCTCAAGCGCGCGGCAGGATACGGATCCGCCGCGCGCGCTGCGCTCACTCGCGTCCGTCGAGCAGGTTCCCGAGGCCGCCGAGCACCGAGCCCTCCTCCTTGCGACTGCCCGTCTTCGGCGCCGCGGAATAGATGCGGTCGGCGAGTCGCGAGAGCGGCAGCGATTGGAGCCACGCGCGACCCGGACCCTTCAACGTCGCGAAGAAGATCCCCTCTCCGCCGAACAGCGCCGTCTTGATGCCGCCGACGAACTGGATGTCGAACTCGACCGTCGGTTGGTACGCGACGATGCAGCCCGTGTCGACGCGCAGCGTCTCGCCCGGCTGGAGGTCGAGCGCGTGCACGTGACCGCCCGCGTGCACGAACGCCAGACCGTCGCCTTGCAAGCGCTGCATGATGAAACCCTCGCCGCCGAACAGGCCGACGCCGATGCGCTTCTGGAACGCGATGCCCATCTGCACGCCGTGCGCAGCGCACAGGAACGAGTCCTTCTGGCAGATGAGTTCGCCGCCGAGCGCCGCGAGATCCATCGACAGGATCTTGCCGGGATAGGGCGCGCCGAACGCCACGCGGTGCTTCCCCTGCCCGCGGTTCTCGTAGACGGTCATGAACAAGCTCTCGCCTGTCAGGAGCCGTTTGCCCGCGCCCATGAGCTTGCCCATGAAGCCTTGGTTCCCAGCATTTCCGTCGCCGAACACGGTCTCCATGCCGATGCCGCTCGTCATGTACATCATCGTGCCGGCTTCGGCGATCGCGCACTCGCCGGGATCGAGCTCGACCTCGATGAACTGCATCTCGGTGCCGTGGATCTCGAAGTCGATGTCGTGCGCGCGACGACCCGGAGTGCTCGGCGGCGGAGGCGGCGTCGCGGTCCCGATGCCGAGCAGCGCGGCGAAGCGCGGCACGGATCCGAGTGGCGCCCATGTCGCCATCCCGGGTCCCCAACACAACGTGCTCGCGTCGACCGTCTTCGTCTCGATCCGCGCGCGGATCTCGACTTCGGTGATCGGACCGACTTGGTGGCCCTGAATCGCCAAATACCACTGGGCTCGTTCGCTCATCGTGCTCTCCTCGGGTCCTCGGTTCGTGATCGATGCGCTCAGGCGCCGGTGATGCCGGCGGCCACTTCGCGCTCGAGTGCCGCAGACGCGTTCGGGTCCAGATCCAGGTTGCGCGCGAGAGCCGCGAGCCAAGCGCGCTCCTCTTTGTTCACGCCTTCGTCGCAGCGGACGATGCTGAACGCCATTCGATAGAGGTCTTCCCGAGCGCGCGCTTCGGGGATCCCTCCCGCGAGCTGCTCGAGCGGCGTCGGGTTGCGCAACTCCTCGCCGACGAGCGCCGTGCCGCCGGCTTCGTGCACGGAGGCGAGGATCTGACCGTACTCGGCCTCGCCGAGTTCCCCATCGGATCGCGCCGCCGCGAGGAGAACGCCGACGAGCCGCCGCACCGGCTCGAGCGGTGTTCCAGTGCCGGCGTTCGCAAGTGCGGCGGCCACAGGCAACGGCGGCGGCAGTCCGCTCACCGAGCTCACCGAGTTCATGGGTGCGACGACCGTCGACGGCACGACCACCGTGCCGGTGACGACGGGCTGACCGGGGAAGCTCGTCGTCGCGCCGCCGGACCCGGTTTTCGAGCGGAAGATCTCGTACGCCGCCCAACCCAGCGCGCCGGCCGTCATGAGCGTCTTGGGGCTCCACATGGATCCCGAGCCTCCACCGAGAAAGCGCGAGAGCTTGTCGTGGCGTTTCGGTCGGGTGGCGATCACGCCGCCGAGGAGAGAGGTGAGGAGTCGGGCTGCGTCCATAGTGCGTGGGTCCGATCGGGAGCGCGCGACTACGCGCCCCTCGCTGCTGGATTCGCTGCATCCTAGTGGGGGTGATTCCCTGGTTCGCGGCATAACTCAGGCTGAATGGGCCTTCCTGGCCAGGCGCAGCGACGACGTGGGTTCGCTGCACCCCTCGGAGGAGCTGCAACGCAGTCCAGGGAGTCGCGGGCGGCCTGAGTTGTGCGCGAACTAGGGAATCACCCTACTAGCGCTCGTCGTCGACGGCGCTGCGCGTTCGACACGGCGCTGCGCTTTCGACACGGCGCTGCGCGTTCGACACGGAGCTGCGCGTTCGAGTGGGCGCTGCGCGTTCGAGTGGGCGCTACGCTCACGCGCCCGTCCTCCCTCGGAGCCCGCACTCATGATCGGCCTCGCACTGCTCGGCGGCCTCGCCGCCTCGTGGCTCGAGGATCCGCTCTCGCCCGCCGTCGCGCCGCCGAAGGATCCCAAGGTCCGGATCGAGCGGCTCTTCGAGCTCGATCGATTCGTCACGAAGACGCAGCTCGAAGCGGACCAGATCGCGCGCGAGCTCGCGCTCGTCCCGATCGCATCCGCCGCCGACGAGAAACGCTGGACCGCCGCGTCGCTCGCGATCGCCGCGAAGCGACCGAAGCTCCCGAAGAAGTCGGGACGTCACTTCACGTGGGAGAAGGAGGAGAAAGGGATGTTCATCCTCGGCGGCGAGCTCGGGAAACCGAAGGGTCTCCTCGTCGCGATGCACGGCGGCGGCAAGGGTTCGGGCGACGCCTGGAGCGCACACGGCGTCTACCAAGGCAGTGCGAGCAAGCTCGACTGGCTCATGATCGCGCCCGAAGTCCTCCAGAAGACCGAGCACGGTTGGACCGACTCAGGCACGGAAGAGTGGGTGCTCGGCCTCGTCGAATCCGCGTTGCGCACGTGGAAGATCGATCCCGACCGCGTGTTCCTGTCCGGGCATTCGATGGGCGGCTACGGCACGTGGTCGCTCGGTGCTCACCATGCCGATCGCGTCGCCGGTCTCGCGGCTTCGGCGGGCGCGCCATCACCGATCTTCGATGGTGCCGGGAACGTGACCGACATCCAGTCGGGGATCGTGCCCAACCTGCGGAACGTTCCGTTCATCATCTACCAGAGCGACGACGATCCGAACGTGCCGCCCGCTGCGAATCGCGCTGCGGCGAAGAAGCTCGGCGAAGCGCGCGAGCGCTGGGGTGGATTCCCGTTCGAGTACTGGGAGGTCCCGAGCCGTCAGCACGATCTGCCGCCGGGCGGCATGACGGCGCTACTCGCGAAAATCGCGGACAGCGTGCGCGATCCGCGCCCGGCGAAAGTCGTGTGGCAGTCGGCGCTGCGCTGGAAACGGCAGTGCTACTGGCTGTGGTGGGAGATGCCGAACCTGTCCGCACTCGTGGAGGCCGAGGTCGATCGCACGACGAACGAGGTGCGCGTGAAGTGCGACGCATCGACGAAAGGCCTCGAGGTCCTGCTCGATACGCGACTCGTCGACATCACGAAGGAGGTGCGCGTGCTCGTGAACGGCGCCGAGGTCTACAAGGGCATTCCAGCGCCGGATCTCGGGACGATCGCGAAGACGTCGCTGCACGGGGATCCCGAGCTCGTCTTCGCGCGGCGCGTGAAGCTCGGCGGGTGATTCCAGGGCGTCGCGAGGACTCCATGCACGTATCCTCTTCGACCATGTTGCGCGTAGGCAGTGTTCCCTATCTCGTCGGTCGCCCTCTCGACGAGGGGCTCGAGCGCGAACCCGGTGTGCGACTCGAACGTCGCGTCCCGGCCGAACTCGTCGCGCGCTTGCGTGCCGGTGAACTCGATGTCGCGCTCGTGAGTTCGATCGAACTCTTCCGCGCGCCGGGATACCGCTACCTCGACGGACTCGGCGTCGCAGGCGAAGGCCACGTCGCGAGCGTGCAAGTTTTCCTGCGGTGCGAGATCGAGGACGTGCGCACGCTCGCGCTCGATCCGGCGAGCCGCGCGGCCGCGACGCTCGTGCGCGTGCTCTTCGAGCGGCGTCTCGGTGGGGATGCCGGACTGCCCCGGAAAGGTGTCACGTGGGCCGAGGTGGTGAGCGGCGCGGATCCGCGCGCAGTCGCGGCCGATGCTTGGCTGCGGATCGGCGATCCGGCGTTGCGGGAGTATCTCGCAGCGGATGCGCCGCCCGTTTTCAATCCGTCCGCGGAATGGACGTCGCGCACCGGCCTGCCGTTCGTTTTCGCCGTGTGGATCGTGCGGGCCGGTGTCGATCTCGCCCCCGAGCACTTGGCCGCGTTCGCTCGAGCGCGCGGGCGCGGGCGCGAGCGCATCGACGCGCTGGCGACCGAGGCGGCTCGGACCTGGAATCTGGCCGAAGCGGATTGTCGGCGCTATCTGCGCGACGAGTGTCTCTACGATCCCGGCGCACGCATGCGCGCGAGCCTGTTGCGCTTCCGCGACGAAGCCGCGGCGATCGGATTGGCGCGGGCCGACTGCACCCCGGAACCCGTGGAGTTCGCGCATGTCGCCTAGGGTCCTCGACGTCGATCGCTGTCCGCACTGCCAGGGCGTGCTCACGAAGCCCACGCCGCGCGTCTGCCCCCACTGCGCGGGCTCGATCCAAGCGCGCTACCCGACCGCCGGCTGCCTCACGTCGGCGCCGAAGTTGTTCCTCCTCGGCGCGACTGCTTTAGGACTCGTCGAACTCGCTCGAGCGATCCAGGCCGGCTGATCGATCGCGCATCGCGCGCGTTGCAATCGTCCGCGCCGTCCTCTAGACCTCGCGGTTCGATGGAATTCGGGGGGAAGAACGGCGTGAAGAAGAACGAGAGCGGCGAAGGGCAAGCGACATTGTTCGACGAGGCCTCCGAGGTGACCGCGGGTGGCGGGAAGAAGCCGGCCGCGAAGAAGCGTGGCAAGTCGGCGGCGCTGCCGAGCGACGGCGCACCGCGTGACGAGCCTGCTCCCGCGGAGGTCGTTCCCGCGGAGGTCGTTCCCGCGGAGGAAGCGAAGACCGGCGGCCGACGCAAGACCGCGGCCGAGATGGCCACCAAGCAACGCGACATCTCGGTCGCCGAGTTCTTCACGAAGAACCGCCACCTCTTGGGCTTCGACTCGCCGCTGAAAGCGTTGCTCACCGCAGTGAAAGAGGCCGTCGACAACTCGCTCGACGCCTGCGAAGAGGCGGGGATCTTGCCCGAGATCACGGTCGAACTCACGGCGACGGGCGAGGACCGTTTCCGCATGGCCGTCGAGGACAACGGGCCCGGCATCGTCCACGAACAGGTCGGCAAGGTCTTCGGGAAGCTGCTGTACGGCTCGAAGTTCCACAAGCTGTCGCAGTCGCGCGGCCAACAAGGCATCGGCATCTCGGCCGCGGTCATGTACGGCCAGCTCACGACGGGAAAACCGGCGCGCATCTTGTCGCGCACGGGCAAGCGCGCGGAGGCGCACGAATTCCTTCTCTCCGTGGACACGGTGCAGAACAAACCCGACATCCACGAGAAGAAGGTCACCGAGTGGGACAAGGACCACGGGACGCGCGTGGAGATCGAGATGGAGGCCCGCTACCAGAAGGGCCTGCGCTCCGTCGACATGTACTTGAAGCAGACCGCGATCGCGAATCCGCACGTGACACTGCACTTCGTCGATCCGGGCCAAGAGCGCATCACGTACGAGCGCAGCACGAAGGAACTCCCGCCGGCCGTCGAGGAGATCAAGCCGCACCCGCACGGCGTCGAACTCGGACGCTTGATCCAGATGTTGAACATGACGGCGTCGCGCACGCTATCGGCGTTCATGCAGGAGGACTTCTCGCGCGTCGGACCGAAGGTCGCGCTCGACATCTGCAAGGCCGCGAAAGTCTCGGAGAAAGCGCACCCGAGCCGCATCGCGCGCGAGGAAGCGTCCGCGCTCCACTCCGCGATCCAGAAGGCGAAGATCATGGCGCCGAGCACCGCCTGCATCGCGCCGATCGGTGAAGAGCTCGTGCTGCTCGGCCTCCGGAAAGAGATCGAGGCCGACTTCTACTACGCGAACTCGCGCTCGCCCGCCGTGTACCGCGGCAACCCGTTCGTGATCGAGGTCGGCATCGCCTACGGCAAGCCGGGCGGCGTCGGGCTCGACGTGACCGACGAAGGCCGCATCGTGAAGCGCGACAAGGACAAGTCGTCCGCCGCGGTCGAGGACCTGGTGGGCGCGGCCGACGAGCCGATCCGCCTGCTGCGCTACGCGAACCGCGTTCCGCTGCTCCACCAACAAGCGGCGTGCGCCGTCACGAAGTGCGTGATCCAGACCGAGTGGCGGCGCTACGGACTCCAACAACCGAAGGGTGCCCTGCCGATCGGGGCGATGGCGGTTTTCGTGCACATCGCGAGCGTCTGGGTGCCTTTCACCAGCGAATCGAAGGAAGCGATCGCCGGCTATCCCGAGATCCAGCGCGAGATCAAACTCGGCCTGCAGGAGTGCGGTCGACGCCTCGGCACGTACATCAGGAAGGGCAAGCGACTGCGCGCCGAGTTCGAGAAACGTGGCTACATCGAGAAGTACATCCCGCACATCGGGATCGCGCTGCAGGAGATCCTCGATCTCACGGATCCCGAGCGCGACGGGACCGTGAAGACGCTCGAGGACGTGCTGCAGAAGAGTCGCAAGTTCTAGGGGGCTCGGCAGGAGTTGACGCGCACGAGCGCCCGGCTCGACCGCTTCTCCCGCGAGAAGTGGCCGAATTCGTCCGCTGCTCCCTGGGTAACGATTCGGCACGGAATCGCTTCATGGGCTCCGCGATCGTGCGCTGCGGAACCGTGCATCGACCGCGCGCGTCGAAAAGACCACCTCGAGAACCGTTCCGCCTTGACGGAACGGCGATTCTCAAGGACCCTTCAAGAACGCGTGCCCGTCCGATAGCCCGGCCGGTCACCCCCTCGTCGATTCCGGCCGCCGGTCTTTCCGGCGGGCCTTCTGTCTCCCCTCAGGAACCCATGAAGATCTCCACCAGCATTGCTCTCCTCTGTATCGCGAGCGCCGCGAGCGCTCAGACACAGTCCAAGAACATCACCGTGTTCAAGGACATCAACGACGCCAACTACTACCCGGCCCCGGCCGGTTCCAGCTTCCTCGTCGCCGGCGGATCCGACAACTGCGCGAACGCGTCCACCGCGGATGCGATCAGCGGTGCCGGCACCTTCGCGGTCACGAACGTCGGCGCGACGAACGGCGCGCCGGACGCGGTCGGATGCGTCAACACTCAGCTCGACGTGTGGTTCTTCTGGTCGTCGCCGGTTGCCGGCACCGTGACGGTCGCCCTGTGCGGCGGCGCGACGGCCGACACCGTTCTGACCGTGTGGAACGACGGCGCGCCGTCCGGTTCCTGCCCCACGACGTCGGTCGTCTGCAACGACGACTTCTGCGGTCTGCAATCCTCGGTCACTTTCAGCGCCTCGGCGTTCACGAACTACTTCTTCCAGATTGGCGCGTTCGGCGCTGCGACGACGTACTCGGGCACGTTCACCGTGAACGTCGCGCCCCCGCCGCCGCCGGTGCTGAACGACGACTGCTCGACTCCGATCGCGATCTCGGGCCCGGGTGTGTACCCGTTCAACAACAGTGGAGCGACGACGGGCACGCAAGGTCAAACGGAACCCTCCTGCCTCTCCTTCGGATCGACCGCGATCTTCAAGGACGCGTGGTGGACGTACAACCCGACCGTCACGGGCACCGTGACGTTCTCGACCTGCTCGCAGGTCACTCCGGGCACGGGTGATACGCGCATCGCGGCGTACGCCGGTATCGGCTGCCCGACCGCGGCGGCGATCGGTTGCAACGACGACAACGCGGCCTGCACGGCGCAGAACCTTTCGAGCCTGCTCACGGTCAGCGTCACGTGTGGCGTCCCCATCACGATGCAGCTCGGCAGCTTCGCGGCCGCGGTGAGCCTCCTTGGCACCTTCACGGTCACGGAAACGGGCTCGGCTTGCTCGACCCCGCCGGTCGCCTACTGCTTCGGTGACGGCACGGGCACGGCTTGCCCGTGCGGCAACGCGGGTGCCGCGGGCAACGGCTGCGCCAGCTCGGTGAACCCGAACGGCGGCAACCTGTCGTCCTCGGGCGTCGCGAGCATCTCGGCCGACACGCTCATTCTGCTCGGCTCGGGCATGGCGAGCAGCTCGGTCCTCTACTTCCAGGGCACGTCGCAGATCTCCACCGTCTTCGGTGACGGCCTGCGCTGCGCCGGCGGCACGGTCATCCGTCTCGGCACGAAGACGAACGTCGCTGGCGCGAGCCAGTACCCGGAACTTGGCGACCTCTCGGTCTCCGTCCGCGGCAGCAACGTCGCGGGCAACGTCCGCAACTACCAGGCGTGGTACCGCAACGCAGCGGCCTTCTGCACGGCCTCGACGTTCAACCTGACGAACGGTTTGAACCTGACCTGGGCACCGTGATCGGCCGAGGTTCCACCGACGTGTGAGCTCCGCGGCCCAGCGCCGCGGGAACTCCCGGTCGGACCTGCGCCGGGCGCGCCGCGATGAGCGGTGCGCCCGGCGCGCATTTCTCGGTGGACACCGAGACGGGACGCGCAGTCCGCAGCAAAAAAACGAGGCAAACTAGCCGGAGGTCGGCCGGGAGTGACCGTCTTTTTTGAGTCTTTTTCGACCTGCAACAACCTCATGAGGGACAGTTCCGTTACGCTCGGTCTTGTTCGCCGCACGAAGCCACACCTCCAGCGCGCAGCGCTCCGGTTTCGGCGGTCGGACGCGCCTCTCTCCACCCTCAGCGAGAACCCCCAGATGAGAGTTCAGTTCCTCACGGCCATGGCCCTGGCCGCCCTCCCCACGACTCCGGCATTCGCCCAAGCCACCAGTGCCGCCGGCGCGGCGAAGCAGCCCGCTCCGAAGCTCGCGGGGCCTTCGACACCCCAACTCCTCGTCAGCTCGTTGGTCGGAGGCTCGGACAACTGCGCCACGGCCGCCGCGAACGACGCGATTTCCGGGCTCGGTACCTTCTCTGTGACGAATGCGGGCGCGACGAACGGTGCGCCGGACGGCGCGGGGTGCGTCAGCACGCAACTCGACGTCTGGCTCTATTGGACGTCGACTGTCACCGGAACGGTCATCATCGATTCTTGCGGCGGCATCGGCGCCGACTCCGTGCTGGCCGTTTGGAACGACGGCGCCTCGCCGGGCACGTGCCCGACGACCTTGGTCGGTTGCAACGACGACTTCTGCGGACTGCAGTCGCAAGTCAGCTTCGCCGCAGTCACGGGCAACAAGTACTTCATCCAGTGGGGCGGCTACGGCGTGGCCACGACGTACTCGGGCACGTTCAACATCAGCACGCCGCCGCCCCCGACGGGCAACGACGACTGCACCCTGCCGGTCGCAGTGGTCGGCAACGGCCCCCACGCGTTCGACTCGACGAACGCGACGACGGGCACGCAAGGTCAGAGCGAGCCGCTCTGCCTCGCGTTCGGCACGACGGCCATCTACAAGGACCTGTGGTTCACGTGGAATGCGACGGCCACGGGCAACTTCCAGATCAGCCTCTGCAACTCGACGTTCCACGACTCACGCGTCGCGGTTTACCTCGGATCGGGCTGCCCGACCGGTGCGGCCCTCGCGTGCAACGACGACTCGTGCGGGCTCGTCAGCTCGACGTGTTTCTCGGCCGTTTCGGGCCAGAACTACACGATCCAGATCGGCGCGTACGCGTCGACAGTGGGCGGCACCGGTGACTTCGTCTTCAGTCTCGCGCCGCCCATCACGGGCTCCTGCGCGACGATCGACGACGGCGGCACGGAGAACTCGGTGGGCTGGACGGCCGGCGGCACCTTCGCGTGGATGAACACGTACGGCGGCGTGGCCTTCTCGGCGACCGTCTCCTCGGTCAGTACTTCCTACGGCGCGCTGCCCTTCCCCGGCGGCTACTTCCCGTCGCCCACGAGCATGGTCACGGTCGCGGTTTGGGAAGACCCGAACGACGACGGCAACCCGAGTGATGCGATCCTGCTCGGGACGGGATCGGCTGTGGTGAGTCCTGGGTCGGTCGAGACCGACGTGCTCCAAACGATCGCGTTGAACGCCCCGGTCATCACGAACGGCGTGTTCTTCATCGGCGCGATGGTCGACCACGTCGCCGGTGAGTTCGTCAGCCCGTTGGACCAGACGACGGTGGGCGCTCAGTGCGGCGCGCAGGCGTACTTCTTCGGAACGAACACGCCGGGCACGATCAACTTGGCCAACCTCAACGCGAACCAGTACCCGCCGACTTCCGTGGGCGGAGCGGGCTTCCCGGGCACTTGGCTCCTGCGCCCGAACTGCGGCCCGGGCTCGACCGGTTCCGCGTACTGCTTCGGTAACCTTACGGGCACGCCCTGCCCGTGCGGGAACGTCGGCACGGCGGGCAACGGCTGCCCGAGCTCCGTGAACGCGAGCGGTGCCAACCTGACCGCGACGGGCTCGGCGGTCGTCGGGGCGGACACGGTCACCCTGGTCGGCACGGGCATGCCCAATACTGCAACGGCGCTCTACTTCCAGGGCACGGCTCAGACGAGCACCGTGTTCGGCGACGGTCTGCGCTGCGTCGGCGGGACGGTCATCCGCCTCGGCACGAAGACGAACGCGGGCGGCGTGAGCCAATACCCGACGCCCGGCGACTTGTCGGTCTCCGTGCGCGGATTGGTTCCTGCGGGCGCCACGCGAAACTACCAGTGCTGGTACCGCAACGCGGCCGCGTTCTGCACGGCTTCGACGTTCAACCTGACGAACGGTATGCAGATCGTCTGGCAGTGATCGTCTGGCAGTGATCGTCGTCATCGGCTGAAAAGCCACGGTTTCGCCACGCGAGTGGCGCGATCCTGAGCAGGGCGGTCCCGCGAACGCGGGGCCGCCCTGCGTGTTCGTGCACGTGTGTCGCGGAGGGCGGGCAGAAGGACTCGCGGGTGTGCGGATCGCCACGAGCGTCTGAACTCGGATCGAGCGCTGCCCGAGCTCGTTGCGACGAGTGAGCAACGGTTGCGTCGCAGCTCGTCCTGGATGCCCCGTAGGTCAAGACGCGTCACACAGGTCAGGTCCTGCCGTGCACGGCCGGAACGGACGCACGACCCGACTCGCACGACCCGACTTGCAGGACACGACTTGCAGGACACGACTTGCACGACTCGCGACGCGACTCGCGACGCGGATCACGACGCGGATCACGACACGGATCACGACACGGATCACGACACGCACCAGCCGCCCTCACGTGCGACGGTTTCGAGACGCGCTCGTCCGCGCACGATTCCGCGCGTCCAAGTCACGGATTCGTGCGAAGCTCAGGGCGGCTTCCCGTCGAAACCGGCTCGCTGCACGATCCACGGAACCATGCACTACGGCCTCCTCGTCCTGGCCACGGGACTGTTCGCATCGCTGTCGACGGCGCAGTCGGGACCCGGAGAACTCGACGCCGGAGCGCGCGCGCGCGCCTCGGTGCGCGCGGTGAAACCAGGTGCTCACGATCGCTCGATTCCGCCGGCGAAGCCCGCGACCGCCCCCGGCGTGAACCTAGCGAGCGGAAACTCGTCCGCCGGCTCCGCGATGGTCGGGGGAGGCGATGCCTGCGCCACGCCCGATGCGATCTCGGGACCGGGACCGTTCGCCTTCGACAACTCGGCGGCGACCACCGGGCCCGAGGGGCAGAGCCAAGCCTCGTGCTCGTTCTTCGGCTCGACGGCGCTGAACCGCGACGTGTGGTTTCGTTGGACCGCCGGGTTCACGGGGGTGGCCGAGCTGCGCGCCTGCGACCACCCGATCGACACGAAAGTCGCCGTGTACGCGGGAGCGGCGTGCCCGAGCGCCCCGGCGCTCGCGTGCAACGACGATGCGTGCGGCGCCATCGGGCTGCAGAGCCGGCTCGTCTTCCTCGCGACGGCCGGACAGCAGTACGTCGTGCAGGTCGGTCTCTATCCGTTCACGAACGCGGGCGGCAGCGGGACGTTCACGATCACACCCGCGAGCGCGCCACCGAACGACGCGTGCACGAACGCGACGCCGATCGCCGGTCTCGGGAGCTTCGGGTTCGACACGACGTTCGCCACGACGGGTGCCGAGGGTCAGGCCGACCCGAACTGCGCCTTCTTCGGGTCCACTGCCGTCGTGCAGGACGTGTGGTTCCGCTGGACCTCGACGGAGACGGGAACGGTTCTCGTCGATACCTGCGGCAGCTCGGTCGACACGAAGTTGGCTGTTCGCGCCGGATCCGGTTGCCCCGCGGGCGCGAGCCTCGGTTGCAACGACGACGCGTGCAACTTCCAGAGTCGCGTCGCGTTCCAAGCCGTCGCTGGAGCGCAGTACACGTTCCAACTCGGGCTCTATCCGCTCGGCGCGAGCGGCGGAGCGGGATCGTTGCGCGTTTCGCGACCCGCGACGAACGACGCGTGCTCGGCGGCCGTCGCTCTGATCGGCACGGGTTCCTTCCCCTTCGACAATGGTCAGGCTTCGACCGGCGTCGAAGGACAAGCGAACGCCGCGTGTTTCGAGTGGGGATCGACGGCCATCACGAACGACGTGTGGTTCACTTGGACCGCGCCGTTCACGGGATCGGCCGCGATCACGAGCTGCAACCAGTCCGTGGACACGAAGATCGCCGTGTACCCAGGTGCCGGTTGTCCGACATCGGCGGCGCTCGCCTGCAACGACGATGCCTGCGGCGCCGTCGGGTATCAGAGCCGAGTGGTCTTCGCCGTCCTCGCGGGCAGCGTGTACACGATCCAGGTCGGAACCTATCCGGTGGGCGGCGGTGCTTCGGGAGGCAGCGGAACGCTCGGGATCCAGAGCGTCGCCTCGCCCGCGAACGACGCGTGCGCCGGCGCCTCGACGATCGCCGGACCGGGTCCGCACGCGTTCGACCTCACGTTGGCCACGACCGGGAGCGAAGGTCAGGACGAAGCGGCCTGCTCGTTCTTCGGCAGCACCTCGGTGCGCAACGACCTGTGGTTCCGCTGGACCGCGGCGACGACGGGCACCACGGTGCTCTCCTTCTGTGGAGGGCCGGGAATCGACTCGAAAATCGCCGTTTACGCGGGTGGCGGATGTCCCACGGCGCCGGCGCTCGCCTGCAACGACGATCGTTGCTTCTTGACGAGCGAGCTCTGTTTCCCAGCCGTCGCCGGCTCGACATACACGATCCAGGTCGGGCTCTACCCGAACGGCGGAGCGCAACCGGGACCGGGCTCGTTCACGTTCGTGCCGCTCGTCGTGGGAACGACGAACGACGACTGCGCCGCGCCGGTTGCAATCGCGGGGCTCGGTCCGCATCCGTTCGACACGTCGAGCGCGACGACCGGCTGCGCGGGTCAAGACGAGACCACTTGCGCGTTCGCCGGGATTCGAGGCATCGGCGACGATCTGTGGTTCACGTGGGTCGCGCCGTCGACCGCGCGCTACGAGGTCTCGACCTGCGGAACGGCCGGCGGCCAAGACGGGAAGATCGCCGTGTACTCAGGGGTCGGATGCCCGACTCAGCCCGCGGTCGGTTGCGACGACGACGGCTGCGGCATCTTCGCGGGCGAAGCGCGCGCGTGCTTCGATGCGACCGCCGGCACGACGTACACGATCCAAGTCGGGATGTACCCGGGAGCACCCGGCGGTCCGGGATCGTTCACGTTCGGCACCGTCGGCGTGCCGCCGGGTTGCCGCCACGACGACGGCGCGAGCGGCAACGCGATCGGATTCACCGTGACCGCGTCGCTCGGATGGGTTGCTCGCTTCGGAGCCCCGGGTCAGACGACGCGCGTCGCATCGATCTCGTCGGCCTTCGGCAGTCCGAGCGTCGCAGCGTCGGCGCCGCCGGTCGGAACATCGATCACCGCGGGCCTGTGGGACGACCCCGACGACGATGGAGATCCGAGTGACGCCGTGCTCCTGGCGCTCGTCCCGGGCGTGATCACGAACAGCGCGAACGACGTGTTCGACTCGTTCGTGTTGGCCTCCCCCATCGAAGTCGCGGGCACGTTCTTCGTCGGCATCGTGATCGCGACGACTCCGAATCGACGGCCGGCGCCGCTCGACGACGACGGTTGTCCCGCGGGTTCCGTCGGGCGCGCGTTCGCGGTCGCGCAGGCGGGCGGCGCGTTCGACTTCCAGAATCTCGCGGCGAACTCGTTCCCGCCGGTCGAGCTGGATGCAGCGGGAATTCCCGGCGTTTGGCTCTTGCGCGCCGATTGCGCCGGCTCGGTCGGCGCGGCGTACTGCTTCGGCGATGGGAGCGGCACGCCGTGTCCGTGTGGGAACTCCGGTGGCGCGGGACGAGGTTGCGCGAGCTCCGTGAACGCGTCGGGCGCGAAGCTCGAAGCGCTCGGGAACGCCGTCGTCGGAGCGGACACGGTCGTCCTCCTCGGGTCCGGCATGCCCAACGCGTCCGCCTTGTACTTCCAGGGCACCACGCAGGTCAGCACGCTGTTCGGCGATGGATTGCGATGCGCGGGCGGATCCGTGATCCGCCTCGCGACGAAGACGAACGTGGCCGGCGCGAGTCGCTATCCGGGCGCGGGCGACCCGGCCGTTTCCGTTCGCGGTGCGGTGCCTCCGGGCGCGGTTCGCCGCTACCAAGTCTGGTACCGCAACGCGGCAGCATTCTGCACGAGCTCGACGTTCAATCTCTCGAACGGACTGACGCTCGCCTGGCAGTGAGCCGCGGATCGAGTCGAGACCGCGAGCTCGAGAGGGTCGTTGACTCGCCGTCCTGCGCCCTCTATCTGGAGCGGACACGGAACGGAGACGCATGGCCGACAAGAAGAAGAAGGGCGAGGAGCCGAAGAAGGTTCGCCGCGCCCCACGCAAGCTCGACGCACTCGACGCTAAGACGCTGAAGCTCATCGAATCCACGGCGCTGAAGGTGCGCACGAGCATCGACGCGCGGATCCTCCCCGAGCTGAAATTCCCGACGCGCGCGCTGTCGAACGTCCGCTACGACACGAAAGTGGGCTACTTCGAGCTGGGGCGCGGCCGAAAAGCACGTCACCTCAGCGTGAACACGGTGAAGACCTTCGCGCAGACGCTGCGCCTCATGGCGATCGCGAAGGACATGGTCGAGAACGACGACTTCGCGACGAAGCGGGAGGCGTACTACGTCTCCAAGAACTGGGGTGAGTGCAAGTTCGACGACCAACCGGAGTCGGATACGGTGCTCGACGACATCGAGGCGCTCGCTTCGCTCGACGGGCTGTCGCGCGAGCAACTGCGCTTCTACCCCGAGGAGCACGGCGGCTCCGTCGCGGGCGAGCTCGTCGTGATCGACCGCGACTCCGAGACCGGCGCGGCGATCCGCATCGACTGCACGAACTTCGGCTCGGGCTCGTACTCGATCCCCCACTCCGTCGAGCACTTGAAGTTCGAGACCGGAGCCGCGTTCATCCTCGCGATCGAGACGGGCGGGATGTTCCAGCGCCTGAACAATCACAAGTACTGGAAGACGGCCAACTGCATCCTCGTCGAGACGGCCGGCGTGCCGACGCGCGCGACACGGCGTTTCGTGCGACGGCTCGCGGACGAGAAGAAGATCCCGGTCTACGCCTTCGTCGACTGCGATCCGTACGGCATCGCGAACATCTACCGGACGTTGAAGGTCGGCTCGGGCAACGCGGCGCACATCAACCGCTTCTTCTGCGTGCCGCAAGCGCAGTACTTGGGTGTCACGCCGCAGGACATCCACGATTTCAAGCTCCACGACGCGACGCACCCGCTGCAGGAGGTCGACATCAAGCGCGCTAAGGACGCGCTCAAGAACGACCCGTTCTTCATGGCCCACAAGCCGTGGATCAAGGCGATCGAGACGATGCTGTCGATGGGCGTGCGCGCGGAACAGCAAGCTCTCGCGAAGTGGGGGCTCAACTTCGTGATCGAGGAGTACTTGCCGCGCAAGTTGAAGAACGTGAAGGGGTTCTTGCCTTAGTTCGCATCTCCGGTCCCTGCTCGGTCTGGAGGTACGGAGCCAGGCACAACTCCGCCGTTCTCGAGACCCCGCGCGCAAGCGCGCGGGGTCTCGAGAACGGCGGAGTTGTGCCTGGCTCCGTACCGCGCGGCGGTACCGCGGTCTGTCCGGCGGTACCGCGGTACCGTCAGCCCGCCGCGCTCTTCGCCAGTTTGCCCGCGTCCTTCGGCGCAGCGCCCTTCTTCTTCGCGGCACGGCCCTTCTGGTCCGTCGCGCCCGCGTCGTTCTTCTTCGCCGACTTGGCGGATTTCTTGGCCTTCGACTCGGCGCGTTCGAGTTCCTTGGCTTCGCGGCGCGCAGCGCGCGCGCGTGCGATCGTCCGCTCGACCTGCTCCTCGTGCACGCGATCGTGACCGGCGGCGCCGACCACGAGCTGCATCAGCGTGAGCTCGCCGCGCTCCGCGTGGAGGCCGACCCGCGACCACGCCGCCTCGGGGAGACGATCCAGGAGATGCACGTTCGCTGCTCGCGCGGCGACCCAGGCGTCGAACAAGTCCTCGAGCAGCGCACGATCGATGCCCAGCCCAGCGATGAAGCGCTTCTCGTCGTACGCCGGCAGCAGTGGCCGCTCCTCGGACGCGACGAAACGCACGCGGGATCCGAACACGAACTCGTTGTCGGCGAGGTGACCCACGATCTCGTGAACGGACCACACGCCGGGTTCCGGCTTCCAGGAGAGTTCGCGCTCCTTCGCATCGCGCAGGAGCTTCCGCAGGCGCTTCGGCATCTTGCGCAGGACCTGCAGCGGATCCGCGGTGTCGAGAGCCTTCGAGTAGCGATCGGGAGCGTTCGTCTTGGTCGTCGTCATGGTGAATCCTCTTCGGGGGGGCGCGCAGGATAGCCGCGGGCCGAACGCACGGCACGCGCGTTCGTCAGCGCGTGTAAAGATCGATGGCGCGATCGATCGCTCTCCGGCACACGGCGCAGAACGGCACGGGATTGCGCGTGAACATGATGCAATCCGCGGCGGGACGGTAGAGGCCCTTCGCCGCGTACATCGAACCTTCGAACGCGCCGACGCTGCTGCTAAAGCGTTCGCTCGCGAGGAAAGGACCCGAGGTCTCGCGCACGGAACGCATGAGCGCCTCGTTCTCCTCCTCGGACGCGCCGCGTGCGATCAACTCCTGGCGCCGAGCTTGGTAGGCGAGATCCGCCGCGTCGTACTCGGTCTGTCGCCACGGCGTGGGCAGCGGCGTCGCTGCATCGACGAGATCGCGCCACTTCAACTGCTGCGGATCGAGCAGCGCCGTCGTATTCGGCTCCCAAGGTTCGGTGCCCGGCTGCTGCAACGACTCGTACGCGACTTGCGACGTGTAGTACTCGTCGGCGAGACCGGCGAACGAGTGACCGAGCTCGTGCACGAACACGTACTCGGCCGGCTCGGTGTCGACGGTCGCCGTCGTCCACAGGTTGTAGATGCCCCCACCGCCGTACTTGCGGTCGTCGATCAGGATCGCGAGCGCGTCGTACGGTGCCTGCGCGGCGATTTCGCGGAGCCGGCGGTCCTCGTACGTGAGCACGTAACGATCGCTGTCGAACGCATTGAACGACGTGCCGAACGCCGAGCGCTGCCACACGGCTTTGCGCGGGTTGCTGATGCCGTTCGTGAACGAGCCCGCGGAACCGAACAGGCCGCGCACGGAGACATCGCCACGACGTGACTTCCATGGCTCGGTCGCGAACAGCGCCTCGATCATCCGGCGCGCGTCAGCCTCGAATTTCTCCTGACCGAACAGCGTGTATCCCTCGGCGAGGAGGAGCAGGTCGACCTGCGTCGTCGGCGGCCCGTTCACTTCGAACTCGATGGGCGTGATCCCGGGCATGAGCGGCGTGCGATCGACGAAGCGCGACTTCGGATCGAGATCGCCGCGCCAGAACTCGCGGAACGCGCCGCGCTCGTCGCGCTTCTCGAGCGCGAGCACGACGGGTGCAACCGGCTCCGGAAAGCGCTGCGATTCCTGGAACGAACGCCACGCTGTCTTCGCCGGACCCGTGGTGGCCCACTCGCCGAAGATGCTGCAGAAACCACGCGACCACAGGATCGCGCTGCTGGACGCATCGCGCACCACGAAGCGGTAGAGACCGAGGCCGCTCGGATCCTCGAGGATCGTCGTACTGCCGGCCCACGGACCTTCGATGCGGTACCCGTGCGGAGCGATGTGTTCGGCCGCTGCGGTGCCGACGTGGTCGTAGTCGAAGCGCAACGTCGCGCCGGTGAAGCGTGCGTCGAGCGTCGGTCCGTCCGGTTCTGCCGCGCGCGGCGTACTCGGGGCCGAACACGCGGCGAGGAAGACGAGCGAGAGGGCGATGCGCATGCGCGTCACGGTACGAGACCCTCGGCCCTCGGGCCATGCACGCGACTTGCGCGACGAGCACGCGACGGCAGGCTGAGTGTCGCGTGCGCCCGCCCCAGAAAACCTGCCCGAATTGCGGTGCACGCGTGCTGCGCCCGGGCACGCAGTAGAGCTGCGACTACTGCGATGGAGAGCTCGACATCGCGCGCCCACCGCGCGTGGAAGCCCGTGAGCGACGGTTCGCGCGCCTCGAGGGAGATCCGGGACTGCCGCAGTTGCTCGCACGGCCGATCGGGGGCGGTGGGCACATCGCGGGGTCGCTCTTCATGCTCCTCGTCCTGGGCGGGATGGTCGTGTTCGGCATCCTCATGGCGACCGCCATGGTCCCGGCAGGCGGAGCTTTCGGCATCATCCCGATCATCTTCGTCGCGATCGCCTTCGCGGGCTTCGTGCAGATGCTGACGAAGTCCGCGCGGTTCGCGAACGATCGTGGCCGCGCGGTGCCCGCGATCGTCGTCGACGAGCGCGTCCATGTGCGCAATGGCGGGGATGGACCGTCGTCCACCGAGAACTTCGCGACGCTCGAGGACCGGGATGGACAGCGGCGAGAGTTGTCGACGAGTGCTTCGGTCGCGGGGAAGATCACTGCCGGTGATGCGGGCATCGCGTACGAGCGCGGTGGTGCATTACTCGACTTCGCGCGCGTCGAGGCGTGACGAGGGCGGGCGAGACCTCGTCGGTCGAAGAATCGGCACGAGTGCTAACCTGATTCCGCCTGGCACGGAGGATTTCCATCATGGTTCGTCACTCGATCGTCCCGTTCACGGGTTGGCGCGCGAACATCGGCCGCTCTTTTCCTCGTCGGAGGATTCGCCACGGCGCGCGCAGCGAACGCGCAGACTCCGTTCGACGGCTGCGGCACGCTGGTCCCGGGCGTGACCTGTCCGAAGCTCTTCCAAGCGGACAGCGGTGGCACATGGCTGCTCGGCGACTACGGTACTTTCCAGGTCGGCGATTACGTCCGCGTCGTCGGGCTCGCCGATCCGGGCTGCATCACGTTCTGCCAACAGGGCGGCTGCATCGGGAACAACACGATCCAACTGTGCGCTGTGTGTGCCTGCTCGGGCTTCTCTTCGGCGACGGCACGGGTCACGCGGCCTGCCCGTGCGGGAACAGCGGCGGACCGGGACGCGGCTACGCGAACAGCGTGAACTCGGCGGGAGCGTTGCTCGGAGGATCCGGTAGCGCGAGCTCGTCGAACGACACCGCCCTGCTCGCGGGCAGCGGGATGCCCAACTCGTCTGCGCTCTACTTCCAGGGCACGACGCAGTCGTTCAGCCTTTTCGGCGACGGGTTCCGCTGCGCGGGCGGAACGATCGTTCGCCTCGGGACGAAGACGAACGCGTCGGGCGCTTCGCAGTACCCGGCGGCCGGCGATCCATCCATCGCGGTCCGCGGTCAGGTCTTGGCGCCGGGTACGCGCGCTTACCAAGTCTGGTACCGCAACGCGGCGACTTACTGCACGACTTCGACCTTCAACTTGTCGAACGGCGTCGCCGTCACCTGGGGCGCTTGACGGCACGGTCTCTATCGAAGTCGCATGTTCCGCCTCGCGCGTCGCGATGGAGCGGACGTCGGGATGACGTGGACGTCACGCCTCAGCACGTGGACGTCACGCCTCAGCACGTGGACGTCACGCCTCATGACGCGGACGTCACGCCTCCCGCGCAGCCGCCTCTTCGAGCACCGCCGGCGCATTCGGCACGAGGAAGAACCGCGCCACCCGCGCTTCGAACGGCGTTCCATCTTCGCGCTCGAAGTGGAAGGCACCTTCCATCGTCCCCCACGGCGTCGAGAGCGGGCACGAGCTGAAGTACTCGAAGCGTTCGCCGGGAGCGAGGTCCGGATACCGGCCGACGACGCCCGGGCCGCGCACTTCGCGCAGCTCGTTGTTCGCGTCGAGGATCTTCCAGTAGCGCGACGTGAGCTTCGCGCGGCGCACCCCCTCGTTCGCCATGCGGATGCGGTAGACGTAGAGGAAGTGGCGCTGATCGGGCTCGGACTTGTCCGGCAAGAATTGCGCGTCCGCTTCGATGCGGAGGCCTTCGGTGACGACGGAAGATCCGGGTTTCGAGGACATGGGTGCGAAAAGCGTACGTCTTGCCTGCACGATCGATCAAGTTCGAGCACGACGGGGTAGGCTCGAAGGATCATGGACCAACACGGAAACCTCCACGTCGTGGCCGAGGGCGGGCTCGATCACTTGCGCCGTTTGAAGGGGTCGCTCTCCGAGCAGGGCATCGAAGGTGAGATCGTCTCGCCGCCCAAGGAGAAGTGCAGCTCCTGAGGTACGAAGCTGTGGCTCGCGGTCGCGGGCCAGGATGTGCGCGCGGCGCTCGGGCACATCGAGGAGAACTGGTTGTCGGAGCTGGACCCGCTCGCGAGGAAGTCAGCGGAGACGGTCGTCGATCTCGATGCGGACAGGTTGACGTGTCCGGCGTGCTGGACGGAGTTCGCGAAGGGGCCGCGGTCGTGTCCGTCGTGTGGGTTGCGGCTGTATTGAGGGGAAGGAGAGAACCTGGCCGCGAGCCGCACGGTGTGGAGAGAAACGTGAGAACCGGGCGCGGGCCGCGTGGGATCGTGGAGAACCAGAGATGCGGACGCGGGCTGCTTGGCGTTGAAGAGAACCAGAGTTGCGGAGGCGAGCTGCGCGGCGTTGGAGAGAACCAGAGATGCGGACGCGGGCTGCTTGGCGGTGGAGAGGACCAGAGATGCAGGCGCGGGTGCTTGGCGGTGGAGAGAACCGGAGGGAGGGGCGCGAGGCCCACGGCAAGCTCCTATGCCCGCGCCGATACTGGTGGAACGCGTGTCAGGACACGCGTTCTTTGTATTCCAACGTCTCCGTATCGATGCGCACCTTGTCACCCGTGTTGATGACCATCCCCACCTTGACCGTCATGCCGTTGTCGAGCACCGCATCCTTCAGACCGTTCTGCACGCCGCGGATCGACGGCGTCGTCTCGACGACCAGCGCGATGACCGACTGCGGCGGGTTCACGGTCAGGAGCTTGCCCTCGACGAGCAGACCTTCGTACTGATCGGCCTTCCAGCGGATGACATCCTCGACCGCGGCCGTCGCGCAGCGCCATTCCTCGCCGTCGGGCGTGTAGAAGACCTCGTCGTTGCCGTCCTTGTAGCTGTGCGTGAGCGTGATGCGCTCTGTCTCTTGCGTCTCGTAGCGGTCGTCCGGCTGGGCCGTGATCTCGCTGATGCGCCCCGTCATGAGATCCTTGACGCGCATCTGGATCCGGCTGCGTCGGTCGCTCTTCCAGATGTTCCACTCGACGACCGTGCAGGGCTTGCCCTGGTACAGCACGAGCATGCCCTTGCGCATTTCGTTCGCGTTCAACTGACTCATCGCGATTCCCCGTCTCGTGGCCCGTACGTGTCGATTCCCAGCACTTTGAAGCGGAGAAAGGTACTCGGAGCCCACGAGGCCTGCCAAGGCTCGAGCGCCGGAACGCGCGGGATCGGCCGCAACCACGCGGGTAAGCTCCGAACACCATGACCAGCCCGGTGAAGGAGCGTGGTCCGAACGGGATCGCGGCGATCGCGATCGGAGCCTTCGTTCTCGCCGGACTCGTCGCGCATCGCGCGGGAGTGCCGCCGGAACCGCGCCCCGTCGACGCGCATCCGGCCGTGTTCTCGGGCGAGCGCGCGCGCGCGAGCTTGGCGCGCATGCTCGGCGACGAAGCGCCGCATCCGGTGGGATCCGCGGCGCACGCCGGCTTTCTCGAGCGCCTCGTCGCGGAGTTGCGCGCGATCGGCATAGAACCCGTCGTGCACGACGCGCTCGTCAGGGGTGCGAACTCCGTCGTCACCCGCGTGCGCAATGTCGTCGCGACGATACCGGGAACGCGCGCCGGCAAGGCGATCGCTCTCGCGGCGCACCACGACTCGGTGCCGGCGGGACCGGGCGCTTCGGACGACGGCGCGGGTGTCGCGGCCGCGATCGAGTGCGTGCGTGCGCTGCGCGCGGGCCGGCCGCTCGATCGCACGCTCGTCTTGCTCGTCACGGACGGCGAGGAGATGGGCTTGTGCGGCGCACAGTCGTTCGTGCGCACGGATCCGCTGGCGCGCGAGATCGGCGCGGTCGTCAACCTCGAAGCACGCGGCACCGACGGTCTCGCGTACCTGTTCCAGACGGGACCGGGCGTCGGCGACGCGTTGTCACGCTTCGGATCCGAGATGTCGCGGCCCTCGACGAGTTCGATCGCGGCGCTCGTCTACGACAAGCTGCCGAACGACACGGACCTCACCGTGTTCTTGCGAGCGGGCTGGACCGGGCTCAACTTCGCCTACATCGGCGGACTGCGGCGCTACCACACGCCGCGCGACGACTTGGCGCACCTCGACACGCGGAGCCTCCAGCACCTCGGCGACGGAGCCCTGGCCGGACTGCGCGCGCTCGATGCGCTCGATCTCGAAACCGCGCACGAATCGCGAGCGGACCGCGTGTGGAACGACGTGCTCGGTCGCGGCGTGATCGGTTGGCCGCGAGGGTGGAGCGCGCCGCTCGCGGCGATCGCGCTGGTGTCGCTGCTCGCAGCCGTGCGACGGCGCGTGCGCGCGAACGGGAAGTCCGCGCGCGCCGAGATGCTCTGGAGCGCGCTCGCCGGCTCGATCGGCGTGATCGCCGGGGCGCTCTCGATGTGGGGTTTCGCGAGCGCGCAGACGCTCGCGCACGACGCCAACGATCCGTGGTTCGCAGCACTCGACCCGTGGATCGCCGCGTGTCTACTCGTCGCACTGCTCGGCGCGGCGATCGGTTGCACGCTCCCCCGAGTCCGTCGCGCGCGACCGGAGAACGTGTGGTTCGGCGTGTGGATCCCCTTCGCGACCGTCGGCCTCGCCGTCGCGATGGTGGAGCCCGCCGCGAGCCTGATCTTCGTCGTGCCCGCGCTCGTCGCGTCGGTCGCGGCGTGGTTCGTCGTCGCGAACGTGAGCACGCTGCGTCTCGTCTCGAGCGTGCTCGTCCCCTTCGCCGCGTGCGCGGTGTTCTGGCTGCCCTTCCTCGAAGGCGTCGAACTCGCACTGGGTTTCACGGTCGCATTCGTGCCCGGCCTCCTCGCGAGCTGCGTCGCGGCGACGCTCGCGCCGCTCTTGATCGATCGGCCGTACCGCTCGGTGACGGGCCTCGCGCTTCTCGTCGTACTCGCCTTCGTGATCCTCGCGAAGCTGCCCGATCGCACGATCGACGCGCCGATCTGGACGAACACGGCGCACGTCCAGACGGACGAATCCGCGCAGTGGTCCATCGTCACGTACGGCACGGACTTGCCCGCGTCGATGCACGGGGTCACGCGGAACTCCCGGCGGCCGCTCGCCTGGACCGGATTCCTGCCGAGCGGGCACGCCGAGCCCGCGCCGCGTCACACCGAACCGCCGCCGCGCGTCGAGGTCACCGAGATCGAACGCACCGAAGCCGGTCGACGCGTGCGGGCGAAGGTCACGTCGCCACGCGGCGCGGCGGTGATCGTGCTCCAGATCGCGGAGCAGCCCGTGCAAGTCGATGTGATCCGCTCAGGATCGTTGGCGCTCGTCACGGACCAGTTGAACGCGTCGACATTGACGTTCCTCGGCATCGGCCCCGAAGGCGTCGAAGTCGAGTACGTAGAGTCCGCGCAGGTGCCCGCGCAGGTGCCCGCGCGCCTGCACGTCGCCGACTTCACGTCCGGATTGCCGAACGCGTTCGCCGGACCGTTCGTCCTCGAACCGACGCGAGTTCCGCGCGGGCGCGGCGACATGTCGGTCGTCGAGACGACGTACGCGCCCTGAGCTGCGACCTCTCCCTCTCCTCGCGCCACGCGAGCACGTTGGTTGTGGGCGTCGCGACCCTCGCCGACGCCCACGATCCCCGCGAAAACCGCGCGTTCGAAGCGCGTAACCGACGCGGCTCGCGGCGGTACAACGCACCGGACCTGCTCCCCAGCGGCTCCCCTATGAAGCGATCGCCACCGTCGGCGTTCGTGGAGTTCGGGGACATTCCGAAAGGAACGATTTCCGATGGGTGAATCGCGGGGTTTCCGTCCGTTCGAGTCTTTGGCGCGCGCTGCGCGCAACTCACCTTGGGTGCTCATCGCGGCAGCGGCGCACCTCATCGTCCTGGCCGGCGCGGCGATCTTCTACACGGCGTACGAACCGCCTCCGCCCGTCTCGGACAACAGCATCGTGCGCCTCTCGCCGGAGCGCGTCGTCGAGGAAGAACTCCCGATCCCGCCGGAGATGCCGATCCGCGTTGCGATTCCGAAGGACGAGGAGAGCGAGCTCACGACCTTCGACCCCGAGGTGTACATCGTCGACGCGGCCCCTGTGGAGGACCTCACGAAGGAGATCGGGGACCCCGAGAGCCACTCCTCGGACAATGATGCCGGCGCGAGCACGGCGATCGGTCCGGGATCGGGCCCGGGTCAGCATCGACAGCGCCCGAGTCCCTTCGGTGGGCCGGGAATCGGCGACGGCCGACCCCATGGCCGACCGCCGACGAAGGATCTGGTCGTGACCGAGAAGGCCGTCCTCGAAGGCCTGCGTTGGCTCGCCCGCCACCAGAACGAGGACGGCTCGTGGTCCGCGGCGACGTTGAACGAGGTCTGTCCGTGCGACGACCCCGCGTACTCGCCCAAGAAGGCGTACCCGCGCCTGTACGACACCGGGCTGACGAGCTTGGCGCTCCTCGCGTTCCTCGGAGCAGGACACAGCCACGAATCGAAGACCGATCTCGTGGATCCGGTGCAAGCGAAGCGCCACCGCATCGGCACCATCGTGAAAAAGGGCCTGAAGTGGCTCGTCGATCGCCAGAACGAGGACGGGTCGTTCACGCCCGACCACGCGTTCCTCTACAACGAGGCGTTGGCCGCCATGGCCGTGTCCGAGGCCTATGGACTCTCGCAAGCGCGGTTCTGGCGCGAACCGGCTCAGAAAGCACTCGATTTCCTGCAGCGCGCGCAGCGCCCGAGTCCCACCGGGCAGGGCTTGTGGGGCTGGCGCTACGTGGCGCGCGAGGACGTCGAACGGTTCCACCGCGGCGCGGGAAGCGTGGACGCCGAGCTCCGGAAGGACCTCTACGACGCGGACACGTCCGTCACGGGTTGGGCCGTGATGGCCCTGAAATCCGGCCAACTTTCGGGCCTTTCGGTCGCGCGTGAGTCGCTCCTCGGCGGAGTCGCGTTCGCGAACCACGTCGTAAAGGTCGGCGGCGATGGGCGTCCGACGGGTTTGGCGGGCTACCTCGACGCGCAAGGCGCCGGCGCCAAGGTGACGGGTCCCAACGACCAGTTCACCTACCACCCGGGCGCCATGTCGGCGCTCGCGATGAGCATCAAGATCTTCGCGAACCACGACGCGGAGGACCCGTTCCTGAAGCCCGCGGCGGACCAGATCGTCAAGGACCTGCCGACCGTGTCGAAGGACGGTCTCTCGGTCGACTACTACTACTGGTACTACGCGTCACTGGCCCTGAACCAGGTGGATGGGCCGGACGCGCCCAAGAGGACCGGGAAGCACTGGCCGGCGTGGAATCGGGCGATGGTGGACGCGCTGGTCGGCCTGCAGACCCAGACCGACCGCTCGTGCGCACGCGGGGGCTGGATGGCGCCGGATCGGTGGTCGCTGGATCACGGCGGCCCGCTGTATTCGACGGCGCTGAACGTGCTGACGCTCGAGGTCTACTACCGCTATCCCAACGCGTTCGGTGGGGTGAAGCGGAACTGAAACGCAGCCACGGAGGCTGACCCCCTTCGCTGCGCCTCGACCTTCGGCGCCGCACCCCGTCTTTCCACGCGGGGCGGCGCCGAAGGTCGAGGCGCAGCACCGCGTGGAAAGACGGGGTGCGGCGCCGAACTTCACCTCGATGCGGAGCACGAGAACCGCGCTCTCTCCCGAAGGTGCAGCGAACCGGGTCAGCTTCCGCTCGGGTCGTACCGTGCGAGACCGCACTCCCGTCGTTGCCCCTCGGTCGGAATCGGGTAACATCCCGCCCCTTCCCAGGTAGTGGGACGGCTGGACTGGACCTCGGACGACCCCGCGTGGGTGGTTCGAACGCTGCGAAACTCCCACGCCGTGGGGTGCGCGCCGCGCGGTTTCGGGTCCAGTCGGGCAAGTCCTGACGCGACGTTGACCTGACACTCACGACACCTCTCGAAGCACGAGGCCCAGAACGATGGCGGAGTCCAGGGGAATGAACCCGGTCGAGTTGCTGCGGAATGCTGCCCGCAACTCCCCTTGGGTGATGATCGCGATCGCGCTGCACCTCATCGTGATCGCGGGCGCGGCGATCTTCTACACGGCGACCCACATGCCGGCGAAGACCGACGACGGGACGACGATCCAGATCTCCAACCGCGCCGTCGAGGAGGATGAGATCATCCTCCCGCCCGAGGTCATCGACCGGAAGGCCATCCCGAAGAACGAGGAAGCCGAACTCGTCAGCATCGAGGAAGACGTCTACATCCCGACGACCGAGCAGGTCCCCGAGGACCTCTTCCAGGATCGCGGCGACCCGACGGCGGATGCCACGGGCGGCACGACCGGCGGCACGGCGATCGGCGTCGGCACGGTCGGACACGCGGGCTTGCGCCCGACGCCGTTCGGCGGTCGCAAGCTCGGAACCGGCCCGCGCAAGGGTCGACCGGGCGGTCCGACGCAAGGGACGGAGCGCGCGGTCCTCGACGGACTGCGCTGGCTCGCGCGCCACCAGAACGAGGACGGTTCGTGGAGTGCGACGACCCTCAAGGAACGCTGCGACTCCGACGACCCGGCCTACAACCCGAAGAAGCAGCCGGTCACGCACCACGACGCCGGCCTCACGGGCATGGCGCTCTTGTGCTTCCTCGGCGCCGGTTTCAGCCACGAGTCGAAGCAAGACCTCGTCGACACGTCGATGGGCAAGCGCCACAAGATCGGCGACATCGTCAAGCGCGGTCTGCAGTGGTTGACGAAGAGCCAGAACCCCGACGGCTCGTTCAGCAAGGACCGCGTGTTCATGTACAACGAGGCGCTCGCCACCATGGCGGTCACCGAGGCCTTCGGTCTGACGCAGGCGCGTTTTTGGCGGGATCCGGCCCAAAAAGCGCTGAACTTCATCCAAGCCGCCCAACGTCCGAGCCCGCAGGGCACGGGTCTGTGGGGTTGGCGCTACGCCTCGCGCCAAGAGATCGAGCAGTTCCACCGCGGTGCGGGCAGCCAGGACGCCGAGCAGCTCAAGGAGCTCTACGACGCCGACACGTCGGTCACCGGCTGGTGCATCATGGCGCTCAAGTCGGGGATCCTCTCCGGACTCGACGTCAACGAGGAGAACATGCAGGGCGGCATGGCCTTCTCGGATCACGTCACCCAACTCGGCGGGGACGGCAAGCCGACCGGCCTCGTCGGCTACCTCGACGCGAAGGGCGCGGGCGCCAAGGTCACGGGCCCGCACGACCACTACGTCTACCACCCGGCCGTCATGTCGGCGCTCGGGATGTGCATCCGCATCTTCGCGGAGCACGATCCGGACGACCCGTTCCTGCGCGTCGCGGCCGACCAGATCATCAAGGACCTACCGACGATCTCGAAGGACAAGCTCTCGATCGACTACTACTACTGGTACTACGCCTCGCTGGCGCTGAACCAGGTCGACGGCCCGGACGCCCCCAAGAAGACGAACAAGCACTGGGGTCCGTGGAACAAGGCGATGGTCGACGCGCTGATCGCGCTCCAGGACAAGAAGGAGCGCAACTGCACGAACGGCGGTTGGATGGACCTCGACCGTTGGGCCTACGACCACGGCGGCCCGCTGTACACGACCGCGATCAACGTGCTGACGCTCGAGGTCTACTACCGCTACGAGAACGCGTTCGGCGCGGTGAGGATCCCGACCAAGAAGAAGTCGTCCGCCGGGTCCGCGAACGCGGCGCCGGGTGCAGCAGCTCCGGCCGACCCCGCGAAGCCCGAAGTGAAGCCGAACTGAGAGCCCGTGAAGAACTCGATCGTACGGGCTCTCGGACTCTAGTGGCGCCGCTCCGCAGCGCGAGAGGCCGTGAATTCTTCACGGCCTCTGAGATCCGATCTGGTCTCCTCACGCGCGCGCCGTCGGACTCGACGTCGCGCGCGCACGAACCTCTCCCCCACGTTTGAAGCACCGCATGAGTCCGCGCTGGATCCGAGCCTCCGTTTCCGTTGCTCCCGTCGGCCTGTTCAGCCTCATCGGCTTCGCAGCCGCGTCGGGGGTGGCTCACGGTCAGACCGTCGCCGTCCTCGGACGCGCCGATGCCGAGTTCGCCAGTGCGCTCCTGCGCGGCGGGTACACGGACCTCGCCGAGAAGCTGTGCACGCTGCTCCAGACGCAAGGCAACCTTTCGCCCGAGGAAGCGGCCGGCGTCAAGGCGCTGCACCTCGATCTGCGGCTCGACCTCGCGCTGCGTGAAGTCGATCTGATCAAGCGCAAGGACCTGCTCACGACGATCCTGCAGGAGAAAGAGGACGTCGTCCGTCAGTACTCGGGCCGCAAGGTCGCCGAGGAAACGAGCCTCTCGCTGCCCGATGTCTACCAAAAGCTCGGCGAGACGATTTCGCGCGCGATCCAGAAGGAGAAGGAGCCGGGCCTGATCGGTCAGCTTCAGAAGGAAGGCGGCGAGGTCTTCAAGGCCGCCGAAGCCAAGCTCGAGTCGCGCATCCAGGACCTGAACGACCTGATCGCCGAAGCGACGACGCCCAACCAGAAGTGGGAAGAGGCCCTCATCGCCGCGCGCTACAACTTGCCGCGCACGCGTTATTTCCACGCGATGCTGTACGGGAAGAGCGACACGACGACGCGCGACGTGCACCTCGACGCCGCGATCCAGGGCTTCCAGGAGTTCAACCTCGACTACAGCGACACGATCTACGGGTACGAGGGCCTGATCTACGAAGGCCTGTGCCACAAGGAGAAGGAGAACTTCGAGGACGCCTTCAAGGCCTTCGACGACGCCATCGCGCTACGCGACGGGTACGACCTCGACTCGAAGGGCGTCTACGCCGAGATGAACGAGGTCGTCGCCGACATCGTCTCTTGGGCCGTCCTCCAGAAGGTGACGCTGCAGGTCGAGCGCAACCTGGTGCCCGACGCGATCAGTGAAGCGAAGACGTTCCTCGACACGACTCCGACGCCCGACGTGACTCGTCATGGTTTGGCCGTGCGTGAAGCGCTGGCGCAGGCTTATCTCAAGTCGGGCGACACGAAGAACGCCGGCGCGCAAGCGGACAAGCTCGTCGAAGCCGACGCGCGCGGTCCGTGGGGCGCCGCCGGTCGCGAGATCCAAGGCCGGCTGCTCCAGTCCGGCGGTCCGGTCGATCCGTCGAACGTGCTCCAGATCGCGTTGACGCTCCGCGAGCGCGGCGACACCGAGAAAGCCCTGCGCACCGCGCAGATGGCGATCGATGCGGCCGAGAAGGATCCGAAGCTCGCCGGCGTCGCCATCGACGCGTGGCTGATGATCGGCGCGACGTACTTGAGCCGCGACGCGGACCACGAGGCCGCGCTGGCCTTCGATGCGGCCACCGAGCGCTACGGCACGAACGAGAAGACCGCCGAAGCCGTGTACCAAGCGATGAAGGCCTACTCGCGTCTCTCGAAGGCCGAGAAGAAGACCTTCTACAAGACGCGCGCCGAGGAGCGGCAGAAGACGCTCGCGACGAAGTTCGGCGACCACCCGCGCGCTGCCGAAGCGCAGTTGTTCGAGGCCGAGCAGCTCTCGAACGAGGGCAAGTACGTCGAAGCGGCCGACTTCTACGGCAAGGTGCCGCCGTCGGCGAAGTCGTACCTCGAAGCGCAGTTCCGCGCCGGCGAGTCGTACTTCCTGCACGCGCTCGACCTCTTGAAGGTCGAAGCGAATCGCGCGGAAGGCAAGACCTTCGCCGAGCAGGCCGAGCGCCTGATGAAGAAGGCGATGACCGAGGCCGACACGGCGCACGGGAAGACCATGGAGCTCTCCGAGCGCTCGCGACTCGACAGCATCGGTCTGCGTGCGCGCAACCGGATCGCGAAGCTCTACCTGACCGATGGGTACGATCGCGCTGCCGACGTCATCCCGCTCCTCGAAGGCACCGACGAGCGCTTCTCGGCGAACGCCGAAGCCATCGCAGCGTTCTGGGGCTACCGGATCGACGCGTTGCGCAACCTGGGCAAGTTCGAGGACGCGATCGGGCTGCTCGAGGCCTTGATCAAGCGCGAACCGAACTCGAAGGCGATCGGTCCGGCCGCCGGCAACTTGGCTCGCGCTCTCGACAAGCGCGCAGACGAGCTGCGCGACAAGGAGAAGAAGCCGCGCGAGGCCGACGAAGCCCGTCGCAAGGCGGCCAACTTCTACGCGATCGCCGGACGTGCGCTGCTCACCGCGGATTCGATCGACGTGCGCGCGGTCGAGGTGACCGCGGGTCGCCTCTTCACGCTGGGCCTCATCGCGAACGAAGTGCCCGAGTCGCTGCAGAGCTTCGTCGGCTGGGATCCGACCAAGAACAAAGAGACCGCGAACTGGACGCTGACCGCCGACTTGCTGGCGAAAGCGCTCGAAGTGCAGCCCGGCTACCAGATGGAAATCACGCTGGGGCGCGCCAACGGTTTCCTCGGCGACTACGCCGAATCGGCTACGGTGCTGGGCGCGCTCTTCGACCGCGAACCGATCTACGACGACAAGAAGAAAGGTCTGAACAGGAAGGCCTTGCAGGGCAAGCCTGACTTGCTCTTCGCCTACTTCGAGTACGGCGTGGCCGAACACTTCGTCGCGCTCAAGGACCAGGACGCGGACCGTTTCCGTCGTGCGCAAGTCATCCTGTCGACGATGGCGCGCAACTTGACGCCGAACACGTCGGACTGGTGGTACGCGAAGTACTACGAGCTCGCGAACCTCGCCGGTGCCGGCAACTACGCCGACGCCTGTTTCTCCGCGAACGATCTAGACCGCACCACGAGCGGTTTCGGCCAGGAATTCGGGCTCGACGACGACTTCGCGAAGCTCAAGGAAGAACTGAAGGACAAGTGCAAGTGACGATGATCTCGAACTCTGGCTGCCGATCGGCCCAACACGCTGACTTCGCCGGGCGGGCCGCGCCCGCCCCCAGCATGTCCGCCTCACCCGTCTCCATCCCGACCCTGTCGGCGCGACTCGTGGCCACGGCGGCACTCGCGTTGCCCGGCCTCACTCTGCCCCTCGTCGCGTCGAGTTGGCTCTGCGCAGGCAGCGCCGTCGCGGCGCCGATCGTGCAGGACGCGAACCGCGACGTCGTCAACCTGAAGAACGGGACGAGCGAACTCGGCAAGGTGAAGGGCGAGGACTTCGCTGGCGTCGAGCTCGACCCGGTGAAGGGCGACGCCAAGGTCATCCCGTGGGCCGAGATCGCGCCGAACGGCATCGCGTACGCCGATGCGGAGTGGCAAGCGATCGCCGACATGCTCGCCGCCAGTCGCTACGCCGAAGCGATCCCGCCGCTCGAGGAACTCAAGGCCGACGCGAAGCGCCGCGCGCCGATCCGTCAGAACGTTCTCTACTTCCATGCGCTCGCGCTGCAGCGCACGGGCAAAGCGGACGAGGCTCTCGCCGCGTTCAAGGAGCTGGTCACGGCCTTCCCGAAGTCGCGCTACCTCATGGAGACGGGCGAGGCGATGTCCTCGATCCTCGGGGCGAAGAAGGACTACGCCGGCGCGGCGAAAGCCCTGAACGACCTCGAGGGCGCCGCGGGCGACTCCTCGTTCTCGGCCGCCGCGGGCGTGCTCAAGGGTCGGCTCTTCGAAGAGCAGAAGGACTGGGCCAAGGCCGGTGGTGCCTACACCGTCGCCGCGAATTCGAAAGAAGTGCCGCCGGCCGTGCAGATGCAGGCCGAACTCGGCCTCGCGCGCACGCTGGCCGCGCAGAACAAGAAGGGCGAGGCCGAGGCCGCGCTGCGCAAGTTGGTCGCGAAGGACGGACCGAACTCGATCATGGCCGGCGTGTGGAACGGTCTCGCCGAACTCGCCGAGGAGAAGGCGCGCGCGGCGAACAACGGCAAGGGCGACGTCGAGCAACTCGTCGACACGGTCTTCATGTACCTCCGCGGCGTCGTGCAGTACGCGCCGATCCCCGGCGAGTCGACGCACGAGTACGAGCGCGCGCTGGCCGGTGCATCGCGGACGTTCCGCGCGCTCGGCGAAGTGGACACGGTCGCCGACCGCAAACGCCGCTACCAGCAACTCGCTGCGCAGCGGATGGAACAACTCAAGCGCGAGTTCCCTAACTCGATCTTCGCCAAGTAAACGCACACCGGTGACCTCGACGTCGGTTGATCCCTCACCAGGGTGAAACCGGACCGGCGAGGGAGCCCCCCACCGAATCCCACTGACCACCGGCACGCTCTCGAGACGCGCCGCCCCCCCACCCTCGTCCGAAGGACCCCCAGTCGCCATGACCCTGCAACCCAAGAAGATCCTGATCGCGGTCGCTTTCGCCTGCTTCGTGCTGGCGACGACCGCCTTGGCCCAAGAAGACGCCTTCCACAGCGCTCCCAAGAAGACGTGGTGGCAACTTTTCCAAGCGACAGGCCCGGTCGGTTGGATGATGGTCGTCACGTCGATGATCGGCACGGCCTTCGTCATCGAGCACCTCGTCAACGTGCGTCGCGAGAAGATCGCGCCGACGCCCTTGGCGCAGGACCTCCAGGCGCTGATCGAAGAAGGCCAGTACGACGAGGCCATCGAACTGTGCGACCAAGAAGGCGGCTACCTCTCGAACCTCGTCGGTTCGGCGCTGCGCATGCGCAACGGCGGTTACAGCGAGATGATCAACGCGCTCGAGCAGGCCGCGATCGAAGAGCAGTTCAAGCTCACGACGAAGGTCAGCTACTTGTCGCTCATCGGCAACATCGGACCTTTGCTCGGCCTGCTCGGCACGGTCACGGGGATGATCGCGTCCTTCCAGGTCATCGAGAGCCTGAAGGCACCGACGCCGAAGGACCTCGCGACGGGCGTGTACGAGTCACTCGTGAACACGACGATGGGTCTCTTCATCGGCATCGTCTTCCTCACCGCGTTCTTCCTCTACAAGAACAAGGTCACGGCGATGAGCCTCTCCGTGAACCTCCAGGCGGTCGAACTGCTCTCGAGCATGGTCGGCAAGGAAGCCACCGCGAAGCACTGAGTCCTGAGACGCCGGTGGTCTCGCGGGTCGTCCCCGCGAGCCGCCGCGCGCTCTCGCCCCCCGACGACGTCACGAGGAATACAACATGGGCAAGCGCAGACTTCCGCCGCTCAAAGAGGACATCTCCCCGAACTTGGTGCCGATGATCGACATCATGTTCCTGCTGCTCTTGTTCTTCATGCTGGGCTCCGACATGACCCAGCGCGAAGCCGTCGATCTCATGTTGCCGAAGGCCTCCAAGATCAAGGAGGACCCGGGCAACGACAAGGACCCGGTCACGACCGTGAACATCCACCGGAAGGACGACACGGACATGGCGTTCCTGCCGTCGGCGGGCCCGGGGCGGGAGGGCGAGAAGTGGGTCGTCTCGGTGCGCGGGCACGACTTCACGCCGGACACGCTGAAGGCGCGGCTCCAAGCGGATGCGGACGAGAATCTCGAGCCCGACATCGATCCGGCGGCGGGCAAGCGGCTCTCGCTGCGCAAGCTCCTCATTCGCGCGGACCGGGAGGCACCCTACGGCTTCATTCAGCGCGTGATCGAAGTGTCCGGCGGCGTCGGCCTCTACAAGGTCGAAGTGGCCGGAGCGAACCCCGGCGTTTGACGATCGAGGTCCGAACCCGGCGGGGTTCGGGCCGAGAGCCCGCGAAACTTCGAGCCCGCGGGCGCTTCGAAACGAGATGCGCCGCTCTGCGGCGCGAGAGTCCGCGGCTGCTACACGGACGACGAGCGCACACTTCTCGAGACGACTTTTTCCCGAACGACGACACCGAACGACGAGGACCTGACGATGGCTGGCGGCGGAGAAGCGGAAGACAACCCGGTCAACCTGAACGTGGTGGCCATGGTGGACATCATCTTCTGTCTGTGCATTTTCTTCATGTGCTCCTTCAAGTTCAAACAGCTCGAAGGGAAGTTCCAATCGTGGCTGCCGAAGAACAAGGGCATGGGCGCGGCCTCGGATCCGGGCGAGATCAAGGAGATCCGCATCGCGATGCTGTGGGACGCCAAAGAGAGGAAGCCGAAGCGCATGTTCGGTCACAAGGTCGTAGCTGACGGGCCCGAAGGCATGAAGGAGCTCGAGGTCCTGATCCAAGGTGCGTACGCCGACTGGCAGCGCAAGGGTGAGACGGAGATCCCGCTGATCATCGACGGCGACTTCGCGCTGCCGTGGGAAGAGGTCATGTCGGTCGTCAACATCGGCAAGAAGCTCGAGATGAAGAACGTCGAGTTCGCGATGGGCCCGGGCTCGATCCCCGCCGCGAACATGGCGCCCGGCGCGAAGTAGGCGCGTCGCCTTCGTTCGCTGCATCGGGTCCCCGACCGTCCGATCGAGCAGCCCGTCGCGCGCGGTCCCCTGGCCGGGAACCGCGCGCGGCGTTTTCGTCCGGGTCGGCTCGGCCCGCGCGTCCCGAAGTCAGGCGCCTGAGTTTCTTTGGCCTGTGTCCCCGCAGACTCTGTTCGGAGAGTTGGCTCGGCGTGCCCTGTCCCATGGCCCCTCTTCACCGAACCTAGCCGCTGAGATCGCGCGGATCTCGGCGCGGACGCGGTCTCAGGACCGCTCCTGCCCTGCCCAAGCGGGTTGGAACACGCAGGCGATTCGGCGGACAGCGAGCTCTTCGCGAGTCCATCGGTCGAGCGCGTCCGCCGTGCCGAAGCCTCGTTCTTTTCCGGTCCCTGATGTGCCGCGAGGCGACTACTCTCTCCGACCATGCCGCCTCCGGCACCGACCGAGAGTCTCCGCCGTCCGGCGTTCCGATCCGCGAGGGAGGAGCCGCCCTTCTGGCGCTCGCCCGAGTTCACGCGCTTTGCCGCGCTGGCGCTCATCGCGCTCGGCGGCGCGGCCGCGTTCCTCTACACGCAACGCGCCCAGGGGACGCTCGACGCCGAGCGCGGGAACGGAACCGCAGCCGATGTCGCGTCGGCCGCCAACGCCGCCAACGCCGCGGGCACAGCGGGGGCAGCGCCCGTCGTGCTCTCGGACGAGGAACGGGCCGCCCGCGAAGCGTACCTCTCGACGGCGTTCGAGGGTGCGCTCCGCGACCAGGACGAAGGCGCCGAGTTCCAGGACTCCACGGGCTACCGCAAGCTGCTCGAGCAGGTCGAGAAGTTCGACCCCGCGAACTTCAGCGCGCGCGTGAAGCACAACTTCGACCCCGCCGCGGTCCTCGCTGATCCCGGGGCCTGGCGCGGAGAATTCGTGCGGACGGCCGGGATCCTGGGCGACATCGAACCCCTGCGCCTGGCCCGGCAAGTCAGCGGTCGGAAGGACGCCTGGCGCGCGCAACTCGGCTCGGGTGAGGAGTTCGGCGACCGGATCATCCTGGAGTTCCTCGACCGGCCGTTTCCCGAGCTCTCGCTCAAGGATCTGTATTGGCGCCCGATCGAGATCGAGGGCGTCTTCTACCGACACGGCACCTACGTCAGCGACGTCGTGAACTCGAAGGGCCAGACTCTCGAGGTCACTTGGACCCTGCCTTGGATCTTCGTGCGCAACGTGCGCCTCCTCGACGAGAGCGTGACGCCCACCCGCACGTTCTTGAACGAACACCCGATGTGGATCCTGTCAGTGCTCGCCTTTGTGATCTTCGGCGGGCGACTGCTAATCTCATGGGTAAAGAGCCGCCGACGCGGCAAGCGACGACCCACCGCTCCTTCGAGCATCCGCGTGATGTTCGAGCAGAAACTCCGGGAGAAGGGCCTCCCCCCCGCTCCTCCCTCCCCCCCGAAACCCTGAACGACGATGGCCACGGAGAAGAACGAAAACGCCGGCGAACGCCCCTTGTCCATGAAGGAGCGCCTCTTGGCACAGCGTCGCGCCGAAGGTGAGGCGCAGCCCGGATCCGCGCCCGCGGCGGGTGCATCCACGCCGCCACCGTCTCGAACGAGCGCGACACCGATCCCCGCGGCGCGGCCCGCGGCTCAAAGAGCTGCGGCGGTTCCGCCGCCCGCTCCGGAACGAACGGTGACGCCGCGACCGACCGTGTCTTCGCGCGCCAGCGCGTCAGCGGCGGCGAAGCCCGCGGCCGAAGCGGCACCGAAGGGCGTGCGTCGTGATGCGAAGACGATGAGCGCCGACGTCGCGCGCGAAGTCGAGCTCCTGCGCAAGCGTCAGGACAAATGGATCCTGTACGGCTGGGTCGTGGCCGGCGTGATGCTGCTCATCGCTGGCGGAGCGTTCTTCTACTCGCGGAAGACCGTCTCGGACCGCGAGGAGGCGAAACAGAACTACGAGAAGACGATGAACGACCTCATGGCCGAATTCGGGGCCATGCAGCTCAACAGCATCGACGCCGCGAACAAGGTCATCGCGCGCGCCGAGGAAACCAAGACCACCGTGCGGCTCCCGAACGGCGGCCTCGACAGGGGGTGGAAGGACACGTACGTCGACGGCGTCACGCAGAAGGTCCAGAGCCGCGTCGCTGCCGCCACGAGCTACATCAAGACCCAGACGGAGACCAACGAACTCGTCAGCGGGCTCGCGAGCCTCGAAGCAGCGGTCAAGGACGCCGCGAACAAGAAGCCCGAGGAATTGGCTCAATTGCGCCGCCGACTCGGCGAGTACGAAAACCGCGCGGCGTCGATCGGCACCGACTTCGAGACGCGGGTCGCGCGCGCGAAGATCGACCTGAACCGCGCCGTGGCGAAACGCCTCTTCGACGAGGCCAAGGTCGTCGCGGCGAAGGGCGAGGCACGCGCCGCGCTGATCGCCTACGCCAAGGCCGAGGACGAGCTGCGCACGCTCATGGACGAGGCCTACACGAAGCGCAACCAGGACGCGATCTCATGGGTCGAGCCGCTGTACCAGGAAGTGATCACGGAGTCGGACAAGATCTCGACCGCCGCGTTCACGGCCGACATCATCGAGAAGACGCCCTGGACCGACATCCTCGCGAGCCCTGAGATCAAGGGCGCCAACGACGGTTTCAAGGGTTTCCGTCAGGAGAACGGACAGATCGTGATGGTCGGTCCCGATCCGGGCTCGAAGCGCGAGGGCATCTTCTCCGTCGGCGACCTCGAGAACTGGCGCGACTTCGTCATGGAAGTCGAGTTCACGCCCGTGCGCGGGCACACGAAGCTCTACTGGCGCCTGGGCAAGCAAGTCCAAGCCGCTCCCGACGAGGTCCACATCGACCTGTCCGGCAGCGATGGCTACAAGCCGGGCCAGACGTACTCGATCACCGCGACGTACATCGGCAGCAAGCGCACGCACGAGTACAGCGCGAACCTCGAGCGCGAACCCGACGTCGTGGACGGCATCGGCTGGCGCAAGCAACGCGTCGGCGCGTTCGGGGCCCAGTTGGTCGAAGGATCCGAGTTCAAGATCACGAAGCTCCGCATCAAGCTGCTGCGCGGCGGCAAAGGCCGCTGAACCCCGCGGGACCGCGCGAACCGAAACGGTCGCGCGCATCGCGATCGAATGCCGCCCGGGCCCAGGCTCGGGCGGCTTCGTTTCCACGGGTGACCGCGCCGGAGGATCGAGAGCCTGCGCGCGTCCAGCGATTGAGGCCCCCAAGCCATCACCTCCGTGGAAACCGAGCCGGTTGGCTGTCCGTCCCTCTCCGAGGGCCTCAGCGCGACCGGCGCACACGACCGCTCGTGAGGTCCGCGGGCGCGAACCACAAGACGCCAGCCAACCGACTCAGGTTGACTGCGGTGTCCTTGGAGGTTGACGGGGGTGTCAGTTGAATCCATCCACGCCAAGGCGTGGATGGATTCAACTGACACCGCCGTCAACCTCCAAGGACACTGCAGTCCTCCTGCAGGGTCGCGCAGCTTGCGCAGGCCCCCCGGCCCGCATACAACCTTCGCCCTCGTTTCTGCCCTGTACGGAGGCCTTTGGACCGATGCTGACCCCCCCCTTCGCGGCCCTTTCGGCCGTCACCACCCCCGTGCTCACGGCCCCTGCTCAGGGGGTCCACAAGAGCGAGTTCGACCTGCCCCTGCCGGACCTGTCGCAAGCCCAGTTCATGGGCATCGACGGGCACACGCTGCTCACCTACGGCCTCGTCGTGTGCCTCCTCGGCATCGCGTTCGGCCTCGTGAGCTACGCGCAGCTCAAGAAGATGCCGGTCCACCGGTCGATGCTCGAGATCTCCGAGCTGATCTACGCGACCTGCAAGACGTACCTCGGGACGCAGATCAAGTTCATCGCGATCCTTCAGGTCTTCATCGGCGCGGTGATCGTGGCCTACTTCGGCCTGGTCCTGCACAAGCCGGCGACGGAGATCCTCACGATCCTCGCGTTCAGCGTGATCGGCATCGCCGGCAGCGTCGCTGTCGCGGCGTTCGGCATCCGCGTGAACACGTTCGCGAACTCGCGCACGGCGTTCGCAGGACTCGCGGGCAAGCCGTTCCCGGTCTACGCGATCCCGCTCAAGGCCGGCATGAGCATCGGCATGCTGCTGATCTCGGTCGAGCTGCTCCTCATGCTGCTCGTCCTGCTCTACGTGCCGGGCGATATGGCGTTCAAGTGCTTCCTCGGCTTCGCCATCGGCGAGTCGTTGGGCGCGAGTGCCTTGCGCATCGCGGGCGGCATCTTCACGAAGATCGCGGACATCGGGTCCGACCTCATGAAGATCGTCTTCAACATCAAGGAAGACGACGCGCGCAACCCGGGCGTCATCGCAGACTGCACGGGTGACAACGCCGGCGACTCGGTCGGCCCGACCGCGGACGGATTCGAGACGTACGGCGTCACGGGCGTCGCGCTGATCAGCTTCATCCTGCTGGCCGTCCCGAGCGACGCGATCAAGGTCCAACTGATCGTGTGGCTGTTCGCCATGCGCGTCCTGATGATCGTCGCCTCGGCGGTCTCGTACTGGATCAACGAAGCGATCGCCAAGGCGCGCTACGGCAACTCGACGCACTTCGACTTCGAGGCGCCGCTGACGTCGCTCGTGTGGCTGACGTCGATCGTGTCCGTCGTCGTGACGTTCGTCGCGTCGCACCTCCTCATCGGCGATCTAGGCGACGGCACGCTGTGGTGGAAGCTCTCGGCGATCATCACGTGCGGCACTCTCGCCGGCGCGATCATCCCGGAGATGGTGAAGATCTTCACCTCGACGAAGTCCGGCCACGTGCGCGAGTGCGTCGAAGCCAGCAAGGAAGGCGGCGCGAGTTTGAACGTGCTCGCCGGCCTCACCGCGGGCAACTTCAGCGCGTACTGGCTGGGCATCGTCATCGCAGCGCTCATGGCCGCGGCGTGGTGGTTCAGCACGCTGGGCGTCGGCAGCGGCTCCATCGCCTCGCTGATGGGCTACGAAGCGATCTTCGCGTTCGGTCTCGTGGCGTTCGGCTTCCTCGGCATGGGCCCGGTCACGATCGCGGTCGACTCGTACGGTCCGGTGACGGACAACGCGCAGTCGGTCTACGAGCTGTCGCTGATCGAAGAAGTCCCGAACGTGAAGGCCGAGATCCAGAAGGAGTTCGGCTTCACGCCCGACTTCGAGAAGTGCAAGCACTTCCTCGAGGAGAACGACGGCGCGGGCAACACGTTCAAGGCGACCGCGAAGCCCGTGCTCATCGGCACGGCCGTCGTCGGCGCCACGACCATGATCTTCGCCACGATCATGGCCCTGAAGGCGAACCCGGCCTACCAGGAGAACTTCGAGGCGCGCCTGTCGCTCCTGAACCCGGCGTTCCTGCTCGGGCTCATCGTCGGCGGCGCGGTCATCTACTGGTTCACGGGTGCGTCGACGCAGGCCGTGTCCACGGGTGCGTACCGCGCTGTCGAGTTCATCAAGAAGAACATCAAGCTCGACGCGCACGCAAAGAGAGCCTCGATCGAGGACAGCAAGAAGGTCGTCGCGATCTGCACGCAGTACGCGCAGAAGGGGATGTTCAACATCTTCCTGACGATCTTCTTCTCGACGCTCGCGTTCGCGTTCGCGGACCCGTTCTTCTTCATCGGCTACCTGATCGGCATCGCGATCTTCGGCCTGTTCCAAGCCCTCTTCATGGCGAACGCCGGCGGCGCGTGGGACAACGCGAAGAAGGTCGTCGAGGTCGAGCTGAAAGCCAAGGGCACTCCGCTCCACGCGGCAGCCATCGTCGGCGACACGGTCGGTGACCCGTTCAAGGACACGAGCTCGGTCGCGCTGAACCCGGTCATCAAGTTCACGACTCTCTTCGGCCTCCTGGCCGTCGAACTCGCCGTGCAGTTGAACGACCAGCCGCAACTCGTCCACGGGATCTCACTCGCGTGCTTCGTGATCTCGGCGTTCTTCGTGTGGCGGTCGTTCTACGCCATGCGCATCAAGTCGGACGCTTGATCGAAATTCGAGCGGTGTGAGCGCGGCCCGGCTTCCACGCCGGGCCGCGTCGTACCGGCACGGTGCCCGCGGCACGGTGCCCGCGGCACGGTGCCCGCGGTACGGTGCCAGCGGTACGGTGCCAGCGGTACGGTGCCCGCGGTACGGTGCCCGCGGCACGGTGCCGCGGTACGGTGCCGCGGTACGGTGCCCGCGGCACGGTGCCCGCGGCACGGTGCCCGCGGCACGGTGCCCGCGGTACGGTGCCCGCGGTACGGTGCCGCGGTACGGTGCCAGGAACGACTTCGACACATGCGCACGGATCTCGCGCTGCTACGGATCGTGCCTCTCGGCCAACACGAGGGTCGCGGGGGGACTTCGAGGGAACAGCGGAGCGCGTGAGCTTGCGGAACCCACCCGAGCTCACGTCGAATGGATCCAGGTCGTTCCCGGCACCGTACTCACATCGTCTACGCGCAGTGGTGGTATCGCGATCTCCTCGACGCCACGGCATTCGGGACCGGACTGACCGACGGATTGCGCTTCGGCATCGTTCCGTGAGTGAGGAGCGCGGCGGAGGCGCGGGCGTCGCACCGTAGGAGTCGGAGCGCGGCGCCGGTTCGCGCGCTGCCCGAGGCCGGAAGAGCGCTACTGCCCGCCGTTCTTGCGCCACTCGATCGCTGAGATCTGGCCTTGGCGAGCCATATCGGCGGCTTCGCCCAACACGCGCGCGGCTTCTTGCGGCGCATGGAACCCCATCGAATTCTCCGCCGCGATGAAGTCGATGCGCCACTGCGCTTGGCGCTGCAGCTCGAGGGCCGGCGCGATCTGCTCGGCCGTCGCGCCGTCGGCCTTGGCCTTCACGACCGCGTCGAGTTGATCCATCAGCGCGCGAGCCGCGCGTTGCATCAGGTCGTAGTTCTTCTGCTGGATCATGTCGACGCGCGCGGCCAGCTCGGTCTCCGACGCGTGGTGACAGGTCTGGCAGGCACGATTGATGTTCAGGAGCGGGCTACGCACCCAGTGATCGGAGACCTTGGTCGCGCCCTCGCGCATGTACGGCATGTGGCAGTCGGCGCATGACACACCGCTGCGCGCGTGGATGCCTTGGCTCCACAGTTCGAATTCGGGGTGCTGCGCCTTGAGGATCGGAGCGCCCGTCTCGGCGTGCTCGTAGTCGAAGAAGCGCTGGCCGTCGGGGAACTTCGTCGCGTCCCAGAAGGCCTCCACTTGGTCGACTCGCAGACCTTTCCCCCACGGGAGCGTCAGCGGCATCTTGGTCGAGCAGTAGTACTCGACGTGGCATTGCCCGCAGACGAACGAGCGCATCTCGCTGCGGCGCGCGTCCACGTTGGGGTCGTACGGGAGCTTTCGCGAGCCGGCGCGCCATTCGGCGACGCTCGGCAGGTGAGGCACTTCCGCGTCGGATTCCGCGAGCGCTTGGATGCCGCGGATGAACCCGGGCCGGGTCACGCGCAAGTGCATGTCGTTCGGCGAGTGGCAGTCCACGCACGAGACCGGGTGCGCGTGGCCGAGCTCGTGCAACTTCGCGCTCGTCTCTTGGTACGACATCGCGTGCGTCGCATCGAAGCCTTTCATCACGTCGCCGCCGCCGAGCTCGCGATAGAGGGGCATGATCGACGCGTGGCAATGCAGGCAGGAGCCCGATTGCGGCTTCGACAGGCGCTGGGTCGACTCCTGGTCTGCGAGCATGAACGCATGCCCGCGCCGATCGCGGTAGTCGATCGAGAACGCGTAGCCGAGGAACATCCGCTTGAGCCACGGATCGCGCTCGATCTTCTCCGCGGGCATCGCTTCGCTGCCGCCGTGGCCGCCGAAGCGCGTGCGCGTGGTCTGCGCGGTGCGCAAGTAGCCGTCGTATTGACGCGGCCAGTTCGCGGCCCAGACGGCGGGATCGGTGTCGTCCTCGGTGACGGGCTTCAGGAGCACGTAGGGGTGCCGCCCCTCGTCCTTGCGCTCGAAGATGTTCATGAGCAGCGCGACACCGAGCGCCGTGCACACGGCCGTGATCACGATCGTGAGGACCAGGAACAACTTCCCGCGTCCGGAACTCTTCGACTCGACCATGTGAATCACCTCGCTGTCCGTTCGTTCTCGATGCCGCGGTCGGCGCCTCCGAGGCCGGCCTTCTCGCCGTGGCCCACGTCGCGGTGGCAGTGCACGCATTGGATCGCGTCGCGCTCGGTCGTCGACCCCGCCACCTGATCATGCAGTAGGTCGGCGTGACACCGGAGACAGTTCTCTTGGAGGATCCGTGCGTTGCGGGGCTTGATCCAGATCGGCTCGTCGAAGTCTTGCAAGGTGAAGCCCTTGCTGTGGTGGTAACCGTTATCCGCCTTTGCGATCCACTTCGCGAGCCCCGACGCGGGCAGGTGACAGTCCACGCAGACCGCCACGGTGTGATGACTCGCCTTCTGCCACGAGTCGAACTGCGAATTCATGATGTGGCAGTTCGCGCAGGCCATGGGATCCGAGCTGAGGTACGAGCTGCCTTCCGCGTAGTGGAACGTGAATCCGCCGAGGCCGAGCCCGACGCCGAGGAGAACGGCGATCCAGAGCGAGGCCTGACCCGCGCGCCGCGATGCCGTGCTCACGCCCTCGTTCTTCATGCTCGCCATCGAGGCCGACGAGTCTACGCCGCTGAATCGGTGTGCGGCGCATCCAACGAGGTCGGCTTCGAGCGAATCCTCGACGCGAATCGCGGAGCGCTGTCACGGAGGCGGTCGCCGCGCTCATGGAGAGCTAAGACCCGCCGCGACTTGGTCGCCCTCGGCGACCGACCGTGTCGCACGGATCACGCGGATCGGATCACGCGCGTGACGCTCAGCCGGCCTTCGATGCCGCCCGCCGCGCGCGCCAGACCTCGAACACGCCCGGCAGGATCGAGAGCACGATGATCGCGACGATCACGTAGTGGAAGTTCTTCTGCACGAACGGCGTCTTGCCGAACTGCCACCCGGCCCACACGAATATCGTCACCCACAGGATCGCGCCGATCACGTTGTACGCGGCGAACTTGCGGTACGACATGTGACCGATCCCGGCGACGAATGGCGCGAACGTGCGCACGATCGGGATGAAGCGCGCCAGGATGATCGTCTTACCGCCGTGCTTCTCGTAGAAGGCGCGGGTGCGCTCGAGGTGCTCCTTCTTGAAGAAGCGCGAGCCCTCGGTGAACACCCGGGGTCCGATGCGCTTGCCGATCGAGTAATTGACCGCATCGCCGAGGATCGCGGCGACGATCAGGAGCAGCGCGACGTGCACGGGGTGGATCGGCGACCCCTCGCTCGCGGATAGCGCCCCCACCGCGAACAAGAGCGAATCGCCGGGCAGGAACGGCATGATGACGAGCCCGGTCTCGGCGAAGATGATCGCGAAGAGCAGGACGTAGGTCCAAGGACCCAGGTCGGCCGCCCACGCGTTCAGGTACTTGTCGAGGTGGAGCGCGATGTCGACGAGCTTCTTCAGGAATTCCATGGGCGCGCGGAGGGTAACGGCGCGCACGAACGTCCGGAAGCCAAAGGTCGAGTCCTGTCGAGAAGCTTGCGCGGGTCACCCGAGGTGAAGCTGCGACACCGTGCTGAGGTGGACACCGCTCGTGCACACACCGGGCCCCCGTGGGGTCGGCCGCTCGCCTAACGACTCGACCGTGCGTCGAGTGCCGCTTTCGCCGTCGACGCGGCGGCGACGAGGATTCCGCCGACGATCGCGAGCGGTCCGGGTTGCTCACCGTGAGCGAGCCAAGCCCAGATCGGGCTCAAGACCGGCTCGACGAGGAGGATCAACGACGCTTCGAGCGCGGGAAGACGCCCGAGTCCATACGTGACGCAGCGGTACGCGAGCGCGATCTGCACGACGCCGAGGAACGCGATCGTCGTCCAGTCCGGATGGAAGCTGCCCTGCGCCGGCAGAGCGAAGTAGAGCGTCGCCATCCCCGCGATCACGTTGCCCGCGACGACAGCGCCCGCGCCGGTGCCGCCGCCCGAGCCCGGACCGCCGCGCTCGAGTCGCCGCAGCCCCATCACGGTGAAGGCCCAGCCGATGCCCGATCCGAGGGCGAGGAGATTGCCGAGCACGGGATCGGGCGCCGTGCGTTGTGCGCTCGGTGTGCCGACGACGAGGAGGCCGAGCGCGACGGCCATCACGAGTAAGAACGGGATGTCGCGCTTCGTCGCGCGCTCGGCCAGCAACCACGGCGCGAGCAGCAGGATGTAGAGCGGCGCCGTCGATTGCAGATAGATCGTGCTCGCCGCGGTCGTGAGCTTGTTCGCCATGACGAACAGCACGAGCGTCGCCGCATACGCGATGCCGACGAGCCATTCGGCCCGGTTCGGAATGCGCCGCGCCGCGGGGACGAGCACGACGAACGCAGCCGCCGCGACCAGCGATCGGAAGCACGCGATCTGCCACGCGTTGAATTCCGTGCCCTTGATCAGCGCGCCGCCGCTCGAGAAGAGCACCGCGGCTGCAACGAGCGCGAGTCGAGCTTTCGAGACGTCTTGCACGAGCGGTCGAACGGTACGTACTCGAACGCCCGAGCGGCAAGCGCGGTGTAGGATCTCGTCGTGATCGCTCGCGACTTCGAGCCGCTCGACATCGAGTCCCCTATCGCAGCGTGGCGCGCGGCTCAGAGCTTCGACGAGTTGCTCGTGCTGGGCGCTGCCTTCCTCGATGGACGGTGCGCGCATTTCCCAGGTTGGGGAGCCCAAGCGACAGACGTCGAGACGGATGCGATCCGCGCGGAACTCCTCGCGCTGAACGCCGTGGGATTCCTGTCCGTCGCTTCGCAACCCGCGTTCGAAGGTCGACGCGACGGTCGCAGCGTCCGCCAACGTGCTTTCGTGATCGGCTTCGCGAGACCGGCGCTCGCCGCACGCTGGTGCGGAGTGCGGGGGATCGAAGCGCGCACTTGGACCGGGGAAAGCTCGCTCGTCGTCAGCGCGGAGGAGCCGATGACGCTCGAGGACGGCCTCGCGCGCGTGGTCGCGGGTCACCCGGCGCGTGACGAAGAACTGGCGCTCTTCGAGGACGAGATCGGAGCGCATGCTCTCGACGAATTGCGCGCGACGACCTTCGTCGCCGCGTGGGATCCCGTGTTCGGACGCGAACGCGTGTTGTGGGACGAACTCATCCACCTTGGAAACTCTTGATCGCACGCCGCACGCGCGGCTCCTCCTGCTCGGCGCGAGCAACGTCCGGCGCGCGCTACCCGAGCTCGTGCGCGAAGCCCGCTGGAGACTGGGCTCGCCGCTCGCAGTCGTCGCCTCGCACGGCAGCGGCCGCTCGTACCTCGGACCCAGTCGATTGCTCGGCCGCGGCCTCGACCGCATCGCACCGAATGCGTTCTGGCGCTTCGAGGACGAGCGCGACGCACCGAACTTCGCGCTCGTCGCCGATGTGGGGAACGATCTCGCGTACGGGTCCCCGGCAGGACCGATCGCGGATGCGATTCGAGCCGTCGTCGAGCGCCTCACGCGATCGTCGCGCGTCGTGATCGTCGGTTTGCCACTCGCGAGCCTGCGTGAACTCGGTCCGCTGCGCTTTCACACCGTGCGCATGCTGCTCTTCCCGACGCGACGCATCGAGCGCGCGCGCGTGCTCGCCGAAGCCGAGGAACTCGACGCTCGTTTGCGCGCGATCGCCACGCAGCACGGTGCGACGTTCGTCGCCGCGCGATCCGAGTGGTATGGTCTCGATCCGATCCACATTCGGATCCGGGCGCGCGCGGCCTCGGCGAGCACGATGCTCGAGACCCTTGGGGCTCGCCGAGCCGCGAGCCAGCACGCGCTCGAGCTCGGAGCGTTTTCCCGCTTGAAACCGGCCGAGTTCTCGTGGTTCGGCACCCCGGCCACATGGCCGCAGCCTTCGGCGTCCCTGGCCGACGGGACGAGGATCTCCTGGATCTGAGCGCGACACCGTGCTCACACAAGCGATCGGTCCCTCGTAACTCCCGAAACGGTCCGTATCCTCGTCGACCTCGCACGGGAGCACCATGAAGTCGAAGAGCCACGGAACGAAGTTCGCCCGCATCGCCGTCTACGCGGCCGCCGCTTGGCTCGTCGCGTGGGCCGCGCTCAAGCTCTTCAAGGGCAACCCGCAGAGCCTCCCGGAGATCGTGCGCGACACGTCACCGTTCGGACCCGAAGCGACGTTCCGCGTCGCGATCGCGCTCGAGTTCTCGATCTTCTTCCTCACGCTCGTGAAGCCGCGACTCGGTTGGATCGCGCTGACGGCGATCTACGCGATGTTCATCGCGATCCTCGTGCCGATGGTCATCGCCGGCGCGGAGTCCTGCGGCTGCGGCGGCGGCGCGATCAAAATGCCGCCGACCCTGATGCTCGCGATCGACGGCGTGTTGCTCCTCGCGATGCTCGCCGCGCGACCGTGGTCCAACCTCGGGAAGAAGGGCGGCTCCGCGCTCCTGCTCGCCCTCGGGATCGCGGCGTCGTGGGCCGCACCGTGGCTCCTCATCCGTTCCTCGAGTCCGAGCGACGGACCGCTCGTCATCGACACGACGACGGGCGTCGTGCGGACGTCGGCGGGCGAGATCCGCTACGCGTTCCTCGATCCGACGACGTGGATGGGTAAGCCCATCATCGACCAAGCGCAGCTCACGCAATGGGTCGCGCCGGAACTGTTGCCCGTCGAAGGCAGCATCGTCTTCTGGCGCCAGGGCTGCCCGCACTGCGCGCGGCACTTGCGCGAATTGGTCGCGAAGGACGACGGTTCACGGCAATTGCTCCTCGTGCAACCGCGGGATGACCTGGCCAACGCGCGCGAAGTCGACGCGATGCCGCAAGGCGCACACGTCACGACGTTCGCCTTCCCGGAGAACTTCGAGTGTGCGTTCACGACCCCGTGCGAGGTCGTGATCACGGGCGGAAACGTGACTGCGGTGCTCTTCGAGAAGGACTTCCACCCCGAGGGTGGCTGACTGCGCTGCGCGGCGAACGGTTGCGCGCGGTGTGAGCGAGAGCTCAGAGCTGACCGCGGGGCGCGGCGAACGGTTGCGCGCGGTGTGAGCGAGAGCTCAAAGCCTGTGAAGGAATCGGCCGCGAGGGCGAGTCCCGGGTCGGCCGCATGTTGCCGAGCCTGGATGTCACCGGTCGGAAGCTCGTGTCGCCGACCAGCCGAAGTTTGATTCCGCACCGTTTTCGGGTGCTCGTGGCGCTGCGGCACCACTGCGACCAGCCGCCGCCCCGATCTGCGCTACAGAACACCGGGTTCGGCCCAGCGCATCACGTTGAAGGCGATCGCCGACCACAGTGCCGCGTTCTGTGTGCCGACCGATCTCGGCGAGCATCGGCGCGATCTGGCCCTGATCGTTGCCCTTCTTGGTGACGCTGACACCGGCGATCACGCGGCTCTCGACATCGGTTGCGAACTGGACGTTGTCAGCCGGACGCCAGCCTCCAGCGGCCGTCTTCATCACGCGCGCCTCCGGGTCGGTCGTAGAGACGCGCGTCGAGCGCTTGTCCGCCGCGCTCTCCCTCGACTCGCGCACCTTCTCGACCTCGGCCATGGCCTCATTGACGCGGACGGCGCGCTCCGGCGCTACGCCCGAGCGCGCAGCGAGCTCGCGTGCCGTCGCCTTGCCGCCCTCGCTGTCGAGCTGGTGCTTCACGCCGAGTCCAGTTCGGACCCGGCTCGCAGAGGGATTTTTTCACGCGCTCTCAGAGTGATGCCCGAGTCCGTGAACCCATCACGGAATGTCGCGCCGCGGAGCGACGTAACTCCTGTTCGAGAGCGCGTGACGGTGTTCGACGGGTCGGTTCACTCAGCGGAACGCCAGCACATAGGCGACCCAGCCCGCGCAGTTCTGACACGTCGCCCCGGTCTCGTCGCGGCGGTAGACGCCGCTGCCCTCGTCGCCGCCGTTCGACTGCTCGAAGTAAGCGCGCACGTCGCGAAATCCTGCTTCGGCGAGCAACTCTTTGACCTCGGGCATCGTCCACAGCCGCCACTCGTACGTGAACGCGCGCTTCAACTCGCTCCCGTCGCGGAACCGGAAGTGGATGTAGCACGTGTAGTCGCTCGTGCCCGGCACGTAGCGCGCCTGATCCCAGACGTAGGTGAAGCCGCCCTCGACGCGGCGCTCCTCCTCCATCTCCTCGGTCGCTTCGGTTCCGCCGTAGAGGTCGAGCGCGAACAAGCCGTCCTTCGCGAGGTTCTTGTAGACGCTCTTGAAGTACGCGCCGAGTTCCTTCCGCGTTCGGAAGATCGACCAGGAGAAGTTCTGGGCGAGGCGGATGTCCGCGGGACGGTCGCCGCGATCGCGGACGTCGCTTCGGTGCAGCGCGACGCGCTCGGCTGCCGCGCCGATCGGCCCGAGATTGTGCTCACGTCCCCACGCGAGCGTCTTCGCATCGAGGTCGAAACCTTCGGCCGTTCGATCGCCGCGACTCTTGGCCCAGGTCGCGCACAGGAGCGCCGTGCCGCAGAAATCCTCGCGCATGTGCAGCGGATCGCGGCCGCGCTCACGCCGGTAGTGTCGCGCGACGAAGGACAGATCCGCTTCGGGCGATTGCACCGCGAGCTGGTAGAGCTCGAAAGGATCCGCTGTGCGCGCCGTGTAGCGCGGTTTGCGCGCGACGATGCGGCGACGGGGCTTCTTGCGTGAAGAGGTTTTCGGATCGGACATGAGTCTCCCTGGAAAGGGCGGAGATCCTAGTGTCCGATCGCGCGCACGCGCGGACGAACTCGGAACGCGCTCCGAGGAATCGTGCGGTCGGACCGCGTGCATGACTCGCGGTCTCTACGCTCCGCAGCGGGGCAACTGGCTGCTGAAAAGCCGCCGCTCCCAGAGCCCGTGAAGAATTCACGGGCGACGCGCCGCGCAGCGGCGCAGATGGTGTCCGAGAGCGTGTAAGCTCGATTTCTTCACACGCTCTCAGCGCGGAGCGACCGGCGGGCGACCCGCGGTCCACGTGATCTCGACCTCGCCACCCGCGACGAGCCGCACGGCTTTCAGACCGGCGTCGGTCGCGCTCGTGAGGTGCTCGAAGTCGAGCGTGTCCGCTTCGTCACTCGGCGCGTGATAGTCCGTGTGCAAGTCGTACGAGGAGAGCGTTTGCCCGATCACGCCGCGCAGCACGAACGCGTAGTTGTCCGAACGCTCGTAGAAATGCTGGTCGGGGCGCGGATCGGCCGCGATGCGGAATCCGCGCTCGCGCAAGAGTGCACCCAAGTTCGTCTTGTCGTCGCCCGTCAGCCACAGGTTGCCGGGGCCGCCGACCTTTGCGTCGGGACGACCGATCATCTCGAAGTTCAGGTTCATCAGCGTGCGCTCGAGCGGCACGACGGGAGCATCGAGGTAGTGTTCGGTCCCGAGGAGACCGATTTCCTCGCCTGTCGCGAGGAGTACGACGACGTCGTGCGCGAGCTCGCCGCCGCGTCCGAGCGCGCCGGCGATCTCGAGGACGGCCGCGACGCCCGACGCGTCGTCGTCCGCGCCGTTGTAGATCGTGTCCGTGCCCTTCACCTGTCCGTGGCCGTGAGCGATGTGGTCGTAATGAGCGCTGATCACGAGCGCGCGCTCGCGACCGTCGCGGGGCGTTCGGCCGGGAATTCGCGCGACGACGTTCGAGCTCGTGGCGCGCTCGATTTCGGCTGCAACGACGAGCGCGATGGTGGCCGGAGGATTCGCGCGCAAACGATCGAGCGCCGGACCGTGGACGCGAACGACTCCGTCGCCGCGACTCGCATCCGAGCCTTTCGCGCGCCGGAACGTGCCGATCGTCGCGGTGGGATCACGTGGGCGGCCGGCCTTCTTCGAGCCCGGCACGAGGATCGCGCCGAACCCGGCTCCGTCGCCCAAGCTGGCTTCCTCGAACCAGCGGCGGCGCTCGGAAGTCGAACCGTCGACGAAGAGGGCGGCGCCAGAGTCTCTGGACTTCGGCAGATCGGTCGCCGAACGCACGACGACGAGGCGCAGCGCATCCGCCGCGACCGGTCGAGCGGGGGCGTCGAAGTCGGTTCCCTGGACGAGGTCGGTGCGCACGCCATCGGCCGCGACGAGGGCGAGTCGTGCCGGACCACTCAGTCGGGTGCGCTCGAGCGGGACGGCTTGGAGGTACGAACCCAGATCCCCCGCCGGTTCCGCGCCCTGAGCCGCGAGCACGGCAGCAAGGTATGCCGCCGCGCGATCGCACTCGGGCGTGCCGGTGACACGACCACCGAGCTCGTCCGAGGCGAGGAAACGCACGTGGGCTTCGATCTCCTTCCGACGCACTGCCGGAACGAGTTCGGGCAGCACGGGCGGAGTCGTGGCATCCGCGGCGCGCGTCGCGCCGTGGGAATCGCTCGCGCAGGCGAGGAGGAAGGCGACGAGGATCATGGCGCGCGTCAGCGTACGCAAGCTCCCCGAGATCTGCTCGGTCGTCGCCGGGGTTCGAGCGTCAGAATCGACGGCCCGTCGGACCAGCTGGCGAGTCCGCCCCAGTGAAGCGCCGGACGAGCTCGCGAGTCAGACCCAGCGGCCCGTCGGACGAGCTCGCGAGTCAGACCAAATCACGCAGCGCGCGCAGCATTTGCTCGTTCTGGCGCGGATCCGCGACCGAGATTCGCACCGCGCCGTCGACTTGGCGCGGAACACTCATCACTCCCGGTGCGAGGCGTCGATTGACCCGGCGCGCGAGCTCCGTCGGGTGTTCGACCTGGAGCAGGATCCATTGCCCGACCGAGGGCAGCGGGCGTATGCCCGGGATCATGGCCAGACGCGACGTGAAACGGTCCTTTTCCTCATCGGGCATGAAGAGCCAACCTGGCCGACCCGTGCGGGGTGCGGCGAGCGCGAAACACCTGTGCCGAGTGCCAAACTGGCTGTCCACCCCCCCGGTGGATGCTGGGAAACTCCAGTTTGGCGAACGGGTGCCGGGCCCTAGGGACGCCTATCCAGGTCTTGGAGAGAGGCGAAGTGGAGGCTCGGAGGCCCGCGTGGCCTCGACAAGGTGCACGCTATCTAGTGGTTGGAGGCCCTACAAGCGCAAGCAGCATGGTACTCCACGAGGATCGTGCAACTTCCCATTATTGGGACAGGCCGTCAGCGAACCCGCACAGGCCGGAAATCGTCGGGCGCGGTCGGATCGCCCTGCCGTTCCGACCGTTTGGGCGACTCGATCGCGGCCAATTCTAGAGCGGTACGTCCGCTCGCCGTTCGGTTCAGCGGATCAGACCGTGCCGATAGCCATCGACGAATGTCTGCGTCTCGGCCGCCGACGAGGCGCGCGAAGCCAAAGCCGCCGTCCGACGCGCGCTGCGCGCGTCGATGGTGCCGAGTTGCGCGAGGAATACCTGGAGCGCGCTGGGCGGCACGGTGAAGTGCTTGACGCCCACGCCGACGAGGAAAGGCAAGTTCGCCGGATTCGCGACGCTCACGCCGAACAACTGCAGCGGACGTGCTGCCTGCTCCGCAGCTTCGACGATGGAGACGAGCGCGCGCAACACGAAGGGATGCAACGAATCGAACGTCGATGCGAGCGCGTGATTGTCGCGATCCGCAGCGAGCAGGTACTGCTGGAGTGAATCGAGTCCGACGCAGAAGAAGTCCGCTTCACGCGCGAGATCGCGTGCACCGAGAACGGCCGCGGGCGTCTCGATGATCGCGCCCAGCTCGACTTGCTCTTGGAACGGTACGCCCGCGCGCCGCAGTGCGTAGCGTTCTTCGAAGAGGATCTCCTTCATCCGTCGTAGATCACCGCAGTCGACGACGAACGGCACGGCGATGCGCAATCGCGCTTCACCATCGGCTGGAAGCGCACGCAACAACGCCTGCAGCTGACGACGCAACACGGATTCGCGCGAAAGCAAGCAGCGCACGCCGGTGCGACCGAGTGCCGGGTTCATCTCGCGCGCCTCGTGCAGGTATCCGACCTCGAGGCTCGAATCGACGTGCAAGAGTCGGAAGGTCACGGTCGCGCCGCGCGCGTGCTCGACGACGGAAGCGTAGTGAGCGACGAGTGATTCGAGCGACGGTTGTTCGCGCTCGATGAGGTACATGAGCTCGGTGCGATACAGCCCGATCGCCGCGAGTCCGAGGCTCGCTGCCGCGTCGACTTCGGGCAAATTCCCCGCAGCGGCGCTCACTTCCAGTACGGAACCGTCCCGCGTGCGAGCTTGACGACGAGCCCACGCGGGAATCCCCTCCGCCGGCACCAACGTCGCTTCTTTCTCGGCCTTCGAGCGCGAACCGTACTGCGCGCGCACGACCTCGTCGGGATCGAGACGCACGAGTCCTTCGGTGGCGTCGAGGATCGCGAACATCCCTTCACGCGTCGCCTCGAGCAGTCCAGCGACGCCGGTCAGCGTCGGGATGCGCATCGTGCGCGCGAGGATCGCCGCGTGGCTCGTGAGGCCACCTTCTTCGGTGACGATGCCCAGGACGGATTCGTGCGCGAGGTTGAACATGTCGACGATCGACAACTCGCGCGCGACGAGCACGTACTCGGACGGCGGTGCCACGCCCGTCCCTTCCGCGCCCGAATCCTTCTCGAGATTGCGCAGCACGCGGATCCCGACGTCGCGCAAGTCGACCGCGCGCTCACGCAGCGTCTCACTGGCGACGAGTCGGAAGATGCGATCGAAGTCGGCGACGACTTTGCCGATCGCGGCCTCGAGGCTCATCTGCTCGTTGAGGATCAGATTCTCGACATCGGCGAGGAACACCGAGTCCTTCAAGTACGCGAGGTGCGTGTCGAGGATGCGCACCTGTTCGGGCGGCACGCGACCGTGGAGTCGCACCTTCAACGCGTCGATCTCGGCCCGCGAGTCGGACAAGGACCGGTGAAAACGGTTCAGCTCGCGCTCGACCTGCTCCAGCGGAACGCGCGTCGGCGGCGCGCGCAGGATGTCGTGATCCTTGCGGTGCACGAGGCCGAGAGCCAGGCCGGCGGCCACGGGCGTCCCGCGCAGTGTCACGCCACCCGGAGCCTTCTCCGTCGCCGCAATCGTCTCGGGCGTTCCCTCGCTGGCCGCGCTCGGTTCGCTCATGACGGCGGTATCCTACGGGCCGCGCACGACCCAGGCCACGACGCGCAATCCTTTAGAAATCCATGTCGAAACTGCTCCTTCTCGCTCTCGCGCTCTTCGCTCCGACGGTTCCGCAGGTCGCGCCGGCGCTCACGGAGAGGGCGAAGCAGGCCGATGCCAAGTGGGTCGAGATCACACGCGTCGTGGACGGTGACACGATCCATGTCCAGCTCGGCGGCAAGGTCGAGAAGCTGCGACTCCTGTGCGTCGACACCGAGGAAAAGGTGGGCAGTGGTGCCGCGAGTCCCACGAAACCGCAGACGGTGTTCGGCGAGGAATGCGCGCTGTGGGCGCAGGAGTTCTTCGCCAAACTCGGGAAGGACGGCGCGCCGCCCAAGATCGGCTTGCGCTTCCCCGTCGGCCGCGAAGATCACCGTGACGGTTTCGGGCGGCTCTTGTGTCACGTGATCCTGCCTGACGGAACCGACTACAACCTGATGCTGGTGAAGCTCGGCAAGAGCCCGTACTTCTCGAAGTACGGTTACAGCGAGATCGCGCACACGGAGTTCGTCGCGGCGCAGAACGAAGCGCGCGCGAAGAAGATCGGGATCTGGGATCCGACGACGAACGTTCCGAAGACGCCCGGGACCCCGAGCGCAGCGCGTCCTTACGACAAGCTCCTGCCGTGGTGGGATCTGCGCGCCGAAGCCGTCCGAACTTTCGGGGAGCGGCGCGCGAAACAACCGGACTCTACCTTCGAAGCTGAATCGGGCCCCTCCCTCGCGCTCGCCGTGACGAAGGCCGACCGCGTGAACGTGTTCGGCGTCATCGACCGCGTGTTCGACGAGACCGACGGCTCGCAGACGGTTCTCTTCCAAGCCGCCGTGCGCGACGTCCCGTTCCGCGTGCGCATCCCGAAGGACGCGGTGGCAGCGCACGCCGGCCTGAAGCTCGCTCAGCGAACGGAGGACTTCATCCAGAACTACATGTGGTTCCGTGGCACCGTCGAAACCGACGGCAAGGGCTACCGCTCGACTTCGACATCGCCGGAAGCTTGGCGCGACGGTCGCGATCCCGGACCGTGAGGGGAGCGGAGCGTCTCGCCTTCGGCGCGTTCAGCGCCATGCGTGCTGAAGAACGAAGTCCTCGATCCCGTCGACGTCGCCCCACGACCGTCCCTCGGCGAGCGTGACCGACCAAGTCAACATCCTTCGGCTGGTCGCCGAAGAGTCGGTCCTATCCGGAAGGTCGATCGTGTGTCCGCCACCGATCCCCTTCTGATTGTCGAGAGGGCGGAAGTGCAATCCGTTCGAATGGCCGAGCCGCTCCGCCCCGCTCGTTTGGTAAGTGGAGTAGCTGAGAGCTCGCACCAGCGTGCCCGCCGGGAACGAGTCGAGAGATTGCTCGAGCCGAACGCGCGGGCCGACGTACACCTGAACGTGCAGCTCGACCTCGTCCTCGACGGTCACAACCTTATGGAAATCGATGATCCTTCCCGCTGCCATCGCGTCCGTTGACGTGGGAGGGAGCGGCACGGCCGCGCCCTGACCGACGGGCAGACAGATGGCCTCGCTGGGTTCGATGGCCCAACACATCGCCCCTGCCGCGACGAGGCCGGTCAGGAATGTCTTCACGAGCATTCGACACAGAGTGCGGCGCAACTCGACGCGGCGCTCGCCCAAGTGCCCGGGTCGCCACACGGGAACACCGTGATGCAGCGCGGCGGAGCCCCGATGCACAGGTCGAACGCCTCGGTCGACGTCGGCGCGGCCGACTCGGTTGTCGAGTCCGATCCGCCGTTGCCGTTGGCCTTGATCGTGATCGTGCACCGCGTTGAGGAACACGTTGTCTCGACCTGGATGCTCACGCCATCGCACTCGGGCGACGGCGCTGGGTCCGGGCAGGACTTCGGACAGTCAGAGGCTGCACTTGGTGCGTTGGCGAGCAGACTGACGACGAGGACGAGCGACAGGCGATGGATTGCGTTCACGATGACCTCCGAAAAGAGAACTGGCCGAACCACGATCACATGCGAACACGGATCGGTTCGATCGAGTCTGTCGTAGGGGGGGGGCCCGTTGTCAATCGACGTCAACCGGAGGTGATTCGACCTCGGATTCTCTGCTCTCTCGACTCTCCCCACCCCTCGCGGGTGGTTCCCACGCACCGAGTAGGTGACCCAACCGGCGCAGGTCAGCCACGCACGTCGATGCGAGTTCCGGAATGGGACAACTCGCGGGCCTTAGCGTGACCGCACGGGAAGGAAGCGGTAGATGTGTCGCCGTTTGCGCGAGCACCATAGGTTCGAAAGCCCCGGATGAAGGATCAGGACCCCGGATCCGGCGAGCAGATCGCTTGGCGCAGGGACGACTCGCCTGAGTTCGAAGTCTCGAGTGACCGTGAGTGGAACAACTGCGAAGGGAACGCAGGCGAACCGAGAGGTGCCTCTGCAGCTACCGAGTTTGCGACCTTGCCCTCAGTCCCAGCCCCTGGTGCAAGGACGCGGGACTTGGCTACCAGAATCTCGCCGCGAACAGCGTTCAGTTGCAGAACGTCGCCGACAGGCCGTTCGACAAGTTGAACCCCGCGCCACCGCCCGCGACGTTGCGATACCAGCACTGGAACTTCGCGGTCGTGCCGACGCCCGGCGCACCCGGCGCATTCGGGAAATCGAAGAGGCGCGTCATCACACCGCCCGCGCTGGCTTGTTGCACGCCGAGGCGGAACACGCTGCCGCCGGCGCAGCGGAATCCGTTGCCGAAGAGCTGCTGAACCTCCGTGGATCCGTAGAAGAACAGTCCGTTCGTGTTCGGCGGCAGGTTGGTGCAGACCAGGGTGAAGTCGTTCGCCGCAACGCTGACCGTTCCGGTGTGCGAGATCATCGCCGGGAATCCCGTCGAGTTGTTGGCGACGGCGCAGTACGTGTACGGCGTGGCGCAGGCCCCGGAGAGCATAGCCGTCCAGATCTCGGCGCGTCCCTGGAGCTGGAACGCCGTCATCTTCTCCGCCGCGCCGATGCCCAGCTCGAGGCCGGGCTGGTTGTCGATGTTGCCGAGACCATCGATCGACCCGCCGAAGCGATCGCCGTTCGTCGTTCCGACGAAGGTGTGCAGCACGCTTCCCGTCAGGCCGTCGAAGACGCGCACGAATCCCTCCTGAGCGGTGTTGAACTGGTCCGCGCCGACGAGGATCTCCGACTTGCCGTCACCGTTCAGGTCGCCGGCGTCCGCGATCGCGATGCCGAAGCGATCCCCGACGCCCGTGCCCGGATGATTCCGCACGAAGGCTCCCGTGGCGCCGTTGAAGAGGCGCACGTAGCCGACACCTTGGTTGAAGATGTTCGAGTCCTGCGTCGCGCCGATGAGGAGGTCGCGCACGCCGTCTCCCGTCAGGTCTGCGATGGACGCGACGGCCGCGCCGAAGAGATCGTCGGCGGCCGGAGAGGGAACCGTGTAGAGCAGCGCACCCGTCGAGCCGTTGTAGACGCGCACGCCGACCGTCAACGTGCTGACCACGAAGTCGGCTCGACCGTCGCCCGTCACGTCCCCCATCGTCTCGGCCGCGAGACCGAAGCGCTGACCGTTCACGGTGCCGGACAAGTTGTGCAGCACCGCTCCCGTCATGCCGGAATACACGCGCACGATGCCGCGCTGCGTGCCGCCGCCCGGCGCTTCACGGCTGGCGGTCAACACGTCGGATCGGCCGTCGCCGTTCACGTCGCCGAGTCCGACGACGATCGTGCCGACCTTGTCGTTGTTCACCGTGCCGTCGAACGTGAGCAGCACTCCACCGTTCGTGCCGGAGTGCACCGTCACGCGACCGCGGTTGTTCCCGAGCGTCGACACCTGCGGCGCACCGACGACGACGTCGGCGAACCCGTCACCGTTGACGTCGCCCGCGCCGTCGACCGAGGTGCCGAAGGCGTCGCCGTTCGTCGTGCCGTTGAGGGTGAAGAGCGTGGCCCCGGTCAGCCCGCTGTAGGCGCGCGCGAACCCCTCGCCGGGCCCGAGCACGTTGCCGTTCTCCGGAGCTCCGATGACGTAGTCGGGCCGGCCGTCGTTGTTCACGTCGCCGGCGCCGCGGATCCACGATCCCAAGCGGTCGTTGGCCTTGTCGCCGACCTTGGAAGTCAGGAGGACCTGGGCTTCGGCGGTGACGGAGGCGAGAGCGAGTGCGAAGGAGACGCGGGCGGCGGTGCGGATCATGTTCATGGCGAGAAAGAGGAACGGAGGCCGGAGCGAGCGTTTCCGAGTCGGTGTCCGTCTCGGGCGGAAGTCCTTTCCGCCACGGAGCGAACACGCGTGAAGGGCGATCGCGGGATCGGCCTCACAGGTCAGTCTATCCCCAGATTCCAGGAAGCCGCAATTCGGCTCGAATCAGTTCCCACGCGCCTGTGCGACGAGGTGTCCGGCTTCCGGGAGAAGGATCTCGCGCCAAGCGAGGCCCAACGCCTTGGGAGAGCCCGGCAAGGCCACCACGACCTTCCGTGCGATGAGTCCCGCGGTCGCGCGGGAAAGGATCGCCGCCGAACCGATCTCGCGGAAGCTCAAGGCTCGGAACAGTTCGCCGAAACCTGGGATCCGTTCCTCGAACAGTCGTTCCAAGGTCGGCGCGGTCACATCGCGCGGCGCGAGGCCGGTGCCGCCGGTGAGGAGCACGATGTCCACGTCCGCGCGCGCGACCGCTTCGCGCACGACGGCTTCGATCTCCGCCGCCTCGTCGCGACGGATCGCGCGCAGTGCGACGCGGTGCCCCGCGGACTCGATGGCCTCGACCAGGAACGGCCCGCCGCGATCCGTGGTCTCGTCGCGCGTGTCGCTGATCGTGATCACGGCGAAGGACAGCGTGCTCGGCGCGTCGATCTTGTGCTGCTCGAGGCTCATTGCACGGACCTGGTGGAGACTCCACGTGCGTGGCGCGACGCGCGCGTTTCCGCGCTGCGCGGCACGAGTCGGCGCTGACATAGGCGGGAGTTCTTCACGACCTCACGGCGTCGAAGATCACGCGCATGCGCCGCACGCGCTCGGGATCGACGGCGTTCGCGACGCGACCCTCGAACTTCAGCGCCGTGCCGACGATCGCGCCATCGGCGTACGCGAGGAGTGCCTGCGCGTTGTGCTCGTCGAGCCCGGATCCGACGAGGACGGGGACGCCGTGCGCGGCGCCGTGCGCTTCACGCACATGCTCGGGATCCGGCGGACGACCCGTGGCCGCACCCGAGACGATGACGCCGTCGGCGAGTGCGCGTAGCACGAGATCCTCGACGGCTTCGGCGAGCGTCTCGCGCGAAAGCTGCGTGGCGTGTTTGACGTGCGCGTCGGCCAGGATCGCAACCGAGGGAGCGAGCCGGGCGCGCTCGCGCAACGTCTCCGCCGCCCGACCTTCGACGAGACCTTGGTCCGTCACGGCGGCGCCGGAGTGCACGTTGATGCGCACGAAGGAGGCACCCGTCGTCGCGGCGATCGCGAGGGCTGCGCGCGCGTCGTTGCGCAACACGTTCACGCCGACGGGCACCGGGCCCGCGACATCGAGCACGGCGCGCACGACGAGCGCCATCGCGGCGATCGTCTCCGGCGGCACGCGCTCGGCATGGAACGGGACGTCACCGAAGTTCTCGACGATCAAGGCGTCGCAGCCGTTCGCCGCCAGCGCGCGCGCATCGGCGAGTGCGTGCTCGAGCACGCGCGACAGCGGATCCACAGATTCGGGACGCTCGCAGAGTGGAGCTCCGGGAAGAGCCCGCAAGTGCACGACGCCGATCAGGCGCCGACGCTCTGTGCCGTTCAGGCGCTGAAGCGCTGTGCCGTTCAGGCGCTGGGGCGCTGTGTCGTTCAGGCGCTGAGGCCCTTCGCCGATCGGGCGCTGAGGCCCTGTGCCGATCGGGCGCTGAGGCGCTGTGTCGATCGGGCGCTGAGGCGCTGTGTCGATCGGGCGCTGAGGCCCTGTGCCGATCGGGCGCCGACGCTCTGTGTCGATCGGGCGCTGAGGCCCTTCGCCGATCGGGCGCTGAGGCCCTGTGCCGATCGGGCGCCGACGCTCTGTGTCGCCGGTCGAAGAAGCGTGCAAGAAGACCGGGCGCGGCATCGGGGATAGGAGATGGAGCCAGAGGCGGGATTTGAACCCGCAACCTCCGCTTTACGAAAGCGGCGCACCACCGTTGTGCTACTCCGGCTCGCGAATGTCGCACGAGCCCTGACCTTGAATTCGCGACTCGGTCAGGTCTCGTTCGATCCTTTCCCGCCCGAGCGTGCCTGTTCTGCGCCTGCCTCACCGCGCGCGGGGAGACGGAGCCGGAACGAGCGCACCCGGAGGATGGGAGCGGATCGACTCGGCGTGAGCGGGACTTGAGTCCTGCCCACGGATCGTGTCGGCGAAGAGGATAGCGCTGACGGAAAGTCCGTCGAGCCTCAGGCCACGATTTTCGCGAGGTGCCCGTCGAGCTCAGGGTCCAAAGGCTGCTTCAGGAGCCTCGTCGGCGACCGGACGAGACGCTCGGAATCGCGCCTCTCGCGGCGACCGCGGGTGCTCGGCACGACGCGAAGAACAGGCGCACAGCGCGCCGCGCGCGACCTCAGCCCCCTCGCAGTTCGAGCCCTGGGTCCCGAGTCATCGAGGCGAAGCCATCGACGCGGAAAATGCAGTCGGCCGCGCGGGGATCCCGCACGGCCGACGTTGCGTGAGTCCTTCGGTCTCGCAAGCGCGGCGCTTGCGAGCTTGGATCAACCGCGCAACTTCTCCAGCAGCTTGGTCCGCGCGGCCGGATCGATCTGGAGGCTGCCCAGAACTCGGGCCGCGGCTTCGCGGACCGGCATCGGGGCTTCCGAGCGGACGACCGCTTCGACCTTTGTGACAGCGTCCGCGTCGAGCGCGGTCCCATCGCGACCGACGACGCGTGCGAGAGCGGCACCGGCCGCCGCTCGAACGCCTTCGGACCGCGCCTCGTCCGTGAGCGCCGCGAGGAGTGCCGGAGCTTGCGCACCCGTGCCGCGCGCGCCCAACGCCGCCATGGCGGGAATCGCGGTCGCGTCGTCACGCACCGTAGCGACGGCCAGACCGGAAAGCGCCGGGCCGAAGTCGTCCGCGTTGCCGAGGTGCGCGAGCGCCTCCGCCGAACGCGACGCGAGGCTCAGCGCCAACGCGCGGTCGCCCGTGAGTGCCGCTTCGAGTGCCGGCTTCACCGCGTCGAGATCCGCCGCGCCTGTCGACGTGCCCGCGATGCGGTCGCCGTAGGTCCCGGCCGTGCCTTCTTCGTCGCTCGTGAGGACGATGACCGGCACGTTCGCCGTCCGCTCGTTCCCCTTGAGTTCATCGATGACTTGCGCCGTCGTCACGTCGGCGAGCGAGTCCGCGACGAAGACGACGTCGAGCGCCGGAGCGCGGTGCAGGATCGTGAGGCCGAGGATCGAGTTGTCCGCGACGGTGGCGTACGCCCCCATGCCGCGGAGAGCCTCGGCGACCGCGTTCGCACGCGCCGGATCACTGTCCACGACGAGCGCGAGGCGCAGAGCTTCGCGCTGGACCGAGTGGCCCAGAGCGCCGATCACTTCCGCACCCGCGGGCGTGCCCGAACGCGCCGCAACGTGCGCGAGTGCGACGGCGGCTTCCGAGTGAATCGCGCCGTCCTTCGAAGCCAGCGCGGAACGCAGGCCCGACGTCGCCGTCGGAGCGAGCGGACCGAGGACGCGGCACAGTGCCGAGGCCGTCGAGGCGTCGCCGGCCGCAACCGAGCTCGAGAGTGCGAGGTCGAGCGCTTCGACGCCGGCTCCGTTCACGGCGATCAACGTCGCGCCGGCCGCATCCTTCCAAGCGCTGACGTCTTGGCCCGCCGCGCCCATCGCGTCGATGCGCGTTTGGCCGTCGACGAACGCACGCGCCAGACCCGCAAGGGCCTGCGTCGAGTTCGGATCGACGCGCAGCGCGTCGTAGAACGAGCGCTTGCTCATCTCGGATCCGTAGAGCGTGCGCGGAATCGCGGTTCCGACGAGTTGGCCGTCCTTCCAGTCCCACACGACCTCGCCCGCTTCGCCGCGGAGGAGCGCAGCGTCGCTGCGGCGCCAGTAGGCGTCGCCGGCGGCGAGGAAGCTCGCGAGAGCCGAACCGTTGGCGCCGAGGCGCTTCAAGGATCCGCTGGCGGCTTCACGCACGACCGGGTCCTCATCGGAGGCCGCCGCTTGTTGCAGCGCGCCCGTGCCGTAGGCCGAACCCAAGTTGCCGAGGACGTAGGCCGCGTTGCGGCGCAGGACGGCGTTGTCGCTCTTCATCGCGACGGCGGTCGCCACGGCGGCTTCTCCGCCGAGTTGCGAGAGTGCGTGCATCGCGAGAACCCGGCGGTCGTCGTCGCCCTCGTCCGCGAGGAGCGGCAAGAGATAGGGCACCGCGTAGGTGCCGTGGTCGGCGGACAGCGTGCGCGTCGCTTGGCGACGCTCGGCAGCGTCCTCGGATGTCGTGGCCGTCTTGACCAGAGCGAGGATCGTGTCCTTGTCGTTCGCGACCGCCTTGCGCTCGACGCGGGCCAGCTCGATGAGGCGCTTCGCCACGAGCTCGAAATCGCCGCCCTCGACGAGGAGGTCGCGCCAATCGGCGTAGTCACGGCTCGTCCAGAGCGCGTAGGCGGACTTCTGGTCGGGCGACATCGCCGCGACCTTCTTGAGCTCGGCGAGTGCCTCGGTCTTCTTGCCCCGGTGCAGGAGCTCGATCGCCGCCGCAAACGTGTCCGACAGTTCGTCGGGAGCGTAAGCGAAGCTCGGCGCGAACGCGGAGCTCGTGGCGGAGACAGCGACGACGGAGACGAACAGGCCGAGAGCGCGGCGCAGTCCGGTCATGAGGAGAGCCTCGTGCGGGTTCGAAAAAGGACGCGTGGAGAGCGCATCGGGGGGGACGACTCGGGCGCTTGCACGGGTCCGCGCGCGGCGGTGCTCCGTGGGTGCGGCGATCGGAGGGGGGGATGATACGGAGGCGGTCGCGGCGGTCAATGGGATCGTCCCCGGCACTCGCCTCGGAACGCGCGCTCTATCCCACGCGGGGTCCGCGGCAACCAACGGCGGGCACGGAGAGTTTTCCGAGACGAGCTCCGGCACGCGCGCCAGTGGCGCCGGGATGCGTGACCGGCAGTCCCAGGACGCGCGCCGAACCGAGAATGGCGAAGACGAGCGCCTCGCGGGCCTTCGGGTCGATCCCGACGGCAGCCGTGGAGCGCACGGGAATGCCGGTGCGACGGCCCAAGGCGGCCATCTGGGCCGGATTGTGCGCTCCCCCACCCGCGACGAGGAGCTCGCGCGGCCGTTCCGAGGCGAAACGGCACAGATGGTCGGCGACACAGGCCGCGACGAAATCCGTCGCGGTCGCGAGCAGATCGTCGGGCCCGCGCTCGAGGAGCCCGCGCGCGCCTGCGCGGGCGACGACGGAATCGATCCAGGCCGCCCCGAATGTGTCGCGGCCGGTGCTCTTCGGCGGCGCGCGCTCGAGGAACGGGTGGCGCAGGAGTTCCTCGACGAGGCCTGGATCCGAGCTTCCGCGAGCCGCGCTGGCCCCATCGCGATCGAGCGGCGCAGCGAGGAATCGCCGCGCGAGCCCGTCCAGCAGCGCGTTCGCGGGCCCCGTGTCGAACGCCCGGAGTTCCCCGCTCTTCCCGAGCAGAGTCAGGTTTCCGAGGCCCCCCAAGTTGAGGATGGCGGCCGGTTTTTCGACATGCGCGAAGAGCAACACGTCGGCGAGCGGCGAGAGCGGCGCGCCTTCGCCGCCGTGAGCGACGTCCCCTTGGCGGAAGTCGCTGACGACGGCGCACCAGGCTTCGGCCGCGACGAAATCGCCGTCGCCGAGTTGGAGCGTGGCGGCGCCCGACCCCTCGACGCCGTCGTGGTGCCACAGCGTTTGGCCGTGGCTCGCGACGAGATCGAGCGCGAGCCCGTGTCGGTCCGCGACGGCGCGCGCGGCGCGACCGAATGCACGGCCGAGATCGCGGTCGAGCAGCGCGACATCGCGCAAACCACACGGTGCGCCTTCGAGGAAGGTGCGGACGCGGCGCGCGACGTCGTCCGGGTACGGCTCGGTCGCGTAGGCGAGGAGTTCGGGGGGGCTGAGTTCGATTCCGCCGTCGCGCGCGTGCGCTCGCTGCCGTACGACCCCCACGTCGATGCCGTCGGCCGAGGTGCCCGAGAGGACGCCGGCGACGTACGCGCCCTCGGTGACGAAGCGGGCTTCGAGCTCGTGCATCGCCGCGCAGCGTAGCTCGTCGCTCGGCGACACGGAGACCAATCGAGCCGGCGACGTGCGTATCCTCGTTCGCCATGGTCCCCCGCGCCGAGCAAGAGAAACGCGTCTCCATCCTGGTCGTCGACGACGACGCCGACGTCCGGCTCGCGCTGGAGATGACGCTCCAGTATCAGGGCTTCGAGGTCTGGACCGCGAAGGACGGAATCGAAGCGCTGCGTCGTCTCGAAGCCGAAGCCAAGGTCGATCGGCGACCGGGCGTCATCGTCACGGACCTCAAAATGCCTGGCATGGACGGCCTCGCATTGCTCGAGAAGATCCGCGCGGGCCTGAACCCGCCGCCGGTCGTCGTCGTTTCGGGTCACGGGGACGTCGCCACCGCGGTCGACGCGGTGAAGCGCGGCGCCGCGAACTTCCTCGAGAAGCCGCTCGAGGGCGAGCGCGTGCTCGTGACGATCCGCGCGGCGCTGCGCGAATCGAAGCTCGCGGCGGAGAACACGCGCCTCAGAAAGAAGCTCGCCGAGCGTCACGAACTCGTGGGCAGCGGTCCGGCGATGGAACGACTGCGCGCGCAGGTCGCGACACTCGCCGGATCCGACGCGTCCGTGTTGATCACCGGCGAGAACGGCACGGGAAAGGAAGTCGTCGCGCGCAACTTGCACGCGCTCTCCGCGCGCGCCGACGAGCCGTTCGTCACCGTGAATTGCGCCGCGATCCCCGACGAACTCATCGAGTCCGAGCTGTTCGGGCACGAGAAGGGTTCGTTCACGGGCGCGTTCGAGCGTCGCATCGGACACTTCGAGGCCGCTGCGGGCGGGACGCTCTTCCTGGACGAGATCGGCGACATGCCGCTCGCGGCGCAGGCCAAGGTGCTGCGCGCCCTGGAGTCGCGCGAGATCGTGCGCGTCGGCGATTCGCGCCCGATCCCGGTCGACATCCGCGTCCTCTCGGCCACGAACGCGGACTTGGCCGCCGCGACGGAACAGAAGACCTTCCGCTTGGACCTCTTCTACCGGTTGAACGTCGTGCCGTTGCGCGTGCCCGCGTTGCGCGAGCGACGCGAGGACGTGCCGGCGCTCGCGACGCACTTCCTGCGCGACATCGCCACACGATCGGGGCGCACTCCCCTCGCATTGCGCGGCGATGCGCTCGAACTCTTGCAGTCGCTCGATTGGCCGGGCAACGTGCGTCAGCTCAAGAATTTGCTCGAGGGCGCGTCGGTGTTCGCGAACGGACCCGAACTGGCGCGTACGGACCTCGAGCAGATCCTCGGTGCCGGCCCGGCGCTCGCGCCCGTGCCGGCTGCGGCGACGGTGACCGTCGCGGGACCGATGGCCGACGACCCGTTCCGCGCCGAGACGTTCGAGGACTTCAAGAATCGCAGCGAAATGGCCTTCATTCAGCGCAAGTTGGCCGAGAACGGCGGAAACGTGAAGCGCACGGCCGAGCGTCTCGGGATGCAGCGCAGTCACATGTACAAGAAGCTCGATCGATACGGACTGAAGTGAGCCGAGATGGGTGCGACTTGGCGGATTCGACTATGGTCGAATAATTATTCGAGTAGGTTCGAATCCGCCTTCCGCATGGATGCAGCCGAGTGCACGCTCGAGCTGCGGATGCGTCTCTCCCAACCCGCGCCGGGCAGGATCCAACTGCTCTCCGGCCGGCGCCAGGTGGGCAAGACGACGCTGCTGGTCGAACTCGCGGATGAACTCGGTCCGAAGGCCATCTACTGGAGCGGCGACGAGTCCGGGTCGACGGCTCCGGGCGCGTTCGGACGCGCGTTCGCGGATGTAGAAGCTGCATCGAGCGTCGGCGGAACCGCGGTGCTGCTGCTCGACGAGATAACGTCTCTGCCGAGTTGGGCCGCGCACCTGAAGGGTGCTTGGGATCGGTTGCGCCGGCGCAAGCTGCGCGTGCACATCGTGGCCACCGGCTCTTCTTCCGTCGTGCTCGGCGAAGGAGTCGAGGAGAGCTTGGCCGGAAGGTTCGAACGACTCGAGCTCACGCACTGGACGCCCACCGCACTCGCCAAGAACTTCCGCATGTCCGCGGAGCGAGCCTGCGAGACGACACTGCGATCCGGCACGTATCCCGGCGCAGTCGAGTACTCGAACGCGCCCGAGCGTTGGGCCGCCTACATCCGTGATGCGGTCATCGAGCCGGCGCTCTCACGGGACATTCGCGACATCGGGCGCGTGCGCAGACCGGCTCTCCTGCGCCAAGTGTTCCATGTAGCCACGTCATCGCCCGCGCAGATCGTGGCGCTCGAGAAGATGCAAGGACGGCTCGACGAGTCCGGGTCTCTCGAAACGATCGCGAGCTACCTCGGACTCCTGGAACGCGCCTACCTCGTCGCGCACCTGGACAAGTTCTCGACGCGTGCGGCACGGCAGCGCGCTGCCCCGCCGAAGCTCGTCACCTTGAACCATGCGCTGCTCGCGGTCGCGGATCCGCTCGGGGCGTCGACTGCGAACACGGACCCCGAACGGTTCGGACGCTGGCTCGAGAACGCCGTCCTCGCGCATGCGTGGAACCGCGGACAACGCGTGCGCTACTGGCGCGAAGAGCCGCACGAGGTCGATGCCGTCCTCGACGGTTCGTGGGGCTCGTTCGCGATCGAAGTGAAGTCCGGGCGCTACTCGAAGGCCGATCTCACGGGGCTCTTCGAGTTCACCCGTCGACATCCGCGTTATCGGCCGCTCGTCGTCGGCGTCGCGGGGAATTTGATCGTGGCCGAGCGACTCGGACTCCCTGTCATGCGCTGGCAGGACTTCCTACTAAGGGGTCCGGCACGGATCTCCGACACGCGCGACCTCGTGAGCGAGATCGCACCGACCGATCGCGCGACGAAGAAGCCCCAGAAGAAGCCTGCTAGCGGACCTCGTACACCGCGCTCTCCGGCCCGACTTCGATCGCGCGTGCATCCCGCGCGTCCTCGAGCTCGATGACATAACTACCGGGCAATAGCCGCATGGGCACCAAGCCCGAGATCGGTGGCCATAGCGCGGCGATCGGAAGGCCGGCGCTGTCGTGGAAGTACGCGCGTTGCACGAGGAGCGCCTGCGGACCGAAGTCCAACACGACCTCGACGCCGTCCTCGACGACGATGTCGAGAGGTGTCGTCCCGCGCACCGACTGGGACTCGAACTTCTGGGCCTTGCCTGTCGCGCGGGGATCCGCGACGACGAGCACGTGCGGCTCGTCGGGAAGTCCGACGAACCGCGCGATTCCCTGCGGATCCGTCGCGATCATCGTGCTCTCGCTCCACGCGAATCGTTCGAAGCCGAGCACGCCCAAGCGCACGCCCGGGGCGGGACCGCCGTCGGCGCGGCGAGCACGAACGACCAGTTCGCCTTGTTCTCCGAAGCGCACCTCGCCGAGATCGAGCATTTCGCCAGGACGGAACTCCACCGCGCGGAAGACCGAACCGCGTCCGGGCGCACTGAACGTGAGGAGCCACGAGCCCACCGTGAAGCGCGGATCCGTGCGACAACCCTCGGCTCCCACGTCGACGAGGGATCGTCCCACACCGGTGCGTGTCATGGCGGAGAACTGCGCATCGCCGACCCGCTCGCCGCTCGCGGCATCGACGACGCAGAAGCGCACGGTTGCACGCAGATTCTGGACCAGCGCGAGCGGTGTGCGCAGCACGACCTCGCTCACGTGCGCGTCGACGCGTGCGGCTGCGACGACGACGCCGTCGAGACTGCCGTGCACGAAACCCGGCAATTCCGTCGGGAATTCCAGCATGCCTGCGGCGTCGCGGCCGGCGCCGGGCCACAGCGGCTCGCGCGGAGCGCTGGTGCGCACGCCGGGCGACAGCGCGTGCAGGACGGCACGGCGTGAGTTCGGGGCGATCTCGCCGACCTCGCGCAGGGTCGCGTCGACCGCGACGCGCGCCAGCACGGGCCCGACGATCACCCCGGGTTCTTGGAGCGCCTCGAGGAACGGCGCGCCGGTCTCGGTCTGCCAGCGCACACGCACGATCGGCGCGGCCGCGAGACGCAGTTCGACGAGCTGCTCCGCGGTTTCGCCGTTCACCTCGACCGGCTGGACGAGGGGCATCCGGCCAGGCGCGGAGGCCGTGACCGTGTGGGCTCCCGGTGTGAGCCCCGCGCAGCGCCAGCGCGTCCCGGATGAGTCTTCTCGTTCCGTCGGAACGAGGCGCGCCAACCTGTCCGCGCACTCGAGCTGAGTGGAGCCGCGGAGCGGGGAACCCTTCTCGTCGAGCAGCACGAACACGACGGTCACCGCCGTGAACTTCGCCGCCGAGACGCGCTCGACGAGCTCGACGCGCGGTTCGCGTGGCGCCGATTCCGTGCGCTTCGTCTCGGAGAGCTCCGCGGGCACGAGCGGGCCGCGCGGTTCCTCGTCGACGGAGCGCGGCGCGATCGGTTCGGACTTCGCGGGTTCTGCGCCAGTCCCCACGGCGAGCCACGCGAGGAGCACGAGTGCGGCGAGAGCGCCGACGACGAGGACGATGCGCATGGGGGGCGCGCATTCTGTACGCCGGCGCGACGCGGGGCTCCGCTCAAAATCTCGCGCGGCGCGCGAACCGTCGGGTTCGCGCGCCGCGCGCCGGCTCACGCGAGCCTTGGAGCCCGCATCACGGCTCGAACGGGCCCCGCATCACGGCCCGAATGAGCCCGCATCACGGCCCGAATGGGCCCGGCATCACGGCCCGAATGGGCCCCGCATCACGGCCCGAATGGGCCCGGCATCACGGCCCGAACGGGCCCGACATCAGGGGATGCGCAGGCGCATCCCCTTCTTGATCGACTCGGGCTTGTCGAGCAGATCGCGGTTCGCCTCGTGATCTCCTTCCAGCGGTTCCCGTCGCCGAGCTCCGCCTTCGCGATCTTCCACAGGCTCTCGCCGTTCGTGACGACGTGCATCTTCTTGCCCGAGGCCTTGGCTTCGGTCTTCGGCTCGCTCGCGCCCTTCTTGCCGGACTTCGCGACCGAGTTCGTCGGCGCGGCGTCCTTCGCCACCATCGCGCCAGCGGGCTCCGCCGCGGCCGTCGGGCGCTCACCCGCGAAGACCGGCACGAAGACCGTCTCGCCCGGCTGAACGTCCATGCGACCCTCGTTGTGACGCTTGAGGACGTCGAGCCGCTGCCAGTCGCCGTAGTACGTGTCCGCGATGCCGCGCCACGAGTCGCCTTCCTTCCACGTGTAGAGCTTCAGGTCGGGGAACCACGAGTCCTGCAGGCCGTCGAGCTGCTTCAGGAGCGCACCGGGCGGCAACGTCGGCACGGAGGCGACGGGAGCCGCCGTCGGGGTCGGTTGGACCGGTGCAGCGTTCGGGACGACGGCCGGCGTCGGCACGGGAAGTTGAACTCCGGCTTGCGCCCCCGCCGGAACTTGCGTGGTCGGCTGCGCGAGCGGCGCGACCGACGTGTTGAGGAGCGGCGCGACGTTCGGCGCGGGCGCCGCCGGACCTCGAGCGACGAGCGGCGCGGCCTTCTTCCCGCCGGCCTCGACGACGTTCGTCTTGTCGAGCGGATCGTCGACCGTGACGGTCACGACGAGGATCAGCGCTACGAGGAAGAGAACAGAGAGAACGATGACCTTTTCGACCTTGCCCATGGATGTCGCGCGGCGCCTGCACAGGCCGCGGCGGTGCGGTTTGGAACTGGATTCTCTGGAGCGGCGGGGCGCTGCCGGACGGCTGCGCCAACCCGTGACTTCGTAGGGGGTTGCAAGAGTCGAGTCAAAGAGAAATCACCCATTCCCACCCCCACCCGTGGTGTGCCGAGAGTCTCCAGACGCCCCATCCCGGGCCGCTTTCCCAAGGAAACTCAGGGTTGTTTCACTGCCAATCGGGACCTCGGTTCGTGCACGAGGCGGCGTGTCGGCATAGAACCGCACGTGCGAATGAGCGCCCACGTCGCACCGATCGCTTTGCGCATCGAGCGCGACATCGACGGGAGTCCGCTACCCACGTGGCGCGATCCGTGGGTGCGCGCGCTGCTCGTGCTCACGTTGCTCTTGCAGGCCTTCGCGTGGATGCGCGTCGAGGGCTACCAGATCGCGGACTCGGTCGAGTTCATGGAGATCGCGCAGAGCATCGTGCGCGGTGAGGAGCGCGTCGATGCAGGCGTGATCCGACCGATCGGATTCTCGTTCGTCTTGCTGCCGTTCTTCGCGCTCGCCGATTGGATCGGCATCCGCGATCAGCGTGCGGTCGTGTGGTGCGTGACGCTCGTCGAGCTCCTGCTCGGTTGCGTGCTCGTCGTGCTCACCGCACGCATCGCGGCGCGACTCGGTGGCCGCGCGTGCGGACTCGCGGCGGGATTCCTCGTCGCGACGAACCCGGTCTTCTTGCAGTACTCGACGCAGCCCGAGTCGGGCATCCCGGCCGGTGTGTGCATCGCGCTGGCGCTCGAGAAACTGCTCGTTTCGAGCGGAAAAGAGCGCATTTCGGCGCGCGACGCGTGGATCGGTGGTCTGTGGCTCGGAGCCGCGTTCCTCATCGCGTACAAAACTCTGCTCGTCTCGGGCTTGCTCATCGTGCTGATCTTGATGCGCGATCGTTGGACGCGACGATCGACGTGGATCGCGGCCGCGAGCGGGCTCGCATCAGCGCTACTCCTGCAGAGCGTGCTCGACTGGATCATGTACGACACGTTCGGCGCGAGCATCTTCAACTACGTCGCGCAGAACACCGGCAGCGTGCTGACGTCGGCGCTGCTGCACTTGCACTACTCGATCGGGGGTGGGATCAAGGAACTCGCGCTCGAGGCCGCGAACCAACCGAAGAGTTTCTGGCTCGATCGCGCGGAGGACACGTACCGACTGCGCGCGCAACTCACCGGGGAAGACTGGTCCGGCCCCACGGACGTGACGCCCCGCGGAAAGATGAGTCCGTGGTTCTACCTCACGGAATTGCCCTCGATGCTGCCGTGGCCCGCGATCGCGCTGCTCGCGATCGGAGTCGTGTTCGCGGCGATCAAACGCAACGTCGCTGCGGTCATCCTCGTCGTCGTTTTCGCTGCAAACGTGGCCGCGACGAGCCACAAGGGTCAGAAGGAATTCCGTCTCTGGTTGCCGCTGCTGCCCGTCCTGATGCCCGTGGTCGCCTTCGGTTTCACCTCGATCGGTGGGCGCGTGCTCGCGCGAGCGGGAGGTGCACGCAGAGTCGTGACGACGGCGCTCTTCGCCGCGGTCGGTGTGCTCTCCGTGCGCTCCCTGACTCGGATCGAGACGCGCGCGTTCGGTGGTTATTGGGTCGCGATGGACTGGGTCAACGAGCGCGCTGCAGAGGAGCTGTCCGTTCGCACCGAGGCGGCCGATCGCCTGGGACATCGCGAGCCAAAACCCCTGCGCGTCGCCGCGGCCTACAACTGGGCCATCTTCCGACGCGGCTCGCCCATCGTCGAGACGGTGAAACTGCCAGCCCAGCTCAACATGTGGAAGCAGTACAAGCCCGACGAGACGACCGGATTCGTGCACGAACACGCCGATGATCTCGCCAGTCTCGAGGAAGTGGACATCTTCCTCGTGCACCTCCCGATCCTCTCGGAACACCCGGAACTCATGCGCTTCGTCGCCGTCCACTTCGACGTGGCGAACGTGTTCTACGACCAACGGACCTACGGCGATCTCGGGCCGATTTTCGCGCTCGAGCGCCGGACCTCGAATCCACGCGGGCGACGATTCCTGGAAGAGCGACGTGGTCTCGACGCTCGCGCCTTCCAGGAGGAGCGTCAACTCCGCGGCGGAATCGACTTCATCGATCCGGCGGATCCTGCGGGCGATCGACTCGAGTTCCTCGGCGTCGAGTATCAGAGCGTGACGCCGCACGGATTCGGCTGGATCACGTACCACTGGCGCACGCAGCGCGCGATTCGGAGCGATTGGACGCTGGTCGATCGCATCACAGCGCCCGACGAGCGCGACGTGTGGGACAACGGACACCGCGCGGCCTACGGTGCCCTGCCCACGAATCGTTGGGAGCCCGGCACGATCGTGTCCGAGGGCTACTTGGTCGTGCCCGCGAGCGAGCCGTACAAACCCGGCGCCGAATTCCAACCGGTGGGCGGCGCGTACCGCCGCGGCGATCTGCTCCCGGTCCGCTGCTGGATGGGTGTCCGCGAATACGGTCCCGATCCCGGGGATGGGACGCTGGCGCCGGTCCTGCGCGAGCTCGTCGCCGCGCGCGCCGGTGCCACGGAGCCCGCGCGGCCGGTAGGCGCGAACGAGCTCTACGAGACCCCGGATGGCACCCAATGGAGCGCGGACGGGCTCATCCGCGTCCACGGCCTCTTGATGCCGGTGCTCGACGCCGCGCGACTGCCCGACGACGGCCGCAGAATCGTGGAGTGATCTCGACGCCCGATCCTTGAGCGTCGCTTTGCACGCAGTTATCCTGCGGCTCCATGCGCGGAAGCATGGAATTGCGACGGGAGACTGCTCGACCGAGTGCACGACGCTTCGGGACATCCCCCCTCGAAGCCCTGACCGCCCTCCTCGCTCCGGCGCTCGTGCTCACAGGCCTCTGCGCTCTCGCGGTCACGACCTTGAGTGGCTGTGTGTCGGAGGGGTCGCGCGCTGCGGACGTGAAAGCGCCCACGCAACCGGATGCCAAGAAAGCCGTCGAGCTGCGCTACCGCGCCGTGGCGCAGAACCTCTCCTTCGGTCTCGTCAACGAGTCGCACTCGAACCGCGCGGAGCTCTACTCGGAACGCCAACCCCTCGACCGTGCGACGACGAAGGTCAGCCCCGATGAAGTCGTGGACGAGATCGTCGCTTACTTCCGCGAACAGGGATTCTTCGAGATCGCGGCACGGGGTGCTGCTCCCGCGAACGCATCGCAGGGCGCGAGTCAGATGCTCGAGGTCGCACTGCCGGATGGTCAGTTCCACGCGGCTCTGCGCAAGGGCGTGACCAAGGAGTACGCCACGACGTTCCAAACCTGCGCGAAGGCTTTGCTCGACGTCTACAACAGCACGATGCAGTTGCAGGCGGTCGACGACACGCCGGATTGGATGAACGGCAAGGCGCGTCCGACTACGAAGTCGACGACACCCGGAGGCTAGTCGCGATGCACTCCCTCCCGAATCGACCGGCCGGAATCGACCCGCGCGCGGACTCTGGTCCCGTGCGGGCCATCGCGCTCATCCCGGCTCGCCTCGCGAGCACGCGTTTGCCGCGCAAGATGCTGCTCGAGGAGACGGGACTGCCGCTCGTCGTGCACACGGCGCGAAATGTTGCTGCGTCAGGCCTCTTCGCGCGCGTGGCCGTCGCGGTCGATGCCGACGAGGTCGAGCAAGCCGTGCGCGTTCACGGTTTCGAGGCGATCCGCACGCGCGTCGAGCATCCGAGCGGCACGGACCGCGTGCGCGAAGCCTGGGAACTTCTGGCGGCAGGCGGCGAGCACGCGGACGTCCTCGTCGGCGTGCAGGGTGACGAGCCCGATCTCGAAGCCGACGACCTCGCACGCCTCGTTGCCGCGTTCGCCGATCCCGCGGTCGAGATGGCGACCTTGTGCGCGCCGCTCGACGACGCGCGCGCCTTCGAAGCGGGTAGCGTCGTCAAGGTCGTGCGCGACACGCGCGGCGACGCGCTCTACTTCTCGCGCGCGCCGATCCCGGCCGCGGGCCACGATCGCGGCGACGCGCGCGCACCGATCCTGCGTCACGTCGGCGTCTACGCGTACCGGCCGAAGGCGCTCGTGCGCTTCACCGAACTCCCCCGCGGGGTGCTCGAACAGCGCGAGTCGCTCGAACAATTGCGCTGGCTCGAGGCCGGCTTCCGCATGCGCGTCGTGGACGCCCGCCGCGCACCGCGCGGGATCGACACGCTCGAGGATTACCGCGCTTTCGTGACTCGCACGCGTGCGGACCCGAGTGGTTCGGCGCGTGAGGCTCGCGCGAACGCGAGCGTGGCACAACGCGAGTACGCGGCAGTGGCGCAACGCGTAAACGCGGCAGTGCCACAACGCGTAAACGCGGCAGTGCCACAACGCGTAAACGCGGCAGTGCCACAACGCGTAAACGCGGCAGTGCCACAACGCGTAAACGCGGCAGTGCCACAACGCGTAAACGCGGCGGTGCCACAACGCGTAAACGCGGCAGTGCCACAACGCGTAAACGCGGCAGTGCCACAACGCGTAAACGCGGACAGTGGCTCAAGTCGATGGGATGACACGGGTAGAGGACTCAGCGAGGCGCGAGCAGGATGACCAAGCACATCTTCGTGACAGGCGGCGTCGTTTCGAGCCTCGGCAAGGGGCTCACTTCGGCGGCGATCGGGATGATCCTCGAGCGGCGCGGCTTCGTCGTGTCGATGCAGAAGCTCGACCCCTACATCAACGTGGATCCGGGCACGATGAGCCCGTTCCAGCACGGCGAGGTCTACGTGACCGACGACGGCGCGGAAACGGATCTCGACCTCGGTCACTACGAGCGTTTCACGCACGCACGGCTGACGAAATCGTCGAATTTCACGACCGGCAAGATCTACAGCCAGGTCATCGCGCGCGAACGGCGCGGTGATTATCTCGGGCGCACGGTGCAGGTGATCCCGCACATCACGGATGCGATCAAGGAAGCGATCCATGAAGGTGTCGTGTCGCCCGACCATCGACCGGTGGACGTCGCGCTCACCGAAATCGGCGGCACCGTCGGTGACATCGAGTCGCTGCCGTTCCTCGAAGCGGCGCGTCAGTTCGCGCTGGAAAAGCCGCGGGGTGACGTCCTGTTCGTGCACCTCACCCTGCTCCCCTACTTGCGCTCGTCGGGCGAGATGAAGACGAAGCCGACGCAACAATCGGTGGCACTGCTCCGCGAGATCGGCATCCAGCCCGACATCTTGATCTGCCGCACCGAACAACCGATGACGCGCGAGATGGCGCAGAAGATCTCGCTGTTCTGCAACGTGCGCGTGGAAGCGGTCGTCGAGGAGCGCGATGTCGAGTTCTCGATCTACCAAGTGCCGACGGACCTCGTGGAGTCGGGCCTCGACAAGCTGATCGTCGATCGGCTCTCGTTGCCCGCGGGCGGCGAAACCCGCTTCGACGACTGGCGCGCGATGATCGAGGACATCCGCCGCACGACCGACGAGGTCGAGATCGCCATCGTGGGCAAGTACGTCGAACTCCACGACGCCTACAAGTCGATCTACGAAGCGCTGGCTCACGCCGGCGTGGGCAACCGCTGCAAGGTCAAGCTCAAAAAGGTGCGCGCGGAGGACGTGCTCGGACCGAACGGACTCGCTCTGCTCGCTGGCGTGCACGGGATCCTCGTGCCCGGCGGATTCGGCGATCGCGGCGTCGAGGGCAAGATCCTCGCTATCCGCCACGCGCGCGAACAAGGCATCCCGTTCTTCGGCATCTGCTTGGGGATGCAGTGCGCGGTGATCGAGTACGCGCGCGGCGTTCTCGGGCTGGACGGCGCGCACACGTTGGAACACTCGCCTCACTCGCCCCATCCGGTGATCGCACCGATGGAGGACCAACGCGCTGTTTCGAACTTGGGCGGCACGATGCGGCTCGGCTCGCAGCCCTGTCGGATCGAACCTGGAACGCTCGCGCATCGCCTCTACGGCGCCACTCTCGTTCACGAGCGACATCGCCATCGCTTCGAGTTCAACAACGACTACCGGGCGGCTTTCCAGGGCTCGAAACTGCGCGTTTCCGGCTTGAATCCCGACCGTGACCTGGTCGAGATCGTCGAACTCGACGGGCACCCGTTCTTCGTCGGCGTGCAGTTCCACCCGGAGTTCAAGAGCACGCCGCTAGCTCCGCACCCGGTGTTCCGCGGGTTCGTCGGAGCCGCGCTCGCCCACTCGAAGAATGGTCATCGCGAGCGCGCGCGCGAGGTCGAACTCGCGTGAGCGGCGCCTACGAATCGACGCGACGGACGGCGCAGGACGTGCCGCTTCCCGGCGGAGACTTTCGCTTGTTCGTCACCCGCCTCTCGTTCCAAGCGATGATCTCGCTCGGCCTCGTCGAGAATCCGATCACGGGCACACGCCAAGTGAACGCCGCGAGCGCGCGCATGCTCGTCGACGATCTGCGGATGCTGCTCGACAAGACGCGCGGGAACCTCGATCCGGAGGAGGAGACGTACCTCGAGAAGATCTCGACGGACCTCGATCGCCAGTTCGAGCGCATCGTCGGACCGGAAGAAGGCTCCGAGATCGAAACCGAGACTGCGAACTGATCGGCCGCGGAACTCGTCTCGCGCACTCAGAGACCGTGAAGAATTCACGGCCTCTCGCGCTGCAAAGCGGCGCCACTGGAGTCTGAGAGCCCGTACGATCGATTTCTTCACGGGCTTTCAGCGCCTGAGAAGAATTCACGGGCGACGCGACGCGGAAGCGGCGCCAACAGCATCTGAGAGCGCGTAGGCTCGATTTCTTCTCGCGCACTCAGGCGACGCGCGCGATCGCGATCTTCAACGCCGGCGGATCCCCGGGGAAATCCGCGTCAGGGCCGATCACAGCGAGCGCCGCCAGCGGACGGCCGCACTTCTCCGCCGTGCGCGCCAATGTCGCGCGCCAGGTCTCGACGCCCACGCGCGCGACGTGGTTCGTCGCCAATACGCGACCACCGCTCGCGCACGCGAGCAGCGCTGGTTTGAACAGACTCGGATAGTCGTTCTCGACGTCGACGGCGCCGAACGGCCCCTTCGACCACGCCGGCGGATCGAGGACCACGACGTCGAAGGTCCGGGGTTCCAAACGCAAATAGGGCCGCGAGGACCCGCGCCCCTTCACAGGCAGTCCTGCGAGTTGACGCAACACGGGCAGCACGTCCTCGTGGATGTCGCGGACTACTTCGGCGCGAATCCCAGCCAGTTGTGCGTGTCGTCGAGCAATGTCCAGACTCGTCTTGGCGAAGTCGACGTTCCAGACTTCGGTCGCGCCGTGCGCTGCGGCGCAGATACCGGCGGAGCCCGTGTAGGCGAAGAGATTCAGCACGCTGCGCCCCGCCGCGAGGTCACTCACGATTCGCCGACCTGCGCGCAGGTCGAGGAACAGCCACGGATCCTGTCCGCGATGTCGCGCGCGAATCGCGTACGGCACTCCGAACTCGGTGGCGACATGCTCTTCCAGCGCGCTTGGATGCGGCGTGTGCCAGCGCTCGAACGGTTCGCGTGGCCAATTCGCGCGATGATTCCAGGCCGAGACTACGTCGCCGCGCACGCGTGTGCGTACGAACGATTCGATGCGATCGAGCTCGCCGTCGACGAGCGGTTCGCGGAAGGTCTGGACGAGAAGGAGTCGTCCGTACAAGTCGATCGAGAGCCCGGGACGTCCCTCGGCGAGGCCGTGTAGCAGTCGGAAGCAGTCCGTCCGCTCGCTCGCGAGCCGCGCGCGGAGTTCACCCCGTTGCTCGAGCGCGCGCTCGAGCAGCGCTTCGATCGCGAGAACGGCTTCCACGGCCGATACGATAACGACCGATGGCTCGCGCACACGGCTTCTCCATCCTCGGCATCGAGGTGCGCGGACTGTCGATCGGCGGCATCGAGACCTGCATCGACTTGCCCGGCTTCGGCGTCGCATTCGACGTCGGTCGCGCGCCCGAGCACGTGATCGCTCGCCCGACCGTGCTGTTCACGCACGGCCACATGGATCACATGGGCGGAGCGGCTTACCACTGCGCGTTGCGCGGGCTGCGTCGGCTGCCACCGCCGACCTACGTCATCGGTCACGAGAACGTCGCGGCGTTCGGCGAGTTGTTCGCCGCGTGGAGGAAGCTCGATCGTTCGACGCTCGAGCACGAACTCGTCGCGATCGGCCCGGGCGAGGAGCACGCGATCGGTCCGCGGCTCGTCGCGCGTCCGTTTCGGTCGCTGCACCGCGCACCGTGTCAGGGTTACGCGCTGGTCGAGCGACGCACGCGCCTCCGCGCCGACCTCGCGGGCCTGCCGCAGGCCGAGATCCGCGCCGCGCGCTCTCGCGGCGAGGAAGTGACCGACGTCGTCGAGGACATTCGCGTCGCGTTCTGCGGCGACACGCTGATCGACGTCGTCGAGCGCGAGGAGGTCGTGCGCACCGCGAAGCTCCTGATTCTCGAAGTCACGTTCCTGGACGATCGCATTTCACCGGCCGAAGCTCGCGAGAAGGGTCACGTGCACCTCGACGAAGTGTGCGAGCGCGCCGACTTGTTCCAGAACGAAGCGATCCTCGTGACGCACTTCTCGGCGCGCTACGGGCCGGCGGATATTCGGAAGATCCTGGAAGCGCGGTTGCCGGCGACCTTGCGCGAGCGCGTGGTGCCGTTCATCCCGAGTTGAGCCGTCCTGGGCCGAGCGCGCGAGCCGCGCGGTGGACCTCGGCGTGGAGATCGGCCGTGATCTCAGCCGTCTTCGCGTACCCGCCGGCGAGCACGATGCACACGGGGACGCCCTGCGCTCGACAGGTCTCGAGCACGTAGCGATCGCGCGCGCCGATCCCCGCCTTCGTGAGCGCGAGGCGACCGAACCGATCCCCGGCCGCGATGTCGACGCCGGCGAGATAGAACACGATGTTCGCACGCGCGGCGTCGAAACAGCCGGGCAAGTGCTGCTCGAGTTGCGCGAGGTATCCCGCGTCGTCGAGCCCATCGACCAACGCGACATCGAGGCTCGATCGTTCCTTCCGCAGCGGAAAGTTGCGCTCGCCGTGCATCGAGAACGTGAACACCGACGCGTCGTGCTGGAAGATCGAGGCCGTCCCGTTGCCCTGGTGCACGTCGAGATCGACGACGAGCGCACGCTGGATTCGACCTTCGCGCTGCAGCACGCGGATCGCGACCGCGACGTCGTGGAAGGTGCAGTAGCCCTCGCCGCGTTCCGCGAACGCGTGGTGCGTGCCGCCCGCCAGGTTGGCCGAGATCCAGTCCTCGAGCGCGCGTCGTGATGCATCGATCGTGCCTTGCACGGCGAGCCGCGCGCGGCGCAAGAGCGTCGGACTCCACGGGAATCCCAGTCGTTTCGCGGTGTCCGCGGTCAATGCGCCCGTGAACACTTGCTCGACGTACTCCGCCGTGTGGACGAGCAACAGATCTTCGCGTCGAACCTCGTCGGGCGCGACGACGTCGCTCGGAACGATCAAACGCTCCGCGAGCAGGATCGCGTGCAGCGCCGGATACTTGCCCATCGGGAACGGATGCCGCTTGGGGAGCGGGATCCAGTAGTCCGTGTGGTAGCCGACGCGCACGCTGTTCGGTCGCCGCTCGTCACTCGGGACAGTCGCAGCCGCTGTCGACCCAAGTCCGCACCGCGGCGACCAACTCGGCATGCGGCGTCGATACCCTCGTGCGTCCGTCGCCGGGCGCCCAACCCCACAGGACGAGCGGGTCGTGCGCCATGTGCTCGAACAACTGCTCCGGAGTCTTGCCGCCGTTCTGCGCCGGATCGCGCATCTGACGGCAGAGTTCGTCGCGGCTCATCCCCTCGAAGACGAGCGGCATGTCGCGCTTCGGCAAGTGCCAGTTCGGAGCTCCGGGCGGCATGTGGGCGCCGGGCACATTCGCGGTGCCGTGACACGTCGCGCATTGCATCGCAAATAGTCCCTTGCCGTCGGGGCCGCCGTGCACGTTCTGCGCGTGCTTCGCCTTGTGATCGCCCTGGAACGGCACATCGTCCACCGGGTGGCAGTTCAGGCAGCGCGGATGCTGGAGCACGCCATAGATCGTGTCCCAAGCCCGCACGGTTTCCGCGTCCGCGACCGAAGCGCGCGAAGCCGATTCGATCGGACCGTCCGGCGACGAACACTGCACGGCGAGCCCGAGCGAGGCGCCCGCGGCGAGAGCGGAGAACAGCGAGAATCGAACACGACGCGAGATCATGCGCGGAGGTCCTCGGGGCGGATCGGCAGGCGGCGGATGGGCTTCTTCGTCAGCGCGAACAGCGCGTTCGCGAGCGCGGGCGCGACCGGCGGAACGCCCGGTTCGCCGCAACCCGTCGAAGGTTCGTCGCTCGTCACGATGTGGACGTCCACGCTCGGCATCTCCTGGATGCGCAACATCGGGAAGTCGTGGAATCCCGTCTGCTCGACGCGTCCGTCCTTCAACGTGATCGCGCTGTAGAGCGCGCTCGTCAGGCCGAAGCCGATGGCGCTTTCCATCTGCGCGACGACGCCGTCGGGGTTCACGACGCGGCCGCAATCGATCGCGACGGTCGCGCGATGCACGCGCGGCTTGCCCTTCTCGATCGACGCCTCCATGACGATCGCGACGTAGCTGCCGTACGAGAAGTGCTGCGCGATGCCGCGCGCGCGACCAGCGGCGAGCTTCGTCCCCCACTTGGCTTTCGCTGCTGCGAGTTCGAGCACGCCGCGGTGACGCGGTTTGTCCTTCAGCATCGCCCGGCGGAATTCGAACGGATCCGCGCCGGACTTCGCCGCGAGCTCGTCCAGGAACGCCTCCACGGCGAACGCCGTGTGCGAGTGCCCGACGGAGCGCCACCACAACGTCGGCACGACGACCTTCGTGGTGTGCAGATCGACTTCGACGTTCGGGATCGCGTAGGGCGTGTCCTCGACGCCCTCGATCGACAGCGAATCGATCCCGTTCTTCACGAACGCGGCCTCGAACGGCGTGCCGGCCATGAACGACTGGCCGACGACGGTGCAAGCGAGCGACTCGATGCCACCTTGCGCATCGAGCGTCGCGCGCATGCGATCCGTCCACATCGGGCGGTAGTAACCGCCGGCGAGATCGGCGTCGCGCGTCCAGATCACTTGGACCGGAGCCTTCGCGAGCTTCGCGATCTCGACGGCTTCGACGACGAAATCCGCCTTTGGATTCGCGCGCCGGCCGAAGCCGCCGCCGAGGAACGTCGTGTGGATCTTGACCTTGTCGGGCGTGAGGCCGGCCACCGCAGCGGCCGCGCCTTGGTCGACGGTCTGGAACTGCGTGCCGGTCCAGATCTCGCACGAGTCGGCGTCGAGCTTCACCGTGCAGTTCAACGTCTCCATCGGCGCGTGGGCGAGGTACGGCATCTCGTACAACGCTTCGATCGCCTTGGAGCCCGCGGCCGCGATCTTGCCGCGCGCATCGCCGTCGCGACGACCGACGAGACCCTGCGTCTTCGACAGTCGCTCGTAGTCCGCGCGCATTCCGTCCGAGGAGAGCGACGCGCCCTCCCCGAGATCCCAATCGATCTCGAGCAGGTCGCGCGCGCGTTTCGCGGCCCAGAAACGGTCGGCGAGCACCGCGACGCCCGACGAGATCTGCACCACGTCGCGCACGCCCGGCACCGCTTTCGCCTTGTCCGCGCGAAACGAGCGCACGGTGCCGCCGAACACCGGCGAGTGCGCGACGAGCGCCGTCAACATCCCGGGCAGTCGCACGTCGATGCCGAACTGCGCCGTACCGCGGATCTTCGCCGGCGTGTCGAGGCGTTTCGTCGAACGACCGACGATCTTGTAGTCCTGGCGAGCTTTCGGCGTGGCTTCCTTCGGCACCGAGAGCTTCGCGGCGTCTTCGGCGAGCTCGCCGTAACCGACACGGCGCTTCGAAGCTGCGTGCACGACCGAGCTCGATTCCGTGGTGAGCTCAGCGGCGGGCACGCCGAGTCGTGTCGCCGCGGCCGCCACGAGCATCGCGCGCGCCGTCGCACCCGCTTGCTGCAAGCCCGGCGTCATTCCGGCGACGCTCGTGCTGCCGCCGGTCATCTGGATGCCGAATCCCGGGTGCGCGTAGACGATGTCGGCCGGCGCGAACTCGAAGCCGACCTTCGACCAATCGGCGTCGAGTTCCTCGGCCACGATCATCGCGAGCGACGTCGAGACGCCTTGGCCCATCTCGGCCTTGTTGATGATCACCGTGATGCGCCCGTCGGTCGCGAGCCGCACGAACGCGTTCGGTGCGAACGCCGGATCCGCGGGCGAAGCGACGAGTGCGGCCGGATTCGCGCTCGCGCTCGGCGAAAAACGCACGGCGAGCAGAAGTCCGCCGCCGACCGCGAGTCCGCGCAGGAGGTCGCGTCGTTGCAGGCCTGAGGAGCTCATCGCGCACCTTCGCGAGCGATCTCGGCCGCGCGGTGGATCGCGCTGCGGATGCGCACGTACGTCGCGCAGCGACACACGTTGCCCGACATGCACACGTCGATGTCGGCGTCGGTCGGCTTCGCGGCGTCCTTCAAGAGGACTGCGGCGCTCATGATCTGACCCGTCTGACAGTAGCCGCATTGCGGCACGTCCTGCTCGGTCCAGGCTTGCATCAGCGCGTCGCCGAACCGGCTGTCGAGACCTTCGATCGTCGTGATCTTCTTGCCGGCCGCGGCCGACACGGGCAACACACACGAACGCGCCGCGCGTCCGTCGACGTGGACGGTGCACGCGCCGCATTGCGCCGCGCCGCAACCGAACTTGGTGCCGAGGAGCGCGAGGTCCTCGCGCAGGACCCACAGGAGCGGCGTCGTCGGATCGACATCCACCGCCAGCCTCTGGCCGTTCACTTCGAGATCGAGGGGCATCAGCAGGTTCCTTGCACGCCGTTCCTTGCGCGCCGTTCGTTGCGCGTGGAGCATTCCCGGCACGCGCGCACGGCGCAAGGGGCCGCAAGGCCGGGTATCGACGCCTAGTCGAGAGAACCGAACGCGGCCAGCCGTCGTCCAGCGCGTCCTCAGCCACGCGTCGCGGCAGGATCTGGGCCGTCCGCGCGCCGGACTTCGCGGATCGTCACGACGAGGAGCGCGATCGTGAACCACGTGACGACGGACGCGCTCTGCAGCCAGGCCTTGCCCGCGCGGCCGACGACCTCCTCGCTGAGCAGTCCGCAGCACACCCAGTACCCAGCCAGGAACCAGGCGAGCCCGCGCCGTCGACCGCTCTCGCTGGCCGCGGCCGCGAGCAGCGCGAAGAGCACGATCAGGACCGCGTGGTGTGCTTTCCACGCGATCGGCGACGCCAACAGCGCGGCGGGCAGGAACGCGAGCAGCGCGAGGATCTCGGACCGAGAACTGCGCGCACGCCAGCTCGCCCAGGCAGCCGCGGCGAGCCCCAGGCTCGAACCCACGCGCGCGATCCACCGCGCCCACTCGCCGTACGCCCCCGCGTCGCCCCCGAACAGCTCCGCGCCCCGCCCGAGCGCCGCGCGCAACGACTGGTTCATGCCGGTCTCGTCGACCGGGAACCCGACCGGCACCTGCACCGCCGAGGTCGGATCGTCGACCGCCGCGAACGCGCGCACGTCCGCCAGCCAGCGCGTCCACAGCTCGATCCACTCCGCGGGCCCGAACCACAGTCCCGGCATCCAGACCAGGAGCGCGAGCACCGCCATCGCCGCCGCGAACGCGCGCCAACGCCCGCGCAGGACGAGCGCGATCGCGAGCGGCGCCAGGTTCGGCTTCAGTGCCAGCGGCAGCGCCACGAGCATGGCCGGCGCGAGGATCCTGCCCGCGAGCGCCAGCTCGAGACCCCAGAGCAGCGTCGTCACGTACAGCGTGTTGCCGCCCCCGCCCGACATGTCGCGCAGGAGGTAGCGGCTGCCGACGAGCAGTCCGATCGCGAAGAGGACGCTCGCGTGCGGCTCCGCGAGCGGCCACGCGCGCGCCAGCCAGCGCCGCAGCAGAACGAACAGCGCTGCGAGCGCCGCGATCTGCGACGAGGCCCACACGACGCGCGCCGGCGTCGTCGGCAGGAGCGACAGCGGCGCGCACACGATCGCGTACGACGGCGGATACGGACCGTGCAGCCGCCCGCCGCGCCGCAGGTCGTCGTACGGGTCGTGGCGATCGACGAAACGCGCGCCCCACTCCTGGTTGCGCACCAGGACGCCCTCGCTCTTGCGCGCCGCGCGCAGCACGAGGACGACGGCGATCACGATCGCCAAGGCAAGGAGGATGCGGTCGCGCGCGCGGCGGCGCTCGGGATCCGCGGGGAAGAGCGCACGCACTGCGAGCATCCTGTCCGAGCGCGCGCCCGTGTTCCAGACATCGCGAAGCGCGCTTGCGTCTGCCCGCGCGCCGCGTTCCGCTCTGCGCGCGTGAACGCCCGGACTTCGACGCGCATCCACGCCGTGCTGCCCTGGATCCTCCTCGGGCTCGGCATCTGGTTCGCAGCGCGCGGATGGCGCGACGCGGTGAGCGCGCACGGCTCCGACCTCGCCGTCTACTGGCGCGCCGCGCGCGCGGTCGTCGAGGGCCGCGACCCAAACAGCGTCGACCAGTGGATCTACCCGCCGGGCGCGGCGGTCGCGCTCGCGCCGCTCGGCCTCCTGCCGCTGCCGGTCGCGGCGGCGATCTTTCAGGTCCTGTCACTGGCCGCGCTGGCGTGGTGCTCGCGGCGCGCCGTCGACCTCGTGCGCGGCGAAGGTCTCGCGGCGCCGGCGTGGCTCGCGTGGCTGCCCGCCCTCGTCGTGCTGCGCCTCGCCGATTCCAACCTGACGAACGGACAGGTCAACCACTTCACGCTGGCACTGATCGTCGCCGCGCTGCTCGCGGTGCAGCGCGGTCGAGCGTTCACGAGCGGCGCGTGGGTCGGCGCCGCCGCGGCCTTCAAGGTCGTGCCCGGCATCGTGGCGCTGGCGTTCGTCGCGCGGCGCACTGCGCGCGCGTTGCTCGGCGTCGCGACGGCCGGCGTGCTAGGCCTCTTCGCGCTCCCGATGATCGCGTTCGGACCGCGCACGGGGCTCGAGCGCATCGCGGGCTGGTGGCACGGACTCGTCACGCCCTACGCACACGGCGGCGACGAGCTGCTCTCCGCGCGCGAGTACGTGCCCGGCCAGAGCCTGACCGCGATGCTCTACAGAGCACTCGCGGCGACGCCCGCGACGTCGAAGCGCGCCGCGGGACCGACGGCGGAACTCGTCGCGTGGTCGCCGGATTCCGTGCATCGCATCGTCATCGCCGTGCAAGCGGTCTGGGTCCTCGCGCTCGTGGCGACGCTCGTGCGGTCCGCGCGCGACGACCGTGCGGGAGCACGACTACGCGAAGCGTGCCTGTGCATGGCCAGCGGGCTGATGCTCGCGCCGCTGGTCCACAAGGCACACATGGTCTGGATGCTGCTCCCCTACGCGCTGCTCCTCGCCGGCGCGCCGCGCGAACTCGGAAGGATCGCCCGACGCGTGCGCTCTGGATTCGTCGTCGCATCGGCGCTGTTCGTCGCCGCGACGGCGCCGGCGATGCTCGGCCGCGCGTTCGCGACGACGGCGTTGTCGTTCAGCTTCGTCGGGCTCGGCGTCGTGATGGCGACCATCGCGCTGGCGATCGACGTGTGGGCGCGCTCTTTTGGTTCATCGGGAGCAACGCAGGCGGACGAGCGTGCGCGCGCCACAGCCTGAGCGAGTTCAGGCTCGTGCGCGCTCGATTTCGAAGCGCACCTCGCCGGCTGCGTCGAGCCCGCAATCGCGCCAGCCCGCGCGCCCGTAGAACGACTCCGCTCGGGTCCCTGGCGCCGTGGTGAGCCACACGCGCTCGACGCCCGGTTGCACGAGGAACCAGCTCATCATCTCGTCGAGCAGCGCGCGCCCGATGCCGCACTTCTCGTGCTCCGGGTCGACGAAGAGCGCCCAGACATTGAAACGGCACAGATCCGCGACCGCGAAGCCGACGATGCGCCCGTCGACAACCGCGACCCAGCCGCGACCGTCGCGGCCGAGCATCGCGCGGTAGTCGTCGCTCGTGATGCGATCCGGCCGACTGAGCCGGTTCTCATGGACCGCGCAGCGCAGGACGTGCATCGCGTCGATGTCTGCGACGACGGCTGCACGGATCGACATCACGGCTCGCTGAACCGGTTCGGACGTCAGCGGAACGCCTGAACTCCCGTCAATTCCTGGCCGATCGCGAGCGTGTGGATGTCGTGCGTGCCTTCGTACGTGATCACGCTCTCCAAGTTGCACAGGTGTCGACCGACTTGGTACTCGAGGCTGATCCCGTTCGCGCCCATCAAGTCGCGCACGATGCGCGCCGTCTCGAGCGCCAAATGCACGTTGTTGCGCTTGCCCATCGACACCATGGCGGGTGTCAACTTGCCGGCGTCCTTGAGACGGCCGAGGTGCAAAGCCATCAACTGGCCGAGCGTGATCTGCGTCGCCATGTTGGCGAGCTTCTGTTGCGGGATCTGGAAGCCGGCGAGCGGCTTGTCGAACACGACGCGTTGTTTTGCGTACTGCAAGCCTTCGTCGAAGCACGCGAGCGCCGCGCCGAGCGCGCCCCAAGCGATGCCGTAGCGCGCTTGCGTCAGACATCCGAGCGGACCTTTCAGTCCCTCGGCCTTCGGCAACATCGCGCTGCCGGGCACCTTGACGTCCTGCAGCACGAGTTCGCTGGTCACCGACGCGCGCAAGCTCCACTTGTGCTTCTGCTCGGGCGCGCTGAATCCCGGCGTGCCCTTTTCGACGAGGAAACCGCGGATCTTGCCTTCAGCGCGGGCCCACACGACCGCGACGTCGCTGACGGTCCCGTTCGTGATCCACATCTTGCGGCCGTTGAGCACCCAACCCGTGCCGTCCTTCTTCGCGACCGTCAACATGCCGCCCGGGTTCGAGCCGAAATCGGGCTCGGTCAAGCCGAAGCAACCGATCGCTTGCCCCTTCGCCATGAGCGGCAACCAGCGCCGCTTCTGCTCTTCGGATCCGTACGCGAAGATCGGGTACATGACGAGCCCGCCCTGCACCGAGACGAACGAACGCAGGCCGGAATCGCCGCGTTCCATCTCCTGGTAGATCAACCCGGCGGCGACGTTGTTCAGGCCAGGACCGCCGTATTCCTCAGGGATCGTGGGTCCGAAGACGCCCAGATCGGCGAGTTCGGGAACGATCTCCATCGGGAACGTGCCCGCCTCGAAATGCTCGGCCGCGAGCGGCAGGAATCGTTCCGACACCCAGTCGCGCACGGTGTCGCGCACCATCTTCTCCTCGTTCGAGAGCGAGTCGTCGAGTTGAACGTAGTCGAGTTGGCGGAACGGCTGCATGGGGAGATCGACGTGACGGGAGCTGTGCGCGGGCCTCGAAGGAGGTCGGCGAGTCCTGCATTCTAGGGGACGGGCGCCGCGATCGGAACCGCGCCCCCCACGATGCATCGCGAACCCGTCGTCCCCTGCCCGCTCTGCGGATACCACGCCCCGGAGCTCGCGTGTCCGGCATGCGGGCTCGCTCCGCGCGAACCTACGTTGCGCGAGGCGCGGACCGGCGTCATGCGCGAGTTTCGGGACGGACTGCGCGCGTTGCCCCAGGGCGCCCGGGCACTGCTCGCGACACCGCGCACGAAACGACTCCTCGTTCCGCCGATGCTGCTGACCGTGGCGTTGTTCGGCGCGATCCTCGTGTTCTTGGTTCGAGCGCTCTCGCGCTTCTTCGACGCGGTCGCGAGCGAGGATCTCGCCGAACTCGGTTTGAGCCCGGGGTTCTGGAGCGACCTCGTCGAATGGCTCGCGGGCCTGCACCTCGTCGTCGCCATCGCACACGCGGGCTCGATCGTCGTCCTGCTCGCCGCGTTCGCGATCGCGGGTCTGTGGACGTTTTCGATCGCGTACGAGCTCGTGTGCGGGCCGTTCCTCGACACGATCCAGGCGCGCGTCGAAGCGCGCTGGTTCGGCGCGGATCCGCGCGTCCGGCTCGAGCGCCCGCCGGGAGAGGATCCAGCCGCCGCCGCACGCGCGTCGGCGATCGCGGCGTCGGTCTCGCTCGCGGCCGTCGTCGCGTTCTTCTGGATCGATTCACCCTGGGCGTGGGGCTTCCTCGGCCTGATCCCGATCGCGTTCTTCAGCGCCACGCAGCGGGTGCCGGCTTCGGCCTCGTGGTCCGCCTGGTTCGCGCGCTCGCAAGCGCGAGCCTTGTGGACGAGCGTGAAAGCGTCCGCGCTCGCAGCGTTGATCCTGGTCGCGTTCATCTGGCTGAAGTTCGTGCCCTTCGTCGGTCTGCCGCTTTTCGCGATGGTCGCCGGCTTCGCGACGGCCCTCACGCTGCTCGACATCCCGTTCTCGCGCCGCAATTGGTCGCTGAATCAGCGCGTGCGGTTCCTGTTCCAGCACCTGACGGCCGTCTTGGCGCTGGGCATCGTCACGAGCTTGATCTTCCTCCTGCCCATCGTTGGACCGCTCGTCGGCGTGCCGTGCGCTTCGATCGGCGGACAGTGGCTCTTGTGCCGGCTCGACAAGAACGGCCTGAGGCCCGAACGGCTCCGCGTTCCCGTGCACGAGGGACGATTCGGATCCCAGACGACGGAGCCGCCCTCCCGACCGTGAACGCCGATCTCCTAGCGGACGAGGAACCGCCGATATTTGCCGACGAACTCGTGGAATGCTGCCTGTGCCGGAGGCGCGTGCGCGCGGCCGAGACGAAGCCGGCCGACCTCGTGCGCGGACCAATGGCCGCGCTGATGCACGCGCGCTACCCGGATTGGGACGGGACCGGGTTCGTGTGTCGCGCCGACCAGGACCGGTTCCGCGGCGAGTAGCTGCGCGAGGTGCTGGCCGACGAGCGCGGCGAGATCTCCGAAGTCGAGCGCAGCGTCGTGGAAGCGCTGCGCGAGCAGGAAGTCCTCAGCAGCGAGCCGCCGCGCGACGATCTGGGTGGTCAGCCGCTGGCGCATCGCATGGCCGACCGCATCGCGCGCTTCGGCGGCAGTTGGAAGTTTCTCGGCCTGTTCAGCGCGGTGCTCGTCGCGTGGATGATCGTGAACTCGATCGGCCTCTTGGCGCGACCGTTCGATCCGTATCCGTTCATCCTGCTGAACCTCGTCCTGTCGTGCGTCGCGGCGATGCAAGCGCCGGTGATCCTGATGAGCCAGAACTGGCAGTCGGAGCGCGATCGCGAACGCGCTTGGACGGACTACCGCATCAACCTGAAGGCCGAGCTCGAGGTGCGCCTGCTCTCCGAGAAAATCGACCGCCTCCAGATGCACCAGTGGCAACGGCTCATGGAGATCCAGAGGATCCAGACCGAGTTGATCGAAGAGCTCGGGCGCCGCTCCGACGGCGACGCGGCGGGCCGCGCCAGCGGACGCGATACACCGGTCGTCAGGGGACGCCGATCACGAGCACGTCGCGTGATCCCACCTGGCGGCGGTGCACGATGCGGAAGCGCGCGCGGTACTCGCGCGGCAGGTCGTCCCAGTCGCGCTCGGAGATCAGCGCCAGGAAATCGGCTCCGGAACTGGTCGGACCCGTGTCGAGATCCGCGCGCGTCCCACGCACCGTCGGCACGTGCGCGTAGAAGCGGTAGCCCTCGGGCTGCACGCCGAGGCACGGGATCTCGGCCGGTCGCTGCGGCAACTCCGCGATCTCGTGCGCCAGGATCCGCGCGGACTTCACGGGGTCCACGAGCGGGATCACAGAGATCGCGGCGGCGAGACCCACGGCGGAGAGTCCGAGCGACAGCGCGTCGGCCCAGCGTGCGAGGTTCCGTCGTCGTAGGTAGATGGCGCTCGCCAACGCTGCGGATGTGAACGCGATTCCGACGGGCACCGCCGCATCGGCATACGGCCGTGCGTCCGTGACGATGCGCGGCGCGATCAGGGCGCCGAGGCCGAGGACCAAGACGAGCGCCGTCGTGCCGTATCCGGCCCAAGCGGTGAGGCGTCCGCTCGCGAGCGCACGCTCGAGCGCGACCGCGGCGAACCATGCAGCAACCGGGTAGAGCGGTAGCAGGTAGAGCTCGCGCTTCGGCGGCATCGCCGAGAAGACGACCAAGACGGGTACGAACCAGACGAGTGCGAGCACGAGGCCGCGCGCCTGCGGACCGAGAGGAACTCGACTGGAGTCGGCGCGCGCCGACCGCCACGCGCGCCAAGCTGCGGCGAATCCGATCAAGAACAGCGCGGTCCACGGCAGGAACAGGGCCGGCATCTGCCACAGGTGTTCCCACGGTGGACCACGGTGCGGCGCTTCGGCGCTCACTGCGCGGCCGAGGTGCTGTCCGAGGAAGAGCGGCTTCCAGAGAGTGGGTTCGGAGAGCGAAGCGAGCGTGGCCCACGTCGCGACGGGCAGGATCGCGAGCAGGCTGAAGCCGATCCACGCGCTCGCACGCCAGCGAGCAGGGACGCGGACGGCGCTCGGCACGAGACGCAGTGCGAGCAACGCGAATCCCACGAAGAGCCACGCGACCGGCCCCTTGCACAGTGCTCCGAGTCCCGCGCAGAGACCGGCCAGAAGGAGTCGCCGCGTGCGCTCTCGATCCGTCCCACCGTCCGTCCACACGAGATCGACGGCGGCGAGGCAGAAGAACGCGAGCAGCGGATCGAGCTGCAGACGTCCTCCGAACCACAGGACCATCGCGGATCCGAGGTAAAAGGTCGGCGTCCAGGCCGCGACGACCTCGCCGAAGTGACGACGCGCGATGCGCGCCGCGATCCAGGCCGAGCCGAGCGTCGCCAGGATCGAAGGCACGCGCAACGCGAACCCCGTCCAGCCTCCGAGTTCTCCGCAGATCGCCGCCAGCCAGTACACCAGCGGTGGCTTGTCGGGATACACGTCGCCGCAGATGTGGAGGACGAGGAGGCTGCCGCTCTCCCAGGCCTCGCGCGCGATCTGCGCATAGCGCGGCTCGTCGGGTGCCCACAGATCGCGGAACGCTCCGAGTGCAATCAGGGGCAGCGCCAAGTGCCAGCCGCCCAGAAACGGGCGGGGCGCGCGGGCCGTCGAGGTCCCGTCCGTCACGCGCGCCTTCGTCCTCGCACCGGCTCCATCGCGATCCCATCATGGCGACCCCGATGGCTTCGTCCAACACTCGAGACGCGCCCGGAGCGCGCGCCGGTCTCCTGCCCTTCCAAGTGCGGGACCACTACTCCGACCGCTCGCGTGGGACGCTCGAGTTCTCGTTGATCGCGCCGGTCTACGACGAAGAGGAGAACGTCGAGCGACTCCACGCGCGCGTCGTCGAGGTCTTCGGATCGCGCGCCGGTTGGGAGCTGATCCTCGTGGACGACGGCAGCCGCGACCGCTCGCCCGAGCTGATCCGCGAGCTCAGCCGTCGCGATCCGCGCGTCGTCGGCGTCTTCTTCGAACGCAATTGCGGGCAGACCGCGGCGACGGCGGCCGGCATCCAGATCGCGCGCGGCAAGCTCCTGGCGACGCTGGACGCCGATCTCCAGAACGATCCGGGTGATTTGCCTCCCATGATCGAACTCGCCGCGCAGCACGACGCGGTCGTGGGTTGGCGGATGAAGCGTCGCGACACATTCGTGCGCCGCATCAGCTCGCGCGTTGCGAACGGCGTGCGCAATTGGATCTCGAAGGACTCGATCCGCGACACGGGTTGCTCGCTCAAGGTGTTTCGCGCCGAAGCGATCCAAGCCCTGCCGCTGTTCGAGGGCATGCACCGATTCCTACCGACGCTCCTGCGCTACCACGGCTTCGACGTCGTCGAGCACGGCGTCGGTCACCATCCGCGCATGGCCGGGACGAGCAAGTACGGCGTCTGGAACCGTGTTTTCCGCGCCACGAAGGACCTCATCGCCGTGCGCTGGATGCGCGCGCGGCTCCTGAAGCTCCCGATCCGCGAGGTGACCGGTGGGCGTTGAGCGACGCGCGTGGGCAGCCTTCGGGCTCGTGCTCGCGTGCTGTTGGCTCGGTCCGCTCGGGACGAGCGCCGCGGCGCAGGGCGCGCGTGACGCCGACGCCTCCATCGAAGACGTCGGGTACGCGGCGGGCCTCTTGATCGACGACCGACCGGTCGAGCAAGCACCGAACGGTTCGTCGAAACCGGTCGAGATCGACCTGCAAGCGCGACTCAAGGACATCTTGGTGCGCCGGACACCCGACGGCGACCGCATCGTCGTCCGCACGGACGACGGCGACGTCGAGGTCACGCCGGCTCAGTTCTCCGCCGCGCTCTACGAGACGCAGCACGACCTCGAGTCCTCGGGCTTCCTCTACCGCATCTTCAACATCACGAAGCCCTGGAGCTTCGCCTGGATCGCGATCGGGTTCGCCGGACAAGCGCTCTTCACCTTCCGCATGGTGTTGCAGTGGTACGTCAGCGAGAAGGAGAAACGCTCGATCATCCCGGTCGCGTTCTGGTGGGGCAGCCTCTTCGGGGGCATCCTGCTCTTCGTCTACTTCCTCTGGCGCAAGGACATCGTGGGTGTCGTGGGCCAGTCCACGGGCATCTTCGTCTACGCGCGAAATCTCGTCCTGATCCACCGTCGCACGGCTCCGGCCGCCTGAAGAGTTCCGCCACGTGGTCCGCTACCTCGTCACCTCCGCGCTGCCGTATGCGAATGGTCCGATCCACTTCGGCCATGTGACCGGCGCGTATCTGCCGGCCGACGTCTACGTGCGCACGCTGCGCATGATGGGCGAGGAAGTCCTCTTCGTCTGCGGCACCGACGAACACGGAGTCGCGATCACGATCGGCGCGGAGCAGGAAGGCACGCCATACCCTGAGTACGTCGCGCGTTGGCGCGAGGTCATCAAGAAGACCTTCGACGGATTCGGCATCGAGTTCGACATCTGGTCGGGCACGAGCATCTGCCCCGAGCACCGCGAAGCGAGCCAAGGTTTCTTCCGCCGCCTCGACGAGCGCGGTTTCCTGCTGAAAAAGACCTCGGCGCAGCTCTACTGCGTGCGCGACGCGATGTTCCTCGCCGACCGCTACATCGTCGGCACGTGCACGAAATGCGGATACGAGCAGGCTCGCGGCGACGAGTGCCCGCGCTGCGGGACGTGGCTCGATCCGCTCTTGATGGCGCGGAAGACGAGGGCCGTGTGCAAGATCTGCGGCACCGTTCCGGAGCAGCGCGACACGCTGCACTGGCACCTCGACCTGCCGCAGTTGCGCGACGCCGGTTTCGGCGCCTGGTTCGAGGGACATCCGTGGAAGCCGAACGTCCAAGGCTTCATCGGGAACATGCTGGCCGACCTGCAGCCGCGACCGATCACGCGCGACATGAGCTGGGGCGTGCCGGTGCCCGAAGACCGCGCCGACGGGCAGACGGGCAAGGTGCTCTACGTCTGGTTCGATGCGCCGATCGGGTACGTCTCGTTCACACGACAGTGGGCGCGCGAGCAGGGTCGGCCCAGCGACTGGGAACGTTGGTGGAAGTCGCCCGATTCGCGGTTGGTGCACTTCATCGGCAAGGACAACATCCCGTTCCACTGCCTCGTGTTCCCGTCGATGCTCTTCGGGATGGACGAAGGCTGGACGATGCCGTGGCAGGTGCCCGCGAACGAGTTCTACAACCTGCAGGGCGGCAAGTTTTCGACATCGCAGAACTGGACGGTACCGGTCGAGGATTTCTTCACCAAGTACGACGCGGAAGCGGCGCGGTTCCACCTGATCGCCAGCATGCCCGAGGCGGCGGATTCCGAATGGCGTTGGGAGGACTTCCAGGCGACGAACAACTCGCTGCTCGCCGACGCGATCGGCAACCTCGCGACGCGCGTCCTCAAGTTCATCGAGAAGAACGCCGGCGGCGTCGTTCCGCTGCTGGATCCGAATCACGAGATCGAGCTCGACCGGCGCATCCTCGGCGAGTGCGGCGAGTACGGTGACCCGGGGCAGCACGTGCTGGAGTTCCGCTTCCGGCGCGCGGCCGAAGAGCTCATCCGCTGCGCGCACGTCGGCAACAAATTCGTGAACGACCTCGCGCCGTGGACGTTGCGCAAGACGGACCCGCCGCTCGCGGCGAGCGTCTTGAACACGGCCTGTCAGTGGATCGCGTGGCTCGCGCGTTGGATGGCGCCGTTCGTCCCGAAGAAGGCGCAAGCTCTGTGGGAGATGCTCGGTCAGACGACGCCGGTCGGCCGAGAAAGCTGGCCGGGAATCCCGGTCGCCGGCGCGTGGCGCAGCGTGCCTGCCGGGCAGAAGTTGGGCGTCGTGACCGGACTGTTCCCGAAGATCGAGGATGCCGTGATCCAGGCCGAGGTCGCGGCCCTCGAAGCCCGCCGTCCGGCCGGGTGACACCAGTCGGAAGCTCGCCGACTCGAGCCGCGTAGCACTCGCGCACTACGAGCGAGCGGCGTTCCGGGATTCCGGAACACCGCTCGTCCTGTGCTCGGCACGGGCCGAAAGCCTCATCCTATGGAAGAGGCGTCGTCACGACCCGTCGCGGTTACAAGGCGTCCTTCAGCGCCTTACCGACGCGGAAACCGACGCGATGCCCAGCTGCGATTTCGATCGGGGCACCCGTGTGCGGGTTGCGTCCTTGCCGAGCCTTGCGCGATTTCATTTCGAAAGTCCCGAAGCCCGTCAGAGTGACGCTCTGATCGTCGCGCAATCCCTTCTTGATTCCGCCGAGAACGGTCTCGACCAGGAGACCTGCCTGAAGCTTCGAGGTGCGCAGCTCGTCGGCGACGAAGTTGATGAGATGGCTCTTGTTCATGTCCGGAGGCCCGCGTTCGAGTCGGGGAATCGGAGGGGTCCGCTCACTTCCGGGTAGCCTTGCGACGTGCGCGACCGGCAGACTTCTTCCGTGCGCCTGTTTTCCGTGCGCCGGTTCTCCGCGCACTCGACTTCCGCGCACCTGTCCGACGAGCGCCGGCCTTCTTGCGGCGCGTCGTCGCCTGCGCGGCCTTTTTCTTCGACGCCTGTTTCTTCCTCGCCATGGAAATCGACTCCTGAGTCGGCTGGCGCGCACGGGTGCAGCGCGATGATCGCGCTCCGTGTGGCTCTGTAGGTCGGATCGGCTCGTGCACGTACTTCCTTTCCTCGCGAGCCATGGATCTCCCCCGAGATTCAGCCGCGCGCCGCTCTTTCCAACGAGTGCTCATCGCGGATAGGCGGCCGTCGCGCGGGCACGGACCGCGAACACGTAGGGGTTCCGAACGCGGCAAGCCTCGCGCGGGCAAGCACTTGAAGCCTGTACTCGCCTCGCTCCGGGACACCCCCGAGCAGTCTTGGCGAAAGGCCGCCAGCGACGCTCTGCGACGTCCCATTTCTGGGCCGCGTGGTGTGGAAAACGAATCTGCCGCGTCACACCTCGCGGTGCTTCGCGGCAGTTTTCGATTCCGACGAGCTTCCCTCGACCGGGATTGGGCTCAGAACAATCGATCGAGCGCGGCTGCGGCACTCGACGAGAAGTCGCTCGACAGACCGCTTTGCGCCGACGGTTCGCGCTTGTCGATCTCGTTCAGGATCTCGGTGAGGCGCCGCACGGACTCGACCGCGTAGTAGCGCACCAGTCCGAGGTTCGTCCGTTGGTCGAAAACCATCGCGAGCAACGCGCGCTCGCCGACGAGCGAGATCTGGATGCTCTCGCGCCCGCCCTGGTGGAAGAGCGTCGCGAACTCGTCCTCGCCGAGCAGTCGCGCCATCTCGCGGGTCGCCGCGAACGATCCCGCGACGAGCGCGGAGATCGATTCGAGCGAGTTCTGCACCGCATCGCCGCGCCGCGTCACGAGGTGACCGTCGCGGTCGATCAGGAAGGCGCAGCGCGAGCCCGAGAGCTCGAGCAGGCCGTCGATTTCTTCGTCGATGCGCTGGACGTCCTTCTCGTAGAAGACGAGGCGTTCGCTGCGCAGTTTCTGGTCCATCATCGCCATGATTGTGGGCTCGTAAGGGGGATCAGAGGACGGACAGGACCATCTTGGCCACGAATGCGCCGACGCCGAGCGCGACGACGATGAACACCGCGGTATAGACGAGTCGCTTCTTGCCCGAACCGGGCGTGGCCATGGGTTGGTTGCGCGGTTGGATACGTGCTCCCGTCTCGGCGGCGGCAGGCGGCGCGACGGGCGCGGTCGGCTTCGCCGCGACGGGTCGGGGCTTCTGCGCCGAGGTCGGCGCGCCGGCGCCACCCTTGTCGACGCGCAGCATCTGGATGCCGCCCTGCGGAGCTTGTGCCTGCGGTGCCATGAGGGTCGCGGGCGCGCTCTGCATCGGTTGCATCCCGTGCTGCGGCTGCATCATGGACTGCATGCCCGGTTGACCTTGCGGCGCGTAACCGTAGCCCGTCTGGTGCATGGCGGCGTGAGTGTGTTGCGGGATCGGACCGGGGACATGCATCTGCGGATGCATCATCCCCGGCTGCTGGCCGTGCATGTGCTGCTGCGGCATGTGCCCCTGAACGGTCGGCTGCTGCATCGGCATCGACTGCATCCCGGCGTGCATGCCGCTCTGCATGCCCGGTTGCATGCCTGGTTGCATGCCTGAGTGCATGCCTGAGTGCGTGCCCGGTT